>Ga0172363_10004873_pt1 | contig 10831 bp, 8 predicted proteins | sample LakKivs2_kivu2a2_FD_114541 | JGI IMG/M metagenome (GOLD analysis project Ga0172363, IMG submission 114541) | Sediment microbial communities from Lake Kivu, Rwanda - Sediment s2_kivu2a2 | ecosystem: Environmental > Aquatic > Freshwater > Lake > Sediment | place: Rwanda: Western Province, Lake... | reverse complement strand
TGTTGAAGCAATACAAAAAGGAACTATAGATAAAGACCAGTTCTTGTCTGAATGGATGATAAAGGACTTGGATACTATTGAGTCTGAATTTGTAAAGGATCATGTCCGAGCCCTTGCATTCATGGTAGCAAATGGAACACTTGATGTTAAGGTGGTAATACCGATTCAAATGAGTCAAGATGCAGGAGAGGATTTTGAAGGAATTTATCATATGAAAGTTGGCATCCTAAGTGATGGAGTGGATGAGACTTCTTTCAGTGGTTCAATAAATGAGTCAAAAACAGGCTGGCTCCATAGCATTGAGGAATTTAAAGTCTTTTGTAGTTGGAAAGTGGGTCAAGAAAAGTACCTTGATTCAGATAGGGAAATGTTCGAGAAGTACTGGACGGCTTCTGCAAAGAGAGCAATAGTTCTTGATATCCCCACAGCAGTGAAGAACAAGTTAGTCAGCATGGCTCCTGTAAATATTGATGAGCTTAATCTGCCAAAATATAACAAGTTTGAAAAGAGCAAGCTTTGGAAAAACCAGACAGAAGCCATAGAGGCTTGGGTTAAGAATGGATATCGCGGAATTCTCGCAATGGCAACTGGAAGCGGAAAAACATTGGCAGCTCTCTCTGCCTCTTCCTTGGCTGACCCTTCGGTTGCAACGATTATCCTGGTTCCGACGGAGCCTATTCTCGCTCAATGGGCGGAAACCGAAATACCAAAATTCGACCCACAAGCCGAAGTAATTGCATGCAGCAGCAGTAACTCGCAATGGAAAACAATCTTACCATTTAGATTAGCCAGATATAGATTGAGCGAAGGCAAGGATAACGTTAAAAACAGGCTATATGTTGTCTCCCTTCTTAACACAGCTGCAATGCCAGCTTTTCTTAAATCATGGGAAGGAATTCCAACCGAGAAAATACAAATAATTTGCGATGAAGTCCATCATATGGGTGCTCCTTTTTTTCAAAAATGTATGAAAATACAAAGCTTTCGCAGGATGGGTCTCAGCGCCACCCCTGATCGCAGCTGGGACCCGATAGGGACAGAAGAAATAAAGAGCTACTTCGGAGAAACGATATATGAATATGGTCTTAAGAGAGCAATAGAGGATGGGCATTTATGCCATTATCAATATTTACCTTTTTTTGCCTCATTGAACCAGAACGAATTTAACGATTTTAAAGAATTAACTGAAAAGATAAACGTAGAAATTGCTAAAGATAACGCCCCGAAAGAAAAAAAGAAAGAGATAGTTTTCAAAGTAACACTGAAACTTCAGAGATTGCTAGAAGAAAGGGCAAAAATAAAGAAGAAGGCGCACGATAAAGTGCGAGCATTTGGAGAGGCAATCGACCAGATAGTCCAAAGACCGCTAATAATATTTTGTGAAGACGAGGAGCAACTAGAAAATATAAGAAATGTCCTCGAAGAAAAAGGTCTCAGTCACTTGAGATATACTAGTAGAATGACAAATTGGCAGAGGAGTAAAGCTTTGGAAATGTTCCACAGAGGTGACCCATCGATAATGCTCGCTATCAGGTGCCTTGATGAAGGACTTAATGTTCCTGAATGCGAAGGATGTATCATCGTCGCTAGTTCGAGCAGTCAGCGTGAATTCGTTCAACGCAGAGGAAGGATACTTCGAGGTTTAAGAGGCAAGATTGCCATATTAAATGACATTATTGTTTTACCTGCTGAATTAAGAGAAGAGGAAGATCTAGGAGTAGCAGCAACTTTAGTTGGGCAAGAGCTGGAACGCGTTCAAGAGCTTATGTTAGCCTCTGACAATGAGTGGGAATGCAGAAGTATTATCAGAAAGGAACTAGCAAAGTATAATATGCAAACTCTAGCGGATATGTGAAGTGAGTATGGAATGAAACTTGTTATGCAACAGTTGGAAAGTCTGTTCAAAGAAACTGAAGTCAAACATCACCTTAAACCAGGGACATTATTAGAAATTTATAAAGCCGAAGTACGCGTCGTATTTTTAGGGAAACGAAGGAATATAATTCCAGATTTGAGAAGAATCGCTATAAATGCACTCGAGGAGAAGACCTGCAAATGAGGGTTAAAGAATTAACAGTGCAAAACTTCAGACCTTTTTATGGTCGTCAAGTTATAAATTTGGAGACTGAAGAAAGGAAACCTCTAATTCTCATAAAAGCATTGAATGATGTCGGTAAAACAAGCTTTTTCAAAGCTATTCAATTCTGCCTTTATGGAAGTAAAGCAACTAGTGAAAAAACATTCCAGCATGTCAACCGGACAGCTTGCGCAGAAGGAGACGGGACAATGTTAGTCAAGTTGTCCTTTGACCATGAAGGAAAATTCTACGAAATCATCCGTTCTGTAGAATTCAAGAAAGCGGATTCTGGGAGCCCCATCGAGATTGTTGAGAAAGATGTTGATATTATTGAAAATGGTATATCCGTACCGCTTAAAACAAGCCGTGAGCAAAACGAGTTTATCGAGGCTATATTGCCAGAAGACGCGTCTCAGTTCTTCTTGTTTGATGGAGAGGAAATAAAAAAATATACACAGCATCCACCTGGGCCACACGTTAGAGACGCAATTGAAATGGTTCTAGGAATTAAGGAATTAAGAAATGCAAGAGACGATTTAGATATTATCTACCGTGATATCAAACATGATCTTGATGCATTTCTAGTCAAACAAGACACTAACAACAAGGAAGCTTTGGAGGTAGAGGCATTAGGCCAGGAAGTCGAGAACCTTAGAATTGAAATCGACAAACTCGAAAATAGAATCAAGGAAGCAGAAGCAAACATAAAAAGTTTCGACGAAACACTAAAACGAAACAAGGCAATACAAGATAAAATAGAGCAAAGGAAACAGGCAGAAGAAAACCGCAAAGGTATTTTGGAACAGATAAGTACCATCAAAGAACAATTGAGAAATTTCAACCAACACTTGGGAGCAATTCTAATAGCCCCACTTTTGCAGGAACTTTCAAAGGAGACGCGCGCGACAACCGCTAATTGGAAGAGAAATGCTTTAGCCATTCTGATTCAAAGTAATTTATGCATTTGTGATCGACCAATCGACGAATTAATCAGACAAAAATTCGAAAGGCAACTCGAAAGGGATGAAGGTATATCAGTACGTAAGTATTTAGGCGATCAAGCCACTGACTTACTTCTACTGGCTGAACCTACAGCTCAGGAAAAGGAGCTTTCAGATATGCTTGTGAACCACAATACTATGCAATCAAATCTAACCCTTACCCAGCAAACTATCGATGACCTTACCAAAGAAATTGGGCAAAGGGCAGACATTCCTACGGATATTAAAGGAACAAATGATCTGAGAAATCGGGCAGCTGAAGATCTAAGTAATTACCAGAAGGAAATTGCGAGTAAAAAGGCCCTATTAGAACTAAAAAGCGCTGAGCATAAGAGAAGGCAAGAGAAACTAACAGCTCAATCAACTGATAAAGATGTGAAGAATCAAAGCAACTGTAAAGAATCTGCAGAAGAGTGCGAAGCCGGAATTATTGAGGTTATAGATAACATTGTTGAGAAGAGTAAAATTGGAGTAGCCACGCTTGCTTCAGAGGTTTTTTTAAGATTAACTAACGCACCTCAATTATACCAAGGAATTGAAATAACAGATGAATATGAACTCAAAATCAAAACAATCGGAGGAGTGATAAGGCCAGTGTGGGATCAAATGCCGAGTGCTGGGCAAAGTCAAATTATTGCAGCATCCTTTATTGCTGCTTTGAATCGTTATAGTGCAAAAGAAGCGCCAATTGTAATTGACACACCCATAGGACGACTTGACCCAATCCATAAAAGTAATTTAATTAAGTATTACCCCGATTTAGGTTCACAAATTGTAATATTGTACCAACCAAACGAACTCACGCCTGAGGACATAGCTCCAATTTTTAAATATATCTCTAGTGAATGGAAGTTTGATAGAAACCCCAAAAACCCAGATGCAACTTTAGTTACTAAAATGTGATGGAAATATGAATGAAAATAATATAGCACTTGAATCAAGCTTCATGTTCAGGACTGCATTTCCAGAAATTTATGAAGAAATTTGCCATAAGAGAAAATTTTTCAAATTGGATATCCACCTATTTGCTACAGCATTAGCCATTGGAATACTCAATAATGTAACGAGTACGAAAAAACCGACCCGTGACATAATAAGATTGACGCAGTTGTTCCGTGATGAGCACCAAGAAATTAAGGAAGTTATTAACATTTTATCTCAGTTTGCTTATACAAAACCAGACAAACGTGCTAGAGGCGAATCTATCATCGCCTATTCTGATGGAGGTTTAGAATTACTCTGGAAGGATGTCCAAACACAAGGAGTCCTTGATTTGCCACGAATAATAGAAGACGCGAAGAAAAAATGGCCAAGTCGTTTTCCAGAAGTACTCGCTCTTCTAGAGCGAAATGAGCAATAGTTGCGGGTTACTTATTAATTCTCCTTAACCTTGTGACAATCTTTATAATAAGTTCTGCAGCAAATTTAATTTCGTCCTCATTATTAAATCTATTAAGCCCAATTCTTACAGCGGTATGAGCTCTTTCAGGACCAAAACCTAATGCCAGTATAACATGAGACGGTTCAACACTTAAGGTGGTACAAGCAGAGCCTGCGGAAATGGCAAGCTTGGATGCAACAGAGCGTATTAAAGCCTTGCTTTCGACTTGGTCGAAAGATATGTTAAGATTGTGACTGAGTCTTTTATTGGGATGTCCGTTCAGTTCTACAGGCTTGGTTCTCTCTTGAAAGAGATCAAGCATTTGTCTTACCCATTTTTTATATCTCTTATTCTCGTCTGTCATTTCCTTCAGAGCAATTTCAAAGGCTTTTCCGAAACCCACAATGCCTGGAACATTGAGGGTGCCAGATCTCACCCCTTTTTCGTGCCCCCCTCCAAATATCAAGGGGAGCGGTTTAGCTTCTAAGTTGTTTTGCCTTACGTATAGTGATCCGATTCCTTTGGGTCCATACATTTTATGCGCTGAAATCGAAACCAAATCAGCTTTTATTTTTTCTACATCGAACGGAATATGACCTGCTGCCTGTGCAGCATCAGTATGGAATAAAACATTATGCTTTCGTGCGATCTCTCCAATATCTTCAACTGGAGCTATGGTTCCAATTTCATTATTAGCAACCATCACTGAAATAAGTACTGTTTTTTCACAAATCGAATTCTCTAGTTTCTCAAGGTTTACTGTTCCAAACCTATCAACGGGAATATAGGTTACATGTTTTCCGAGACTTTCAAGGTGTTTGCACGTATCAAGAACTGCTTTGTGTTCAGTGACACAAGTTATGATGTGATCTCCTTTATTCTCATTTCTAGCAAGTGCACCTTGTATAGCTATGTTGTTGGATTCTGTTGCTCCGCTAGTGAAGATTATTTCATCTGTATGTGCGTTGATGCATTTAGCAATCTTTTGGCGTCCTTTTTCAACTGCTTCAGCGGCTTCTGATCCATAATTATGGTCGATGCTTGCTGCGTTACCGAAATGCTCGCTGAAGTAAGGTAGCATTTCGTCCAGGACGCGAGGATCCACGGGAGTTGTTGATTGAGAATCCAAGTATATCGGGAACTTCATTGCTTCACCACATTGACTGGCAGGAGCTCGTAGAGGTCTCTCAGGTCCTTCACTTTATCATAAAGTGTTATTGCCCCTCTATTCAGATGCGCCCTAAACTGCGGTAAAAGGTCCTTATTTGCATCCAGCCCGTCTTTCAGAAGTCTCTCTTTTAGTAATGCAATATAGAGCTTGTCATATTCGCCGGTTAATGTGTATCTATTGAATTCCTGTCCATTCTCATCAAATTTTTCTGGATTTGGTACGGATGGTTCTCCGAGTGAAAGACAAAAACCTAATCTACATAGAATGTTTGGTGTAAGCCCTGTTCGTCCTTTAAGTATCGATAAACGAGCAGAAGCGCTCTTGCTTATTCTAATTCTGTTGAAGCTCATTTAATAGAATCTCCTAGCTAGTCCACCTGAAATAGCCTTCTTTGATGCGTGTTGACCCCTGAGTTACGTCATATTCTAATTGATATGCCTTTGAGATGTATGGCTGTAGTTGATTGAAGTAAAATTGGTCTATCTCTGTGTTTGTTGAAAACACAATCATCTGATTCGATGCACTCGGAAGAAAATACCTCATCATATTTGTCCTATGTTCTATGTCAAGCCTTCCCAATGGAGTATCAATAATAAAGGGTAGCTGACGCCCCGAAGTCCTAGCTAGAGCCCACAATAAAGCAATGGCATAAACTTGTTTTTCGCCTGCAGAAAGTTCAGTTTTCGGGATGATTACATCTTGGGCGTTCGTTAAGGTAATATTAAAATTACTTTGATCCACGCTAACATTTTGAATAAAGTCTTTCTTACCGAAAAGGAGGTTAAAGCAGTCCAGGAAATTTTGGCGAAATTCAGCAACTTTCTCTGTTCTCAATTCCTGTAAATATTCCTCTAGAACTTTTTGTGCTCTCGAAGCAAGCTTCAGGCGTCTTGAAAGCTTGTCGATGCTCCTCTTTTCTTCTAGCACCTTGGATAGTTCATGAGTTACTCGACTACTATCATTTTTGACTTTAATTGCTTCCTCTTCTAATGCTTTTTGTTTTTGTTGAAGCATCCCCAATTCTTCGTGAAGCTGACCTAATTTTACGAATAGCGGACGCAATACATCGTCCGAAGGTGCACGGAAAAGGAAGTCGTCGATTTTTTCTTTATCGCTTTCTAGTTTCTTGAGCCTTGCCGTGAGTTCTGCTAGACGTATTGGAATATGGTTTAGCGACATGGATATCCATCTTAACATCTCGTTACGCTCAACCGAAGAGAGGGGATGTAAGATTTCTTTACATGTTCCATTCATCTTTTCGATTCGGTTTCTTAATTCGTTTACCGTTTCCGTAGTTATTGCATGTCTTTGTTCTTGCGTAAGTGAGAACGAATCCAAATAATTCATATTGTCAAGATCTTTAGTCAGGTCTTTTAGAGCATTTCTCAAAAACGTCAAAGTAGCGATTCTTTGTTGTTCTTTTTCTTCTTGTTCCAATCGATTTTGCAAAAAGGCACATGATTCGGGAATAAACGAGAATGGTAGTAAGCTAGCGCAAAGTTCACGAATTTCCTCCCTCAATAGATCTACTGTTTCGTCTAGCTTCTTTTCTTCAAGCCTAAGTTGTTCTCGTTTGTTTGCGTAACCTCCGCCTTCCATTGAAATTTGTCTTTCTTGATCTTCGATTTCAGCGATTATGCGGCTTATTTTTGTTTGTTGAGAAGCCTTTGTTTGCAGAATAGATTCATAATTTTCTGCAAGCATATTTTTTCTCGAACTTAATTCTTTGAAAATTACTTCAATTTCACTGCTTTTTTCTGCTCTCCTACGTAAGTTGTATATTCGAAGATCATTTTGAAGATGTTCTACTAAATCTATTCCCAGGAGTGAGTTTATGGAAGTTAATATGTGTCTATTTTCGCCGATGCCCTTTGCGAGATTTTGTATTTTCTCGCCATCAAAGAAGAATAATTTTGAAAGTCCTTGAGGTATTAGTTCCATGAGAAAATCTTGCCATTGTTCTTCATCTACATCTTGCAAGGATTCACCGTTTTGTCTAATTTCGAGCGTTTCAAATAATTCGGACTCAGCAACTTTCCAGGATCGTTTGACTAAGTAGTCATTAGCATGTCCGGAATGTGCATAGTCAAATTCGACACTTACCGAAGCTTGAGAAGATATTTTTCCATTAACAGTACGGTGCAGGCGTTGTCTTAAATATTTTTGATAAATCCCTTTGGGCATTTTCTTTCCTTTAAAAGAATTTCCATATAGGCATATTTTGACTGCTTCAAGAAGGGTGGTTTTGCCTGTTCCATTCTTGCCTCCGAAAATTATCACCGATTGATTTTTACTATCTGTTCTATTGGTCTTTAGGTTAAAGAAGTTCTTACCTGAGAAAGCGCCAAAATTTTCTACTTCCAAGCTCTTGAACATCATTTTCAGGCACCATTTTTGGTATTTGCATTCTCAGGATTATGGATTTCCTTAAGAACTTCCTCTTCCGTTCTCCATTCTTCTGAAAGAACTCTATCTATCCTACTATAGACGGAGGATCGTCTATTCATGCCTTGAGTCTGGAGTTCAACGTCAAAAAGCTTCATCACTAGCTGAATTGGAATATTATGTTTTTGACATATTTCTATTAATAACGATTTTTCTTTTGATGTAAATGTAATATCATCATGTGACCAATCAAGATCCTTAGATATGATTTCTCTATAGATTCTAGGTACCGAATCCTCCCAATCGCTTCTTTCTGTCCTCCAGATTCTCCTTATTTCATACAATTCCTCAGGCAGAATTAATTGTATATTCGGATCTGGACCGTTTTTTTGTACAAGCGCTTGAGCTTCTAGAACCATCTTTAGTATCTGTTTACAAAATTCAAATTTATATGGACCTCTGGAGATAATGCCGGAACCATCACTTTTAAAGGAGACAATTCCACTCCTTCTTTTGTATTCTCTGTAAAATGGCTTAAGTTTTGGGTCTTGCGTTTGTGAAAGTAGATCTCTTATTTCTAAAAGGGGTTGAAGCCAAGTTTCACCTGAATCAATGAGTGCTCTAATTGATTTTTCCCTAGCTACAACTGTACACACCCAACATCCGAAACGACTATTTCCACATGGGGTGGTACTGTCGTCAACTACGAGGGGGCATTCGCCTTGGGCACTCTGATATAATGCCACTAGATCTCTATTGCTGTTTCCCCATGGCGATGGAATCTGCAAGAGGTATTCCCAAACATCATCTGTACTCCAATCCTTAATGGGAGTATATACATACGCTCTTGGAAATTTGGAATGTCTTGAAAGTATTGAATCAGGGATCTGGTATAGGCTCATGACTTGTGCACGTGTTACACTTTCTTGTCTCCGGACACCTAATACTAGGATAACCTCGCCAAATTTTGAAATTTGCTTCTGGATGAATTTGTTTGATGGCTCGATTTTGAGACGATCCGTACACCATCGAAACCGTTGCTGTGGCGCAGGGTAACCTTTTCCTATTAAATTAACCCAGAAACTTTGCTTTATAGCAGGCTTCAGTCTTTCAGGCTTGAACGGCATGTCGTCTTTAATTGCTGTTTCGCTAATACGCTTGAGAGTCTGAATAATATAATCTATAATTACGGGGGTTTCAACCAAAGTGTCTGTCGAAATAACGTAAACTGTTTTTTTACGTTTCTCTCGTGGGAGTCCAGCGAGAGCATTCCATATCAGCTGAAGTGTTGTTGTAGAATCTTTCCCTCCACTATAACCAATCACCCATGGTCTTTGATCAGAAAGATAGAGGTCTCGAATTTCTTTATGCATGTCACGAAGGCTTTTTCTGTCAAAAACAGATTCAAAGTCGTGATTGATGGTTTGTTTGGGGTTCATTTTTTATTAACCTTTACAACTGCTGGTAAACGTTGTTCAAGTAACTCTTCATTTCTAGTTAAAGGCAATCCAAGTGCATTTTTTACCACATTAGTAACGAGTACAATATTGTTTTGGGAAGCTACTATTCTACCAGAGGAAATTGCACGGCCTTCCCACAAATCAAGATTTGATCGAGACCAATCAATTTGTGTTAAGCCTCGTAATTTCGCTTTCCAGCCATTTGGATATTGGTTTATGAGATTTCGACCAGCATATCCAAGTGCCAACAAGGTAATGCCATGTACGTTCATGTATGATTTTCTTAGCTCGCATGGAGTAGTTTTTCCCTCTGGTAAAAACTGCCATTGCTGAATGTATTTCGATACTTCACTCCAATACTCAATTGCTAATTTTTCGTCCCGTTGAGATATCGGTCTGATTCTTTGACCTATGCCTAATAATAATTTAGTTGCTTGGTATAAACTGCTCAGTGTAAAGAGTTTTATTGATCTATTAGAGATGTTACTTCGTTCGAAATCTATTCTGTCAATAAAAACGGGCACTTCTTCTGAAAGCTTTACACAAAGGCGAGCTAATGAATCTCGATGATCGTAAAGTATTCCGAGAGACATTGTGGGCCGTAATGCATGCTTGTTAAGGTCTGCGAACATTTGTTGACTACGTTTTAACCCTTCATCGATGAAAAATACTACCGATATGTATTCTGATCCAAGCTCTGGTATTGTATTAAGTGCTTTCTCTATTGCTGCCCGCCTGTGTTGGCCATCATTGATCACGAATTTTGCAGACATTGGAACTATTAGGTATCCCGCTCTGCTTGCTGCCCCATGTTCTGAAAATGGTATAAATTCAGTCCGTCCATCAATAGATGCTGTTATCGATGAAAAAACATAATTTTTTGGATCTTCAATAATGTATCTACATATAGAAGGGATTCTTGACCGATTAAGGGAACGTTGAGCCCTAAGCTTTGGCGGTAATTCATGTTCGTCGAAAAGAAAAAGCTTTGGAATAAGCCTCAAAGGACACATAGTGCTGTAATATTCTCTGCCCGCCTGAATACCTCTAAGTGCTGTAAAAATATAGTTGAAGGATTCTGCGTCTTTTATGTCTGCTAATAAATTATTAATTTGTGAGTTATTTGTGACTTGTTCAGTCATGCAATTTAATTATATGGAAGTCTATAAAAATTTTTTGGAAGCTTAGGAAGTCTATATAGATTGTAAATAAGATGCGATCTCGTTTCATCCTTTTGCTCCCAGAAAAAGAAAAGAATTGTCATCGTCATTTGCTGTATGGGTGTTTGTGTTTCCAGTTGACTTCTTCTTCCTTGCGCTGCTTCCACTCGGGGTTGCCCCTGTCCTCCCTGCGCTT
>Ga0172363_10004871_pt1 | contig 10833 bp, 8 predicted proteins | sample LakKivs2_kivu2a2_FD_114541 | JGI IMG/M metagenome (GOLD analysis project Ga0172363, IMG submission 114541) | Sediment microbial communities from Lake Kivu, Rwanda - Sediment s2_kivu2a2 | ecosystem: Environmental > Aquatic > Freshwater > Lake > Sediment | place: Rwanda: Western Province, Lake... | reverse complement strand
CATTGCTAGTTCAGGTTTTATGGGTTTTGCGTAGTCCTGTAAATCTGAAACGATCTTGTTCATGTATCCTACTTGTTGGTATATTACTTTAAGCAAATTGGGGACACTAGTGTCTGATTGTTCATTGTTCTGAGGGGTGGGATTTTCAAGAGATTTTTCTATTAAATATAATACATTGACTATTGCCTGCAGCGGGTTGCGGAGGTCGTGTCCTATTATTGCTGTTGTTTCTCCTATTGCGGCTAGGCGTTGAGCTTCTTGGAGTTTTTTGGTTCTTTCCTCAACTAAAGATTCTAGATGTTCGGAATATCGTCTAAGCTCCTCCTCCAATAGCTTTTGTTCTGTGACATCTCTCGAAATACCCACGATTCCATTTATTTTTCCTTCATTGTCGATTATGGGGACTTTTGTTGCTGAAACCCAACGGAACTGACCATCTGTCCTCCTAATTCTTTCAACCTTATTTATCATGGGCTTGCCTGTTTTGAAAATTTCTTGTTCATCGTTAAAAGCGTCTTGGGCTTGTTCAGGCATGACAAAGTCAAAGTCGGTCTTTCCCTCAGCTTCTTTTGGATCTTTGAGACCCAAAACTGTTGCTTGCGCCTTGTTGATTCTTATGAACTTGGAATTTACATCCTTAAAATATATGGTGTCAGGAATGTTGTCCATGAGAGTTTGTAGTGTGTCACGTTCATGTTCCATTATCTTTTCTATTTTTTCATGTTCTGTGATGTCTCGAAAAATGTTGTCCATGAGAGCTTGTAGTAGCTCACGTTCGTGCGTCAATAACTCTTCTGCTTTTTTGCGTTCTGTAACGTCTTTGAACACCCATTGTATTATTTTCTTGCCTTCAAGTTCAAAGAAATTAGCTTTAATTGCCACGTTCTTAAGTTTTCGTTCCTTCGTAAGAATGTTTAACTCTTGAATCTGTCCGCCCTTTTCTTTTAGATGCTGGAAAATCCTACTAAATTCTTCTTCGGTGTCGTGTGGAGGAAATAGAATCCGCTGGTGCTTACCGATTAATTCCGATTTTTCTCTGCCAACCAATTCTGACGCTGCGTGGTTGCAGTCTATCAAAATGCCAGTTTCAGCATCAACCAAAAAGACGGCGTCCATTGCTTCCTCAAATAAAAATCTATATTTCTGTTCAGAAGTTCTGAGCTTATCTTCTGTACTTTCTCTTTCCGTAACATCTCTTAAGACAGCCTGAGTGCCAATGATTTTTTTGCCTATTATAATCGGATTAGTTTTATACTCCACGATTTTTTTGTCTTTAGGAGTATTTAGTTCAACTTGGCCTTCTACTTGTTCTCCTCTAAAAGCCTTAGCAAGGTCCCTAAGAATCTTCTGCCTGTAACTGCTAGAAACAAACGTGAGTATATTCTTTCCAATGATCTCGTCTTTTCTGAAGCCAAGTTCTGTAATAGCCTTATTTGTTGAAGTTACTTTGCCATGCAGGTCAAAAGTGAGGATGATGTCTCGCGCGTTTTCGAGAAGCACTTTGTATTTTATTTCAGATTCTCCCAATTCCTGTTTAGTGTTTCTCTCCGATTTTTCGGACAATTTGTCTAATATTTGTTCAGTTCTGTTTCCACCGCGAATTTGCACTTTGCCCGCTTTTTTATTCTCCATTCCTTTTTACTTCTCCTTTTTAAGAGGGTTCGTTGAGGTTCTCTTCTTTAGGTACATGATGACTCATTGAATCTGCGATGGAAGAAAGCAAGTCCGCTGGTTTAGTTACAGTAGATTCTGTCCATGGTTTACAACTTAATTTTGCATCAATTGTTTTTTCTATGCTTGTGATTCTACCTGTTATTGAAATTTCATGCAAGAATCCAGTGGAACCAACATTACTGAAAATATTATAGAAGGAGCCATTGAAAGTTTTAACTATCAAATTATTGAACTTACCCTTTCTTTCACTGCCAAGTGATATGTTGGACTCTGCAACTTCTGGGATTATCGACACATCCTTATGAAATCTCAAGCATACAGTTTGTCTAGTCTTCTACAGATAACGGATTGAACAAAAATCCTTCTTAACCTCTATGAACCACGGGTTCATGCCTAGTGTCTCTATAAAAAAACTTTACAGTGATTTTTTTGCTAATGATTTTTTTCAATCTCTATTTATTATCCAACAAATAATGATTCTCGGATCATCGTTTTTACTGTAATAGCACGTGATCTCTTGATGCTGAGTATGGACGGAAAATCGGGTTTGTGGGTTCATAATCAATAACTTAATACTCGCAAAATCCTTCGTTGAAGAGTTACCCAGAATGTTCCGTATTCTTAATCGAAATAGACGAGGAGTAGGATCAATCATTGGTGCCGTATTCTTACTTCTCATACTGTTAACAGGTTACGTTTACTACGCTCTTCAAGTCAACGTCACATACAATTTCAATGAGACTCTTTTAGAAATGCAGGAGCTTAGCCAAAAAAGAAGCAAAGAAAACATCGAAATCCTAACAGTTACTTTTGATGCAGGCAAACTAAACATGACCGTTAAGAATACCGGTCCTTACTTGGCTCATTTAATCTGGCTAGGCATCTTCGACGAAGCAAACAATACACAGAAATATTATAAAATTAATTTCAATGTTGACCCATCTGAAACCGTGACTAACGTAGGTAATAATTCTATACCCAGCTTTGAAGATGAGGAACGCACAATACAGATAGTGACAGAACTGGGAAACACGTTCAGTTGCAGCTACCCCTTAAGTGAAACGGTTAAGACGGAAAGCGAATACGATTACGTTGACTCCATAGGAGGTCCTCCCACAATAGGAACTCACAGTTTCTTTTCAGCAATGCAATCTGGACCAGATGGCATAATGGACAAATTGACCGAGGTACCTTTTTCAGCAATCTGGTGTTACTATCCATCTGGATATAATCTAGTAGGTGGAACAACTTATGAATCTGGCTCACTAAGCGATCTGATATCAGACAACAGCGTATACATGGCTTTCAAAAGCTATGTATCTGCTACTTCTGCCACAACACTCTATGCTCATCAAGATACTATTAGTATTGGCGGAACAGCTTATTACAAGCTCTTGCCTAGTAGTGCAGATGCCTCTGGTCTTACGCTAAGTGCATCCATGGGCAGTTCAAGGATATTGTTTCAAAATGGAAAATTCGTTTACAGCCTTCAAGGTGTTTCTTCGATTCCAGCGAGCACATGGACGATGTACTACAGAGCATGGAAAGATGTTAGTGCGATTGCTTTTGATAATGTTGGATCAGGAGATACTGGTAATTCTACTTCTACTGCTTTTTCTTGGAGTCACACCACTGGTTCTGGATTGAATAGGATTATGATAGTTGGCGTCTCAATCAGGTCTTCGTCAGTCACGGTTTCGAGTATCTCTTATGGGAGTCAAAGCTTAACTTACATCCGAAGGGATACCAACTATTATAATAGCGTTCGCAGTGAACTCTGGTATCTAATTGCGCCGAATTCAGGAATAAATATCGTTACCGTGACTTTGAGTTCAGGGGCAAGGGCAACAGGTGGTTCATGCACCTATACAGGTGTTGACCAGACATCCCCGATTGATGGCAATAATGGAGTATCTGGGACGACATGGGGATATCCTCCTTATAGCGTATCTCAAAGCGTAATCGTAGATACTGCAAATAGCTTTTTGCTCGGTCATATTGCAATACGTGGTTCCGATTATCCTCCCTATAGCGTAGCCTCAGTCTCATCTGAGGGAAACGGTCAAACCCAGCGATGGGATGAAGTAACAAGTAGTTTCAGTGGTAACGTTAGAGGACATGGAAGTGATAAAGGACCCGTAGGCGCAGGTAGTCAGTCAATGTCTTGGACTCTATCTTGGAGCGCTGATTGGGCTGTGTCCGTGGTCGCCTTTAGACCTGCATCCAATCAGGCTACGGGTCATGCATCAGTTGACATTTTGATTCGTAAATCTGATGGTTCCGTTAGAGCTATAATAGCAACTGACGTGGCCGCTTCAGCAGATTTGTCATCAACTCAAACAACGCTCTCAGGAACCTACTCTTGGACTACATATAATGTTGTGGACCAAACAGATTACCTTGAAATAGATTACTATGTCGACGTAACAACCACTGGTCCTTCAAACGCTTATCTTAGGATAGATGACAACTCTTTACCAACTAGTGATCAGACGAGAGCCACTAACGTCTTGCTGCCAAGTGAATACACAGTTGAAGTGGAATTTACGGGTTCATCGGACACTCAGTCTTGGAACCAAATCGTTTGGGCAGTCGATAGCCAATTTACAACATCCAGCGTAACGACTACTTTGCAGTTGTGGAATTACCACACGGGAAGTTATCCTACTAGCGGCGATGGTTACCTAAGCTACACATCGAGCAGCTCACAGGGCACTGATGAAACTAAAACGCAGACAATAACTTCAAATCCGACGTATTTCAAAGACTCTTCAGGAAACTGGAAGCTAAAAATAAAAGGCGTGAAAACAACAACTTCGCAGTTCAGTTGGAAAGGGGACCTTATACGGTTTCAACGTCAACCTGATTACCAGCTTAACCTTGAAGTTCAATGGACAAACGTAGAATGGACAAACGAAACATGGCTGTGCATTTGTGGAGGAGATATGAGTCCCTCAGAGAATCTTAGCGTATATGCTTGGAATGGCGCTTCATGGGACCCAATAATCCCAATCCTGAAAGAAGGTTGGAATAACTTTAATGTCACTTCCTATTCGTTCTCATCGACCTTTAAAATAAGATTTTGGACTGGTACAACAGACACAGGAGACACGACACAAGACAACTGGCAAATAGATGTAGTAATGTTGCATGTATTCTATACATAAAATCAAAAATGGGAATCTGTGAAATTTGTTTTTCTTTAAAAATGTATTACTGGTTCATAAAAATAATATAATAAATCCTCTGAGATGGTTTCTGTGGGTCTATCCTTCACAACAAAATCGATGCCTAAAATGAGGTGACTAGAAGTCAACACTCCTAAAATCCTAATCGTGGACGACGATAAAATAATCCTAAGAAGCCTACAAAAGGCGCTGGAAATGGAAAAATACAGTGTTGACACTGCTGAAACGGGTCAGCAAGCGATAGAAAAACTGAAGGATCAATCTTTCAATCTGACATTGCTTGACATAAAGTTGCCAGACATGGAAGGAACAGAACTTATCAAAGAAATAGACAAGATACGTCCCGAAGTCAAAAAAATTATGATAACTGGTTTTCCCACGATAGAGAATACCAGAGAATCATTGAATGCTGGAGCCGACGCGTTTCTTGTTAAGCCCATCTCTCCTCAGCAGGTTTTAGAAGTCGTTAGGAAAAAAGTGAAGGAACAAGAAGAAAATGACAACCTCAGCCTAGAGAAAGTTAAAAAGTGGATAGAAAGGCAGATGGATCGAAAGCCCGGTGAAAACATCGCTAACGTATCAGAGGAAGAAGCGAAGAACCTCTTGTTCATATTGGACTATCATAATCAGTTGTTACAAGAAAAGAATAGATTGCTAAACCAATCCAACGATGATCTGCAAAACTACACTTATGTAGTGTCTCACGATCTGAAAGCCCCCCTCCGTAGTATACAGTCTTTCAGCACTTTTCTGTTAGAGGATTACAGTAACAAAATTGACGAAACTGGACAAGACTATTTGAGAAGAATAGTAAAAGCCGCCACAAACATGAATGAACTGATTGGAGACCTGCTAATTTTGTCGCGAGTAGGACGAAAATTCACCGAGGTCGAAAAAATTGATCTTAACAACCTGTTGGAAGAGATAGTTTCCGATTTATGTCCAACAATTAAGAAACGCAATGCAGAGGTCATATTCCAAAGCCTTCCAACAGTAAATACTCAGAGAATATGGATTAAGCAGCTATTCATGAATTTAATTGATAACGGGTTGAAGTTTAACAAATCTGCAACGCCAAGAATAGAGGTCCAATGTAAAATTGAACCAGAACATTATTTATTCTCAGTTCGAGACAACGGAATTGGAATCGACAAACAATATCATGGTAAACTCTTTAATTTATTTGAAAGACTTCACACGCAAGAGGAATTTGAGGGAACGGGTGCTGGCCTAGCAATTTGTAAAAGAATAGTTGAGAACTTTGGTGGAACCATCTGGGTTGAAAGCGAACTCGGCAAAGGCAGCACGTTTTATTTTAAAATACCAAAAAAACCCGATAGCCAAAAAAAGGAGATGCTTTGAAATGAAAGGAATCTTGCAAAAAAGTCCTATTTTATTGGTTGAAGACAATGAAGATGACATATTGATAACTAAAAAAGCCATTGAAAAAAGACAAATCATGAATAACTTGTTTGTAGTGCATGACGGTCAGGAAGCCTTAGACTTCCTTAGAAGAACGGGAAAATATGAAAATGCCCCTAGACCTGGATTTGTGCTTCTCGATTTAAACATGCCTAAACTCGACGGCTTTGAAGTGCTCAAGGAAATTAAGAGGCACCCTGAACTTAAAAGTATACCAATCATTATTCTCACAACGTCAGAAAGGGACGAGGATGTCTCTAAAGCCTATGCGTTGGGCTGCAACAGCTACATCGTAAAGTCTGTTGATTTCTCAAAGTTTATTAATACTGTGATAGAGATAAGGCAGTATTGGCTTGAATTAGCTGAGATACCATCAACCTGTGATTCTAAGCCTGATCTATGGGGGAATCTAAGTGTCTAAAGAACAACAGCGTCTAGATCATGCTAAGTTCGTAGATGATATGGACAAGCTCTTAAAAGCAGCTGCGATGATGACTGAGCAGACTCATCTAGATAAAGAAACAGTTAACAAAAATCCTCAACCAAATAGCAAGAAAACATACGAGAAAACATCTGAGAAAAACTTAAAGCCCATACGGATACTTTACATTGATGACAACCCGAATGACCAGGTAATTCTTAAACGTTCTCTGGAAAAATACTTAGAAGTCCGTTTTACGTTGATAACAGCCAGTAATATGACAGAGGGGTTAAAGAAGATTGAAGACGAAGATTTTGATCTGATCCTTCTTGACTACATGCTTTCTGGAATGACGGGGATCGATGTTTTGGAGGAGCTGAGAAACAGAAACATCGACATCAACGTTATTCTACTCACAGGGCAAGGAAACGAAAGGATCGCTGTTGACGCTATGAAACACGGTGCCAGAGACTATTGTACAAAAGATAAACTGGACTCAAAAGACTTAGCTGACACAATTAGAAACTTGGCTATAGAATCTGTTTTATCTAGGTTGTGGAGCAAAGAAAAAGCAGAAAAAATTGTGGCACTTTTTTCAAAATCAGCTATACTACAAAACAGTATTTTTACAGCGATTGATGCGAGGTCAGATCACAAAGTATCTGTAGACACACTGATTTCTGAACTTGAAAAATTTACACAGTCTCAATCCATAATCGAGTGCCCGAACTGCGGTTCATCGACAACTACGTCTTTCTTGCAATGCCCAGAGTGTGGAAATAATCAGATAGATAAAGAAAATGCTTTAGAGCATATTGTCTGCGGATGCATCGACTTCGAGCAGAAGTTTAATAGCGGAAATAGCCTAACTTGTCCTAATTGTGGAAGAACGCTGATGAAGGATGGAGCAGACTACCGAAAATTGGAGTCATGGTTCAAATGCTCAGAAGGCCACCTTTTTAACAACCCAATTCTGTTATTCAAATGTTCAAACTGTAAAAACCAGTTCAGCATTGAAACAGCCAATCTGGGAAAAGCATATCAGTATCCAATATCTGAAGCATAGCTCTTGATTGCTCATCCCAAAAATACTGTGTCACGTAACTTTGTTTTTTAAGCTCCAGTTTGCCTTACATAGCTACATTAAAGACTATTAGCGTTAAGATCATTAAGATTACTGAGTGGAAAAGACCAGCTGATAGAGACTTTTCGCCCATCTTTCCTGCTATGAGGCCTCCGAAAATCGACTCAATGTTTGAAGCCCAAAAAAGAATTGAAGTATAATAATCAATACTAAGGGCGTTCGTCATAAATCCCACTTCCGTCATAGATGCATTGTTGGACATTTGGCATATTGGAGCTAGAAACTGATTCAGCACGACACGCGATATTATGAGGAAAATGATTATAGCCATGTACATTGTCGTTATGTAAGGTCTCATGTTGTTATTCTGCTCTTCTTTGTGTTCATCTAGACTTTGAAGAATATTGACGCTTGTATCAAGCACTTCAATGATTTTCCCACCTGTCTGATGCGCTTCTGTCAATATTATGGACAATCTATGAACGCTTGGGCGTTTTAGACGCTTTGCTAGGGAATTAAGAGAGTTCTGCCAGTTTTCTCCTAAATAAAACAAAGAGAAAGCATGTTCAAGTTCTTTCGAGATGGGACCATAATTCCTTTGCGAAGCCTCTTCTAGAGCTTTTGGGAGGGTCACTCCTGAACGTACTCCCTCAGATATGTCTCTAAGAAGCCTTGGAACATTGTTGTCCACTTGCTTGCTCCATCTGTAGTTACTGAATTCTACTATGGCTGGAGGCGTCAAAGCTATGATTATTCCTAAAGCCATTGTGTTGTTGGATTTTTGGTTCAGCGGCACCAAGTAAGGCAGTTGGGGAACATATAGTCCCAAATAGAACGGAATAAACGCAATTGCAATCCCTGTTACGCATGAAACGACCCATACAGCAATTCTAAGTTTATTTCCGAAATACATGCTCTATTCCTCCTTTGGTATGATACTGTTTAGAATGACGATGAAAACTAAGCTTATCATTGGTAAACCGAAGAAAACCAAGAGATTCATTTGTTCTGTAGGTGACAGACCGAAAGCAACGTTTCCAAGTATTGACAGCAGCGTTAACATCACGATGAAGATGACTGGAGCCATGATGATTGCTGTAACATAAATTTCTGCCAGAATAGTCAAGGTTCCAATGGTTTTTTTACCTTGTTCCCTTTTTAAATGAAGAAGCCGTTGTGTCTCAAATATTAGATAGTTCTTGAGGTCTCCACTTGTCTGCGCCGTGTTTGTGATTCCCGCAAGTAGCCTAGAAAGAATTTCCGATGGGCTTCGCGCTGCGATTTCATTTAGTGCCGAAGTAACGTCTAAACCGAGCATCTTTACGTTTGTCATAAAACGTTTAGCAAGATTTTTTATGGCGCTGCATGTTTCAACCTCAATTACTTGTTCAAATATTCGTTCAACCGGGATGTTGCCAGCTGATAGTATTGCCATGTATCCTGTGGTATAAACTAGGTTTGCGTCTATCTCTTTTCCTCTTTGACTGCCACGGTAAAGTGGGTACGTGACGAATATAATTGGCACAGTAAGGGAGACAACGAATGATAGAGTAAGGCTTGCTCCAAGATATTGGTATAGAGATAAATTAAAGATGTAAACATGAATTAGGAAGCTAACTGCGAATGAGGCTGCAAATACTGTTAATGTAATGAAATACATGAGAGCTACGTAGGAATTATAAACTCTGGAAATTCCGCTTTTAGAATATGTGGTTTTTAGAGAAGTGAATCTTAATTTGTGACTTACCGTTGCCTATCACCTTATCCCTCAATTTCCAGTCTGGCTTTTTTGTAGACTTCATCAGGATTTTGATAATATTTTCTTACAATGTTGGCTACTTCGTCGTAGCTACCAATGTTTTTCTTAGCCATCCATCCAAGGACAACTTCACGCTTTTCCATCTCATCATTCAACGATTTTATCGATATGTGTCTTAAATCGGAAATTTTTCCAAAAATGTAACTTTCATTAATTGTTTTCACCTTAAGGTTGAAAACGCAACTTTGGGGGTCCCACTCGTAAATTTTCTTAAAGACTCCTCTATTATTTGAGTCAACGTCAACTATTTCTGAGACTTCCATGACTTTACGTACCGTCATGTTTCCCAACTTTATTCTCCTTATTAAAACAACAACATTCATCATTGGTATCAACATAGGCGGTATGTTCATAGGCTTGTTTAGAAGTCTTTTTTCTACTGTCTCAACGTCTTCCGCGTGTATTGTGCAGAGTCCACCGTGACCAACTGAAATGCTTTGGAAAAGAGTGTAGGCTTCGTCGCCTCTTATTTCTCCAACAATGATGTAGTCAGGTCGTTGACGAAGAGACGACTTCAGAAGGTCAAAAAGCGTAACTTCCTGAACACCTTGTTGAAAAGTTGGACGTGTAACCATTGGTATCCAGTTTTCATGAAGACGAAGTTCAAGAACCTCTTCTATCGTTACAACCTTCATTTCAGGCCTTATGAACATAGCAACAGAGTTGAGAAACGCGGTTTTCCCTGACGCTGTAGCTCCAGCAATCATAATTGATCGTAAGTTTTCCACAAGTATCCAAAAGTAAGCACCCATGTTTGGGGACATTGTTCCAAGCTTGATTAGATCAATCGCAGTGAAGGGAGCGGACCTAACTTTTCTTATTGTAAAGGTGTCTCCTCTTTTTGAAATGTCTTCTAATGTAAGGTGGACTCTAAATCCTTCGGGAAGAGAGCCCTCCATAATTGGTTTTGAGACTGATATTTGATGTCCCGTCTTGTAGGCCAGACGCATGATGAATGAATCTAATTCTTCTCTTGACCGGTAAACAATGTTTGTGGGGAGAGACTCAAAGTACCTATGCCACACATATATGGGAATTCCTACACCATTACAACTAATGTCTTCAATATTTAGGTCTCGCATGGGAATGTCCAGCACGCCGTATCCGAGGAAGTCCCTTTTTACGTAGTAAACAAATTTTTCAACAGATTCCACAGGTATTTTAAGCCTAAAGGTCTTCATGACCCTCTTAATTTGGATTGCCAGGTATTTTTCTGCAAGACTCT
>Ga0172363_10004869_pt1 | contig 10833 bp, 14 predicted proteins | sample LakKivs2_kivu2a2_FD_114541 | JGI IMG/M metagenome (GOLD analysis project Ga0172363, IMG submission 114541) | Sediment microbial communities from Lake Kivu, Rwanda - Sediment s2_kivu2a2 | ecosystem: Environmental > Aquatic > Freshwater > Lake > Sediment | place: Rwanda: Western Province, Lake... | reverse complement strand
TTTCATTACTATTATGTCCTTTCCGGTCATCGTTTCCCCCTTAAACTCAGGGTACTACAATAACCATCCTTAGGACATTTCTAAATTGGTATAATAGGACATTACTATATTGGGATTACAGGGGGGGACATCGCAGGGGTGTCATCGCAGGGGGGACATCGCAGTAGCGGTGACATCGCAGCGGGGGACATCGCAGCGACAAGGTAGCACAATGCTTAATTCTGAAAACAGAGATTTTACTTTTCCTGGGGCTTAAGCTGATTACTATTTTCAGACAAATTCACAGTATATTTTAGTGCATATTCTCCTGTTTTGTCATCTAACCGGTAAAATTCAGCGGAAACATCATTCCCATCCACCAGAACCCTGATAAAGGTGCTTGGAACGCCGGTATCTCCAATGCCGCGGGCATGCCCTGCATCCAGCTGCCACACGCCGTTTATGCTGACAAACGAAGTGTTGTGCGTATGACCGCAGATATATGCCATGACATGATATTGCCGGAGTAAAGAAGAAAACCTGCCGTAACTTTTTTCGTGCGCGTTCAGCGAACCTTCCTGGTGACGCAACCGCTTCGTATCAATATCAGGTTCGGAAATCATCGGCACATGCCCGGAAACAAATATCATATACTTCTGATTTGCTTTCAGGTCATCAGCCAGCCACTGGAAAAGTCCATCGCAAACATCGCCGTCTCCGTCTGTGTCGGACTTGCCTTCGAAATATTCGTTCAGGATTGCAAAATGCGCGTTTTTATAATTAAACGAATATGTTGTCTCTACACAACCTTTCGGGCCGGGACAGACAATATCCGGGAGTTTTTTCCCGTCTGCGTTATATTGCCGGAGCCAGTTCATATCTGATTTTCCTGTATCATGATTTCCGACAACCGGATACCAGATATAATCCTTCCCCATGACTTCATCAATTACAGTCCTTACACCTTCGGGAGGATCAATATCACCCGGACTTATCATAAATGCCCCTGCACCTGTTTTCTTTATTGCCTCGCATGCTCCCCGGAAATACTGTGAATTATCGTATTTACCGGCGGTAAAATCCCGCATATCCGCAGTTACAACGAACGTAAAAGAGTTATCTCCGGAAAATGCCGTACCGGAAACAATGGCGCAAAATACAAAAGCCAGTAAAAAACACCTGCTTCGTTTCATGTTAATTCAACCCTGGCGATTTTTTCAGGCCTGAATATGCCTTTTTCAGTGATAATCCTAGTAATCAGCCTGCCGGGAGTGACGTCGAATGCAGGATTTATGGCTTTTGTTCCTGCAGGCGCAACAGGGCTGCCTTTAAAATGCGTCACCTCTGAAAATGCCCGGTGTTCTATCACAATATCCCTTCCGGTTTTGAGCTTCAGGTCAATACTGGACGAGGGCAGGGCGACATAAAGAGGGATCCGGTGATATTTTGCGAGAACGGCAAATGTATATGTGCCGATTTTGTTTGCAGTGTCGCCGTTTGCGGCAACCCTGTCGGCTCCGGTTATAACGGCATCAATCCGGTGCTGCGACATAAGTGCGCCGGCGGCATTATCTGTAATAAGATGAAAAGGGACTTTCGCTTTTTTCAGCTCCCAGGCGGTAAGCCGGGATCCCTGAAGATAGGGACGCGTCTCTGCGGCGATAACTTTTATTTTTTTCCCGGATTTATGTGCTTCAATGATAACACCGAGAGCAGTACCCACTCCTGCTGTCGCCAGCCCACCTGTGTTGCAGATAGTCAGAATTACCTGTCCGCTTCTGAAAAGTTTTGCGCCAAGCCGGCTCAATCTTCTGCACGCTGCAAGGTCTTCCTTTTCAATATTCAGTGCTTCCCGGAGCAAAGCGCACCTTATTTCGCAGGTTTTTCCATGGCTGGAACACAGGACCTTTTTCATCCTCTCAATCGCCCAGAAAAGATTTACAGCGGTAGGACGCGTTGCCGCCAGCCTGGCGATTTTTCTGGAAAGTTCTCTTCTGAATTCAGCCAGGTTGTCTGTTGCGACCTGCCGCGCTGCCAGGGCAATGCCGAATACAGCGGCAACTCCGATTGCAGGCGCTCCGCGTATGACCATCTTCTCTATCGCCTCTGCCACTTGCTCTGACTTGCGGCATTTTACGTAAATTTCCCTGTGCGGCAGAAACCGCTGGTCAATCATCACAACGGAATTATTTTTCCATGCGACTGTCGGCAGCATTTCAGAGTTTAACCCGTTTCACGAGCTCGCTCATTATTCTTACAAGCTTCGGTTCAGCTGATTCCGCAACCCTGATTATTTCAGCGACATTTGCCGGCTCAAGGGAATCCGGAAGGCACATATCGGTGACAACTGCCACAGCGAAAATCCTGAACCCTGCGTGGACGCCGGCTATGACTTCGGGAACTGTCGACATACCGACGACATCCGCCCTTATCTGCCTGAGAAATCTGTATTCAGCGGCGGTTTCCAGCGAAGGACCTGTGAGGGAAACATAAACCCCCTTGTGAAGCCTGATTTTCTCTTCAGAGCCTATTTTCTCGGCAATCGAAATCAAATCGCGGTCATACGGCGCGGACATATCAGGAAAACGCGGACCTGTTTTTTCATCGTTCTGACCTATAAGCGGATTATCTCCCAGAAGATTTATGTGATCCGCTATCATCATCAGGTCGCCTTTTTGATACGACTCGTTCAATCCTCCTGCTGCACTGGCAATGAGAAGAATTTTTGCACCCAGGGAGCGCATGACGCGTACCGGAAAAACTATCTGTTGCAGCGTATAACCCTCATACCTGTGAAATCTTCCCTGCATTGCAAGTACATTTTTATTGCCAAGTGTTCCAGAAATCAGGCGCCCTGAATGTGTTTCAACTGTTGAAAGCGGAAATCCGGGAATGTCCTTATATTCAATCGCTATCCTGTTTTTTATTTCATCAGCCAGCTTTCCGAGCCCTGTACCTAAAATAATCGCAACATCGGGCGGAGTTTTTGTTTTTTTTCTGATAACCGCTACTGCAGCATTTATCTTTTCTGAAAGTTCAGACATTATTTTCTCCCTCCTTGATTCTGTTTTGAAACTCTTCCGCAGTTATTCCGTGAAAACGGACGAGCTTCCTGCGGGTGTTATGTCCGCGTACGATTTCAACTGCCGTATGCCTTATTCCTGCAACCTCCGCCAGCAATTTTCTCAGCGCAGTATTCGCGGCACCGTCAACAGGCGGAGCAGTCAGATGAATTTTCAGCTTTCCCTCAGATACGGAAACCCTGTTTCTGCTTGCCCGGGGAATCACATTTACTTCTGTCTGGAACACCGGAAAATCCTGCAGGAATCCGTGGTTATTGCCAGCGACGCTGCCTCTGGCGCAAAAATTCAACCAGCAGACGCACTCCGAAAGCATTCCCGCATTTCGGAATATACGGTTTTGCCTTGTCCAGCCAGGCTGTCCCTGCTATATCCAGGTGAGCCCATGAATAATCAACGAATTTTTTCAGAAAAGCGGCACCGGTTATGACGCCTGCCTCCCTGCCGCCAATGTTCGTGATGTCGGCTATCTCGCTTTTCAGCAGTTCGGAATATTCGTCCCAGAGCGGCATCTGCCAGACCATTTCCCCCGCTGCCGAACCTGCTTCCTTTATCTGCTCTATAAGTTCGTCGTCATTGCCGAGCAGTCCTGCGGCTTCGTGTCCGAGCGCTATTATGCAGGCACCGGTAAGAGTGGCCAGGTCTATAACAGCCTTCGGATTAAATCGTTTTGCGTAGGAAAGCGCGTCCGCAAGAATTACTCTGCCCTCTGCGTCGGTGCTCAGAACTTCAATTGTTTTGCCGGACAGCGATTTTACGATGTCGCCGGGTTTTAAAGCATGTCCGCTCGGCATGTTTTCGACTGCAGGAATCAGTCCGACAAGGTTCACCCTGAGTTTCAGTCTGGCCGACGCTATAAAAGTGCCCAGAACCGCAGCTGCTCCTGACATGTCGTATTTCATCTCTTCCATTTTGTCTGCCGGTTTCAGCGAAATACCGCCGCTGTCAAAGGTCACTCCTTTTCCGATCAGGACAACAGGTCTGTGCCTGGCTTTATTATATTCCAGAACCGTCAGCGTAGGCGGATTGTCGCTTCCTTTTCCTATCGACATTATCCCGCCGAACCCCTGCCTGATAAGATGCAGTTTGTCAATCACCCGGCATTTGAACCCGTATTGTCTGGCTGATTTCCTGGCAATTTCGGAAAACCGCACAGGAGTTATTTCGCTCCCGGGAGCATTCGCCAGGTCGCGGCAGAATGCAACCGCCGCAGCAATTGAATGTCCTGCTTTTGCGCCTTTCAGTGCCTGCGGTGATTCTTTTCCGGTAACAATAAACGTGATTGATTCTATATCTTTCCTGTCTTCGGGTTTGTCTTTTTCTGTCTTGTACTTTTCATACCGGTAAAGCCCTAATTCTGCACCCTCAACCATTGACTGGACAATGTTTTCAATCGACACTTTTGCGCAACGGAAGATTCCGGCGGCAAAATGCCTGACGCCGATGTTCCGCAATGCAAGCGCCGCTGTTCCCATTGCCTGCCTTGCCTGGTCCAGACCGAAACTTGTCTTTTTGCCGAGTCCGACAACGGCAACACGCCTGAATGGAGCGCTTTCAAACCTGAGAATGCATATCTGGTTTTTTGCGCCGGTAAATTCCCTGTCCCTGATAACCCCTGATATCTGGCCACGGACTTTACGGTCAAGTTCAAGCGCATCTCCTGAAAGTTTTTCGTTTTCGAAAAGACCAAGAACAACCGCCCCTGATTTAGTCAACGCCAGACTGCCCTTTTTAACGAATATCTTCATATTCCCCTCCAATTGCAGATTTCTCCGTCATCTGATTTTTATCAGAACCTCTCTCCGCCTTGGACCGTCGAATTCGCAAAAATATATTCCCTGCCATGTCCCTAATTTCAGTTTTCCGCCGGATATAAAAACCGACACCGAAGAGCCGACAAGTGATGCTTTTATGTGCGCCGCGGAATTTCCCTCGGAATGCTCATAAGCCGGGTCATCCAGGGGAATCAGCTTGTCGATTGCCGCAAGGATATCCTTCCTGACACTCGGGTCTGCATTTTCGTTAATCGTAATCCCTGCGGTCGTGTGCGGAACAAAAACAACGACATTTCCGTCCTTGATATCCGATTCCGACACCGCTTTCTGAACCTGGCTTGTTATGTCAATCAAATCAGTCCTGCGGCCGGTCTTTATTTCAATCTTTTTATCCACTGATTTCCATAACCCTTTTTATTCTCGGATCGGTGAAGATATCCGCTTCATCCCTGCTTGCTGTCTCAAATTCTTTTCTGGTAGTGACACTCCGCCGACATAAGTCGGCGGTTTCTTAAAAGCTCTAAAGTTAAAACCTTTAGACCAAAGGAGTAACCTCGTTGAGACCCAAAAGAGGTCTCCATTGCCTGTCAATATCCCTCAGGACAGAACTGCCGGAGATATCTGCCGGCAATAATCAACCCTGCATCTTCCATGCCGGATTTAAAATTGTCGTTGAATACCGCATCATGCCAGCCTTCAATATTAAGGTCGCCGTTATATCCCTGCCGTCTCAACTCCTTGATTGCAGCAGCCCAGTCAGTATCCCCTAACCCGGGAAAACAATGCTCGATTACCCCTGGATGCCAGAATCCGTACTTTGCCAGCAGATCACGGTTGACTTTTGCGTCCTTTGCATGCACATGGTAAACTTTTTTCCCGAATTTCCGCAGGTTTTCAACAGGATCGACAAATATGCAAATCAGGTGGCTCGGATCCCATTCCAGTCCCAAAGCATCGCTTTTTACCTCGTTGAAGGCTATTTCCCACATTGCAGGAGTGCACATCATATTTATGCCAAATGCAGGCGTATGAAACGCACCCATCGGACAGTTCTCAAAGGCAATTTTAACTCCGCTGTCTTCTGCGAATTTAGCATGTTTTCCCCAGATTTCCTTGAACTTCGGGATACTTTCCTCGAGTGTCTTGTCCGGAATTCTTCCTGAAAAACCGGCTACAACAGGAACCTTCATTGCCTTTGCAAGCTTAATGGAATTCGAAACCATTTCTTTTAAAACCTGTTCCTTTTTCGGGTCCATGTGATTGTCGTAAAAAACCGCCAGACAGGAAATAGTCAGATTGTGTTTTTTAAAGTCGTCTGCTATCTCCTTTGCTCTTGCCTCCCAGTCTTTTTGTCCTGGCATGTAGGGACCTGCGCCTGAAACCTGAAATTCGACTGAATCAAAACCGTATTTTTTCGCAAACTCCATCCGTTCCTTGTTATGTCCCATCATAAACCCAATTTTCATATCTTTCTCCTTTCAATTTCCTTTGCCATGTAATCCACATGGCCAACACTTTTTTAACATACTTTTGTTGTTTTGTAAACATCTGCACAACACCTGTTTTTGCGTTCCTACTTTTTATCAATCCCGTCTGCGAGGATAATTGCTTCTGCAATTTCCTTCATTGATTTTCTGGTGTCCATGCTTTTCTTTTGCAGCATTCTGAACGCAGATTCACCTGAAATACCATGACTCTGGCTCAAAATTTCCTTTGCCCTTTCAATGAGTTTCCTGGCTTCAAGCTTTTCCTCGGCTATTTTCGACTTCAGCATCAATTCCGTGTTTTCAATCACAACAGCCGCCTGTCCGGCAACCGCCATCAACACGTTGATTTCTGCCTGGCTGAACTTGTGAGAAACAGAGGTGTAACAGTTCAGAACCCCTATCACGCGTTTCTTAACGCTCATTGGAACACTCAAAAGCGAACACAGTTTTTCATGCTTTGCGATCTGCACATTGCTGTACCTCCTGTCCTTGCGGACATCCGCAACAACAATCGGCTGGCCTGTCAGGGCAACGCGGCCTGCTATTCCTTCGCCTAATTTCATATTCGGTTTTCTGTTATATTCCTCACTCACCGACTGTGTCGCGCGAACGACAAGCTCGTTTTTTTCAGGGTCAAGGAGCATAAGCGAAACAATTTTCGAGTCCATTGCTTCTGCAGTGACCGTGACAACCAGTTTAAGGATGTCTTCCAGATACCCTCCCGAAGAAATTGCTTTGCCTATTTTTGCAAACGCCTCCAGCTGCCGGTTATAAAACCTGATTTCATCCGCTGATTTTCTGGCTTTCGTTTTCTTGGTCATATTTTTTACCGTTCGTTGTTTTTCCACATCTCGTAATACCGCTAAATATTCATCCAGTTCCAGGTCTTCCCTTCCTCATCGGAAAACCAGTCGCCTGTTTTAAAAAGAAACTCGTTGATATTCTGCAGAATTTCAAAATGGTTGTTCTCCTCTGCCATGAGAGCCCGGTAAAAATCCTTTTCCATCATGTTTTTTGTTCCGCCTGCCAGTTCCCGGTAAAATTCAAAGGACTTCGTTTCGTTTGACATACCCATTTCCAGAGTTTGTTTAAGACCAATGTCGCCTTTAAGCGCGGCAACGACATTTTCTCCGGGGTGCAGGAAAAACCTGCCAAGACGTTGAACCATATCTGCATTGACATCTGCCGGCAGGTCAGGCCATTTTCCCGTATTATTCAAGGCGCCGGCAATTTCCCTGACAATCCTGATATGACGGTTTTCATCCTCTGCAAGAGCGTTGAACCATTTTTTCGACTGCGGATCTTTCGCCTTTTCTGCTGACCTCAGATAAAAACGCCTGCCTTCTTCCTCCATCTGCAGCGCAACAACGAGGGCGTTGCCCATTTATTGGCATCCCTTTTCCTTGTTCAAATCAAGAACCAGCTGGTCCAGCACTGCCTCGTACCCTTCCTGATTGTTCATTCCTATGAACCGTATAACACCGTGTGAATCAACAATGACATTATGAGGTATGCCTCTGACCTTGTAAAGTTTTGCAACTGTCCCGCCGGTGTCCACCAGAACAGGATAAGTCATTTCCATCTCTCTTGCATAAGCGGAAGTTTTCTCCGCAGATTCGCTTATATTTATATAGAGCAGCATCACCGGCGTGTCGAAATATTTTGCCTGAATTGCTTTAAGCATGCCGACTTCCTCCCGGCAATAAGGACACCAGCTTGCACCGAAAACAAGAAAAACGATTTTTCTGCCTGTAAAATCCTTGAGCCCCATTTTTTCGCCGTAAAGATTGTTCAGGGTAAAATCCGGTGCTATGTTTCCGGCTTCCAGTTTGCCTGAATTTCCACAACCCGCGCCTGAACAGATTAAACCCGCCAGGAATACAGCGCTACAAAATGCCTGGATTTTTTTTCCTTTCATTGTCCCCTCCTGAAAATCCCTATACCGATAATATACCCGCTCTGTAAATGAAATACTCTCCCGCCGCAATAAGAATCCAGCCGAATATTTTTTCAACCTTCTGCATCCACATTCCGGACTTCGGCAGGGCGGATAAAAATCCTGCAAAAGTCCCTGCCACAAGCATCAGCAGCCCCATTCCGACTGCATAAGTAAAAAGAAGCGAAAACCCAAAGATAATATTTCCTGTAACTCCTACATAGCCCAGCAGAACAAACAGAACAGGAGCAGTACAGGGACTTACCACCAGTCCGGAAAAAACTCCCACGATAAAGCTTCCTGCAAAACCCTCCTGTGTTTTTTTCGGACCCAGCCGCGAAAGAAACGACGGCATACGCAGGGTAAAGATTCCCAGCATCGACATCCCCATCAAAAAGCACATATTGCCTATAAGAAAATACATGAGCGGACTTGATGCAATCTGTCCGAACAATTTTCCGCTGAGAGCAGCGGCGGCTCCGAGAACAGAATAAGCGATTGCCATCCCGAGCACGTAAAAAACCGACAGCAGAAACGCCCTGGAACGCGACCCGCGGCTCTGTCCGCCTATAAAACCGATTGTCACCGGTAAAATAGGATAAACACACGGCGTAAAACCGGTCAGAATCCCGGCAAATAAAACTATCGGAAACGCAAGCAAAGAAGATATTTGAAGCAGGTGCTGCAGTGTTTGTGCCAGATGCTGCGCCAGTTCATTCATTGCAAGACCACGTCCGGTTTTCTTCGTTGAATTTTATCATCTGTAACCTTAATCTTTGCTGTTTTTAAGCCCCTTCAGCTTGATTATATGAATTCTTTCCTGCCGTATCAGCTCATCAATCTGCTGGTGCTGCGCAGGAGGCACGTATTTCTTCATCTCCTGGAAAAAAATGATTGAATCTTTTTCAAGGCCGAGTCCTGCACTCACTGCATCATCGCCTGTTTTGACCATTCTGGCGAGAATCTCTCCTCCTTTGTCCTTGGTAAAAACATTCTCGTCGACCAGCGCCTTCACATATTCCTCGTATTCACCTGAAAACGACTCTCCGGAAGGCTGGTATTCTCCGATGATTTTCTGCAATGCATGAAAAGCGGCAATATGTTTTTTCTCCTCGCCTGCAAGCCAGATGAGCACCTCTTTTGCTTTCCTGCTGTTTACCAGCCTTGCTGCTTCGTGGTAAAAAGCATAACCGTTTTCCTCTATCTTAACAGCAAATCCGATAATCTCACTGCTGTCAAAGATTCTTGCCATGTTTTGTCCTTTCGTCTGCTGCAAATTACCGTTCAATATGCCTCAGCCATGACCTGGTAATATGCCCTGGGATGCGCACATGCAGGACATATCTCCGGTGCTTCGGTCCCTTCATGAATATACCCGCAATTCCGGCAGATCCATTTCACGGGTTTGTTTTTTTTGAAGACGGTATTGCCTTCAACATTCGCAAGCAGTAAACGGTAACGCATTTCATGGTGCTGTTCCACCGAGGCAATGCTTTCAAAAACTTCGGCAATTTCATTGAACCCCTCCTGTCTGGCAATCTTTGCGGCTTCAGGATAAAGCTTCTTCCATTCCAGATTTTCTCCGTCGGCAGCTGCCCTGAGATTCATTGCCGTATTGCCTAGTATGCCTGCCGGATATGCGGCTGTAATTTCCAGATCCCCGCCCTCAAGAAATTTAAAGAACCTTTTGGCATGTTCCTTTTCGTTATCCGCTGTTTCCAGAAATATTGAGGCAATCTGTTCAAAACCATCCTTCCTGGCAGCACCCGCAAAATATGTATACCGGTTCCTTGCCTGGGATTCGCCGGCAAACGATACCAGCAGGTTTTTCTCTGTTTTGCTTCCCTTGACTTTCATTTCTCCTCCTTATCTGTTAAAGCGCAGATGCATCCTTTTCCGCTTTAAGAAGCCGCCGGCTCATTTCAGTTGAGAGGTGTCTCGGCCTGCCACCTGCCGTGAACATTGCACCATTCAACTGCTTTGATTGATTTGCCCGCAGCTTTCAAATAAACACATGCTCCTGGATTGATTTTCCCTGGAGTCATAGACGTCCTGGCCAGGTGCTGGTCGTCCAGGTAAAAATCAATGAACCCTATGAAATGTTTTTCCTCCATAACATGAAGCACTTCTCCGACGCTGACGCATACTTCGACGCATCCTCCGGCTGACGATCCGCAGTTTCTGTCTATCCTGATGACAGGCACATGCTTTTTCTCAAGGTCAGTCAATAAGCCGAGGTTACCGGTAACCTGGACCGCCTTTTCGTCAAACCTGAATTTTTCCTTTGGTGCATGGCACACAGGGCAGAAATCCGGAGGATTTTCCCTGAATTCAACATGCCCGCAAACCTGACAAACCCATCCTTTCATAGTTTTCACCTCTTTTTTACCATTGATAATCAGTCGCTGCAATTATAACACATCTGAATAAAAATGAAAAGAGAGAAACCACAGAGGTGTTGTATAAGAGAGTGTGTAAATTGCCTTTTTTAAAAAAATGGGTATACTCCAAATAGCGCAGTCAAAACAAACCGGAGACATAACTCCGGGAAGGAGGATACCCATGAGAGACCTGAC
>Ga0172363_10004867_pt1 | contig 10835 bp, 9 predicted proteins | sample LakKivs2_kivu2a2_FD_114541 | JGI IMG/M metagenome (GOLD analysis project Ga0172363, IMG submission 114541) | Sediment microbial communities from Lake Kivu, Rwanda - Sediment s2_kivu2a2 | ecosystem: Environmental > Aquatic > Freshwater > Lake > Sediment | place: Rwanda: Western Province, Lake... | reverse complement strand
TTTTCTGAGATCAAGTCCCTGGAGAAGGGGGAGATCTTCTCGATCTGCGAGGAGCTTTTGAAGTCGGACTACTTCGAGGAGGCGGCCATCGCCTTCGAGTGGGCCTACACTCAGAGGAAGAAATACGAGCCCTCCGACTTCGCCCTCTTCGAGAGGTGGATCGCCCAGTACGTCAACAACTGGGCCAAGTGCGACACACTATGCAACCACGCCCTCGGCTCCTTCGTCGAGATGTATCCCGAGTTCGTCACGAACCTCAAGGGCTGGACGGCCTCGAATAACAGGTGGCTCCGGCGGGCGGCGGCGGTGACCCTGATATTGCCGGCCCGGAAGGGCGAGTTCCTCGACGACGTCTTCGAGATAGCCGACCTCCTCCTGGAGGACAAAGACGACCTGGTCCAGAAGGGGTACGGCTGGATGCTTAAGGAGGCGAGCAAAAGCCACCAGCAGGAGGTCTTCGATTACGTGGTGAAGAACAAGGCCTCGATGCCCCGGACCGCTCTGCGGTACGCCATCGAGAAGATGCCCAAAGACCTCCGGCGGAGGGCGATGGATAGGTGAGATCTCCGCCAAAGCCGTTGGCCTATCGCCGCAGCCGGTCGGAGGGGGCGCATCATTTTTATGGCCCGCCCTGACTGCTCCGTCGTCAGTGACCCGGCAGGGTACGCCGTCAGCCTCGATCTGTCCAGCAAGTACGCCCCGGTCCTGAAAAAAACCATCGAATGCGCAGAGACCAAAAACGAGCGGATATTTCTGATGAAGGACAAAGCCTCGGTGAAGGAGTCCCTGGAGTTCGGGGCCGAGATCTACGACGGCATCATCCCCTTCTGATCTTACGTTTTTGAAGGGGCTACCATCTCCGGTAGGAGTCCCTAAACCTCTTTTTGAACTCCCAGATCTCCCGCTCCGAGACGTTCATCCTCCACCCCAGATCGTAGAAGTCCTTCTCCCGCTCCGTCCCCGTCAGGATCTGCCGGAGGAAGCACTCGCACTGCCTCCCGTCGAGGCCCCGCTCGTTGCACCTCCAGCCCTCCCCGTCCTTGAGGTGGTTTGATAGAAGGTGGCCGCAGACGCAGCATATCCCGCTTCGATAGTCGGGGCGGAGCGCCTCGTGCCGCCCTTTGGCGAAGGAGGGTTCCGTCATCGTCAACTCCTCTTCAGTCAGCTCATCATCGATCTCTTCGCCGAACTCGGCCTCATTCGTTCCTCCCCCGGAGGAAGGCGCCTTTGGTGATCCCGCCGAGGGATATCTCCCTCGCCTCTCTCTTGAGCCGGTCGAGGTCGCCCTCCTCCACGGCCTCGCCGTAGATCTCGGCCATCCTTCGGGCGTAGCAGGCCGTCCTGGACCGGGCGTCGATGGCCATCGCCTCGACCCCCAGATCGACGATCTTCGGCACCTCGTCTATCAGGGAGAGCTCGACGGCGTTCTGGACGTGGGTCCTGCACTCGCCGTCCCTTCGAACGGGAAAGACGCGGCCCGTCTCGTCCTCGATACCCCAGAAGGCCTCCCCTGCCCCGGCGACGACGTCGCACCCCAGGGCCGAGGAGAGGAGGCAGTTTTCGGCCACCATAGCCTCGACGTTCCCCTGGACCAGAACCTCCAGGTCCGGGCGGTTTGGGATCCGAGCCAAAAGCTCCTCCATCTCCCGGAAGGATAGCTCCGGCGATAGGGTCAGCCTCTGAAATGAGGGAGAGAGCGCCCCGACGGCGAGGCCGTTGTAGACGTTCAATCCCACCGACCCCGATATCATCATCTCGGGGACCTCGGTCTTCACCATTTCGGCGAGCCCCACCCCCTCCACCATCACCCCCTCCACCTCCGCCCTCTTCAATAGCGGCCTTGCAAAGTCGAGAAACCGGCGCCTTGCGATCCTCGGCCACTTCCAGACAAGGTCGGCGTCGCCGCTTCCGCAGATCTCTTCTGCCCGGCGGAGAATCTCCAGGAGCTCGACGGGGGCGGTCTTACCCGGTCGACACCTCCTGCCGTCGGCGATCCCGACGACCGGCTCGAAGTAGACCCGGCGGCAACCCCCCTCGACCGCCCCGGTGACCGCCTCCAGGGTGCTGGCGTAGACGGAGATCGAAGGCTTCGACCTGGCCGAAGGCGGTCTGTCGGGCAAAGTCCTCCGCCTCTCCAACAGTCCCAGGAGCCTCTTTTCCGCCTCCTTCACCTCCTCGTCGGACGGCCTGAAGGAGGCGGCGATCTCTTTTTCTGCCGCCTCCAGAAACTCTCGCCTCAGCCTGTTGATATCCCCCAGGGGGGCGAAGAGGCCGCCAGGATAGTCCATCTCGATCTTCCTGATGAAAAAGGGCGTGCCTCCGGTCTTCCGGAGCTGGGCCTCGATCTGGCCCACTGAGAGGGGCCGCTTGATGGCCGGCTCCATCGAGAAGTCGGCCTTCAACTCGGCTTTCACACCTCTTCCTCCGGCGAGGAAGACCCCCCCCGCCAGGATGGGCCTCCCCTCTTCCCATCGGACCAAGAGGTCGATGGGGATCTCCGGCTCAGCCCCCGGCCCACGCCTTTCGCCGAGCCCCGCCCTCCGGGTGAGAAAGACCTCAGACCCTCCGTCAGCGGGCTCGGGGAGATAAAGTCGGATCAGACCGTTTTCGACGTAAGGCGATCTAACCGCCACCCCCAGCTCTTTCTTCCCCGAGAATATGACCAGGCCGTCTCCCTCTCCAGGTACGAGGTCGCCTTCGATCTTCACGACGGCCAAACTCCTGCGCCCGTCCCAGGAGACGACCCTCCCCACCCGGAGGCCCCGGTTGTCGGGCCGGGCGGCGCTCACCAGATCTCCCCGTCCTGCGCCGCCGATGCAGCCTGTCGTGAACTCCCGGTTGAAGGCTAGGGCGAGGTCTCTTTCGTCCTCAGGGGACGGGGCCCAGTCGCCCCTGGATATGGCGTCAAGGGCCCTCCTGTAGATCGAGACGACTACCCTCACGTACTCCGGCGACCTCATCCTCCCCTCGATCTTCAGAGCCTCGATGGGGGATTTCACCAGCTCTTCAAGATGAGGGTAGACGGCGAGGTCTCTTGTGGAGAGGAGGTACCTCCCCCTCAGGGGAACCTCTTCCAGCTTGGCGGGCCTTCCATAGGCGTCCTCTTCCTTGGCCCTGAGGAGGCGATAGGGCTTTCTGCAGGGCTGGGCGCAGAGGCCCCGGTTTCCGCTCCGGCCGCCTATTATCGAAGAGAGGAGGCACTGGCCTGAGTAAGAGTAGCAGAGGGCCCCGTGGACGAAGACCTCGATGCCCAGGGGGGCTCCATTGGCGATCTCCTCCACCTCGGCTCGGGATAACTCCCGGGCGAGGACCGCCCGTTTCAGACCCATATCGGCGGCCCACCGGGCCCCTTCGAGGCTGCATATCGTCATCTGGGTGGAGGCGTGAAGCTCCAGGTCGGGCACCAGATCTCTTGCGAGCCGGACGACGCCGGGGTCTTGGACCAGGGCGGCGTCAGCCCCGGCCTCATAGAGCCAGGCCAGATGGCGGGCGACCTCCTCGACCTCTCTCTCGGGTATGAGGGTGTTGACGGCGACGTAGACTTTTACCCCCCAAAGGTGTGAGCGGTCGATCGCCTTCTTTAGCTCAGAGTCGTCGAAGTTTTTGGCGCCCCGCCTTGCTCCAAACCTCCTCCCGGCGAGGTAGACGGCGTCGGCTCCCGCATCGATCGCCGCCTCCAGCCCCTCCCAGGATCCGGCCGGGGCCAGGAGCTCTGGCACCTCTCTTGGTCGTCTCACGGCCAACTACCTGAGAGGTCGGGATATATCTTTATCCCATTCCGTCGATTGCCGTATTGTGGAACTCGTATACGTCCTCGCCCTCATGATCGCGGGAGCCGGCGCAGGCTTAGCCTCAGGGATGCTGGGGGTTGGAGGCTGCTTCATCATGGTCCCGGTCCAGCTCTGGGTCCTCACCTCCATGGGGGTTGAGCCGACTTTGGCGACCAGGGCATCCTTCGGGACGGCCCTCGCCGTGGCCCTTCCCACCGCCATCAACGCCGCCAGTGGCCATCGCCGGAGGGGCGCCGTCGACTCGAGGGCCGCCCTCCTCCTCGGCACATCGGGCCTCTTCGGCGCCCTCTTCGGAGGCGCTGTGGCGGCCCAAGCCCCCGGAGGCCTTCTTCGGATCGCGTTTGGCCTCGTCATAATCTCGGCAGCTCTGAGAATGGCGATGGTGTCAGATCCCGAAGCGAGAGGAAGTATAGGGGGTGGAGGATTCACAGAAGGCGGAGGCTTTGGAGATGGTGGGCGAGGAGGGGTGAGGAGCGATTCATGCTACCTTCTTTTGGGCCTTCCCCTCGGCATTTTATGCGGCCTCATCGGGATCGGGGGCGGGGTGATCATCGTCCCGGTCCTCTCCATGGCCATGGGCTTTGGGATGCACCGGGCCGTCGGAACCTCCACGGCGGCCATCATCCTCACCTCGTCGGGAGGCGTCCTCTCCTACGTCTTTAACGGCTTTGGCGTCTCGGGCCTTCCCGCCCACTCCGTCGGCTACGTCAACCTCCTCCAGGTGGCGCTCCTCGCCGGGATGAGCATCCCTGCTGCCTGGGTCGGGGTAAGGGCGGCTCACCGCCTTCCCGCCGACCGGCTGAGGGCTGCCTTCATCCTCCTGATGGTCTACATGGGATTGAGGATGATGGGGGTCTTCGAGCTGCTCTGTCTTTCGGTTTGACCCTGAATCGAAGGCGACGATGACGATCCGACCTCCGGACAAAGCTTAAAGGAGAGAAGGCCGAAGATTGGGGGCATGGAGCCCCTTTCAGACCTGATTCGAAAGCTCGGGAGCGAGGACTACTTCGAGAGGCAGAGAGCCGCCTGGAGGCTGGTGGAGACGGGCGTCGAGGCGGTGGAGCCTCTCCTCGCAGCGCTGGAGAGGGACCCCGACCCCCGGGCGAGGTTCAAGGCGGCCTGGGCCCTGGGAAAGATCGGCGACCGCAGGGCGGTTCTCGCCATCGCTCGGGCCCTCATCGAGGACGAGGACCCCTCGGTCCGAGAGTGGGCGGCATCGTCCCTGGAGGCGATCGGCGACCTTCAGGCGGTTCCCGCCCTCGCCAGGTCCCTCGCCTCCGACAAGTCCGGGGATGTGAGGCTGAGGTCGTCTCTAGCCCTCGTTGCCTTAGGAGCCTCCGAGGCCTTTGCGGAGCTTCTCGAAGAGGGCGACCCCGATACGAAGAGGATGGCGGTGGTGGGCCTCGGCCGGCTCCGGTGCACCGAGTCGATGGGGATGGTGGCATCTTTTATCGAGGACGATGACCCTGAGCTGAGAAGGAGGGTCGTTTGGTCTCTCGGGGAGATGAGGGCGCCCGAGTCTCTGCCGCTTCTCTCGCCAGCCACCAAAGACGAAAGCCACGTCGTCAAGATGGCCGCGGCCAAGGCTATTGCCACAATAGGGGGCCATGAGGCCTGCAGGATGGCTCAGTCCCTCCTGGAGGACGAGCACCCCCAGGTGAGGCTTTCGGCCGTCGCCGCCCTGGGGGAGATCGGCCTCGCCGACGCCCTCGACCGGCTCGTCGATGTCATCTTCGGCGACGACGAGGAGGAGATCAGGGCGTGGGCCGCCTGGAGCCTCGGCGAGATAGGAGATCCTCGAGCGATCGAGCACCTCCAGGAGGCCTGCGTCAAGGGCCCGCCGGCGGTCCGGGAGAAGGCCCTCGACTCCCTGGAGGAGGTCTTCGGGATCGGCGGTGGCGACCGGAATGACGAGGCCTGATGAGAGGCCCAGCATAAGCCTCGTTTTTATAGCCTCATCGCACCGTCACCTATTTTTCTTCCGGGGTTTCTTGATCATCGATGAACCTTGAGTCTCTAGCGGCCGAGCTTCGGGGGTTTGTGGGCATAACCCGGAAGAAGGCCATAGGCGATCTCGTCGGCCACTTTCCGGTGGACTCGGACCTGATCATAGCCTCTTTCGGGGAGGACGCGGCGGTGATCGACGACGGCGACGAGGTGATGCTCCTCGCGGCGGACGGGATCTGGTCGCGGCTGCTGGAGGCCGACGCCGAGTGGGCCGGCTACTGCGCAGTCCTGGTGAACGTCCACGACATCGCGGCGATGGGGGGCTGGCCCGTGGCCATGGTGGACGTCTTCAGCGTCAATTCCCCCGACGTCGCCGAGGACGTCCTCCGGGGCCTCAGGGAGGGGATCGAGAAGTTCGGAGTCCCCATCATCGGCGGCCACTTCCACCCGGACACCCCTTACAGCGCCCTGGACGTCGCCATCCTGGGCAAGGCGAAGAAGGGGGCCGTGATATTCAGTTCCGGGGCAAAGCCCGGGAACTCGGTCGTCGTCGGGGTCGACCTCGACGGCCGGGTCCACCCGAGCTTTGCCATCAACTGGGACACCACCAGCTTCAAGGACGGGAAAGTTCTCCTCCGCCAGCTCGGATCGATGAGGGAGCTGGGAGAGAGGGGGCTCGTCACCGCGGGAAAGGATATCAGCAACCCTGGGATGCTGGGAACCCTGGGGATGCTCCTGGAGTCGAGCCGGGCGGGCGCCGTCGTAGACCTCGACCTCCTCCCACGGCCCCCCGGGATGGATATGGCAACCTGGCAGAAGATGTATCCGGGCATGGGATTCGTCGTGACGACCCAGCCGGAGAAGGCCGAGGAGGTCGCCGGGCTCTTCAGGGACCGAGGCCTTTCATCCGCCGTCGTCGGCACGGTGACGAAAGAGAGGCGGCTGGTCATCGCATCTGGAAAAGAGAGGGCCGTCCTCTTCGACTTCGAGCAAGAGATCATCACCGGAATAAGGTGATTTTTTGGACGCGGGGTTTGTGGACCGGATGGAGGGGGCCGCCAAGGGACGCCGGGCCAGGATCGGGATTGGAGTCGACGGCGGCGGCCCGGAGCTGGTGGCGAGGATCGAGGAGGCTCTCGAGTTCGCCGAGATCGTGATGGTGGGCGATCCCGGCCCCGGCTGCGATTCGGGCCGAAGGCTGGAGCAGATCCGGGCCGAAGATCCTGCCACGGCCCTGGTCGACCTCCTGAAAAAGGGCGAGATCGACGGGGCGGTGCGAGGGAACCTCTCCGCCACCAAGGTGATGAGAGAGGTTAGCAAGACCTTCGGCGTGAGGGTGAGGAGGCTGTCGCTTCTTGCCCTCCCCGGTTGGAGCTTCTTTCTCGCCCCCGTGGGGATAGACGAGGGCGACTCCATATCCGACCGGCTGAACCTGGCGGTCATGGGAGCCGAGTACCTCAAGGATATGGACGTCGACCCTCGGGTCTCAATCCTCTCCGGCGGGAGGATGGAGGACCTGGGGAGGAGCGACCGGGTCGATCGGACCCTCGCCGAGGGGGAGCTGGTGGCGAGGCTCGCCCGGGACGTCGGCGTCCGGGCCGAGCACCGGGGGATTCTGATCGAGACCTGCCGAGGCGACGACCTGATCGTCGCCCCCGACGGGATCTCCGGAAACCTCATATTCCGGACCCTGATGCTCCTCTCCGGCGCGGAAGGGTTCGGCGCCCCGGCGATCATGGACCCGGTCTTCGTCGACTCCAGCCGGGCGAGAAAGAGCTTCTCGGGGCCGATCATCCTCGCCAGCGCCCTCGTGGCGATGAAGGGGCGCTGAGACTATCAGCCTGAAAACGATGGTCTCCCTGAAGATCCGCAGAAAAAAAGGGGTCAGGGTGATCTCGCCACCCTCATCCATCTAAACTTTTCACCCCGACATCACGCCGAGGACCTTGAGCGGGTGGACCCCGGCGCCCTGGAGAGCGAGGAGCTCGTCGTTGTTTGCGAGGCTGAACTCCTTGATCGTCGAGACGAACTCCTCGGGGGTGTCGGCGGCGTCCATCAGGACCAGGTCTTCCTTCAGCCGGTAGGCCCAGCTGGGCCAGGTGTCGATGTTGCTCATATTCCCGGCCTTGTCGAAGTCGAATCCCAGGACCAGGCCGTCGCCCGAATTGGAAGATCCGTCCCACCGGATGAATATCCCGGCAACGCCCGTGCCGTACTTCTCCTTCAAAGAGTTGGATTCATCAGTGGTGAGGTACTTGACGTACATCCCCTTCTTTCCTGGGGTGCAGTCCCAGGCGACCTGGAAGTAGTCATCCTTGCACCAGTTGGGGCAGGCGATCACCTTGTAGCTCTGGTTGGCGGGGTCCTCGATGGGTAGCGTCTTCTCCATGTACTTCGCGAGCAAGAAGCCGCTGGAGACCCCGGGGCAGATGTGGTCGTGGAGCTGGACCGCCTTCATAAAGACGTAAGGGGTCTTATCGTGGGCCCAGACGTTGGCGATGGGCATCATGTGGCCGAAGGCTCCTGGGTCCCAGGCGGAGACGTTGGCAAGGACCGTCTCGGCGTCGATCTTGTCCTTCACCTGGACGTCGAAGCCTGAGGCGTCAGCGTTCGCCGTCATGTAGACCGCCTCGCCGGTGTTGGCGTTGAAGAACCCAAACCAGAGGGGCTTCCAGGGGGCGGAGAGGATGTTGATCAGGTTCTCCTTTCCCGGAGTGCAGCCTGTGACCTCCATCACCGCGTCCAGGGCCATGTCGGTGGTCTGGCCGTCGATAACAGGATATCCGGCGTTGGTGAGGGCCAGGACGTTCACATCGCCCTTCTCAAACCCCAGCTCAGCCATGGCATAGTTCGAGGCATCAGCGCCGAGCTGGTACATATCCGCTCCCTCGCCCATTGCCATCCCCGGCATCAGGGCCACTAGGAGCAGAATCGTCACTGCAAATCGATTCATCTTCACATCATCACCTGCTGTTCGAAATCGGGCTTGCGATCTTCGAATTGATGCTACGCAAGACGTTAAAAGTAATATCGAAATTGTTTATAACTTTTTTGGTTGGAATTCATATTAATCATAATTTTAATTAAAATAATTCATACGATAGGATAATTCGCCTCTGTTAAAATGGCAAAAGAGGGGCGCTGTCTCCCGAACGAACGTTGTTGCCCAAGATCGGCGCCCCGACTGGAGGGAGGGCGATGGCCCGTTAAGGGTTGCCGCCATCAAGGAGGTCATGGCATATGGAGTTGTAGTTGTGCGGCAGACCCCAGCAGCAACTACATCTTAATAAGTAATAAATTTTTCGGTTAAACTCATACCAATCTTGCAGGCAAACTGCGGCATCGAGGATCGCTGATTTCTTATACGAATTGAATTAACCGTAGTACAATGATCATACTCAAGTGTGGGATTTGTTATCTGCGGGCGGATGAAGATGGCGTTTGCGATTGAAGCGAGGCGGCTCAAAAAGGTCTACGACGGCAGGACAAAAGCCCTGGACGGAGTCGACCTCCAGGTCAGCCCGTCCGAGGTCTTCGCCCTCTTGGGCCCCAACGGCTCGGGGAAGACGACCCTGATGAGGATCCTGACGACGCAGTTTGGGCCCACATCCGGCGAGGCGCGCAACTTCGGCCTCGACGTGGTGAAGAGCGGCCGAGAGGTGAGGAGGATGATCGGCTACGTCCCCCAGGAGACGTCCGTCTGGGCCGACATCAGCGGATTTGAGAACCTCCTCATCTACTCCAAGATCTACGGCGTCCCCTCGAGCCGGAGAAGAAAGAACATCCAGGACGCCCTATCGAGCATGGGCCTCGACGAGGTGGCGACGAGGATGGTCAAGACCTACTCCGGTGGGATGGTCCGGAGGCTTGAGATCGCCTGCGCCCTCCTGGTCAAGCCCAAGATTTTATTTCTGGACGAGCCGACGATCGGCCTGGACCCCTCGGCGAGGAAGGCGGTCTGGGAGAACCTCACCACCTTCAAAAAAGAGTACGGAACGACGGTATTTTTTAACACCCATTACATGGACGAGGCCGACCTCTACTCCGACGAGATCGCCATCATCGACCGGGGGAAGATCGTCAAGTCTGGCACCCCAAGCGAGCTCAAGCACTCCCTCGGAAGCGAGATCCTCCGGTTTCATTTCAACTTCAACCACGCCAATTCGAACCACGACGGCTCCGACGGCATCGGCGAAGGGGCGTTGGTGGCGGTAAAGAGCCTCGGTTTCGTCAGGGACGCCGTCATCTCCGATTCGATGCTGGACGTATTCGTCGAGGACGGGGAGACGGCGCTGCCCAAGATCGTAGAGGCTCTGATAACTGAAGGGGCCTCCATCGAGAGGATATCCGCCGCCAGGCCGACCCTCGACGACGTCTTCCTGAGGTATGCCGGAAATATCTCCTTCGGGAGGGGCGGGGGATGACGGCCAAAGACTCCCTCCGGGAGATGTTCGCCATGATCGAGCTGGAGATGAGGAGGCTGCGGCACGATCGGACCGAGATATACACCAGGGCCGTCCAGCCGATCCTGTGGCTTGCGGTCTTCGGGACGGTGATGAGCGAGGTGAGGGGGATCCCCACCGGCGATATGCCCTACATCGACTACATCACCCCCGGGGTCCTCCTCCAGTCCACCATCTTCGTCTCCGTCTTCTACGGCCTCACCATCGTCTGGGAGAGGGAGACGGGAATCCTCAAGAGGCTCCTCGTCGCGCCGGCGTCCCGGTCGGCTGTAGTCGTCGGCAGGTCCATCGCCTCCGGAGTTCGGGCGGTGGTCCAGGCATTGATAATCTTTCCTGTGGCGATCCTCCTGGGGGTCAGGTTCGTGCCGAACCCCCTCTACATCGCCGCCGCCTTCCTGGTCCTCTTCCTCGTATCGGGTGGGTTTGCCGCCCTCTCCATCTTCGTCGCCTCCCTCATGAAGACGAGGGAGCGGTTCATGGGCCTCGGCCAGGCGCTGATCATGCCCCTCTTCTTCGCCAGCAACGCCCTCTACCCGATAGAGCTGATGCCTCCCGCCCTTCAGCGCATCGCCGTCTTAAACCCCCTCACCTACGCCGTCGATGCCACGAGGGGCCTATTGATCAGCGGGGATCT
>Ga0172363_10004865_pt1 | contig 10837 bp, 8 predicted proteins | sample LakKivs2_kivu2a2_FD_114541 | JGI IMG/M metagenome (GOLD analysis project Ga0172363, IMG submission 114541) | Sediment microbial communities from Lake Kivu, Rwanda - Sediment s2_kivu2a2 | ecosystem: Environmental > Aquatic > Freshwater > Lake > Sediment | place: Rwanda: Western Province, Lake... | reverse complement strand
TCCCCACCACATTGCTGTAGGTCGAGGCATGACTCGGGGCCATGATGGCTGGCTATGCCTTTCATGTCGGACTCTTTCATTCCTTACTCTTTGCCGGTTTTCATCGGCGCTTTCACAACGTCCTTCGAAGAGCGCAATCGCTTTCACGCAATCCGGCTGAAGAGGGGCTTGTGCTTGTCGGGTACGGATCGAGCGAATTCGGTAATATCTGGGAGGATTTGTTTGCGAATACCGGACGGGAAGCCGTCCGGAAAGGGAAATTCGGCGGATACGCCACGGCCTGATGCGGCCATGTCGCGCACTACAGCCCGGACAGCACGGCATCGGCAATCAGGCGGATCCTGAAAAACCATGAAAGAGCAATCGTGATTCCTCTGCTGGTCTCATTCAGCGAACAATTCCAGATAGAGATCATCGGAGGAGGGGTGGCATCGGTTGACGACAACCAGGAAAAGGTGCGTTACAGACCCGACGCGATCCTGCCGGACGAGGAACTTGAACGGTGGATTGTGAAAACTGCGGAAATGCATGCGACAGCAATACGAAGCGCAAAACCCCGGCAATAACCTCATAAAAAAGCCCTGACGAACCGAAAGGAACGCCAGGGCTTCGGGGATAAGGGAAAAGAACCTGTCAGATCTTCACCCTCAACCCCGCAAGAAATTCCGTTCCGTCAAGATCGTACTCTGAGGTAATCCTCTCCTCGCCAAAAACATTGTCGATCCTGATGAACGCCTCTGTCTGGTCGCTGAATTTTTTGGTCAACGTTGCATTGCAAACCCAGAAACCCTCAAGCATTGTCTCATCTGCGTCATAATGCTCGCCTATATACGAAGCTTCGAGACCAAGCGACAGGTCAGCGGGACAGAACGCGAAATCCAGACCGGAAACGAATTTGCTCTCCGGACTGAAGGCCAGATCCTTTCCTGTTAATTTATCTTCGGTATCAAGCCAGGTATAACCGACTCTTGCAGAGACGCATTCGCTGAAACGGGCATCGAGATTCAGTTCCACGCCCTGTGTCATCGCTTCATCGATGTTGACATAGTACATATGCAATTGAGGACGCGAACCGGGGACCGGAAGAGATTCAACGTACGAATGTATCATATCCTCAACATCATTCCTGAACCAGGTCACCTTGCCGATGATGTCCCTGGCAAAAGCATATTCCACGCCAGCCTGATAGCCGATCGATTTTTCCGGCTTCAGATCAGGATTGGGATGCACCGTAATAGATCCCATCATCCATTCATCATAAAGGCTTAAGAGCGAAGGCGCCTTGAATGCCCGACCGATGGAAGCCCGGATTTTCAACTCGTCTGTTGCCTTGAGCATGATGCTTGCTTTCGGATTGATTTCATCTCCCCATTTCTCATGTGAATCGATACGCCCTCCAAGTACCAGCACGACGGGAGACCAATCGATTTCGTCCTGAAGATAAATGCTGTGCAAAGTCTGATCCATCTTGAGGTTATTTCCCGGAGAAGCAAAAAAATCCCTTCTTTCGTTCCAGAACTCATACCCGGCGGTCACGAGATGACTATCGAACACCAAACGCGAATAGAGCAATTCGACTTCATAGTTGTCGAGCACTGTCTTTTCTGAGCTGCCGTCATCCCATTTGCCGAATTCATAAAAAGATCCCCGCAGCTTCAGCGAAGACAACTCGTCCGGCACCCAGTTCATCAAGGCATTGAGACCATAGCGTTCCTGATTCACCATCTGATCTTCCATATCCTGAAACGAATAATATGGTTTGAGACTGAACCCGACATTATCCGAAACATTCAGCGAAACCGTACCCTGCAGTATATGCTCGTTATAACTGTCAATATCCTCGTTAATGCCATCTGACTCCCGATAGGTATAGTTGAACCGTGTCTTCAGATTCTCCGATCCGGCTCCGCCGGAAACGGAGCCCACAACCGTTCCGCGCGATCCCATGGCGAGCGATCCTGAAAACTCCGGCTTATCAGCCCCTTTGCGAGTGATGATGTTGACCACCCCGCCAACAGCATCGCTGCCGTAGAGCGCCGATCCAGGCCCTTTGAGAATTTCTATCCGTTCGATCATCTCAACGGAAATCTGTTGCAGATCGACAGCATTCTGATGACCGCCCAATAACCTCTGTCCATCAACCAGCACAAGGGTATATTTAGCGTCGAACCCAAATATCCTGACATTTCCTTTATTTCCCCATGATCCGGCTTTTGCTTTTAAACTGAGCCCTGACGTAAGATCAAGCGCATCCTGTGCAGTCTGGACATTCCGCTTCAGCAGCTCCTCGCGGGTAATAACCTCCGCATCGACCGGCACGTCGCCGAGCGTATGCGGCGTTTTTGTTGCGCTGACCACGATCTTGTCGAGTATCACAGACTGCGTGTCCGTCTCCGCCCGGGCCTCTCCGGCAAAACCGGCAAGAACGAGCACCATGAGCGCGCGGCAGGTTTTTTTGCATAACTTCTGTTTATGTGACATAGCTGTGTGTGGCTTTCCTCGAAACAGGCACCGGATGTCCGGTAACAGGTCTCGACTGGTATAATTGAGTGCGCTCTGCAGGTACAGTGGCGTATAATCCCGTATCGGGCATCCCCTGACGCCTCAATTCCGGCGCGTAAACGACAGGAACGAATCCGTTTCCGAAAGAAGAAGCACCAGCACGGCCGTCAGGCCGAAAACGGCGACAAGCGCATAATCCGACCCTCTCCTGAGCCCAAACCCCAGCCTCGAGATCAGAGCGAACACGACAAGCGCAAAAACGCTGCCGGAGAGCGCCGCCGGCACCGATTCAGCATATCGGACCTGCAGATACCTGAACGAAGAGCCGGAGATGTCCTGCATGATCTGAACCGGAAAGAGAAATGCCGCGAATGTCTTCAGCACATTCACCGATTCGAGGTATACGGCGTCGGTCGGCTGCATGTAGCGATGCACGACCCTGAAATCGGGAGTCATGGCAATGCCCGACCTGCCCGCATAGTTCATTTCGGTGGACTCCAGGGAAACCGACGTGTAGAGGATGTCGGACCAAAGCGCCAGAGTAAGATCGTCAGCATTGAAACGTCCGACGGGAATTCGCTTCAGCGCTCCGTCTTTCTGCATGACGGCATAGAGTGCCCTGTCGGTGACGATAAAACCGTAGTACTCCTGTCGATGATGCTCTTTGATATGGATTTGGCGCACCGAGCCTTCGATATGACCTTCCAGGCGCCTGCATGCAGGCTTGCCGTCCACCATCCGCATCTGAAAGAGCGAGCCTGCGGAATCGGCAAGAAAATAGCCGACATCGTACCGCTTTCTCACATCAGGATTGCCGCCGACAGCACGAATCGGATAGATAAATCCGGCATCACCCAGCGCATTGGTAAATGCTCGACTCTTCGGGCGGTCAGTTATTCCGTTATGAGGCGTCAGAAACTCGATTCCGTAGCCGTCATACGAGACCCTGAAAAAATCATCGGGCTTCTGCAGCCTTGCCCCGGCGGGATTCGATTCCAGAAGCATGTGCAGCATCGGAGGAGGAGAATTCCAGTCGAACGAAGAGAGTCGGACGAACTGCCATGCCCGTTCGGCTTCAAGCGCAGAGATGGCAACTCCGCCGATGCTCTCCGGAAACATCTCCCATTTGACGAGGTCCCTGACATAAAGAAACGGGAGCGCCGCCCGATACTGTTCTCTGGAAAGGGTGGTGCCGTTTTCGAGCAGATAGCTCGGTTCTGCATCCGGAGCAGCTCCCTTGCCCGCAGGAAAATCGCTGATCACGAACTGGCGGTGTACCGGACTGAAGTGCATCGAGGTGTGCGGATCCGCAGGTATCACGATTTTCCAGTAGAGCGCAAGCAGCACGGAACCAAGTCCGCAGATTGCCAGAATGATGGTGATCATACGTGAAAAAACAAACGCGCTGCCCCGTGCGGCATGGCGCATATAGTGCAGAATGGCGTAACAGGCAACGAAGACGAACAGAAACGCTACAAAGCCGTATATCCAGATCGAATGTTCGTAGAGGCCATAGGCACCCCTTGCTCCGAGCATGTTCCAGATCGGATAGAGCGCCGCCCCTATCAGCAGCCTGACGCCGGGGCTTCCGCTGCTGAAAAATGCCACGCTGGAATAATACGCCGCGATACTGAGCAGAATCCAGGGCAGAACGGTCAGAAAGGCCGGATGTATAATCTCCCGGGGAAAATGAAACCACTGCATGGTCCCCAGAAAAAGGGCCGTCGCAGCGATATTGACCAGCAGCAGCAGGATGGTGCCTGTGGCAAGCATGACGGCGATGCCCGAAACCGGCTCGATCGGCGTATGGTAGAGCAGACGGAGGCGTTTTCCCTGCGACTCAGGCCATGCCTGCAGAAATCCGATGAGGACAGCGCAGACGACCACGAGAAAATACCTGCCGAAAAACTGCGGCTGCCTGAATACGATTGTCTCCCACAGGCCGAAGGAACCATAGGCGCGCTGCAGGGAGTGCAGCGCGAGCAGGGAGTCGGCAGCGGAATAAAGCAGCAGCATGGGCAGGAGCCATATTCCTCTCCGGAGCTTGATCCGCTCTTTTGAAATCAGGGATCGTAACTGCTGTTTTGTCATATACTGTTTTTCGCTATTGCATATTTCATCGACCTTCGCCCGACTCAGTACTTGCCGGTCAGCCCGACAAAGGCATCTTCGAAACTCATGGGAACTGACACGAGATCAGCTGCCGGCACCTGATGCCGTTCCAGATACGCGGCAATTTCCTGTTCACTGAAAAAACCATAGACAAAGGTGGTTTTCGCCATATGCTCGATGCTGCGAACGGTGTCGTCGCTCTTCATCGCCAATGAAGCCGGCGTACGCCGGAAACTGCAGCAACGAAAAGAGTCCATGAATTCGCGCTTTCCCATGCAGGCGCAGACCCGCCCCTCCTTGAGCACCACCATGCGGTCGATGACGCGATCGAGCTCCTGCACCACGTGAGAAGTCAAAAGCACCGTCGTACCGTGCAGGGTAACGTATTCGCGCAGAAAATCGACAAAAAGCCTGCGATATCCGACATCGAGCCCCATGCTGTAATCGTCGAGAATCATAAGTTCCGGCATCTGCGCCATGATCAGCCCGAGCACCACCTGCGAACGCTGGCCGTTCGACATTGCCGATAACCGCCTGGTGTCGGGCATCTGCATCCGTCCGATCAGATCGTAGAAAACCTCGCGATTCCATCCGGGATAAAAGGGCGCGTAGTAGCGCTCAAGTTCGGCAACACGCATGAAATCGTACTGTACGAACCCCTCCTGCAGCAGACCGATACGCGAACGGACTTCGGGAGAGAGCGCATGGCTCTCCTCGCCGAGCACCCTGCACGTTCCTCCTGACGGACGAAGAAAGCCCATGAGGATATTGATCGCCGTGCTCTTGCCTGCGCCGTTTTTTCCGAGCAGGCCGAATATGCCGCCGGATTCCACGCTGAACGTCAGACCGTGGAGCACCTGCTTTCTGCCGTAGGCATGCCTGAGACCTTTACACGCTATAAGCGAATCCATACTTGCAATCAACCGCATTGAAATCAACAAATACAGCGCTGCCGGCAAACGACACTCCTGACCGGCAGCACGAACAAACCCTTATAACTCGCATCGGAAACCGAGATAATACCCCCGGCCGCGAACCGTCCCTCCTTCCGCAACGCTGGTTCCGATGCTCGCGTTGAACAGGTTGTAGACGTCGCCCGTCAGCGTGGCGGTAAGCCCTTCGGATTTGTAAAGATCCATCTCGACCGAAAGATCCGACATGAAGCCGCCCGCAATATCGCCTATAACATACGCGTCGTAATACCTCGACCCCGTCTCGTTCAGCCAGTATGAGCTTGGAGACGTATTGCTTCCGGATGTCGTCCCGTACGGCGTGGCGCTGCTTATCTGTTTGTCTGCTTTAAGCCCTTTGCTCCAGTCGCGCCACCGGTTGACGGAATAGAGCCGAAGCTGGTCGTTGAAGAAACTTCCCTGCCAGGTAAAGGTGATCGCCAGGGGCGCATTGTAGTTATCGGCCGGCATGGCCGCACGCAACATCGGCTCTCCGTTATAGAAGACCATGAAATACTCCCGCTCCACGCCGTTATTTTCCGAAAACGCATTATCGTAATAGTTTCCGTTGAACGTTTTAATCCACGATTTTGCGGCTCCCAGCGTCAGCGAATGCCGGCCCCACTCCCCGGCATCGAAAGCGCAGGAAAGGTCGGCGGAAAGTCCTTCATAGGAACCTTTTCCCTCGTTGGTCATCCAGCTCCTGTAATCGTAGGATCCATCCGGAAAATCGATACGCTCAACCCTGTTCAGGAGCTGCTTGCGATGATCGCGCCTGACAGCCTTGAACCCGTACCCGAGGTTCCCGATATTACCGGCAATACCGCCCATCACTTCGTCGGAATAGGGTGTAGCAAGTCCGTCAGTGTCAAAGCTGTAATCGGCGCTGACCTTGTCGGTAATGGTCTGCGTAGTCACTCCTGTAGACTTGACTGTTTTCCACTGATTGTTCAGATAGGGCCGGTACCGGTCGAAGGCGTAAGCTCTGAGTGCTGTACCGTAATAGCGGTTGTACCCCGAGACAAGACGAAACATACTGTTGCCGAACGTATCGAACTCCGCTTTCAGGCGGTGTGCGATATCGGCATTACCGGTAAAGTCGTCGTAATCGATCCGGAAACCCGGAGTAAAAGAGAGTCTTCCAAGTCCAAGGTCTGCCGAAGCATAGTAACCCAGCGTCGCGAGCGATTTCGACTGATCGTGCTCAAGGTATCTGGTCAGGGTATGCAGGATTTGGGGAGCACTCTCCACATACACGTCGGCCACCGCCTCCTCGTTCCACATATCGAGCGCTTCAGCAGTGAATTCAAGGCCGGTAGAAAAACCCTTCAGCAGGGGCAGCTCCAGAGGAACAGACTGGAAATCGACCCTGAACACCGCCGTTCTGTTTTCATTGGTCGCATCGCCTACCCCGCCATACTGTTCCCCCTCTTTTGTAACGGAATTTGAATAGGAGTAGCGATAAGCAGTCTCGTTGTCCCTGCTGTAACCGCTCTCCTGCCATGCCGCCTTTGCCTCGATGACGCCAAGATCGGTCGTCCAGTCAGCACCAAGGGCAAGCCTGAAGGCTTCGTTATTGATCTCCCAGTCGCTGTCCGCCCAGGCCGCCCGCCAACGCCTCTCTTCATAAGGGGCATACGTTGCGTCTACCGTCAGCCTCAACCTGTCGGAAGGCTTCGCAACCAGCTTGAGAAAATAATTTTCGCCGGTTCTGTGCTGATCGTCCTCATCGTAGCTGTATGTCGTCATGCCAATCCGATCCCTCCTGACGAGCGGCATGACGGAATGCTGCCTCGATGCCGCAACCATCAGAGCTACCTTTTCGGAAAGAGGACCGTCCGCTATCACAGTCAACCTGTATTTCGAAAAATCAGGCTGGTTGTCCGGCTCCTCCGAGTCGCCGTCTACACCCCGCATAAGAAACCACTCGTCTCTCGAATGCTTTCCGCTGAGACTGAAATGCCAGCGATCGGTACGCGGATCCCTGATGTCGGCACTGACGACGCCGCCGGTAAATCCCCCGTATTTTGCCGAAATATTGCTGGAATAAACCGAAACGGATTCGACAAGCGAAGTATCGTAAAACAGGTTCTGTTCGGCGCCATGAACACTGAGATCGTTAAAACTGGCGCCCGCATTGTTATCTTCCGCGCCAAGACCACTCGGATTGAAGGTATTGGTATTGCCGATACCGTCGACCACAAACGCATTTTCATAGGGCTTGGCCCCGCTGATGGAAATCCGGGGTGGCCTGATCTCGCCGGCCGTAAGACTGCTCTCCGCGTCGTTCGAGAACTGCACATCCGCCATTCCCTTGAGCGCTCCGGTTATCGAACCGGAATAATTCGGCATTGTCCGCAGTGAATCGCCCTTGAGTTCGCTCCTGCCGGGATCCTTTTTTTCATCGAGAACCGTTATCTGCCTGAGCGTGTATTCCGACCTTTCCTGCGGAACATCTTTCTCTTCGGCGGCCGCATTGCCGGCATATCCCGCGACAAGCAGCACCATGAGCGTCCTGCAGGCTCTCTTTTTCAGTCTTCTCTGGTTGAACATAGCTGTTGTTGACCTTGCCGAAGGCAAACTCCGGAATTCCGGTCGCCAGCTTCGATGCTGTAATGATTTGCGCTCTGCAGGTACAGTCGCATCGTTTTTTCTCTCCAACACGATTTTTCCGGACTCGTCAATGCTGATGGTCGCCGGGCTTCATTCCGGGATCGTACTGATCCCATACCCATTCCGACACCTTCCGCAGCTCGGATTCCGGAAGACTCATAGCCGGCATCAGTCCGAAACGTTTTATCGCTTCCTTACGACAAACAGCTTTCGATGCATCGGGCTTTTTCATGAAAGCCACCATGTGATCCACTGCTTCGCGCCTGCTTTTGAACGCTTCACGATAGTGCCTGGCAAGACCTTTTATCGGCGGAGCAGCTTTGGGTGGCGGCACAAGGGAGTGACAGACCATGCAGCTTTGACGATAAACCCTCTCTCCCACTTTCTCTGCCCTGGCCAAAGTCCCCTCGTGAGAGCCACCATACCCCTCACCCGAAGGCGCAAAAGCCAAGGCAGGGAAGGTCAGGAGAACCGCCAGAAAAAACATCCGTTTCCGACTCATAACGTTAGCGTTGTGTTTCGATGTGAGCGCCAATACCAGCGACTGTTTTGGCTATTCATTTGATGAAGTAACCGGACACCCTCCAACCACCATCAGAATCCACCATCGGAATAATTGTCTCGATTGCAGACTTTTTGTTTTCAAAAGACGTGGAGTACTGGACGACAACATATTCTCCATCAGGAACACCTGGCAACGAAGTTTTGTATGTAGCGCTCTTCAGCCCTCTCTTCAAAATCTTTCCAAGCGGCTTTCGTACTGACTTCATTGTATGATCCCACTGCATCATCCTGACTGCATTCCGGAACGAGCCTGACGCCCCTTTCCAACTATCCTGATACTTTCCGTCGTCTACCAAAGCAAGCCATGCTTCAGCTTCTGAAACCGCTGTTTTTTCTTTCTCTCCGGCTATACAACCAATGGTTGTCAAGAAGATTCCTGACACAATCAGAACTGATATTTTTCTTTTCATTGTTGCTCCATTTTCTGCCCGACACTACTCCTCGACCATGATCAGATTTCAATGCTGATTCCGCCATAGTAAAAGGAACCACTGCTGCCCGGCCCATAGACATTGCCATACGCATCCTCGACCTTCCTGTCGAATACGTTATCGACTCCGGCAGAGACCTTTACCTGCGAGGTTAGTGTTTTCGATGCCTGCAGATTCACAATGGAATATCCGGCACTTTTCAGTCCGGCACCGATAGAACGCGTGCCGACGGTCACAAGCCGGACATTACCATTGAAACCGGCCGGCTTATTTCGCCAGGCAAGCTTAAGAACATTTGACAGATCCGGCACATAGAGCAAAGCCTGACCTGTCGCCTTGTTCTCGCTCTCAAGCCAGGTCAGCTCATCGGAAAGCTCGAACCCTCCCGGCAGCTTAAGAGATGCCGATACTTCAAGCCCCTGCGTCATGGCATCGGCGATATTCTCCATTCTGTTGACCGGTATCCTCGGACTTGAACCTTCATACGACCCGGTGAAAACCTCCGCTATCATATCCCTGATATCGTTCCTGAATGCCGTCAGACCAAGCGAGAATCCATTATGAGCGAGATCCGCACCGATCTCCCGGGTTTTCGAAGTTTCCGGTTCGAGATCGGAATTCGGCAGCAGTATCCGATTGATGGTATAGGGCGAACCGGAGTAGAGTTCAAAAGCTGTCGGCGCACGAAACCCTTCACCATAGGCCGCACGCAGGCGCAGTATATCGCTCAAGCGGTATGCAAGATTTATTCTCGGACTGAAAACCGATCCGAAACCGGAGTGATCGTCGTAACGCAACCCGAGAACTGCCTGAAACCTGTCGCCAAGTGACACCTCGTCTTGCAAAAAGAGGGCGAAATTCTCAATATCGCTCTCAAGACCATCGTCAATCCGATCATCCGTTCTGTATTCCATACCCGCAGTCACGATATGCCCGTCAATAACCTTTCCTCTCCAGCGGCCTTCGTACTGCGCAGAAACCTGCTCCACGTCATGCAGTTCCGGAGCCGTATTGTCGCGGGGAATCAGCTTCAGACCCCAGTCGTATTCTGACCGCGACAGGCGCAACAGCAACTCCGAACTTTCCCCCAACTCATGCTGCAGCTCGATACTGCCGGTAAACCGGTCGGAATTGTTGAACCAGTCGTTCTCCTTGTTTCTCTTCGGACGGATACCCTCTCGTTCGACCTCGGCATAGATCACCCCAAGACTTACCGTTGTCCTATCGCCCGCCTGCCAGACCAGACGACCGGCACCGGATGCGATGCGCATATCGTCGCCATCGGTTTTCCTGTCGGCAGGGTCAAAATCGAAACGACCCTTATCGGAGAAAGAACCCGCAAGAACATACCCGAGCGAACCGGTACTGCCGCTTACGCCGGCTTCAAATACCGTCTCTTCCGCTTCGCCATGGCGGCTTTCGCCGTAACGGGAACTCAACCATGCCTTCGACGGCCCGGAAGGCTTCTTCGTTATGACATTGACAACGCCGGCAATGGCATCGCTGCCATAGAGCGCCGAACCCGAACCACGCACAATTTCGATGCGCTCGATGATGCCTGCCGGAATCTCCACAAGATCAACCTTATCCTGGAATCCCGACGGCAACCTGACGCCATCGAGCAAGACCAGCGTAGAACTGCTCCCGAGCCCCCGCATGCGGACG
>Ga0172363_10004860_pt1 | contig 10842 bp, 3 predicted proteins | sample LakKivs2_kivu2a2_FD_114541 | JGI IMG/M metagenome (GOLD analysis project Ga0172363, IMG submission 114541) | Sediment microbial communities from Lake Kivu, Rwanda - Sediment s2_kivu2a2 | ecosystem: Environmental > Aquatic > Freshwater > Lake > Sediment | place: Rwanda: Western Province, Lake... | reverse complement strand
CGACGCAGGTCGCCGCCGACAGCCGCTTCATCTCCCGCCACCTGTACATCCCCGTCGTCGAGCCGGCCGACATCCAGGAGGTCAAGGACTACGTCGACCTGGCTTTTCAGCTCTCGCGCCGCAGCGAGCTGTTCGCCGGCTATGTGCTGACGACCAACCTGGCCGACGGCGGCGGGACGGTGCTCTGCCGGCCGAACCAGTTCCCCCAGCACAACGCCCTGAACCGCTGGGAGCTGGAGACGGCCTCGATCGACCTGGACAAGCGCGTGCTGCTTCCGCCGCGGACGTGGTGGCGGGAGGAGGCGTTCGGCGAGCGGTTCGAGCGTGCCAAGGCCGCCGCAAGGGAGCTGGGGCTCAACCGCATCGAGTACGCCGCCGACCAGCGCCGGGCGGTGGGCTTCGTCACCAGCGGCCTGGCGCACGGCTACCTCACGCAGGCCCTCTACGAGATGGGCCAGCTCGGGCGCTGGCCGATCCTGAAGTTCGGCATGAGCTACCCGGCCGACGAGGAGATGGTGCGGCGCCTGGCCGCCCGGTGCGAGCGCATCGTCGTGGTGGAGGAGAGGCGCGGCTTCCTGGAAGAGCAGATCGCCCAGGTTCTGCTTGGCGACCGCCAGGCGGGCCGCCCGAGCGGCAACGTCGAGCTGTGGGGCAAGACGTTTCCCGAGGGTCTCAAGGGCCTGCCGGCGACGCGCGGGCTGCACCCGTCGATCCTCATCGCCCGCCTGGCGCCGCTGCTGAAGTCGGTCACGCCCCGCGGGGCGCAGATATCCGTCCCGGCCGAGCACGAGGCCCTCGACCGCGAGCTGGAGCGCATCGACGTGACGGCGGGCAGCGTGCTGGTGACGATGCCGCCGCGCCTGCCGACGTTCTGCCCCGGCTGCCCGCACCGCGACTCGGCCAGCGCGTGCCTGGAGATCAAGAAGAGCTTCATGGACCCCGCCTACATGCGCCGCCGCCACGGGCGCGGGCCGGTGGACCTGATCTTCCACGGCGACACCGGCTGCTACACCATGCTGATGTTCCCCCCCACCGACCCGCTGATGCACGACTACAGCGGCATGGGGCTGGGCGCCGGCACCGGCGGCGGCACCGACCCGTTCGTCACCAACAAGAAAGTCGTCTTCATGGGCGACTCCACCTTCTTCCACTCAGGGCAGATCGCCATCAGCCAGGCCGTCAAGCTCAACCAGGACATCACCTTCATCATCCTGGACAACTCCACCACGGCGATGACCGGCCACCAGCCCACGCCGGGGGTGGACTACGACGTGCTGGGCAACCCCACGCCGCGGCAGGACATCGAGGAGGTCGTCCGCGGCATCGTGGGCGAGGCCGGCTGCCCCGTCCTACGCGCCGACCCCGAGAAGCGCCGCCAGTACCGGCTGCTGCTGGAGAAGCTGTTCCTGGCCGACGGGGTGAAGGTGGTGATCGCCGACAAGGAATGCGGCATCACGCGCCAGCGGCGCCAGCGCCGCACCGACCAGGCCCTCGCGCGCCGCCTGGGCTACCTGCCGCGATGGGAGCACATGAACGTCAACACCGACGTCTGCCGCTTCTGCCTGACCTGCGCGGAGATGACCGGCTGCCCGGGGCTGACGCACGTGGAGACCGACTACGGCCCGAAGATCGACACGTCGGTCTCGCTGTGCGTCAACGACGGGGCGTGCGAGCGGCTGGGGGCGTGCAGCAGTTTCGAGCGCGTCACCGTGCGGCGCAGGCGCCCGCCCCGCGGGCGCATCCCCGAGCTGGGGCTGGACGACATTCCCGAGCCGGCCCGGCGCGACGCCGGCGACGTGTGGCGCGCCTGCCTGACCGGCGTCGGCGGGATGGGCGCCGGCGTGGCCACGCAGGTGCTCGTCCGCGCCGCACACAAGGAGGGCTACCCGGTCGTCTTCCTGGACAAGAAGGGCCTGGCCATCCGCAACGGGGCGGTGGTCAGCCAGGTGGTCTACAACGTCGCGAAGCTGCCGATCACCGCCATCGTCCCCTACGGCAAGGCGGACCTGCTGCTGGGCATCGACATCCTCAGCGCCGCGACGGCCCTGGACCCCAAGGGGCGCATGCGCATCGCCTCGCCCGACCGCACCGCCGCCGTCGTCAACACCGACAAGGTCCTGACCATCCGCGGCATCATGGGCCAGGAGGACTTCGACGTCGGCGAGCTGGAGGGGCTCATCCGCGGCCAGACGCGAAGCGAAGACTACCTCGCCCGCAACCTGTCGCGCGTCTGCGAGGCCTATCTGGGCGGCAAGATCTACTGCAACATCATGATGATCGGCTTCGCCTTCCAGCGCGGGCTGATCCCCGTGTCGCTGCATTCCATGGCCTGGGCCATCAAGGACACCATCCGCGCCGACTTCCGCCGCAACCTGCTGGCCTTCAACATGGGGCGCAAGCTCGTCGTCCAGCCGGAGCTCTTCCAGGGCCCCCCGGCCCGGCAGGACTGGCGCGAGACGCTGGAGGACAAGTGCCGCAACGTCATCCGCCGCCACGGGCAGCGAAAAGGCCAGCGCCTCGCCGACGAGCTGCGCCGCGTCGCGGCCGAAGCCGCCGCCGCCCTGGCCGGCCTCGACGAGGCCGACCGCCACGCGCTGGTCGTCCGCCTCTACGACTGCCAGCGCTGGGGCGGCAGCGACTACGCGCGGCTCTACGCGGATGCCCTGCGGGCCGTCCACGCCCACGACCTGCCCGACCAGCAGTTCGCCGCCACCCGCGCCGTGCTGCACAACCTCGCCCGCGCCATGCTCATCAAGGACGGGCCGTTCATCGCCGAGCTGGCCTGCAGCCCCGAAAAGCTCGCCCGCGACCGCAAGAAGTACAACGTCAACCCCGCCTACGGCGACAAGCTCATCTACCGCCACCTGGTCAACACCACCATCCGCTTCGGCCGGCACGAGGTCTTCTACGCCCTGGCCGTGCCCCACTGGATGATGCGCGTCCTACGCGGCGCCCGCTTCCTGCGCCTCCTGCCCGCCTGGCACCGGCGCGAGAGACGCTTCCTGGCCGACTACCTCGCCGCCGCGCGCACCTTCGCGCCCCGCGGCCGCGACGAGTACCTCCAGGCCCTGCCCGCCCTGTCCAGCCCCCAGTGCATGGACTGCATGAACCCCCGCTGCCGCGAGGCCGGCTGCCCCCTCGACAGCCGCATCCCCCAGTGGGTCGCCCTGGCCGGCGAGGGCCGCTGGCGTGAGGCCGTCGAGGAGCTGCACGCGACGAACAACTTCCCGGAGTTCACCGCGGCCGTCTGCCCCGCGCCCTGCCAGGCGCAGTGCAAGCAGAACACCAGCGCCTATCCCGTGCAGATCCGCCAGATCGAGCGGCAGATCGTCGAGGCCGGCTTCGCGCGCGGGTGGATCGTCCCGCGCCCGCCGCGGCGCAGGACCGGGCGCAAGGTGGCCGTGGTGGGCAGCGGCCCGGCCGGACTGGCCGCGGCGCAGCAGCTCGCCCGCGCCGGCCACGACGTGACCGTCTTCGAAAAGGAACCCGCCCCCGGCGGGCTGATGCGCTACGGGATACCCGCATTCCGGCTGGACAAGAAGCTCATCGACCGCCGCCTGGAGCAGCTTGCGGCTGAGGGAGTGACGTTCCGCACCTCCGCGACCGTGGGGGCGGACACTCCGGCCGCGAAGCTGCGCGAGGAGTTCGACGCGGTGCTGCTGGCGACGGGCGCGGCGTGCCCGCGCGACCTGGACGTGCCCGGCCGGCGGCAGAAGGGCATCCACTTCGCGCTGGATTACCTGCGGCAGCGGAACCTCGCCGCCGCGGGCGCCGCGGCGCCGGGCGAGACGCCCATCGACGCCGCCGGCAAGGTCGTCGCCGTCATAGGCGGCGGCGAGACGGGCAACGACTGCGTGGAGGCGGCCGTCATGCAGGGCGCCAAGGCCGTCCACCAGCTCGAGATACTTCCCGCCCCGGCGGCGGGCCAGGCGCGTCTGGCCGCACCGCGGCACACCCCCGCCGGCGTCGAGCGGCGATGGGCGGTCGCCACGAAGGCCTTCGCCTCCGACAACGGGCGCGTCGCCGCCCTGCGCGCCGTCGCGGTCCGCTGGATGCAGTCCGCCGACGGCCCGGCCATGCGCGAGCAGCCAGACAGCGAGTTTGCCCTCCCCTGCGACGTGGCGCTGCTGGCGCTGGGCTACGACCCGGCCGTCGATCCGCGCCTGGCCGAGCAGTTCGGCCTGGCGCTCGACGAGCGCGGCGCCGTGGCGGCGGACGACTTCGCCACGGCCGTGCCGGGCCTCTTCGCCGCCGGCGACCTGGCGGAGGGCGCCTCTCTGGTCGTCCGCGCGATCCGTTCCGGCCGCGAGGCCGCCGAGAAGATCGACGAGTACCTGGCGACCGTGTGATGACAACCCCTCTGCATTCGGGATAGGCCGAGCAGCCCCAGAACCGCCGCCCGGCGTTCTTCCCGCTCCTGGCCGTGCGCAAGACCGTGGGTTTGCCGCACAGCGGGCAGGCCGGGATACGATCCGTCGGATCCGTCGGATCAGACCGATCGGACCGATCGCCCGGACCGCTTCGCCCCCTCCGACATCGCTCCGCAAGGCGAGCGGCGGCAAGCTGTCCGCTGTAGCCGCCGTTTTCCACGAAATGCCCTCGTAGTCCGGCAACAGCTCCTCGAAACTCGAACGGGCGACGTTCAACAGCCGCAGTTCCGTCTGCGAGGACGTGGCCGACGCCCGGCTGCCCTCCGCGATGTTCTGCCGCCCGGAACGCGCGGCTTGAACCATCTGGTCAACCATCCGCGAACGGGCATCAAGGGACATCTCGCAGGACCAATATGTCGCGTCCCATATGATCGTCGCCATCTGGAAACTGCACGTCGTGCAATACCCGCCGCTCGGTCGGAGCTTCCTGGCCATGGCCTGCTCCCTTGAGTCCCCGGAATTGCGCGACCTCTTGCCGCGTGTTTTCCATCGTACCGCGGCGGATGCCCTGAGGGAGAGAGATCGGCTGGGCAAGCCCGTTGGCTTGAGGTGATGCCTGGGCCGCCGAAACTTCCCCGACCTTGACGACCTGCCCGGCGCAGGGCGTATGCTCTATGCGGATGCTTCCCTGGCTTCCATGCCCCGCGTATGATGTGGACCTCGACGCCCCGGCGGCGGAGCGCCTCGCGGCCGTGCCGGCGGAGATGTTCGCCCGCGCCGCGGCGGTGCTGGCGGACATGCGCGCCAGGGCGCCGCGCGGGGCGGCGGCGCTCGTGCCGCTGCTGGCCACCCTGCTCGATGCCCGCACGCGGGGGCGGTTCCGCGACGAGCTGAAGCAGGCCGCCGCGCGCGCCGGCGTCGGTTGGCGACAGCTCCTGCTCGCCAACGCCTCCTACGACCTGGCGATGCTCCGGCTGGGCTGTTCGACGCTCGCGCTGCCGACTGCCGACGGGCCGGTGCTGGCGCGCAACATGGACTGGTGGCCGGCCGACAAGCTCGCCGCCGCGAGCTGCGTCCTGCGATACCGCCGCGGCGGGCGGATGCGCTTTGCCCTGGCCGGTTGGCCGGGACTCGTCGGCGCCGTCACCGGCCTCAGCGATCGCGGCTTCGCCGTGGCGCTCAACGCCGTGCTGAGCCGCGACCGCTGCCGCCCGACCGGCTGGCCCGTCCTGCTGCACCTGCGCCGCGTGCTGGAGGACGCGGCCGACTTCGACCAGGCCGTCGCGATGCTCGCCGCCCCCACGCTCGTGGCCCCCGCGCTGTTCACCGTGGTGGGCTCGGCCAACGACCAGCGGGTGTGCGTCGAGCGGGCGCCGGCGCGTACGGCCGTCCGCCGCGCGCGGGGCGACGAGCCGCTGGTGACCACCAACCACTACCGCGCCCTGCCGAGCGCGGGCAGGCGATTGCTCAGCGACAGGGCGGCCGAACTGTTCGAGTCCACCGCCCGCCGCTGCGAGGCGCTGGAGCGGCTGGCGCGGCGGCTCCAGGCCGCCGGAAACACCACCGCCGACGGGCTGCTGGGCGCCCTGGCCGACGAGGCCGTCGCGCAGGAATCCACCGCCCAGCACGCACTGCTGCGCCCCTCGCGGGGGCGGATCGACCTCTACGTCCCCCGCCGGCTGATCGGATGATAGTGTGCATTCCCATCCACCATCGGCGTCTCGCACGCTTGGCCGCCGCGAGGCAAGAGGTTGCCTCCCGTCGCGGCCGCCCAAACGCGACCCGGCCCCGTCGGTCCTTCGGTGCCCGTGGGTCGTGACGAGCACGACCGCACAGACAACACTGGGTGCACGACCGCAGTTGGGGCGGCATCACGAAAGCGGACCGGCTTCTTCGGAGGCAGCGGCGCGGCAGGGCGTGGCTTGAAGGCGGACGGCGAAGCCAAAGCGATCCCCCGTGCTCCCGACGCAGGTGGCGACACTCCAAAGCGGCAGCAGGTCCATCGCGTCGAAGGGCGCGATATGGGCAGTTGCGGTCGTGCACCCAATCACGTCGAACCGATTGACACCCCGGCGGGGCACTTCTACACTACGAGGCTTCATGCGCCGCGGCCGGACGGCCGGGCGCATCCCGGGGCGATCTCCGCGGCCTGGCGTGAGGAATGCGGGCGTCCGCAGCCGCCGGCAGCGAGCTTCGCCCGCCTGATCGCGGCAAGCGGAAAGAGGATTTCAGCGATGGCCAGACCCAAGAGCAAGTACGTCTACTACTTCGGCGGCGGCAAGGCGGAGGGCAGGGCCGACATGAAGGCGCTGCTGGGCGGCAAGGGCGCCAATCTGGCCGAGATGACCAACCTGGGCATTCCCGTCCCCGCGGGCTTCACCATCACCACGGAAGTCTGCACCTACTACTACGACCACGCGCGCAAGTACCCCAAGGAGCTGAAGGCCCAGGTCGCCAAGGCGATGGCGAAGGTGGAGAAGGAGATGGGCGCCAACTTCGGCGACGCCGACAACCCGCTGCTGGTGAGCTGCCGCAGCGGCGCCCGCGCCTCCATGCCCGGCATGATGGAGACCGTGCTGAACATCGGCCTGACCAGCGCGACCATCCCAGGCATGATCCGCCTGACCAACAACCCGCGCTTCGTCTGGGACGCCTACCGCAGGCTCATCATGATGTACAGCGACGTGGTGATGGAGAAGGCCGCGGGCGTCGAGCCGGCCGAGGGAAAGGGCGTCCGCGTCCAGCTCGAGCGGCTCATGCACCAGCTCAAGACCGCCGTCGGCGCCGCCAACGACACCGACCTGACGGCCGAGCAGCTCCACAAGCTCACCGACGACTTCAAGGCCAAGGTGCAGGAGGTGCTGGGCAAGCCGTTCCCCGACGACGCGACGGAGCAGCTCTGGGGCGCCATCGGGGCGGTCTTCGCCTCCTGGAACGGCAAGCGGGCGGTGGCCTACCGGCGGATCGAGAACATCCCCGACGAGTGGGGCACGGCCACCAACGTCCAGACGATGGTCTTCGGCAACATGGGCAGCGATTCGGCCACGGGCGTGGCGTTCACGCGGAACCCGGCCACTGGCGAGGACAAGTTCTACGGCGAGTGGCTGCCCAACGCCCAGGGCGAGGACGTGGTGGCGGGCATCCGCACGCCCAACCCGCTCAACGAGGACACGCGGTCGGACCATTCGGCGGCCCTGCCCAGCCTGGAGCAGGCCATGCCCGCCGCCTACAAGCAGCTCGCCGCCATCCGCGCCAAGCTCGAGAAGCACTACCGCGACATGCAGGACATCGAGTTCACGATCCAGAACGGCCGGCTGTGGATGCTCCAGACGCGCTCCGGCAAGCGCAACGGTCTGGCGGCGCTGCGCATGGCGGTGGAGATGATGCGCCAGCGGCTCATCGGCAAGGACCAGGCCGTCATGCGCGTCACGCCCAAGCAGCTCGACGAGCTGCTGCATCCGCTGCTGGACCCGGCCGCCGAGCAGGAGGCGAAGGTGATCGCCAAGGGCCTGCCTGCCGGGCCGGGCGGGGCGACGGGCAAGATCGTCCTGACGGCGCCGGAGGCGGTGGCCGCGGCGGGCCGGGGCGAGAAGGTCGTCCTGGTGCGCGAGGAGACCAACCCGGAAGACGTGGAGGGGATGCGGGCGGCGGCGGCGATCCTGACGGCCCGCGGGGGCATGACCAGCCATGCGGCGCTGGTGGCGCGGGGGTGGGGCAAGTGCTGCGTGGTGGGCGCCGGCGGCGTCGAGGTGGACATGGACGCCCGGACCGTCTCCATGGGCGGGGCGGTGCTGCATGAGGGCGACTGGCTGTCGCTGAACGGCACGCGCGGCTGCGTGTACGCCGGGCAGTTGCCGATGGTCAAGACCGACCCGAACAACCCGCTGCTGGTGGAGTTCCTGGGCGCATGCGACAAGATCAAGCGCCTGGGCATCCGCGCCAACGCCGACAACCCCAAGGACGCTACGGCCGCGCGGGCGTTCGGGGCGATGGGCATCGGCCTGCTGCGGACCGAGCACATGTTCTACGGCGAGGGCAGCGAGCTGCCCCTGTTCAAACTGCGCAAGATGATCATGTCCTCGGGCGAGCAGGAGCGGCGGGCCGCCCTGGACGACCTGTTCCCGCACGTCAAGGGCGACGTGAAGGGCACCCTGGCGGCCATGGCGCCCTACCCGGTCACCATCCGCCTGCTCGACCCGCCGCTGCACGAGTTCGTGCCCGGCGACCCGGCCAAGCAGGCGGAGCTGGCCGCCAGCCTCGGCGTCAGCGTCGAGGAGGTCGCCAAGCGCGGCGAGGACCTCCACGAGAGCAACCCCATGATGGGCCACCGCGGCGTGCGCCTCGGCATCACCTACCCGGAGGTCACCGAGATGCAGGTGCGGGCGATCCTGGAGGCCCTGGCCGAGCTGCGACAGGAGGGCAAGGACGCCAAGGCCGAAATCATGGTCCCCGTAACCTGCGACGCCGGCGAGCTGCGCGACCAGCTCGAGATCGTCCGCAAGGTCAAGGCCGAGGTGATGGCCAAGTTCGGCCTCAAGAAGCTCGACTTCCTGTACGGCACGATGATCGAGATCCCGCGGGCGGCCCTGACGGCCGACAAGTTCGCCGAAGTGGCCGAGTTCTTCTCCTTCGGCACCAACGACCTGACGCAGATGACGTTCGGCTTCTCGCGCGACGACATCGGGGCCTTCATGCCGGACTACCTGAGCAAGGGGATCGTGGCGGCCGATCCGTTCCAGGTGCTGGACCGCGCGGCCGTCGGCGAGCTGGTGCGGGTGGGCATCGAGCGCGGGCGGGCGACGCGGGCGAAGCTGAAGGTGGGCATCTGCGGCGAGCACGGCGGGGAGCCCAGCAGCATCGAGTTCTGCCACATGGCGGGCATGGACTACGTGAGCTGCTCGGCCTTCCGCGTGCCGGTGGCGCGCCTGGCGGCGGCCCAGGCGGCCGTGACGCACCCCGCCAAGCCGGCGGCGAAGGGCACGAAGAAAGCCAGGAAGGCAGCGAAGAAGTAGAACCGCCTCAGGCGCACAGCGGTGTGCGCATCGAAGCACAGGCCCCGCGTGGCCTGGGCAGGCGGCGCTGCGTTGCGCCGCATCAGTGCGGCCAGGTCACCGGCGCGCCGCGATCGGCCAGGAATCGCAGCGTCTCGCCCAGCGTGGGGATGCCGCCACGTCCGCCGAGCGAGCGGCACTTCAGCGCCGCGACGGCCGAGGAGAATGCCAGGTTGTCCGCCAGCGTCAGCCCGGCCGCCAGGGCGAAGCAGAACGCCCCGTGGAAGACGTCGCCGGCGCCGGTGGTGTCGACGACGTCCACGGCGAAGGCCGGGCGCTCGATGAGTTGCCCGCCGGCCAGGCACGCCAGCCCCTCGCCGCCGCGCGTGACGACGACGCACCGCGGCCCGCGGGCGGCCACGGCGCGGCAGGCGTCCGGCAGCGCCGCGGCGAGGCCGGCCTGGCGCAGGTTGGCGGCGGAGACGATGGCGTAGTCGGCCGCGGCGAGCAGCTCGGCGTCGGCCAGCCCCTTGCCGCCGAAATCGGCCACGACGGGCACGCCGGCCCGGCGGGCGGCGCGTGCGGCGGGCACGGCGCTGCGCGGGCGCGTGTCGTCGATGAGCAGGCAGGCCGCCGACGCGGCCGCGTCCTCCGCCGCCAGCGGCTCGGTCGGCTCCTCCAGCCGGCGGAAGCCCGAGAAGTGCCTCTCGCCGCTGGGCCCGTCCACGCTGACCAGGCTGATCGGCCCGCTGGCGCCGGCCACGCGGCGCACGCCCGCAACGCCGACTCCCTCGGCCGCCAGGCCGCGAACGATCATCTCGCCCGCCCAGTCGTCGCCGACGAAGCCGCACAGCTCCGCCCGTCCGCCGAGGCGTGCGACGGCCGCCATCGCCGTGGCCGCCATCCCGCCGCCCTGCAGGTCCATCTCGACGGCGGCGTTGTCCCTGACGGGCGCCGCCGCGTCGCGCCAGACCACCAGCATGTCCAGGCAGGCGAAGCCGAGGCCCACAATCTTCCTGTCGCCGTGCGGCCCGCTCATGTCGGGCAGCATACGTCGGCGGCGCGGCGTCGGCCAGTGCGCCGCCCGCGAAGGCGTAAGGGTTCAGGTACGGGGGCCGGCTCGTAGTTCCGCCGTCAGGCGGCTCCCGGCACGCCGCCGAAGGGCGGGAAAGACCGTCTCACGACGGAACTACAAACAAGAGGCGCTGCTCGGCGCCCCCGCAACTGAACTCTTACGCGAAGGCCCGCGGCGCCGCGCAACGGGTTAGAATGTCCGTGAGCGGTGTGGTTGCGCGCAGCGCGCCCGCGGCAGCCGCACGACAAGGAAGACGTCATGATTCGCTTCGCAGCGCTGCCTCGGCCGGGCTTGGGGCGAATGGGATCGGCATTGCTCTTCGCGGCCTTGGCGTTCTGTGCGGCCGGGGGCGCCGCGTCCGGCGCCGGCAAGGCCGCGCCAGCCGTCACGTGCGGCGAGTGGTGCT
>Ga0172363_10004859_pt1 | contig 10842 bp, 13 predicted proteins | sample LakKivs2_kivu2a2_FD_114541 | JGI IMG/M metagenome (GOLD analysis project Ga0172363, IMG submission 114541) | Sediment microbial communities from Lake Kivu, Rwanda - Sediment s2_kivu2a2 | ecosystem: Environmental > Aquatic > Freshwater > Lake > Sediment | place: Rwanda: Western Province, Lake... | reverse complement strand
TTTACCCTTTCCTTTCATAGAAACTTCTTTCGGATTCTGCATCTTAACATTCTTCTTTTTACATTTTACGCAATATCCTGTGTAATCCATAGTATTATAAATTTAATTCTTTTAAAACGACCTTTTTTACCCTGTAGAAGAAATTTGACAAGACTTTCTTTGAAAATCTTAATTGCCAAAGGCAGTCAAATTTTCTCTACAGGATTTAAGAATAAAAAAGTTATTCACATCTTTATTATAGCTTAAATTAAGTATAAAAGGTAGTCAACCCCAAAAAATCAAAAACCGGTGGCAATCACGGTTATCTTTATTTCTCCTTTATTCAACTTTTCATCCTGAATTGCTCCGAAAATAACTTTCGCTTCGGGAGAAACTTGTTCGGTAATGACCTTAGCCGCTTCGTCTATCTCAGATAAACTTATATCTTTGCCCCCGGAAACATTAAAAAGAACTCCTTTGGCGCCCTTAGAAGAAATATCTAAAAGAGGAGAGCTAAGCGCTTTTCTGGCCGCTTCTTTTGCCCGCTCTACTCCTTTAGCTCTCCCAATCCCAAAAAGGGCTGAGCCGGAATTTTTCATAATCGCCTTAATATCGGCGAAATCAATATTAATAATGCCAGGGAGAACAATTAAATCGGAAATTCCCTGAACCGCTTGTCTTAAAATATCGTCACAGAACCAAAAAGCATTCAAAACCGTGGTTTGGGGTTCTAAAATAGAAAGCAATTTATTATTAGAAATTGAAATTAAAGTATCAACTTTAGGTTTTAACTTCTTTAAGCTGCTATGAGCAATCTCCATCCGATTGGCGCCCTCAAAAGAAAAAGGCGTGGTTACTACGGCTAAAGTCAAAACTCCCAGATTCTTAGCGATTTCGGCTATTACCGGAGAGGCGCCAGAACAGGTTCCCCCGCCTAACCCGCCCGCGATAAAAAGCATATCCGTATCTCTTAAAATTTGTTTTATTTCTTCTTTCTGTTCTTCCGCCGCCTGTCTGCCCACCTCAGGATCCATACCTGTTCCTAATCCCTTAGTTAGATTCCTACCGATTCGAAGTTTTCGATGAGCCTTGGCATTCTGCAAATCCTGAGCGTCGGCGTTTATGGCAATCAACTCTACTCCTTTTATTTTGCACTTCATCATCCGGGAAACGGCGTTATTTCCGGAACCCCCGATACCGATAACTTTTATATTAATATTTGAAGTCATGGCTTTGTCCCGAACTAAACCTTGCTTTAATTTAGGGGATAAAAACTCTAAATATGTTTTTTAATCTATTTATAATTCCTCGGCCCGGGCTGGAATATTTTTTTTGTTCTTCTTCCAAATCAATCCCTTCTAAGATTAAACCGCAAAGAGTTGATAGACTTGGATCGGCATGAAAACCAAAAAAACCCTTAGCTGTGCCGATTCGACAAGGAAGTTTTAATCTTTTCTTGGTCAAATTTTTAATACCCGGCAACTTAACTCCTCCGCCGGTTAAAACTACTCCAGCTGGCAGCATTTCTTGACGCGCTATCTTTTTTAATTCTTTATTGGTTAAATCTAAAATCTCCGAAACCCTAGCCTCAACAATATCTGACAAAAGACTGATTGAAAAAGAAAGCGTTTCTTCTCCTTCTAATTTTACTCTTTTTTCGCCTTTTTTTTCTTTTTTAGAGAGATCTTTGCAAGTAGCGAATTCTAATTTTATTTTTTCTGCCGTATCGATATCTGTTTTAAGACAAATAGCAATATCATTGGTAATGTGGCTAGAACCAACAGGGAAAACAGCGGCGTGAATTAAAGTCCCTTCTTCAAATACGCCCAAGCTGGTAGTGGCCGCTCCTATATCTAAAACGCAAACTCCTAATTCTTTCTCTTTAGGAGTTAAAACTGCCCGGGCGCTTGCTAAAGGATCTGAAATTAGTTCACCAATCTGGACTCCAGAATTTAAAATTGCCTGGCTTGAATTTTTAATGTAGGGGGAAAAACCGCAAAGAAGCAACGTTTCTGCTTCTAATCTTACTCCTTCCAACCCCACCGCTTCTCTCACTCCTCCTTCTCCGTCAACAATAAATTCTTTGGGAAAAGTATGGATAATTTCTTTATTTGAAGAAAGAGAGACGGCTTGAGCCGCCTGAATAACCCTTTCAACATCTTCTTCTGATATTTTTCTATCGGCCCGAGAAACAGAAACCAAACCCTTAGAATAAGTTGAGTAAATATGACCTCCATTTATATTAGCGTAGATATTATCTATCCTGACTCCGGAATCCTGTTCTGCTTTTTTTATTAAAGAAGATATACTCTCAGAAACCTTGGGTACGTTAATAATAACTCCTTTTCTAATGCCTAAAGAAGGCTCTTGAAGTTGAGATAAAATCTCAAAATTATCTTCTCCGGGTTTTTTAGAAACAGAAAGCAATTTAATATAGCCCGAGCCAATATCTAAACCAGTTATAATATGCGGTTTTGCCATAAAATTAAGTATTTATTTTGTTTTTCGCTCATTTTTTCTCCGTGTCCGTATCCCAAAATATGAAGAATTCCATGGACTAAAACTCTTGCTAATTCTTTTTTTATTTTAATTGCTGCCGGACAAATAACCACTTCATTCAATTCTGCTCCGAAAGATAAGACATCAGTCGCTTCATTTTTTTTTCTATATTTTTTATTAAGCTCTTTTATTCTCCTTCTACCAACTAAAGCAATTGATAGATCTACCTCTTCTCTATTCTCTTCTTTTAAAACTTTTTTGGCAAGCCCTTTCAAAAACTTCTCGTCAATTTTCCTTTTCGTCAAATTATTTACCTCAATCATAAAATATTTTCTAAAAGCTTAATCGTTGATTATTTTTGGGGCCCACTCTTTTAGAATTATCATTTTAAAGAAAGAAGTTCTTTTACGATTTGGCTGACCAGAGCGCCATCGGCTTTGCCTTTGACTTGGGGCATTATTTCCGCCATTACCTTGCCCATATCTTTCATTTCCGATGCTTCGGTTTTTCCAATTGCCTCTTTTACTAATCCTCTGATTTCTTCTTCGGAAAGTTGTCCAGGCAAATATTTCTCTAAAATTTTTAGTTCGGCTTTTTCTTTTTCAACTAAATCCTGCCTGTCCCCCCTTTCATATTCTCTGATCGCTTCTTTCCTTTTTTTGGCCTCTGAAGAAACAACCTCAATCATTTCTTCTTCGGTTAATTCCACTTCGGTCTCGGCTTTTTCTTTATATCTTTTTTCCTTTTCTTTGTTGGAAACAGCAGCTAAAAGCATTCGAAGAGTAGAACGGTTTAGTTCGTCACCGCTTTTAACAGCTTCTTTTAATTCTTGTTGAATTTTCACCTTAAGCATTACTTTATTATTTTTCCTAATTTTTCCATTTTCTCGTATTGTTTTTTTAATTCTTCTCTTCTTAGAGCAGAGCGTTTTTTCATTTGTTTGCTTTTTCCCCTTTCTTTAAAACGGGCTTTTCTTGCCCTAAGTAAAATTCCGCTTTGTTTCATTCTTCTGGAAAAACGGCGCACTAAATTTTGCGATGTTTCTCTTCCTTCTCTTTTAATTTCTAAACTCATAGATATAATGCCAATCTACGAATAATATGCGAATGCCACGAATATTCGTGCATGCGTGTAATACGCTTTTCGCATACTATTAGTGTTATTGGTGTAAAACTCGCATGATATTGGCGTTATTTTTTTTGCTCCCACGCAAACAAATGCAGATGGAGATGGTCAATAATCTGACCAGCTCCTTTGCCGGTGTTAATTCTTAATCTATAACTTTTTAATTTTTTTTCTTGAGCAACCTTTTGGGCAACTAAAATCATTTCTCCCATCAAATCTTTGTCTTCGGGAGTTAAACGAGCTACGGAATCAATGTGTTTTTTTGGAATAACTAAAAGATGAACTGGAGCGCTCGGTCTGATGTCTTTAATAACAATAAAATTATTGTTCTCATAAATAGTTTCAGCCGGCTCTTCTTTATTTATTATTTGACAGAAAATACAAGCCATATTATTTTTTAAGTCGTTTCTTTACTTTAGCCACGGCTTGGTCTATCTTTACTATTTCTTGGTTGCCGTTGTTCATATCTTTGATTATAACCACTCCGTCCAAAGCCTCTTTCTGGCCCAAAATCAAAGTATATTTAGCCCCAACTTTATCAGCTCTATTTAATTGAGTTTTCAAAGAATCTTTCCCAAAAGATTCTTCCACTTTTATCTTTGATTTTCTAAAATCCTCCAAAAGATTCAAACTTTTTCTTTTAGCTAAACTGCCCAGCTGAGCTAAAAATATCTGAATTTCAGATTCTTTGCCTAAACTTATTTGTTGGGCTTTCATTAATTTTATAATTCTTTCAATCCCGGCGGCAGCGCCCGAAGCCGGCGTGTCCCTGCCCCCTAAAAGCTTCATTAGTTTGTCATATCTTCCTCCGCCAACTAAAGCGTTTCTGATAACTTCCTCTTTTTTTTCTGAATCCGACTCAAAAAATATTTCAAAGACTGTTTTAGTATAGTAATCAAGACCTCTCACTAAATAAGGGTTAAGATTATACGGAAGCTCAATTTCATCTAAAAATTCTAAAACCTCTTTGAAATGAATATGGCATTCCTCGCAGAGATGGTCAATTATTTGAGGAGCTTCAGTTTTTATCGGTTGGCATTTTTCTTCTTTACAATCCAATAACCTTAAAATATTCATTTTCGCTCTTTTTTTGCAATCGGCGCAAAGAGAGCTTTCCCGGCTTTTATAATAATTTGATAAAAGCTTTTTATAATAGGGCCGGCAGTTGCTGTCTCCGATGGTATTAATCTCAACGATTAGATTTTTAAGTTTAAGCTCTTTTAGAATATTATAGAAAATCTGAATAATTTGGGCGTCGATTACCGGATTTTTTTCTCCTAAAATTTCAAAGCCAAACTGCCAAAATTGGCGGTAGCGGTCGGCCTGAGGCCGTTCATAGCGGAAACAAGGACCGAAATACCAAAGTTTTACTGGTTGGGGCAGAAATTTCATTCCGTTTTCAATATAAGATCGGGCAATCGGCGCTGTCCATTCCGGCCTTAAACTTAAATCGTCTCCTCCTTTAGTTTTTAAAGCGTACATTTCTTTGCTTACCACATCGGTCGTTAATCCAATTCCTCTTGAAAAAAGCTCTGTTTCTTCCAAGACAGGAGTTTCAATCTTGCCAAAACCATAAAAATTGGCAATATCAAAAACTGTATCATAAATCTTTTTAAAATATTTCTGTTCTTCGGGCAAGATATCGTGCATTCCGCTCGGACTTTGAAATTTAAATTTATCAGCCATAAATTTAGCTCAATAACTGGGAGCTTCAAATCCTGATAAGGAATCTAAAGGCCAAGCCCTTAAAAAGACTCTTCCAATAATATATTCTTCGGGCAAGACCCCGAATCTTCTGGAATCATAAGAAAAGGGCCGGTTATCGCCTAAAACAAAATATTCGTTTTCCGTTAAAATAACTTTTACGTTTCCTGAAGTATATAAATCTGAGGCAAGATAACCTGATTCATCTAAAGATAAAATATTTTCTCCCCTATAAATTGTAATTTTCCCTTCTTTAATTTCTATTGTTTCTCCGGGCAGACCGATAATCCTTTTGATAAATCTCTGAGAGGGGTCGTCAGGATATTTAAAAACCACTACCTCCCCTCTTTGAGGAGCTCTAAATTTATAAGATATCTCATCAATAATTAAATAATCTCCGTTTTCAAAATTAGGATCCATTGACTGACCCCTAACGAAAAACGGCTGGAATAAAAAATATCTGATTGGAACCACTATCACGGCCGCAACGATAACTATTTTTATAACTTCCCAGACAAAGGAAAAAAAGTTTCTCACCATATTATCAATATTCTACCATTCTACCAAATCTTTCCTTTTTATGCAAGCCACATACATAAAAAAGCCGAGGTCCTTTCAAGTCCTCGGCTTGCGCTTTTTGTTCTTGCGCTACCTATTTTCTCCTTTTAACAATCCCTAAAAAAACCGAGTCAAGGCTTGTTTTGATCTTGAGGATGCATCTCTTTAATTGCTTTAACAATATTTTCTATTAAACGATCCTTTGGGAACTTTGCTAAGAAATCCCTAAGCTCAGCAAAGCTCAAGCTCAAAATAGTCCCGAAGATCTTGCCTAACAAAGGAGAAACAGATGCTTTTGTTTCCCGACTAATTTCTTCTCTTACTATCGGCCAAAATTTTCCGTCCTTGTCTTCAATGATTGTTTTGCCGACATTTTCAACCAAAATATCCATCTTTTGACTAAGAGAATTTATCTCTTTTTTATAAATATCCGTAAAAAAGAGGTAAGAAATAATTATAATCGTCAGGACACACACTAAAGCAATAATTGCTAATACCAAAGCCCAAGAAGCCATTTTTTTTCCTTTCAAATAAGTCCTTATTATTTTTTAAAAAAACTAACATTATTCTTTTATTTCTTATTATCAATTCAGCTAATCTTTGTCAAATAAAATGTTGTAGTTATACTAAAATCTCGCCCCCATAAAAAGGAACTAAGTTCCTTTTTAGGAACTTAGTTCCTTTTTATTAGGCCCAAACTATAAGATATATATTATGATTATTTACAACAATAAAATAAAGATGATACAATGGAAAAATATGGCTATTATTATTGGTTTGGGCAACCCGGGAAAAAAATACTTTAATACCCGGCATAATCTTGGGTTTGAAATTATTGATATCTTTGCCAAGGAAAATAGTTTCCCGGAATTTAAATTGTCTGAAAAATTCCACGCTTTAATCTCGAAAAAAGGAAATATTCTCTTGGCCAAACCCCAAACATTTATGAATGAATCGGGCAAGTCCGTAAAGAAATTAATTTTCAATTTTCAATCTTCAATTTTCAATTTAGTTGTCGCCCACGACGATATTGACTTGCCTTTGGGCAAAATCCGCCTTTCTAAAAACCGAGGTTCGGCCGGACACAAAGGAGTGGAATCAATAATCAAAGAGCTCAACACAAAAAATTTCACCAGAATCAGAATCGGCATCCGTCCTCCTCAATGCCAGAGATTAATTTCTCGCCCCGAACAATTTGTTCTAAAAAAATTTAAAAAAGAGGAAAAAGATTTACTGAATCAAGCTATTCAACAAGCCCTTTCGGAATTAAAAAAATTCGCCTAAATAAAAAAAGCTTAGCTGATTATTCGGCCAAGCTTAAAAAACGTGATCACCCGATTTGGTTAGACCGATACCCACTTAGCAATCGATTATATCCTCCTAATAGGTCTGTTTCAATTTTTCCCGCGTTGATGTCTCCTTCGGTCGGAATAAGACTAGAATCTATATCCGCTCCCAAGAGTATCTTTTCGGTATCTGATCTGCATTTGCTGATAGCCTTTCCCCTTGGGGATAAAAGTTGCTCTAATTCAGTTAATCTTTCCTCAATCTTATCAAGCCGCTTCATTGTAGGTTTGTCCAACATAATATTTACCTCTCTTTCTTTAAAAATCAAAAAGTTGTAAAAGTTCAAATTTATTATATAATACTAAAAATTAAGAATAATGCAAGTCTTATGAATTTAATTATAGTTGAAAGTCCGACAAAATCAAAAACAATTAAAAGTTTTTTAGGACGGGATTATAAGGTCTTGCCTTCTTTCGGCCATGTCCGGGATTTGCCGATAAAAGAACTTGGAGTCAATATTAAAGAAAATTTCAAACCTAAATATATTATTCCTTTAAAGTCAAAAAAGGTTATAAAAGAATTAAAAGAAGAAGCGGAAAAGTCAAAAAAAACCATTTTAGCTACAGATGAGGACCGAGAGGGAGAAGCGATTGCCTGGCACCTTGTTCAAGCCCTTGGCTTAAACAAGGATTACCAGCGAATTGCCTTTCACGAAATTACGGAATCAGCGATTAAAGAAGCGTTAAAACATCCTCGCGATATTGATATGAATCTGGTTGACGCTCAGCAAACCAGAAGAATTTTAGACCGGCTGGTTGGATATAAACTTTCTCCTTTTCTTTGGAAAAAAGTAGCTAAAGGGCTTTCCGCCGGGAGAGTCCAATCGGTTGCCGTAAGATTGGTGGTGGAAAGAGAAAGAGAAATTGAAAAATTCAAACCAAGCGAATATTGGGGTATTGAAGCCTTACTCAAAAAAACTCAAAACCACAACTTAAAATCTAAAACTGAATTTTTGTCGCTTTTAATAAAAAAAGAGGGAAAGATAATTCCTAAGCTAAGTATTAAGAATAAAAAAGAGGCGGAGGGCATCGTTAAAGATTTAAGGAACGCTGATTACCGGGTTGGAAGAATCGAAAAAAAAGAAACAGAAAGAAATCCCCTTCCTCCCTTTACTACCAGCACCCTCCAGCAAGAAGCCTGGAAAAGATTTAAGTTTCCGGCTAAATTTACCATGAAAGTTGCCCAGCAATTATACGAAAAAGGACACATTACCTATCACCGAACCGACTCGGTGAATCTCTCTCAATTATCCCTGTCTTCGGCTAAAAATTATATTGAAGCAAATTTCGGTAAAAAATATCATAAAGAAAGAAAATACAAATCAAAAGGCAGAACCCAAGAGGCCCATGAAGCCATCCGGCCCACTTCTCTGGAAAAAATCCCCAGACTTGATGAAAATCAAACCCGACTTTACGATCTTATTCGGAAACGATTCCTCGCTTCTCAAATGAACGAAGCAATTTTTGATTCTACCATGGCAGAAATAAAAGCAAAAAATTATCTTTTTAGAGCCAACGGACAAATTTTAAAGTTTGACGGCTTCCTCAAAATATATCCGATGAAATTTGAAGAAACAGAATTGCCGTTATTGGAAAAAAATGAAATTTTGGAATTGATAAAACTTATTCCTTCTCAGCATTTTACCCAACCGCCGGCCAGATACACCGAAGCCACCCTGATAAAAGAGCTGGAAGAAAATGGAATCGGGCGACCGTCAACTTATGCTCCCATTATTTCAACCATTCAAGTCAGAAATTATATTGAAAAAAATAACGTTAAAAGATTCCAGCCAACCGAAATCGGAACGATAGTCAACGATCTTTTAGTTGAACATTTTCCGGAAATAGTTGATATCAAATTCACGTCAAAAATGGAAAAAGAGCTTGATGAAATTGCCGAGGGAAAAGATAATTATGTCAAAACCTGTCAAGATTTCTATCTTCCTTTCGAAAAAAAATTAGAAAAAAAATATCGAGAAGTCAATAAAAAAGAACAGCCAACCGAAAAAAAATGCCCTCAATGCGGTTCTAAAATAATAATTCGTTTGGGCAAATTCGGAAAATTCTATGCTTGCTCCGGATTCCCAAAATGCAAATATACCGAACCCTTACAAACAAAAACCCTGGGCCTGGAATGCCCAAAGTGCAAAAAGGGAAAGATTGTTGAAAAAAGAACAAAAAAGAGAAAAATATTTTACGGCTGCAATCAATTCCCCAAATGCGATTTTGCTTTATGGGATAAACCCATTCAAGGAGCTCAGGGCAAAGCGGAAAAATGTCCGGAGTGCGGTTCTCTTTTAGTGGAAACAAAAAAAGGAACAAAATGTTCCAACAAGGATTGCCAATCCAATAAAAATGCGATAAAATAATTTATCGGCCTGGGTGGCGGAACCGGTATACGCGTAGGTCTCAAAAACCTATGAGAGCAATCTCGTGTGGGTTCGACCCCCACCCCAGGCACATTAGACACATTATACACTGACCCTAAAAATCGACGATCGTCGATTTTTATGGACGGGATCTGTTTTTAAAAATTAGCTTAGAAATTTTAAAAATCGCTAAACCGGATAATACCCCGATTAGCATGCCGGATAAAACATCCGAGGGCCAATGAACTCCGGAAAAAACCCGAGCTAAAACAATTAAAATGCTACTCAAATAAAAAAGGATTCCGATTTTTTTGTTATAAAAATAAACAACAGCGGCAATTGCGAAAAAGAAGGCCGCATGGCCCGAAGGAAAAGAAGAACCAGAATGCTCAAAAAGAAAATTAACATTATTAATTGCAAAAGGCCTTATTCTGGGTAAAAACCAACGAATAAAACTTACCATAACAAATCTGGCTAAAAAAGCCGCTAAAGCCGATTCAACAACCATTCTTAAATATTTTTTAAAATCTTTTACTAAAAATAAAAATAAACCAAAAAGCAAAAAATACTGCAGGAATTCGGCTAAAAAAATCGCTAAAACATCAAACCATTTCCATCTTAAAACAAACTGATTTATTTTGTTAAAAATAAAATTATCAAAAGATTTAACGTGAAAAATCAAAAAATCTTTAACCGAATTTATTAAATTAAACAGATATAAAACCATAGACTAAATTTTTAAGCAAACAAGCAACGGTCATTGGTCCCACTCCGCCCGGAGTCGGAGTCAGATAGCCCGCTTTTTGAGAAACAGACCTAAATTCAACGTCTTTCCCAACATCAATCACCACTGCTCCCTTTTTAATCATCTCTCCTTTTATAAAGTCCGGCCTGCCGACTCCAGAAATTATAATATCGGCTTGTTTGATGTTCTCTATGCCTGAAAAAATTAAATTCTGGCTCTTTAACCATTCGCTCACTGGTTGGCCGACCAATCTTCCTTTGCCGATTAAAACAATCTTTTTATTTTTTAAAGATATTTTATATTCTTTTAAAAGAGAACCAATAGCGCAGACCACCGGCGAGATATATTCGGCGTCTTTTTCTGTGGGAACCAAACTTAAAATTTCATCGGTATCAATATGTCCGGGCAAAGGCAATTGAACAACTAAACCGGAGATATCGCTTTTTACAATCTCTTTTATTTTTCCAGCCAGCTCTCTTTGCTGAATTTTTTTTGGAAATTGAAATAATTCAAAATT
>Ga0172363_10004857_pt1 | contig 10847 bp, 9 predicted proteins | sample LakKivs2_kivu2a2_FD_114541 | JGI IMG/M metagenome (GOLD analysis project Ga0172363, IMG submission 114541) | Sediment microbial communities from Lake Kivu, Rwanda - Sediment s2_kivu2a2 | ecosystem: Environmental > Aquatic > Freshwater > Lake > Sediment | place: Rwanda: Western Province, Lake... | reverse complement strand
ATTCTGCAGTTAGCAATGCCTGATGGAAGATAAGGCCAGCCCGACTGCTTCCGGCCCCTGTTCGGATAGCCGGGCTGGCCTTATGACAGGCGGCCTGGTGAATCATTCTCGGCCTTTAAGCTTAAAGAAGGCAGCTTGTGGGTCCCGGGCCACCTGTAATTAATTAATAAAACCCTTATAAATCCTGGAAAGCATGGAGTTCTGAAAGGCCGGCTTCTGCTCCGGGCAGAGCATAAAGGGAATCAACTCTGTTGGAAACTGAGGGATGACGAAAGAATCCGGCAAAAACAGCCACCAGACCTGGGGGGCGGAGGGCTGGCAGACTGGCCGGCGACCTTTTCTTCTGATTCTGGATTTACTATTGTCGCTCATATGTTAGGCCTTTATTACTCTTCAAAAAGGTATCTCTTTCTGAGCCGCAGGCGGGGAAAATTTTCTTCTGGACGGGAAGCCCTTTTTCTGTCTTGGCCGTTATCAATTGAAAAGAAGACAAGGTGCGGGATCGAGCCGTCTACTTCCAGGGCGGCCCCGACAATTGAATCACTCAGATAGCGGCAGGAAATACCCAGTCCAACTGACTGGAATCTTTTTTCCTGGCATTGTGCGGCCTTTTCGATAAAAGCTCTGGCCTTTTCCACAGTCACCCGGTTTCCCGCCTCAGATTTCCCCTTTTTCTCCTGCTGGCGGTTCTGCCTGGAGCGTTTTTCGTGCTTGAGGGCGATGGCTTCCAGCACATAACTCTTGAGCAGCTTCTGATAAAGCCGGGTCAAAGCCGCCTCTCTTGATATAAATTCCAATCCTACCGGCTGGCCCTTCAGAAAGACCAGCAGCCCTTTCTGCTCCGGGATAAGCCCAAAGGCGCGGAGATAGTCATCCAGGTCCCTTTTTTTCGATTCATAAATGTCGCTCATGGCCGCAGTCGGTGATTCAACATTAAATACTTCTGCCATCAGGTCGATATCCTGCCAGATTTTGCCCTGGTCTGCTCTGAAGGCCCGTTGCTTTTCCAGGTTGAAGTGAACCTGATGAATTTTTTCGCGGCGGAGATGCGAGTTCATCATGTGTTCTGAATTATTCATATGAAGTGATGGACCATGCCAGCGGTGGGCTTCGACGCAGCTAACAGGTATTACCACCGAAGTTTTTGGACCGACCATGATGGTGGTATTAAGCACCCGGTTCTGCTTGGCTCCCCGGAGCTCTTCGCCGTCGAGAAGCAGGACCGGTTTTTCTCCCCGGTTAACGGCTTTGAGCTCCGGTACCGAGCCGCCCGGCCCGACTTCGGTCACTTCAAAAATTCCCTGCTCCAGGGCTTCAGACAGGGTGATGTAATCGGGGCCCTGGTCGAGCCTGGAAGTGATGGGGAAAAGGACCATGTCCTCATGAATCTGAGGATTTCCAAGTTCCATTCCCCGAAGATAAAGATTGACAGTCCTTTCCATTATGTTTTTCTCCTAAAAGGTGTAAGTTTTAAAGTCCCCTTTATAGCTTCAAGCGCGAAGCTAAGGCGGGACCTTTATCAATTGGTTGACAATGCCCATCATCAACCCCCATCTAGCTTTTGCCCTGAAACACCTTTATCATTTAACCCCGGGTTCCCCCCGGAATTAAAAGATTTCTCCCATTTCTTTTAGCAGCTCTTCCGGAGTGGTCTCGGCCAGGGCGGCAGCTCTGGCCGCGTCCAGGATTTCCGAAGAAACGGCATAGTGTAACAACCGCTTGAATCTGGAGGGATTTTCCTCGCCCCGGTATTCAACTGGCTCTTTCCACAGCCAGCCTTTTTCATTCATCATTTCCCGGAAGGAACGAAAACGCCGCTCTGTAACCAATTCCAGGTCCAGCGCCCGGCGCATGATGGCCTGGAGAGAAATCCCGTACCTGGTCTTTATTTCCGCCAGCTCGCTCAGGGCAATTTTCCTTCCGGCCGGAAGAAAATATTCTTCCATGATTCTTGCCGGCAGAAGGAAGGCAGCGGCAAACCTGTTATAGAGCCTGATTGTTTCCGGGTCGCTGGCCAGCCCGAAAAGAATTTGAGCCAGCTCTGTGGATGCCCGGAAACGGATTCTATCCACCGGGAGGTTTTGATCGACGGCGATGAACGGCTGGTTGTGGTAAAAACCAGAGTAGCTTTCAAATTTTCCAGGGCCAGTTAGCTTGAAAGTCTTCAAGCCATGCTCTTCCAGAAAGGTCAGCAGATTGGTTACAGCTCCCGTTCCCAGGTCCCAGCTGCGTCTCAAATCTTCGGCAGCTTTTTCAGCTTCCTCCAGTTTCAGAATCTTCTGCCGGGATGGCGGTTCAAAGGTTTTTTCCTGCCTTAAAAGCTTTTCCAACCAGATATAGTTTTTCATTTTTTCGGACAGAATTATTTTGAGGGACAGGGCCTGTTTCCGGGTCAGGCGAGGCTCGGGCCGTAATTCTATTTCCTCTTCCGGTATATAGTCCCAGGCCTGTCGCAGATGCTGAGCTCTACTTGCTGGCATTGATGACATTTCATTACTGCAGAGGCAAAAAAACAGGGGGGCAGGAGATTCGAGTTCTGCCGGGGCTTTCTTTATCATATTGCAATAAACCTTGGTGGAACTCTCTGGGCGGGAATATCTTGGCAAAGATTCTGCCAGGTCGGGCACTTCTTCTGGAATTTCAGGGGGAGGAGGGATCTCGAGGACCTGGTGGAGGTGTTCCAGAACCTCGGGAGATGGGCTGATCAGGCCTTTTTCGTATTTGGCAATGGCCTGTCTGGTGATGATTCCCCCGAGTTTCTGAGCCAGGTCCTCGAGACTCAGTCCAGCTTTTAAACGGGCTGCTCTCAACCTTAAGGGAAAGGTTGCGTCCAGGCCTGGCTTTTCGCTGGTGATGCCCATTGCTTCCTTCTTGCGGTTGACAATATACATCATAAAAAGACATTTGTCAACTAAAAATTTATTTTTTTTCAATTTTCTCTAAATTTCGCTGAAAGCTATTTATTTTATGTAATTTAGGGATGCTTGAGCCGACTAAAGGAAAGGTAAGGTCAGGAGACTTCAGATGATCTGTTTTTGCCTCCTGGTTAGTTTGCCTGGATGTCCGGGGCTTTTCGGTCATGCCGTCCCGGCTTTTCTCTCTTCTGTGGCAGGCGTCTCAGACGATTCAATCTGCAGTCCGCGTCAGGAACCAGATTGCCAGGCGGCAGTAGCCAGTCTTTTAATAATGGATATAGTTTTTCGCAACTTATTTTCACGGGGTGCTTTATATTTAATGTTTGAGGTGGAAGGGCCCGGCTCCCGATGACGGTAAATGACGGATTGACATCATGGGGGAGCTAACTTAAGATAAAACAAAGGCGAAAGTTGAGAATCAAATGCCTGCTTTTATCTGCCGGGTGATAACGCCTGACGGGCGCATTCTCAGAGAAACGCTTCAGGCCACATCAGCCGAGGAATGTCGGAAGACCCTGGAAGCTGAAGGGCTCTGTGTACTATCAATCCGCAAGGAAGTTAGAATCTCACAGGTAAGGATTTTCGGAAAACGGATCAAGCCGGCTGAATTCATCCTTTTTAATCAGGAGCTGGTGGCTCTGCTCAAGGCTGGCTATCCGGTGCTGAAGAGCCTGGAGCTGGTGGAAAAAAGGGTGGAAAACCCCAACCTGCTGGAAATTATCCGGAAGGTTGAATCCGAGGTCCGGGGCGGCAAGACCCTGTCCGAAGCCTTTGCTCAGCATGAAAATCTTTTTTCCAAGGTATATACGGCTTCACTGTTGGCCGGGGAGAAAAGCGGCAACCTGCCTGGTTCCCTGGCCAGGTATATCCAGTACGCAAAAATTATCGATCAGACTAGAAGCCGGGTGCGCTCGGCGCTTCTTTACCCATCGCTGCTGGTTATTTTCTCGGCGGTTTTGATCGGTTTGCTGGTAGGACTGGTTCTGCCCAGGTTTGCCACTTTTTATGCTGACTTCGGGGCCCAGCTTCCGGCTCTGACCAGATTTCTGCTCAAACTGGCCATTTTCATAAAGGCCAATCTGCTCTGGTTCGCTCTTTTTCTGCTGGCTCTGATACTTGCTTATATCGTCAGCCGGAGAAAGGATTCTTTCATCATTTTTAAGGACCGAATGAAACTTCGCCTGCCTTTTTCTCGGTTCCTGATCCAGGATTCAGCCGTGGCCCTTTACAGCCGGACCCTGGGACTGCTTCTCGAAGCCGGAATAACTCTGCTGTCCTCGGTCAGCGTGGCTGCTTTTTCGGTGCCCAACCGCTTTATTTCCTCAAAGCTGCAGTCTGTGCCGGAGAGCCTGAAAAACGGACAGAGTCTGTATGATTCATTGCAGAAAACAGAAGTCATGCCACAGCTGGCCATGGATATGATCCGGATCGGTGAAAGTTCAGCTAACCTGCCCGGCATGCTGGCTGAAGTGGCTGACTTTTACGACGAACGGTTGCGAGACCGGATTCAGACTCTGGTTTCCCTGATTGAGCCGGTCATAATAATTTTTATCGGGCTGGTGGCCGCGTGTATGATATTATCCATATATCTTCCGATTTTTAACATTATCAGGATAACCAGATGAAATAGAGGAGGACAATTTGCCAAAGGGTGATGCCAACGGGCTCCTCCTGGCCGAGGAGCTGGAAGCTAAAAAACTGGCTGAGAAATACCGGGTCCCCTATCTTGACCTGAGCAGCCAGGAACTCGACCGCGACCTGGTGCAGTCCTTTCCGGTCGATTTTCTATACAGGTATAATTTTGTTCCACTGCACGACACCGGCCGGGTTCTGCAGATTGCCATTTCTGACCCTTCAGACCTGGCGGCTATCGACAGCATAGAGACCTATGCCGGCAAGAAGGTCGAAGTGTTTGCGGCCAGCAAGAGAGGAGTGCAGGAAGCCCTGCGCCGCAGCGAGGCGGCGACCCAGGTGCTGAAGGAAGCCACCGAGGGCTTTGTCCGTCAGGTAGTGGAAAAAGAAACCGGCGAGGAAGAAGACGTCATCACGATTGAGAAGCTGACCGAACAGGACGGTTCCATAATCAAGCTGGTAAATACTATCATCTTCACTGCCGTCCAGAAGAGAGCCAGCGATATCCACATCGAATCCAAGGAAAATTTTGTCCGGGTTAAATACCGCATAGACGGGGTTTTGACAGAAGCTCTGGAACCGCTGGACCGGCAGTTTCAGTCGCTGATTATTTCCCGGATTAAAATAATGTCCGACCTGGATATTTCTGAGAGACGAGTGCCTCAGGACGGCCGTTTTCGTCTGAAAATCAAGGATAAGACCATAGATTTCCGGGTGTCCATAATGCCCTGCATTTATGGCGAGGACGCGGTAATCCGCATCCTGGATAAAGAAATGATCACCGAGGCTTTCGCTGAACTGCGGCTGGACCTGCTGGGATTTTCGGATTATGTGCTGCGGAAATTCCGTCGCTACATTTATCAGCCCTATGGTATGGTCCTGGTAACCGGACCAACCGGAAGCGGTAAGACCACCACCCTCTATGCTACCCTGACTGAAATCAAGTCGCCCGAAGACAAGATCATTACCATCGAGGATCCGGTAGAATATCAGATTGAGGGCATCACCCAGATTCAGGTTAACGAGAAAAAAGGGCTGACCTTTGCCCGGGGTCTGCGGTCGATCCTTCGCCACGACCCGGATAAAATCATGGTGGGTGAAATCCGTGACCCGGAGACGGCCCAGATTGCCATCCAGTCGGCCCTGACCGGGCATCTGGTTTTCACCACGGTTCATGCCAATAATGTCTTTGATGTAATCGGGCGTTTTCTGCATATGCAGGTCGATCCCTACAGTTTTATTTCCGCCTTAAACTGCATTCTGGCCCAGAGGCTGGTGCGGGTTCTCTGCCCGAGATGCAAGGTTCCCGTCAGATACGATGAGGTCACTCTGGAACTTTCCGGACTGGAGGCCGGTAAATATCGTGACCTTGTTTTTTATGAACCCCGTGGTTGCTCCGATTGCCACGGGACCGGCTATAAGGGCCGCACCGCCATCGCTGAGCTCCTGGAGCTGTCGGATAATATCAGAGAGATGATACTGGCCCGGAAGCCGTTGTCCGAGGTGAAGAAAGTCGCCCAGGAAGAAGGAATGATTCCCCTGCGCCAGGCCGGTCTGGAAAAAGTGCTGGCCGGGGTCACCAGCCTGAAAGACCTGAACAAAGTAACTTTTGTTGAGTGAAATAGATGGGTTTAAGAGAAGGCTTGAGAAGATATTTTCTGGAACAGCCCAGGCCGGCGGTTGTCTTTCAGATTGCCCCGTCTCATGTTGCGGCCATGAAAGCAGGGTCAGAGACGGAGATTACAGCTGAAGATTATGTTTATCATCCCATTTCCCCCGGTCTGGTTGAAGCCCAGCTGCTCCAGAAAAACATCGTCCGGCCCGAGCTCCTGGCAGAGCTGCTCAAAAAGGCAGTGAGAAAATTAAAGCCCCGGGGTGATTCGGCAAATGTCATTATACCCGAGATGAGCGCCAGAGCATTCATCCTGCCGCTGGAAAAAGCCGGCCTGACTCCGGCCGAACAGGTCAGGTTTATTGAGTGGCGCCTGGGACAGCAGCTATCGCGGCCGCTGGACCGGATACGCTATTCTTATCAGATTTTTGAGGCCGTCAGGGAGCACCGGGTGCTGGTTGTCTGTACCGGTGAGGAAGTTGCCGAGGAATATGAAAACCTGTTTGCCGATTGCAAACTTAAACCGGGCAAACTGACCATCCCTTCTCTTTCGGTGTTGAATCTGATAATGCGGACCGGTTCTGAGGTCAACGATTTTCTGCTGATAGATTCCGACCAGGACTATTTAAGCCTGATTGCTGTTCATGACGGTGCTCCTTACCTCTACCGGCAAAAACAGCTCTGGCCGGACAACGACACCAGCCGGACTGCAGTTCTTAAAGAAACAGAGAACACCGTTAAGTTTATTGAAGACAAGACACATAGAAAACCGGCCCTGGCCTATCTGAGGACCAATCTGGAAAAACCGGTCTGGCTGCTGACCGAAATGGAAAAACTGCTGGGATTACGGGTGGAGGAAGTTGCGCCCGAACCCCAGTTTCTGGTTCCGCTGGTTGGAGGAAGATGATGTCGGGCCAAGCCAGCAGAAACGGTTGGAATCTGGTGATAAATCTGGCCAGTGAGCCACGGCGCAACCGTCGCCTGTACCGTTTTCTTCTGGCCGGGCTGGATTTTCTGATCGTGGTCGCGCTGACTGGCCTGGTTCTGTTAAATCTCAGAAGCTTTGATCAATTCCGGGATTTGCGGGAATCCAGCCGGAATCTGGAAGAAAAAAAGGCCAGCCTGGCGGCGGAGAACCTTAAGTTGAACCGGGAAGTCGATAATCTGCGCCGCCGCTACGGGGACCAGGTGGAAGAGGTCAACATCATTCTGGAAAGGAAGGCCAGTTCCTGGGTCACTTTTTTCAACCGGATGGAAGAGGCTCTGCCTCCGGGCTGTTATCTGCTGACCCTGAACCCACCGGCTTCTTCTTCAGGTCGGGAGTTCAGAGTCAGGGTGGCCATGGGCAGCAGGGAAGAGCTGGGCCAGCTCATCAAAAACCTGCAGCTCCAGAATTTTGAGGAAGTCAGGGTATTGAATGAAAATTATCAGGATAATAAGTTTCAGGTGGAGATGATTTTCAGGGATGCCAGAGTTAATTGAGATTTTGAGTCCGGGAGAGCGTAAAAAGCTGACCGGGCATAGTCTGACTGCGGTCATCATTATTATTCTGGTAATTCTTTCGCTTTTCTTCTGGAGCTACCGGCTTAATAGTCTGAGGAATGAAGCCAGCAGATTAACTGCCGACCTGGAAAGAATCAGCAGCCAGAACGAACAGATTCGAAGGGAATTCGAGACCTGGCAGGGAACCCGCAGGGATCTGGAAGAACTGGAAAAAGCGGCTTTTTATTCTGGCAGCGATGGCCAGGATGTTTTTCGCCAGGACCTTAAAAATATTTTCAACCAGGCCGGGCTGCCTGTGCCTCCGATAAATTATCAGTACGATGAATCGGGTAAAAAGCAGTTCAAAAGGCTGGCCGCTTCTTTTGCCCTCAGGTTTTCCTATCAGGGATTAAAGAAGTTTCTGTACCGGGTAGAAACCTGTCCGCGTCTGCTGGTCGTTGACCAGATCAATTTCCAGAAGATTGACAATGCGGCTGGAACTCTGGACCTCAGAATTACTCTTTCGGGTTACTACTATGACAGGAATCAATAAGAAAGCGAGGAGGATGCCTTCCGGCTGGCGGTGCCTGGCCAGCCTGACAGCAGTCTTCTTCCTCCTGCTGACAGCCGGCTACGGGCTGGCCGGCTCAAGACAGGAAAATCAAAGCGGCCAGGAGGAGAAAAGAACGGCCAGTCCAACATTCATAAAAAAAGACCTCCTGCCGAAGCTGACTCCAGAAATGGCTGCGGTTAAACGGGATCCTTTCCGACCGGCCTCAGCCCTGGCAGCCAGGGGGCCGGCGCGGCGGCCGTCGGCCGTCGAGACTGAACCCAGACTGACAAAACCATCTTCCATTCTGGAAAGTCTGAGCCTCAGTTGCCTGGGCCTGGTCAACTCTGGCCACAAGAGAATGGCCCTGATTGTGGTTGATGGTCAGGCGGTTACTCTGGCTGAAGGCGAAGAATTAATCCCGGGAATCAGGCTGGCGGCGATTTCCACGGAAGAAATTATTTTCCGGGATAATCAGGGCAACTCCAGGAAGGTAAGGATAAAGGAGAGATAGGATGAGAAAATTAGAAAGGGCAAAGCTCGGATTAAAATGGGCGGGACTGTCCCTGTTGCTGATAAATCTTCTGGCCTGTGTCTCTTTCAGTCCGGCCTATAAACAGGGCAATCAGGCTGAGATTAATAAAGATTACGATGAGGCGATTAAATATTATGAACAGGCCCTGATTCAGAATCCCAGGGAAACAGTCTACCGGATGGCTCTTTTCCGGGCCAGGGCGGCGGCGGCCATCAATTCAGTGGAAAAAGCCAGACGGCTTATAAGCGAAGGCAAGAAAGAGGAAGCCCTGGAAGCTTACAAAAAAGCCCTGTCCTATGACCCCAACAATCGCCTGATTCTGGATGAATACCGAAAGGCCGCCGGCTTGAAGCCGCCGGTTGAAGAAAGGCCGAAGGAAATAGTGGTCGAACAACCCATCCGTCTAAAAGCTGCTGGAGAGAAGCTTAAATTGAGATTTACTGATGCCTCTCTGAGGGCAATTTTTCAGGCGCTGGGCAGGTTCACCGGTGTCAATTTTCTGTTCGATGAGCAGTTCCGTGACCTGCCGGTCAGCATAGACCTGACGGATATGACGCTGGAGCGGGTCCTGAACTCGCTCTGTCTGACCGGGAGGTCTTTTTACAGAATAATCGATGATAAGACAGTTATTATCGTGCCCGACAATCCTAACAAACGCAACCAGTATGAAGTCAATGCCATCAAGACCATATATCTTTCCAACATAAACGCTCAGGATGTTCAGAACCAGCTGGTATCGATTTTGAGGACGCAATACAAGGCGCCAACAATTATTGTCGACAAGAACAGAAATTCTGTGACCATAAGAGATAATCCCCGGATTGTGGCCCTGGCTGAAAAGATGCTCCGCAGCTGGGACAAACCCCGGGGCGAGGTAGTAATTGACCTGGAAATCATGGAGGTTTCCCGGCAGAAGCTGCAGACACTGGGTACTCAATTCGGGCAGAGCTACGCCGGCATCAGATACAGCGGGGCTGAATTTCCGGAGAGCGGCTGGTTGCCGCTCGAAGGGATAGATTTTTCTTTGGTCGGAAATTATCAGGTGACACTGCCATCGGTTCTGCTGCAATTTCTGGAAACTGACACCGACACCAAGATTATCGCCCAGCCCAGGTTGAGGGGAGTTGACTCGGAACAGATAAATTATCTGGTCGGTCAGAAAGTGCCAATTCCCCAGACAACTTTTTCACCGATTGCCGCCGGCGGAGTCAGCCAGCAGCCGATCGTTTCCTATACCTATCAGGATGTCGGCATTGAGGTTAACATAAAACCGCGTCTCCACCAGGAAAAAGAGGTGAGTCTGGAACTGGAGGTTAAAATTACTTCCATTGGCGGTAAGGGAATTGCCGATATTCCAATTATTTCCACCCGGGAAGTCAAGAATATAATCAGGCTCAGAGATGGAGAAACCAACCTCCTGGCCGGATTGCTGAGAGATGAGGAGAGAAAATCGCTCAAAGGTATTGCCGGACTGAAAAATCTGCCAATTCTGGGGAGCCTGTTCTCCAGCACCGACCGCACAGTTGAGCAGACAGATGTCATCCTGACCATCACTCCTCACATCATCAGGTCAATGCCCATCAGCGATGAGGATGGCAAGCCGCTGTGGATTGATAATGAAGCTATGGCTTTTAGCACCGCCCAGGTCGGGGGTCAGGAAGAGATCATGGTCGAGGAAGAAGAACTGACTCCCGAAACTCTGGCTGAAGCCCAACCCGGTCTGAGCACCATCAGCCTGATGCCGGAGAGAATGGAAGTTCCGGCAAAAAACACCTTCAATGTCAGCCTGGTTCTTAATTCTCCGGCGGATATCACTTCTGTGGCCCTGAATCTGAGCTTCGACCCGAAGCTGCTGCGTTTGAGGGAAATCCAGCAGGGCGACCTGGTGTCCCAGCTCGGGGCCAGAGGCTCTTTCATGCAGAATATAAACGCCGGAAGCGGGGTGGCTGTGGTCGGTTTTTCTTCACCATCGCCGGCCACCGGAGTAAAATCCGGGAATCTGGCCGTTCTGGTGTTTGAGGCGCTCACCCCTGGAGTAGCCCAGGTTACCATCTCCTCCATTCAGGCCCTGGGAGTTCAGGGACGACCGGTCGGTCTGTCCGGCGGAAATCTGGAAGTTCT
>Ga0172363_10004856_pt1 | contig 10851 bp, 8 predicted proteins | sample LakKivs2_kivu2a2_FD_114541 | JGI IMG/M metagenome (GOLD analysis project Ga0172363, IMG submission 114541) | Sediment microbial communities from Lake Kivu, Rwanda - Sediment s2_kivu2a2 | ecosystem: Environmental > Aquatic > Freshwater > Lake > Sediment | place: Rwanda: Western Province, Lake... | reverse complement strand
GTTGCGTTCTTTACAGCGTCCGCATCCGAGCCAAAATACACATCATGCGAAGCGGCAACCGCTCCGGCGTTCCACTTTAGAACTACTGAGGGCTTTACATCTATTGCTCCATCAATCGGATTCGGGCCGCTGACTGCGCCCAAAGTAGTGAAGCTCCAGACTTCGCCTTTATGCGTTTGGACGCCATCGAATTCATCGACTCGCCAGTAATAAGTCTTGGCAAGTTTAAGCGGGCCGGGCTTATAAGTCGCAGTGCCGTTGGGAACACCCATGGCGGCAGTGCTTACCTGGTCAAAATCTTCGCCGAAGACTATATAGTGCAGTTTTGCACCAAAGCCTGCCGTCCATTTAAGCTGTATATCCAGTTCGACAAATTCAGCCCCGTCAGCCGGACCGGGGAAATACGCTGTTTTTGGAGGGATTGAGAAGCTCCAGACGTCGCCTTTCCAGGGACTGTTCGGGTCGGCGTCATTTACCTCGTCGATTCGCCAATAGTAAGTTGTGCCGGGAACAAGGCCGTCCGGATAAGGGTATCCGGGAAAGCCGACGACAAAATATGTCAGGTCCGTGTTGCCACGGAACGTATCGCCGGTACCATTGTTCACATCTTCGAAATTCTCGCCTATATAAACATAGTGAGAAACCGCGAAATCTCCCGGCCGCCAGGAAAGGCTCACCCACGTATCCTTAAGAACAGATCCGTTAGAAGGGTTGGGGCCAAGGGCATAGGGAATTCCTTCCCCTTTCACGACAGTCATAATCTCGTCCTCAGTCAATGCATGGTCATAAACTGCAGCTTCATCGATAATTCCACGGACGAATCTGTTATCGAAAGACCAGCCAATCTGCAGGGCACCAACAGTCTCTTCAATATGGGCAATTGGATTAGTAGCCTTGGAAAGCCCTCCGGCATCTGTATACACATATGCAATGGCACGATCAGGATCAATTGTCACGGCCAACATAGCCCACGTAGCTTGAGGAATGACAGGGCCGCCAGTCCAGCCCCACGTAGCGGATGAATCATTGTTCCATACGTAGCGTAAGGTATCGTCATCACTGAAGATCATTTCACACTGGCCTACAACACGAGAAGATATGAGCGGTGCCCAGTCACCTCCTTTCCAACCGTTAATCCATATAGCAAAAGTGATCGAATCGGTCGTAAGCTCAAAACCGGGAACTGAAACATAGCCACTGGTCCCGTCGAGTTTGATGCCACCGCCAAAACGTCCAGCCGCCCATGTAGCACCACCAACCAGAATACCGTCATTGTCGTTGCCACTTGAGTCGTAAGCGGTATTACCGGATCCCTCATCGAACCTCCACCAGCCAACAAGACCAGCTCTGGACGTATTCGTTAAAGCTAGATCCAGCACAAGAACAAAAGAAATTAGATAAATCGATTTTCTACACATAGTAATCCTCCTTATAATAAAGTGAACTAAGCAATGTTTTTAGCCATACACTAAAACTCTTCATATTTTAAAGTACAACGACTGAAAAAATATGAGTCTTTATTAAATTTTGTTTCTTGTTGTGATAATTATTGATGATTTGGCATTGATTCTTTTCATCCAAAGTCCATGTAAGAGCCATAGAATGGGATACCTATTTACACTTCATAGAGGTTCTCCTTCATGCTTAATTTTTATAATACCAGGATCCCATCGAAACTGCAACAACTTTTCGAAACATTCAGTTAGCAATATTATAAAAATTATATCCAAAGGTATGCGTAATTAACCGTTGTCTTGTAGCCTGCGATCCTATCTGCAGAAACAATGTTACGCTTACATCTGAAAATTTCGTCTATTTGCGATAAGCTTATAATGCCGAAGCGTATCTTATTCATAGAGCTCTCTCCTTATTTATATCGAAGCCACATTGCTTTATTATCCCAGCTGACGCCAGATTTTGCCATAATTTAGTTGGATTACGATTGCACCGCGTTGTAGCACATGTTAATCTATGTTCAAGTTTGTTACTAAATGACATTTTAGCACCAGGTTTATTATGATGGTTTTTTGTGGGCTGGATATAGGCACTACCCATACCAAGGCAGTCCTCTTGGATCGAGACGGTTTTTTGCTGGATACGTTGCGTCTGTCGGCCGAAACCGAAACGAACTGGTATAAGCTTTTTTGCCAGGTGTTGGATTATTTTTCGTCTCAGGGCCATTTTGTTGATAAAGAGATTGTTTGTAGTGTGACTGGCCAGGGCGGTAGTTTTGTCCTGCTGGACGATCAGTATCAGCCTGTGTCCGAGCCGCATTGTTGGATCGACATAGCGGAAGAGACGACTGTACAGGACCTGATCGATACTTTAGGCATGCGTGATGTTTATCAGCTGACCGGCTGGCCTCCGCACGGTTGGCTGGCCGCATGCAAGCTGCGGCAGATTGTGACCCAGAGAGCTATGCCGACGGGAGTCAGGTATATAGCTACGGTGCCGGATGCGATTTACGCTCCCCTGACCGGACATTTTGTCACGGACATCACCAGTGCCCAGATCACAGGACTGGCAGATTTCCAGCGTGGCAATTGGAGTCCGGCCATCCTAGCGTGGGTGGGAATCACACCAAAATCACTCCCTGAGATTGAGACTAGGTTGAAGGTGTTGTTTGATCGGATCGACACACCATGGGGCAGGTTGACTTTGGTCACGGGTTCGCACGATCAATACGCCGCCATGCAGGCAGCTGGACTAGAGCCGGATCAGTCGGTGATACTGGGCACTGGCACGGCATGGGTTATCAACGGCAGGACGCAGTGGCCTGTGTTTGACAATGACACCTTCAGGATTCATCCTGGGCGCGACGTGCTGCCCGGCCGATTCGGTACGATCACTACGCTCTGGCAAATTGGAGCAGGTTTTGATCAACTCTGTGAACGGATCGGTGTTCAAGGAGAGTGCTTCACACAGGGAGTTGACCTTAAGGAACCACCTGATGAATCGATTGAGGTAGACATGGAAACAGGCAGCATCCATCCGGCCTATACGGGAACCGTAGCAGTCCAGCGCTACATGGAATGGGCTGGATCTGTCGTGCGCAGCGCTTTGGACAAGACGGGGTGGTTAATGTCTCTAAATCATATGGTAGTGATGGGTGGGGCCATGTTCAGTAGTATCTGGCCTCAGATCATTGCTGATGTGTGCTCTATTCCAGTGGACGCCATAGATTTTCCAGCATTCACTGCATTGGGGGCGGCCTCCCATGCCATGATCGCAAGGGAGGCCATGCTGGCACAACCGCATCCGGCGATAAGACAGACTTCACACAGGTACGAGCCGGAGCATACGAAACAATATGAAAGCTGGTATCAGCAGCATCAGCGTAGTGTTGTAGAAGGATTGATCTAATGCTTGATGATAGAACAAGGATAATGACCGAATCAATGTCACCGCTCAAGATTGCCCTCGTGACACCTGTAGCGGATCTGTATAATCGCCTGTGGCCAGACATCGGTAAGTCACTCTATGCCATGGCTGGGCGCATGGCACAGGCCTTACAGCGCCAGGGGGGACAGATAGTAACCTGTCATCCGCCGGTCAGCACTGCAGCGCAGTTTTCCACGCTTATTCAAGATTTGGCCCGCGATGAATGGGATCTGGTGATTGTGGCTCTGGCCCCCTATTGTCCCAGTGGCGTGCAGATTCAGGCTCTGTTGGAAACACCGTTACCGCTGCTCTTATGGCCAATGCAGGAGGTGTTTGAATTAAAACCGGATCAGTACGATGGTGAGATGATCAAACTCAATCACGGAGTGCACGCTGTTCAGGATCTGGCTCATGTTTTGGCTCGTCACGGCCGTGCATTTGGAGTTATTCATGGTCACGTACAACAAGCCGACTTTCGGGCAGCCGTGCACGCTTGGGCCTGGGCCGGACACATGCGTCGCGCCATGCGAAAGGCCAGGCCCGTACAACTGGGTGGGCATTTTGAGCAGATGCTAGATCTACAGATCGGAGATGCTGCCTTTGTGCGCGATATGGGACTGGTGCCGAGTGTGGTCTCCTTGGAGGCATTGGCGGATCTTATTGGTGATATTGACGAGTCAGCGATTCAGGAACAACTCACGCTATATGACGCTTTATTTGACGTAGATCCGGGCATAGACCCGACTATCTTGGCCAAAACAGCTCGGGGAGACATCGCCTTACACCGGTTGCTTGAACAGCACCACAGTCAGACCTGTGCTGTGAATTTCCTGACACTATGCAACGATGCCCGTATTAGCGACGGCCTGCACGTAGCGGCCTCGCGTCTGATGGGCGCAGGCGGTGGATACGCTGGAGAGGGGGACTGGGTCACGGCCGTGCTGGTGCGTGCAATGCAACAGGGATTCGGTTGCGCCAGTTTCAGCGAAATGTTTTCCGTGGGATACGCCGACCATCGTCTTCTACTCAAACACTGGGGCGAAGGCAATATCCGCATGGCACGTACCCGGCCTCGCATGATCCACAGCCAATTCATAGATCAGCAAAAAGCCGAGTTTGCTGTAGCAGATTTTGAGTTCGCAACCGGACCAGCCGTGCTGGTTAATCTCAATGCCACACCGGATGGAAAGGGGCACCTGATCAGTATTCCTGGGTGTATTGCAAACGACCATTTGCCCCGTATAGATGGGCCACGCGCTGTATTTAAGCCCGATGCTGAGGACGTGCGTGAACTGCTGAACCGCTATGCCTATGCCGGCGGCACCCATCATCTGGCCTTGGCATACAAACCCCATCCGGATGTTCTTGAAAAGCTCTGTCTCTTGAGCGGCTGGCAATACACTGCATTATAGGAGAATCCGTGATCCGCGCGAAAAATAAACTCACACAGACGCAACGAATAAAATCCATACGAGAGGCCTTGCTTTGCGACAAAGAGGTGGCTATCGATGTTCTGGCCCAGCAGTTAAAGGTCAGCAACATGACCATCCGCCGTGATCTGGAACGGCTTGAGAATCAAGGCGATATAATCCGCACCTACGGCGGCGCAGCCTTGGCTCGACGTTTGACCTTCGAGTTCTCCTTTCGTAACCAACAGCACAATAACAATGCCCAGAAACAGGCCATTGCCCAACAGGCCGCTGCCTTGGTCCAGGATGGTCAGGTATTGATGCTGGATACAGGGACAACGACCCTGCAAATCGCCCAAGCCCTAGTGGGTAAGCAAGATGTCACCCTTATCACCACCTCCCTAGCGATTGTGTCCAAGGTCCAATTTGCCGGTGGAATCAAGGTCGTGCTGCTGGGGGGATTCCTGCGAGGCGGTTCACCGGACATGCATGGCCCGCTCACAGAGCAAAATGTCGAGCAGTTCAAGACGGATATCGCCTTCATGGGAGCAGATGCCATAGACGATCAGGGCACGACATATACCAGCGATCTACAGGTCCTCAACCTGGATCGCAAGATGGCGGCCAATGCGGCCCGGGTGGTGGTGGTTGCTGATAGCAGCAAGTTTGGCAAGAGCGAGATGTGCAAGGTCCTGGGACCGGAAGAATATGACCTGATCCTGACCGACGCTCGGATCAATAAAAACCTGCTAAAACAATTACAACGCAAGAAAATCAAGATCAAGCTAGCTTAGAATGTTCTAAAGTTGGAGTGCTTTATGCATGAAACAGCTCCTTATCATAGATTCTCAGGATGGAACCTTAAAGACCTGGCCGGCCCCGGATCCAAGAGTATAGTCGATCAAATGATCAAAGCACAGCTGTACCTTACCGAACATGCCGATGAGGATCTGCTCAAACTCATCGGTTCTCAGGTCCACGGCATTGATGCGTCTGGCCTGATTGACAAGGCGGTCATCCAGCAATCCTTCGGCGGCGGACACGCGGGGCCCACCAACGACCTATTGGCGGCCCGAGGTTTGTTTTATGTATCGGAAAAGGGAACACTCTATCTGGATGCCACGGCCGGCCACTATCAGGTCACATGGGGATACCATCATCCGGTGCTAACTGATATCGTGCGTCAGGGTTTGGACAAAGGCATTATCTCCGACAACCACAGCAATATCCCCCAGTGGCCTGTCAAACGCTTGGCTAGGAGTCTGGTAGAGGCTGCCAACCCGGACATGCCTGAATTGCCCAGCGGAGACATCTCCAAGGTTCTGGCGGCCGACGATCGACTCAATACCGTGCTGTTGGGTTTGGCTACCGGCTCGGTTGCCTGTGAGGCAGCCCTGAAAATTATGCTCATGCGGCATGAACGATTTAAAAAAGCAGGTCCAGCTGTGGTCGTGGTGCTCAAAGGCAACTATCATGGTACTGGTATCGCTATGCAGTACTTGCGTGGCATGTGGCCGACTATGATAAAGGGCTTTGAGGTTGTTGATGTGGAACCGAACGATGTCGATCAGTTGGAAACGGTCTTTGTGACGCACGGCGAGAACATCGCCGGCTTCTGGGTCGAGCCGATCATGATGAACCGGGAGGCCTTGTCTATTGAGCCAGCCTATCTACAGCTCGCGCGCGAACGCACCGAACAAGTTGGTGCTCTGATGATCATGGACGAAATCCAGACCGGTTTCTGGACTCCGGATGTTTTCATGTACCGGCAGTCCGGCATCACACCCGATATTGTAATTGTGGGTAAGGGAATGACCGCCGGCTTCCATCCTCTGTCAGCAATTCTCTATCGACGTCCCCTAGACATGCTGGCCCAATATGACGCCATAAGTACCAATGGTAATGCCGCACTGGCGGCACTCGTAGCTCTGGCTAATATGGCCTTGACAGCTCAAAATGCGGAACGCATCAACCGGGTCCAGGCGTACCTTTTTAACAAGCTACAGACTTTGGCCGAGGAATTTCCTGACCAAATTGCCACCATTAATGGGTGTCCGGCCATGGCGGGTTTGAAATTTCACCGTAGGGAAAAGGCCTTGTCTTTTCATCAGCGATGTGTTGACAATGGACTCTGGTTGCGGGCCCATGCCTACCATGAAGGCCATAGCACGGTGCTGATGAAGTTCGCCCTGTGTATGGACATACCGGTTGTGGATGAATTTATCAAGCGATTACGGAATTTACTGGCTCAGGTATAATGTCACAGCTTCTCGCAATCAATACCGTTGATCAACAGTTCTATGAGGATCGTCTTCGGACGTTTCTGCCGGATCGGATCATCGATGTTCATACACACGTCTGGTGCAAGGCGTTCCGGCGGACCGCACCTACGGGCCGGGCAGCAACCTGGCCACTCCATGTGGCCGAGGAACATCCGGTTGAGGATCTCCTGACCACGTATGCACAGCTGTTTCAAGGCAAGTCCGTGCGTCCCTTGATTTTTTCCTTTCTCGAATCACTCAACGACGACTTTACCGCGGCCAATGCCTATGTCAGCACATGTGCAAAAAAGCATGACCTGCTGGCCTTAGTTTTTGCCTCGCCGCAGTGGTCGGCCGATCGTTTGGAACAGGAGATTGTCCAGGGTGGATTCCTAGGAGCTAAGGTTTATCTGACATTGGCCGATCCGGTAATCCCGACCGATGAGATTACGATTTACGATTTTCTTCCGCATCACCAACTTGAGGTCCTGGACCATTACGGCTGGATCGTGCTTCTGCATATTCCGCGCAGCACGCGTCTGCGCGATCCGGTGAATCTGTGTCAGATGTTGGATATCGAGCGGACCTATCCGAACATCAAACTGATCATCGCCCATGTAGGCCGGGCTTACTGTCCTGAGGATGTGGGGGACGCCTTTACAGTGCTAGCCCAAAGCGAGAGAATGATGTTTGATTTCTCCGCTAATACGAATACGCAGGTCTTTGAGCAGTTGATCCGAGCTGTGGGGCCACGGCGTATTCTGTTCGGCAGTGACCTGCCCATCACACGCATGCGCATGCGTCGGATCTGCAACCAGGGAACCTATGTCAACTTGGTGCCCCGGGGACTGTACGGAGATGTGTCCAAAGATCCGCACATGCGTGAAGTGGACGGGCCAGAGGCCAAGAACCTGTCGTTGTTCTTATACGAACAGATTGAGGCTTTCCGACGATCTGCCGAACATACGGCACTGATACGTCCTGACATTGAAGATGTGTTCTACTACAACGCCGTTAGAATGATCAACAAGGCCGCTCAGCGGCCACATGTGCCTTAGGATGATTCGTGGATATGTAAATGAACTTTACCTTACACTGGTTAGACATCCTGGCGTTCGGGAGCTATTGTCTGATCCTCTGCGCGATTGGGTATGTATGCGGTCGTGCAGGTAAAAAGGACTCAGCAGGCTATTTTCTGGCCGGTCACAGCTTGCCATGGTACGTGGTGGGTAGTTCTTTTATAGCAGCTAATATCAGCAGCGAACACTTCATCGGCATGATCGGAGCGGCCTTTGTGTACGGGATTTGCGCGGCCATGTTCGAGTGGGCCAATATAGCGACCTTTACCCTGCTCATCTGGTTTTTCATCCCTTTCCTGTTGTCCGCCAAGGTCTTCAGTACGCCGGAATTTCTGGAGAAACGCTTCAACGCCACCCTGCGTCAGTTCTTTGCCTATGTCACGATCATCACCAACGTGGTCGCATTTCTGGCCGCCGTGCTGTATGGTGGAGCCTTGGCCCTACAGCGGCTCTTTGGTTGGAACCTATGGTTTGCCATTATCACTCTCGGGGTAGTGGCAGGCGTTTGGGCCGTATACGGCGGTTTAAAGTCCGTAGCCTGGATGGATGTCTTCACGGTAGTCGTCATGATCGCGGGCGGACTCATGGTTACGTACTTGGGTCTGCTAATGCTCTCGGGCGAATCTCAATCCGTAATCAAAGGCATTAAGGTCATGATTGAACGTAACCAAGCTCATAGCGGCATCTGGAAGGAGGTGGTCGCACAAAACGCGCCGCATATCGTAGGGGCAGATACGTACAATCGCCTGTCCGTGATTCAGCCTGCCAGACATGCCCTTACACCCTGGCCGGGTCTGATCATGATGATTGTTTCTGTGAGCATTTGGTATAACGTGATCAATCAGTTCATGATCCAGCGCGTGCTGGGAGCCAGGAACATGTACCATGCACGCATGGGGATCGTACTGGCCGGGTACATAAAGATTATATTACCAGCGATCGTGGTGGTACCGGGCCTGATTCTGTTTGCCCGTTATCCTGAGATCATGCAGCTCCCGTGGGAGGAAGTTCGTCCAGAAGCGGACAAGGGGTATGTCACGATGTTGCAATCTTTGGTGCCTGTTGGACTGCGAGGTTTGTTCCTGGCGGCGCTGTTTGGCGCAATCCAGTCCACGGTTAGTTCAGTGCTGAATTCAACCTCAACAATTGTTACGTTGGACATCTACAAACGCACGATGCGGCCGGCAGCATCAGAAGGTCACCTGGTGCGCGTGGGTCGACTATCGTCAGTGATCATCATTATCGTGGCTATTGTACTGGGGGGATTCATCAATCGGCTGAGCGGCAGTCTCTTTGTGTATATTCAGTCCATGTATGCCTTTTTTGCTCCTCCCTTCGCCGCGGTGTTTCTCCTGGGTATCTTATTTCGTCGCATCAATGCCCAGGGTGCCACCACCGCTGTTATTCTGGGTTTCTTGTTGGGCATGGGACTGAAGATTTATGTGCAGGTCGTAGACTCGCATCCGGCGTGGATCGAGCCGTTCCAGATGCAGGCTGCTTTCAACTGGGTATTCTGTATGGCCGTCTGTGTGACCGTTAGCCTATGTACGCACAGGCCCCGGCCCGACCAGGTAACAGACCAATTGACCTTCAACTGGAAGAAACTAAACATCCTAACCCACTTGGGTTACCATTGGTACAGTCATGTCGTCTTGTGGTGGACTCTTTTTGTGTTGATCGTCCTGTGTTTGTTGATCTTGTTTTCCGGCGTGTTCTTTAAATAGGCAATGTAGGAGATCAGATTACGACGACATGTAAACAAACTCATTCATCGAGACGAGTGTTCCTCAATCGCTACCATGCCGATAGAGGGTGGAACTTCCTGGAAAATGTGTAACGGGACAAGATGTTTAATATAACTGTTGATCCTGAGAACACCATGATTAGTCACTACACATAGGCGATATAAAAACTCCTCAGAAAAAAACGCCCAGGACATCCAAAGAGCTGGTAGCTTGAGAGAGTAGATAGCTCTTTTTTTGAAGCCGTTCACCTATGAAGAGCTCAAAGTCAAATACTATATTCTCCGTTGCCACAAAAATTTTCTTTTAGGTATCCACGTTACGACACATCAGCCACGCTTCGTAGCCTATCTGAACAGCCCTTCGACTTCACGATGCATTATAATGGACATCGCGAATCTACCTATGTCTTGGTCAATCGTCTCAAGAACGTTGCCAAGTGTCAAGGTCGTTGAGATTCCAGAATGGTCAATATCGTGTCCAAGATGTGTTCCGGAAACTCCTGCAAATGGTGTAGTAAATAGTGCAGTGGGGCCTCAGTTTTACTCCACCTTCCACATCACCTTATAACGGAATAGTTTCCATTGGGTAACTTCGTTGGAAGTTTATATTTGGGGTTGGAAAGCAATTGGTAGAAGGCCGGGTCTTTGGTTTTGAGTTCTTCTTTGTTTTTTATGCGCCACTCATTGGGGCTGTGACCGAAGGGCCAATCCAGCATTTCAGTGAAGGCACAAAAGAAAAATTCTGTCGTTAGGCAACTGTAACCGCAACTCAGATCATCGTAGGTATACCAGGCTTCATCAGGGTAAACGGCTGTCATTTCACCTTCTCTTATTTCCGTTTTCATACTCGGCTCTCCAGGGCAATCGCATTAAAATTTAGCATTATCAGTCTAATCGTCGATACATCCTAAAAACAAGAGTAGTTTTTAAGGAGTATTGACTATGGATGGAACTATTTGGGATCATTTTGCGATTGT
>Ga0172363_10004852_pt1 | contig 10852 bp, 9 predicted proteins | sample LakKivs2_kivu2a2_FD_114541 | JGI IMG/M metagenome (GOLD analysis project Ga0172363, IMG submission 114541) | Sediment microbial communities from Lake Kivu, Rwanda - Sediment s2_kivu2a2 | ecosystem: Environmental > Aquatic > Freshwater > Lake > Sediment | place: Rwanda: Western Province, Lake... | reverse complement strand
TGCGGCTCCTGCAGACGTGAAGTATCCCGGCCCCCAGACCGGGAGATCGAAGTCTGCGTTTGTCATCTGTCGCAGGTGGATGCGACCGGTCCAGCTGCTAGTGTCGACCTCCACTACGTTGTAGCTTCGGGGCACACCAGGCTGGAGGTCAGCTGGGCCGCTGGAGAGAGTACTAGCCCCGATGATCTTGATCCCGCGCGATTGTGATCCCAAGTGCAGTTGCTGGTCTGCTAGCTCAGGGAAGTGACCATGCCCATGAAAGCACATTGAGACTCCCTCATCGATGAGGGTCTGAAGCGGACCCATATCCAGGTAGTCATCCTGCTCAGGCCCTCCCGTAAGGCAGTGGTGCCAAACAGCAGCCGCAAGCATTCCGATCCGTGATGGCTCACGAAGTGCTGCGAGCGCCTTGGAGAGCGCCACCGGATGGAACGCTCCAATGCGGCGCCAAGGATCGTTTCGATAACAACTGGACAAGCCCAGCACAGTGAATTTGAGATCGGGGTAGTCGAATACGGCGTACTGCTCGGAAGGAGCCAGGGCGAACGTTCGAGCGCCAGCGTAGAAAGCGTCGTACAACCTCGCAAAGTGCGCAAGGCGTCTCTCATACCGTGCGGGATCTGCAATACGGTAGAAGCAGAGCTCTTGCCAAGACCACCGTAAGTGCGAGTTCCCGGCGCGTAACTCACGTACTAGCAGTGACTTCTCAGCGGGGTCATTTGGGATGCCAACGTGCTCTGCACTGCCCCTTACGTCCGGGAACGAGACATCATGGTTCCCGGGCACAACGACAAGGCGTTCATGGTTGCCGGCAAAGAGCGCGTCAGCTAGGGCAACAAGGAAGCTCAGGGCTTGGTCATACTGCGCTTGTGCGTCTTCTTCGGTCGCACTTGGCGCTACTCCGTAGACAAGATCTCCGCTCACGACGCAGATTGAAGGACGCGGAGTTTCCGGCTGCTCACGTGCGAAGCGGTCTGCATCGCACCGCAATGACTCGATGAGGGGTTCGTTTTGGGTGTCGCAACTGCTGCCGCGATGCAGATCCGACAAGTGAAGCACTGAGAAACGCATATGTCCATAGTACTCGTGCCTCGCAGGGAGGCAACCTTCGAGACGTGAACCGAGGCGACACGCAACGGGCCGGAGCGTCAGAGCCAGAGCCCGCTAGCTCGTATCCACCAATGCGCTTCGATCGTGGCCTTGGCATCACGAGGCAGGGAACCCAGTCGACTCGAATGGGGCATACTCCCGGCAACCCAAAGCACGTGGGTGAGGAGGACGCGATGAACGCCATCGTCTATGAGCGGCACGGGTCCCCGGCTGTTCTGGAGCTGCGTGACGTCGAGAAGCCGGCGGTCACGGAGAACGAGGTCCTGGTGCGGATCCGCGCGGCGTGGACGAATCCGTACGACTGGCACTTCATGCCCGGCAAGCCGTACCGCGCGCCCCTTGTTCAGGCCGCTCAACAGACGGATGGCGAATCGCCCTGGGCTGCACAAATCGTGCACAGCTCTTGCGGGGACCACAGCATAGCGGGAGGAAGAACAGAGGCATTGACTTTCCCTCCACGGCTACTCTACTGTGATCACTAGGAGCCATGGAGGTGTGGTGTGAAGAGCAGATGCTTCAGGGTCATTGCGGTCGTCGCGCTCGTCGCGGCTGTGGTGGTTGTTCTCAGCCCAATCATCCAGCGGAATGCCGATACTCAGCCCGTTGCAGCCGGCCAAGGTCCGCTGATCATCAGCCTCTCGCCGCCGGCGTTTGCTCAGACCGCGGGCCTGAAGTTCCCGATGAACGAGGCTGGAATCTCAGCATACGTCAATATGGGGACCGCCATCGACCTTGTGAAGGCTCGGGCGCTCCTGTCTGCGCCTGAAGATGTCACGGACACCTACGTGATTGGCACAATCCCCCTAACTGGCAATGACGAAAGCATGTGGCCGCATGTGTACATCGGTAAGGATGGCTGGTTGCTGGCCTACTACCCCAGTACAGAGCCGACGAGTTATCTATTCCAGTGGTACGGATATCAAGGCGGTACGGTCAATACGACCACGCTTCGTGACATCCTGATCTCGTTGGCCACAAACCTGCATCTGGATCTCTCGAAGACAGAGACCGAACTGAGCTACTTCCATTTCAAGTATCCCGATGCGACGAAGCTGATCATTGCGGTCGATACAGTGAGCGGCAACGACGAGTTCCGGTACACGATTCCATCTGGAGTCGCTTTGTACGATGCTTCATGGACACAACACGCTGAGGGTGTCGTCCTGTCCTACGGTAATGGTGGGACTTCGTCATCCATCGACGGAAAGAGCCTGTACTCGGCGGGTGGCGGGACCTACACCGTCTGCTCGGAGATACCACAGCAGTACGAGAGCCCCAATGTAGCTCACAGCGTCGGAATCTCGCAGAGTGGTGCTAGTGGGTGGATGGGGTTCGCAATCGTGTTCTTGTACCGCTAGGTCCTCAGAATGCGCGCCAAGAAACGATTCCGACTCGATGTGCGACTCCTTGCCGCTATCACTGCGGTCAGCACCATGCTTGCCGCAGGGCTCGTGGCCCAAGTCTCCATCGCTCAGGACAGCGCCGCAGCTCATCAGATTCTTATCGAGCATGCTAGCACGACGTGGGAGAAACCTCTCACCGCTCCGACCCAGCTTGAGATAGCGCTCGCCCAGGTCGCCCCACGGCTACGCATCGAGCATGCGGCAACAGTGTGGTTAGGGACATCCGGAAGGTCCTCGGCGCTTGAGGCGGCTACGGCGCAAGTTGAGCCACGGATCTGGCTCGCTGGTGTCGCAACCTCCGCCCGAGATGCCCTGGATAACTCTCCTCAACTCGTTGGCTCTGTTGCGGGCGTGAGCCCACGCTTGCTGATCGAGCATGCGGCGACCAGTTCTCTTCTTGGACCTGTCTCCGACGGTGGCATGGCTCAGGAAGTAGATGCGAACGACAGGATCCTCATCGAGCACGCGGCGACGAGCGTCGTGGAATCTCCAACTGCTCCGCCAGGGTGGGTAGCGCCTCCTCCCGCTCAGCCCGCTGCTGCCGTAGCCCCTACGACGAGCGCGCCTCCTGCGACTCCGGCGACAACGACCGTCAAGCCGGCGACGACTGCTGCTGCGCCCGCGCCAAGTTCTACTCCTGCGGCACCTGCACCCCCGGCTACGACTACGCCCGCCCCGGCGAAGCCGACCGCTGCGCCCAGTGTGACGAAGCCCGCCCCGACTGCCACGCAGCCGACCACGACGACTCCCACGGTGACTCCCGTGCGCCCATCGAGTCCTTCGAAAGCCACTCCAATCCATCGGGAGCCAAGCCTGTGGTGGCTGTGGGTTCTATGCGGAGTCGCGGTCGTGGCGCTCGTTGCTGTGGGGGTACGCGTCGTCTGCCGCCGGCAGGCGAGGTGTCCCGGGGCGGCAGGCGAGGCGCCGGCTCCGCGTCCCGCTGAGCCTGCTCCCACGCCGAGGCCCGCCAAGGCGTCGGCGGAGACGCGGCAGTCTCCCAGGCTGGATCATCTGCACGCGAACGCGTCGGCCTTGTCGCGGCGAAGCCCTGCAGCTGTGTTCCTTCTTCCATTCGTGACGTTCGGCATCTACGCGCTGTATTGGCTTGTGCGAACGAAGACGGAGATGAACGCGGCGGGCGCCAGAATCCCAACGGCCATTCTGCTCATCATCCCGATCGCAAACATCTACTGGCTGTGGAAGTTCGGCGAAGGGGTGGAGTACGTGACGGAGCGGCGGATGTCGACTGGTGTCGCGTTTCTCCTGATCTTGTTCCTCGACATCATTGGCAGTGCGATCATCCAGTCGCAACTGAACCAGGTTGGGAGGTAGAGTAAGCGGAGAGCGACGTGAAGGGCGGTACGGTGGAACACTAGGCAGGCATCGCGGGTTTCCGCGACGTAGTAGAGTCGGGATTCGGTACCAGCAACCCTTCTGACGAGACGACAAGAAACACACTGAGGTCGGTGGCAACTGTGGAGGTGTGATACGAGATGGACTCCGGAAAGACCCTGCTTCTTGTCATTAGCGCGGTACTGCTCGCTGTCGTGGCGCTTCTCCTTGTCCAGAAGTCGCTCTCTGTGACGGTCTCCGCGCCCGCCACTGGGCAGACTCCTAGTGCGACTACGCTTGTCGCCCGGCCAAGCACCTCGCCGCAGACGATCACCCCCGACTACAGGTTGGTTGCGACGCTTCGCTTCTGCGTCGGGCAAGGGAGCTTCGACTACTGCGGACGGTTCGACTGGGGCTACAGCAGCCAATGGCTGAGCAACGGGAAGGCAAGCCAGATCAGGCTCGCGGAAGCGCGGGAGGCCGGCACCGCCAATCAGATCGGCGCTGTCTACTTTGACAGAGTGGAGATCCACCTTCGTACGTGGGCCTGCTACACAGATGCTTGGGCCAAGTTGACGGTCGACAACATCCAGCTTGTGTCCAAAGCTGCAGGGCAGACGATCACGCTCGATGACATGGAGGGGCAAGTCACGCAGCGGTGGGCAAAGCAGGAGCACGTGTACGGCGGTTCCGTGCGTGGCGGGAGCCTTTCTGCGCCACTTTCGGCTAATGGCTCGCAGGCGCTCCAAGTTACATTGCCATCGGGTGTCGACGCGTACTGCGCGGGCGCGCGGGCGGTGCGCGTATTCGACCTACCCTCCACCCTCAGTACTGCAGACGTCGCGCTGAGCTTGCTGTCAGTCGTCGACGGGCAGGGCGCATACCATGAGGGCTTTGTGGAGGTCTTCCTCTACAGGAAGTTGTAGGTACCACGCGCGGATCCTCCCGGCGTCTTCGAGCGGCGTGAGCGCATGTCTTGGAGTCACGCACTGCCCTCTTCGGCGCGGGAACTGCCTCGGCTGCTTCGTCTGCGGCATACTCCTCGCAACTGCGTGAGCAGCGCCGCGTGAGGAGAACGCAATGAAGGCAATCGTCTACGAGAGGTACGGGCGCAGGCGCCGCCAGGGTCAGATGCTGTATCGAATGTCAAGTCACCTCCTCGGCGGGAGTGCGGAATAGCTCGCCGCTCTCGTAGATGGCATGGGCGAGGAGTAGGAGCTTCCTCGCTGCAGCGGTGCGAGCGACCTTGTCCGGTTTGCCCTGATCCTTCAAGCGGCGGTAGATCGCCTGGATGTTCGGGTTGTAGCGGGCAGCTGACAGCGTGGCTTCGTACAGGCGCTTCCGCACTTCCCGGTTGCCGCGCTTGCTGATACGCGACTTGCCGTGCACCGAAGTGCCGGACTGAATCTGAATGGGATCCAGGCCACCGAGAGCCACGAGTTGCTGCCGGTTGACGTCCGGGTACTTCCGGAACAGCGCGAGCAGAGTGAGCGCTGTGATTGGACCGATGCCTGGGATCGACAGGAGCGCATCGAACCGTCTTGCGGCGTCTTCCTCTCTGGCCACAACCGCTTGAGCCTGCGCGATCTGCCGTGTCTCCCTAGTCTTGAGCTCGTCGATCTCACGGCGGAGTCCGCCTAGGAAGGCCTTCCCCGTCGCGGGATCGTGCTCGAGTGCATCGAGGAGCCCCTGGTAGGCGACACGAGCCTTCTGCACCACGCGGTACCAGGCAAGATACGCGGCCACGGTCTGAGCCAAGGGATCGTTCGTCAACTGCCCCGCTTCCTCCTGGCCACGCTCGATTCCGTAGCGGTAGAGAAGCTCAGCGTCTGTCTTGTCTGTCTTCGAGCGTCCCTTACCCACCTGGCGGTAGTGCGGAATCACTCGAGGATTGAGCTGGCAACAGGCGATCCTCTGCGTTCGACACAGTGTCTCCAGGCGGCGGGAGTAGGTGCTCGTCGGCTCAAAGACGATGACCACATCGGACGCAGTCCCGACAAACCGACGAAACGCGGCGAGGCCTGAGACGTTGGGGAACACGCGCTCATTCACTCCGTCGTAGGCGACAAGCTCTTGCTTGCTGACATCGACGCCGATACAGTGCATGCGGAACCTCCATCCATGCAGATGTGATGGGGAGTTCGAGTGGGCTGCCCTCTCCAGCCTGACCTCGTGAACACGAGCTGCAGTGTGAGCTGCGCTCCAGATGCTGTCCGGGCTTGTGGGAGGGCGGTCCACCTGACCCACGAACTGGCATCACTGCCGTTCTAGTCTTGCCCGACCTGCCCACCCGGGAACGCTCTCCATCCACCAGTCAGTCTAGAGAGCGACTCACTTCCTCAGCTCCTGGCCAAGGTACGAGGTCTCGCTATCACGTACGTCCTAGAACGGCGTTCAGCTCCGGGGCCCGAGCATCGGGGCATGTCCTGCAATGGCACATGGTCTGACGACGTGGGTCATCTTCTCGCTCTTCGTGCCGCGGCGTGATGACAGGTGCCGGGCTCCTGCCCGGTGGTCGCACGCGGCGGGAGATTCGGTACGATTGCGGGGACTTGGTGGAATTGGCGCGCCGGTGGCCCTAGTTCTGGTATAGTGTCGCAGAACCCGCGAAAGGCAGGTCACATTGTGAAGCACGCTCTCCGTAGGTCGTCGATGTGGATGTTCTCTCTGGCCCTCCTTGTAGCATCCGCCTGGCTATGTCCGGCGAGTCCGATCACGGGGGAGAATGCGCTCCGCCTCACGCGGGTCGCGACGCTCGACATGCCGGGCTCGTTTGTCAACACACTCCTCTTCTCGAGTGACGGATCCAGTCTCGTCAGCGGCGACCGCAACGGTGAGGTCGTCCTCTGGGATGTCGGCACGTGGAGTCGACGCGTCGTCCTGCCGGCTCGCAGCACACGAGCGGAAGACGACGAGGCGGGCGTCGCCTTCTATGGCACTCTGGCGATGGCGCCCGACGGCCGTTCGATCGTCAGGGCGCACGGGAGCGACGGGGCTGTAGCCGGGTATGACCTCGCGGGGAACGAGCTCTTCACTCTCTCGTACAGTGCGCGCGTGTATGCGTTGGCAGTCTCTCCCGACGGCACGTACCTTGCGGTCTCTGGAATCCGGAACACCGTCTTGGTCTACGACCTGGTGAGGAGAGAGCTCGTTCGGGAGTTCACCGTCGATCACGAGTACATCCTCAACCTCGACTTCGCGCCCGATGGGCGCACGCTGCTCGGGACGTGCGAGCGGCCGGACAACGTCCTCAAGACCTGGGAGGTCGGCACGTGGCGCGAGACGGCATCCGTTGCTCCCGTGGCGGATCGCGTCGACTTCCACGACGCGCTGTACTCGCCCGACGGTCGCGAGATCGTTTTCGCACAGCGGCTGGGAACGAAGCAGGATGCTGAGATTGTGTTCCTCGACCCGGCGACGTGGGAGAGGACGCGGGAGTTCTCCGACCACACGCGAGCCCCGTACCAGCTTGCCTTCTCCCCAGACGGGAAGCTCTTGGCATCCGCCGGCGACGACGGCACGGTGCGGTTGTGGGACCTGACGGCGAACCGACAGCTCCACGTGCTCCGCGTTGGCGGGGAGGTCGGCACGGTCGCCTTCTCGCCGGACGGCGCGCTTCTGGCGTTCTCGATCTGGGATATAGGAGTCCAGATCTGGGCCGTACCGCTTGAGTAGCCCTGCCGGAGAGTTCCGGGGAGTTCCGGGGACACAATACTCATCTCGCGCGCCTCGGGGTTTCGGAGATGCACTACTGAATGGGCGCGGGATCAGCGCGGCCCTGCTGCTGTGGCCGCGGAGCTCCCAATCTGTTCGGCTTCCGCGGGCGCTGCTGGTCCGTCGAGGTCTCGTCGAGATGAGTATTGTGTCCCCGGAATCCGATTGTGTCCCCGGAATCCGATTGTGTCCCCGGAATCCGATGCGGTGTCTCCCATGGCCGGGGGCAGTCCGAGTTCTGGAGACATCGTACGAAACGCCCTGGCGACAAGACTGCGACTCGGTACTACGTCCCCACACCTCCAATCAGCTAAACAGCGGGTCACGCGCTTGGGCTTCGGTACTCGTCGGCGAGCAGGCTCATCATCACGAAGTCCGAGAAGCGGCCGTCGCAGAAGTAGCCGTCGCGCTGCACGCCTTCGCGCCTGAAGCCGATCTTCTCGTAGAAGGCGAGGGCTGTCTCGTTGAAACCCACGACGCCGATGGCTACGCGATGCAATCTGGGCACGCGAAAGGCGTGATCGATGAGGAGACGAATCGCCTCGGTTCCATATCCCTTGCCGCGCGCCGTAGGCTCGCCCACGATGACCGTGAGGTCTGTGGTGCCCCACGCCGTGAAGATACGCAACAGGCCGGCCTCGCCGACGACTTGGCCGGTAGCGCGGACCTCGATCGCGAACCACAGACGGGTCTCATCGCCGCGAACCTTGTCGAGAAACTCCTTGGTTTCGGAGTCCGACATCGGCTCGGTCTCGCCGATGAGCTTCCGCAGCTCGGGATCCGCGGACCACTTCTGAATGAGAACGACGTCGCCCTCGGAGAGCGGCCGCAGCGTAACCCGCGACCCTTCAAGCACCACGTTCTTGTTCATGAGAACCGCCTTGCGAGTCGGGCGATTGTACTTGCGACGGCGGGCGGCCGTCGCTTGCGGTGAAGGAGGCTGTTGGCGGGTCTCTATGCTCCCGCCGGGCGGGCGGCGAACTCCCGGATCCACCCGTGCTGCATAGCGACTTCCTGGAAGCCGATGGCGCGATAGAAGGGCTCGAACCCGCCGCCGAGCGGCATCCAGGTCGCGCCTTCAGCCTTCAGGCGGCGGACGCCCTCCCAGAGGACCTGCTCGGCAAGGCCCTTCCGTCGGTGGTCGGGGTGCGTGGCGAGCGGTTCGAGGTGGCCGATCCTGTTGACGGCGTCGTACCAGACGATCGCGCACGCGGCGTAGCTTCCGTCCGGCGCGACGATGAACAGGTCATGGTCCTTCCGGTAGTCGGGAGCGCGCATGAGCTCCTGATAGGAGAAGGCGGACGGCCAGTCCTTGGGGTCCTCGTGGTTGAACCCGCGGCCGAAGATCTCGCGCCGCCTCTCGATGTCGACCTCCTCGTCCATCGTCCGCAAGACATAGCCCTTCGGAAGTCTTGGCTTCGGGACCTCGCCGAAGCGGTATTCGAGAAAGCCGGAGGCCGCATCCTCTTTGCGAACGTACCCGCGGGCCTTGAGGACGGCGTTAAGGTCGTCGTCGCCGTCGAACGTCCACATGTGGGTCCGATTGCGCTTCGGATCGATGTACAGCTCCTCGCCGACGGCGACCATCTCGTCGATCAAGTCGGCGCGATCCGGGTGCCGCTGGATGAAGATCTCGCCGTAGCCGCGATGCGTCGGATCGGGGTGCTCGATGCACGTGACGCCGACGATCCGCCCGGCGTCGTCCTCCCACAGGCGGACCATGTCCTCCCAGAGCCGGATCGCGCTCAGGGCTCCTGCGGGAACTCCCGGCTCCGTGCCTGGAGAGCCGAGCATCGGGGCGACGAAGTAGCGGGCGTAGTTCCACCGCTCGAGTCCCCAGTTGTAGGGCATGGGGAAGGCGGCGTAGGTCGCGTTCAAGAAGTCCCGGACACGGAGGAAGTCGCGATCGGGTCCGTAGGTGCGCATTCGTGTTGTCACAGCGATGTCTCCCTTGCCGTCCCGCGGGCAAGACGGTACCGGGCGAGCCGGGCATCCTCAAGCCACGCCGTCCGAAACCCGGGACACAAACCATATTCCTTGGCGCACCGCGACGGCTGTTCTCGGTCCGCGCACAAGCGGCGATACTCAAGTATGCTAGCGGAAAGACCGGGACGGGAAAGAGGGATGGTGCAAATGAAGAGAGCAGCTTGGGGGATGCTTGTTGTCGGAGGCGTGTGCCTCCTCCTGGGCATCGTGGCACCCGGCCTCGCGGTGGGAGGATCGACTGCTCCTCTCCCTTCACTCAGCGACGTTTCCTGGTCCGACCGTACGATCTTCAGGCCTGGACTCGTGACGTCGGCGCAGGGGGCACTCGACGAGCTTCCCGGAGCGACGGTGTACCACATCCATGTCGAGATCGCCGAGGATCTCATGTCCGTCGCGGGGCACCAGGACGTGCTCTACACGAACCGCGAGGGGTGCGCGCTCGGCGAGATCTACTTCCGCCTCTACCCCAACGTGGCCGGCGGAAGCGTCGAGGTGTCGTCGCTCACCGTCGACGCGACCGAGGTCCACGGGCTCTACGAACAAGGCGACCTCGACCTGCGGGTACCGCTTCCGACGCCCCTTCTCCCCGGCGCAACGGTTGAGATCGGGATGGACTTCAAGATTGTCGTGCCGAGCGCGCCCACGGAGCGATACGGCCTGTTCTCTTCGTCGGATGGAGTCCTCTCGCTCGATGAAGCATTCCCGTCGATTCCGGTCTACGACGTCGGCGGTTGGCACCTCGATCCTGTCCATCCGTTCGGGGACGTGGCGGTCTATGACGCCAGTTTCTACGTCGTGCGCGTCTCGGCTCCCGAGGGAGTGGCGCTCGTCGGAACGGGGGTCGAGGTTGCGCGCGAGGATGCCGAGTTACGACAAGTGCGAACGTTCGCCGCGGGCCCGGCGCGCAACTTCTACCTTGCGGTGGCCGACGGCCTTGTCACGGCGGAGAAGAGGGTCGGCGAGACGACGATCCGCAGCGTTGCTTTCGCCAGCGACTTCCCGGCGGCAGAGCGAGTGCTCTCATTCGCCAAGGATGCCCTCGCGAGCTTCGGCGAGCGGTTCTGTCCGTACCCGTACACTGAGCTTGACCTCGTGGCGAATCCTATCCTTCCCGGCGGAAACGCCATGGAGTACCCGGGCGCGATCGTCCTGTCCCGCCCTCTCTACAATCCCCGCGCCGTCATCTGGGGCAGCGTTCCGGCTCCCGCCGCCCTGGAGTGGGACGTGGTGCACGAGATCGCGCACCAGTGGTTCTTCAACCTTGTCGGCAACGACCAGGTGAACGAGCCGTGGCTCGACGAGGCGGT
>Ga0172363_10004850_pt1 | contig 10858 bp, 12 predicted proteins | sample LakKivs2_kivu2a2_FD_114541 | JGI IMG/M metagenome (GOLD analysis project Ga0172363, IMG submission 114541) | Sediment microbial communities from Lake Kivu, Rwanda - Sediment s2_kivu2a2 | ecosystem: Environmental > Aquatic > Freshwater > Lake > Sediment | place: Rwanda: Western Province, Lake... | reverse complement strand
TGCGTTTCAATCCACGCGCCCGCACGGGGCGCGACCTGTCGTGCAAAAAAGGCCTTATGCCTTGCGACTATTGTCGGTGCTTTCCGCGAACCTGCCTTCCGGAGGCAGTAAAGGGCTGGCTCGGGATGCCGCGATAGCCGTATCCGGTTGTGCCGCAGTCGCTTGCGTTTCCCGCGAACCTCCCTGGGATTTCATGTGCGCTCCTGGTTCGCGGAAATTGCTCAGATTATCATCGGGTCGTCCGGATCGTAGGAAGGCTTCGCCCCCATGTGCTCAATCCGCCGCCGCCAATTGTCGCCCAGGAAGTAGAACCTGAGGCTGTCTTCGTCCAGGTTGGCCTCGGAGAGGAGCCGGTTGCGGAGGATGACCCACTGGGCCGGATCGACAACGCACTCGAAGACGGAGTTCTGCACTCGCTGTCCGTAATCGAGGCACGTCTTTGCCACCCGGCGGAGCCGCCTGCGGCCCCTGGGCGTGACCGTTGACACGTCGTAGCTGACGAGAACGAGCATTGTCTTCTCCTCCTGGTCCTGATGTTGCTGTTGTATTCGGTTGCCAAAGAGCAATCGTGATCGACGGCGTCACTTCCACAGGAACGGCGGGTAGCCGTCGAGGTCGCCCCGCAGGAAGCGCGCGAGCAGCAGTGCCTGCACATGCGGAAGCAGGCCCACGGTCACGCGCTCGCCCAGAAAGGGATGCTCCACTTCGTCCTTCTTGCGCTCCTGCCACGCCACGATCACCTGCTTGCGCGTGGCATCGTCCATAGTCACGCCGCCGCTCTCGCAAGTGGAGAAGCCGCGGCCGTCCACTTGCCTGCGGTTGATCAACGAGAGCACCAGCCGGTCGGCAAGGACCGGCCGGAACTCTTCCATCAGGTCGAGGGCGAGGCTCGGGCGGCCTGGCCTGTCGCGATGAAGATAGCCGACTGCGGGGTCCAGGCCCACCGCCTCGAGTGCGGAGCGTGTGTCATGTACCAGGAGGGTGTAGATGAACGAGAGCAACGCGTTCACATTGTCGAGCGGAGGCCGGCGGCTGCGCTCGCGGAAGCAGAAGCCTTCCTTCTGGGCGGTGATCAGGCTGTCGAAGCACCCCAGGTAGATCCTGGCGGCATCGCCTTCGACGCCTCGCACCTCATCAAGAGGAACGCCCGGCCCCAGCCGCGGGAAGGCCCGCCCGAGATCGCGCACGGCTGCCTGGAGCTGCCCGGGCTCGCCGTCCTCGGGATGATCGCGCAAGGCCCGCTGGAGCACCGTGCGGCAGTTCGCCACCTTTCCAGCAACGATGGCTCTTGCCAGTTCGCCGCAGAAGGCAAGGTCGTCTGCCCGGCGATATTGCTCCCGGCGCAGCAGCACATTCCCCGAAACCGGCCCCTGCACGCGGGCGAGGAAGCGGCCGGTCTCCGTGAGGAAGCTGATGCCCACGCCGTTCTCCGCGCAGAACCCCATCAGCCGGGACGTGCACGACACCCTGCCGAAGCAGATGATGCCGCCGATCGTGTGGACGGGAAGGCGCAGCCGCACTTCTTTCTCGACGAAGACGACCACGGAGAGGCCGTCCTTGGCGAGGTGCGAGCCTTGCGTCATCACAAAGAGCGTGTTGAGGTGCTGCTTCACGGGACACTCTCCTCGCGCAGCATCCGTGCGACATATGCCTTGGCAGAGCGCTGCGATGCGATGCCGGGCATGCACAGTCCGGCCAGCGAGCAATTCCCGCACCAGGCGCCGTGCCGCGCCGGCGGGGTGACGCCGGCATCGATCAAGCTGTGGAGCCGCAGCGCGGCCGCCTCCGTTTCCTGGCGGAGCGTGGGCTCGAAGGTCACGTCGGTCCGGCGCCGCGTCCGCCCGTAGAAGAGCGCACCGGCGGGGATGGCCACGCCGAGCATCTCTTCGAGACAGAGCGCCTGGGCACAGAGCTGCACTGTATCGCATGCTCCGCGCTTCGGCTTGCCGCGCTTGTATTCGACGGGGAACGGCTGCCAGAGGCCGGAGGCATTGGGCAAGCGGCAGGCCCCGGGCTCGGCATGGCCGGGCGGGGGAGTTGCCGAATCCACGCGATGGAACTCGACGACGTCCGCTATGCCTGCCAGCCCCAGACGGGTTGAGTGCAGGGGCAGGCCTCGGGCGATGCGGAGGTCGCCGCGGCTCTCGTCGCCTTCCTCGTGGGTCTTTTCGTGAAGGGCGTTGCCCAGGGCAGTGAGGCGGTTGTCTGCCCACAGCCGCTCGATGTGGATGAGGGCGCACTGCCGCTCGCAGAACAGCAGGTGCTGCAGCGCGGAGAGGGCGAGGAAGTCGGATTCGGGGTACATTTAGATGATCGCTGCGTCGGACGCTATGAATTCCTCGAGCTTCAATACACCTTGCATGTATCCCAGAAAGCCTGGGTCGTAGGCATACGGCCAGCCATAGAGAGCCAAACTTGGATGATCTTTGGCTTCCGTAAGAGCTGGCAGATCGAGTTTTTCGATTCTATTTGACCATAGCTGAACGCTGTACCTCAGGATTTCGACTCTGCATACCTTGCGGTGTTTTCGGACAGCTTCGCTCAGCGATGGGTCAATGATTATCATTCGGGTGTCGGTCTGGATGATGCGGCAGAGCTCCGCCACCTGCGGATACTCCATGTCCTCTTCGGCTTTGATCACCGAGCGAGCCTTCTCCTCGGCGCCGCATGTCCACTCGCGTTTCATTGCACGTGTGGCCAACTCGGCAGCAGGGAGCACATTCAGCTCGCCCTCATCGAAGCCATGCAGCGCTCGGCGCGAGACTTCCATTGCCGGGTTGGGGCGGAACATGCCATCCATCATCAGGAGCAAGTCCCAAACATCCGCGTCGTCGTCCTTGTTGCCGCGATTCACGCGGCCACCAATCTGAATCAGGCTTGCGGTTGAGGCCCGCTCGCGGAATCCGCTGCGGAAAGAGAAGTCCATTCCCGCCTCGACGCAGCTTGTGGCAACGAGCGTCCAGTCCTGAATCTTGGCGGCAAGGCGAAGCTTGACCCGCTGCACAATCAGGTCACGATGAGCCGGAGCAAGCGCCGTAGACAGGTGAAGGACGTCGAGCCCGTTGTCGCGCATTGCCTGAGCAACTACGGCCGCAGTCTGCACCGTGTTAACGATGAGCAGGCGGGGCCCAGGCTTGTGCATTACGAAATCGATGAGCCCTTCACAGTCAAGAGCGGTCTCATCCTTGGGACGCCTGGCGTAATGGATGCGATGCCCCTCAGCCTTGTGCAGCTCTTCCCGCAGTTGCTGGGGCACCAAATCGGGCACCTCGGCGATTGGCCTTGGAGACCCGGTGCAGATCATCTCGCGGTATTCGTCCAGCTTCCAGAACCGCGGGAGCGAGCCGCTGGCAAGAACAAGATGACCGCCCCATTCGCGTATCCAAGTATCCAGCCAACGCCACATCTGGGGCCAGAGATGGGACGGGATTGCCGCATGCGCCTCATCCACAAACACTGCGGAGCCGGGCAGCTCATGCAACTTCCGCAGCCGTGCGGGATGGTGGCTGGCGATGGTCTCAAAGAACTGGACCGCCGTGGTGACAATGATCGGCGCCTTCCAGAGTGTGGCGAGCTGTCGAAGCTCGATGTCCGCGAAATCGGCCTGGTGGTGGTGCTCGGCCACGACGTCTTCCGGCCGCTCGCCATCAAGGACTAGTGCCTTGCGGTACACCTCGACTGCCTGCGTGATGATGTTGGTGTACGGCAGGACAACGAAGATGTGCCGCAGCGGAGGCTTCCGCTCGGCTGCCACGCGCAGCAGGTGTGCCATCACCGCCGTGGTCTTGCCGCTGCCGACGGCGGCATCGCATGATCGAATGCGCGGCTCGACATCGGCATCTCGGCAAGTCTCGTATAGCCGTTGTCGGAGGGCATTGCGGTCACGCTCCCGGCCAGCCTGTCCCTGCGGCAACCTATCCACGTACCGCTGTAGCGCCTCCGCCCGTTCCGTCCATCGAGGCTCCGCAACCGACATTTCGACTTCATTCCCAGAGTGCCGGGCTGTGTCGCCGTGGTCGGCATCAACAAGACAGGAGAGAGCGAGCCGGCGGGTGAAGCCGCATCCTTGAAGGCCTGTCGAATCGACTCGCTCCAATGTGGAGCATCCCGCGTTCTGATGGAACTGTACGTATCTATGAAGATGCTCATCGACATGATCAGCGACATCGAGCCGGCGAAAGGGCCGGCCCTGCTTTCCCATCTCCGTTTTCATGCTGAACAGGCCGGGGTCGTGGTGAGCGGCCACAAGCACAACAGACTCTTGCCTGCGCAATCGATCCAGTTCGGCCACGCCAGCATCTTGGTGGGCAATCGGCAACGGTAAGGGCCGCCTTGAGGAATCACAGGCGAGCAGTTCCTGATTTGCTTTGTCGAGCTTGCCAAGGTCGTGGTACAAGGCCGCTGCATTAACCCAATCGACAAACTCATCACAATCACCGGTATGGAAACCGGCAACACATGCTGCGTTGCCCACGGCACAACGCAGCACGTTGCTCACATGCTCAGCGTACGCTTGAGCGGGCACCCCATATCGTGGGCTATGGGCTAGCAGTTCATCCGGGGGCATCCTTGTCTCCTTTTTTCGTGAGGAGCCTTTCGCACCAGGGCGGCAATTCGATGCAAAGGTCGTACACCTTGCTTTCCTTCATTTTGCCTTTGAAATCCTCCGACCGCGGCACATCGTACTGATCCTCCAGCCTCGCGGGCTGTCCTGTTGACGGCTTCTCCGGATCGTCGCCTTTGCGTTTCGGCGTCATTGCGCCAATGAACTCGAACTCAGAGAAGGATCCGAGGTCGTCCGCATGCTCGGCGTACCACACGTACCGAACCTCGACCCAAGGCCGGATGGCAGACTTAGTGTGCGCATAGGCGTAGCGGATCAACTTCAACAGCAAAGCGATGTCGCGAGCCTGGCAACCGGTCTCGATCGCCGCCGTGGGATTGATGAAGAAGGGCATGCAGTAGACCCCGTGCTCGACGACACGATAACCCAGGGGCGCCATGCCACGGCTGGGGCTTTTTCCGCCTTTGCGTATCTCAACGGAAGAGACGTTGGTTAGCGTGTGGCGTTCCACCCGTACTGGAGCCACGGATGTTGCGTTTCCAAAGTGGGCAACGCCGGTTCGGATGAAATGCCGGCTCTCTTCCGATTCCTTCTCTTTCTTACCCTTAATAAGTTCAGGCAGCGTGTTTCCGAAAACCCTACCATCCCAGTACTTGCGGTTGAATGCATCGCGCTTAAGCTTGCCGATCTCGGGAAGTTTCCGATCGCGCCACTCGAGTATGTCGAATTCTTCACTCTGTAAGCCCTTGCCGAGGTGCTTCCATACTTCCCCTTCCTTATTGAGTACAAGGTCTCGGAGTTTGCGCTTGAATGACACGCCGGTGATTATGCCACGGTTGTCGTGACTGCGTCTGCGGGGATCGCTCTCTTGATCCGGGTCGCCATTGGGGTTGCTGTTGCAGACCTCGATCACAAGCAGGCCCGTCGCACGGGGGATTCGGATGTCATTCATGTTCTTACCGTTATTCATTTGTCACCATCCTTTCCATCGTTGTGTTGCCCCTCTTCGGGCGGTTCAGCCAAGAATCCGAGCAGAAGTTGCGCTTTCATCACGTCGCTGCATTCCGAGGGCAGATCCAGGCGGCCAAGTGTTGCGCTCAGAGGTTGGTAACGGCGCAGCGTTTTCCGAGCTTGGTACACTGCCTTCTGGCAGCGCCGTTCGCTTTCGTCATCGCCTTCCGGAACGTCGACCGTCTTGGCCCAGCGTACATACTCCATCAGCCGTTCGCCGAGATCAGCGATGGCTGCAGCAGGGTTATCCAACGCCCGGCGCATAAGCGATGTGCCGACCAGCGAATTCGGCAGTTGTTCGTTGCGCACGACCGTGCAGTAGTCCTTGTGCAACGTGTCGGCTAAGGCCAGTACTTGGCCGACCTGAAAAGCCACGTCTTTCATATATTGCTCCTTTCGAGATTCCAGCGCGTCCAACAGGATGCCGAGCACCGCCACAGCTCGCAGGGCTATCTGGCGAGAGTTGCGAGGGTAATCATCCAACGGTTCTGGCACCTTGTTATCTCGCCGTGGTCCATATCCGTGTTTGGCACCAAAGATGCCAATCAAAAGCGGGGACAGACGTTGCAGAAGAAGGTCGAGCATCCGGTTTGTCGCTGTCAACCATTTGCCTTCGCGAAGCATCAAGAACAACACATCGCCCAGGCTCGGTCCGACGACCTCGTGATACGGCTTCGGTGAGGATCCGTCCCGGACCCACTGGTAGGACAACAGCCTTACGACTTGGTCCGGATAAGGCGGCAACGGACCGGCACCCTTAAGAGACGGCAAGTTCTTGCCTTTCGGCAGGAATAGAGTCACGTTCGGCAGATTGTCTCGTACCGCCCGCTGCCATGTCCTCGCCGCATCGATTGCCTGCTGTGCTGTCGGCGACTCGGATAGCGCAATCTGCGCCTGACCGTCTGAGGCTTTGCAGATCAGGAAGATACGGAGGAGGGACTTGGGTTTCTCTCGCAAGACCGCATCCAACGCGTCGCATACGGCCTTCGCATCGACCTCGAACTTCGCTGCAGTCTTGTCCTGACCGGCCCCAAAGTAACTGGCAGTCTTCGCATCCAACTGCGGCTTCTCGTCGACGAATGCGATCAGAAGATCCGGCTTCTCGCGTTTTTTCCCTGATCGTGCGTCTTTCTCAAACTTGCCGCTGGCTACACCTCGCCACGTGTAACCCTCGCGCTTATCGGCCACAATCCATGTCAGCGCGTCCTGCATCAGGCGCGCCTGTCTGATGTTGACCGGGCAGATTGTATATTCGGTCAACCCATATCGCTTGTTGCATTTGGCTTTGTCGGCGTCGCTCGCCATCGAGAGCAGCGGAAAGAAGGCACGTAACACCGGCAACTTAACCTGTGGGAACGGTTCTTTCAGAAGCTCTCCATTGCCGCCGAAGGCTGATAGTTCCGCTTGATGTTTGTGCTTGCCCTTTCCCGAGAGATTCGTTGGAAGCACCTCTGCAACCCGATGCCACACAGTCTGGCCGGATGTTCTCAAGGCTTCTGCTTCGGCCCTGTCCAGGTCAAGTGCAAGGAGGACAGATACCTTCTTGTCCTTGCCGCTGACTTTCCCCTTTCCAACGATCAACTCTTGAATAGGTGCGAGGTGTGAAAGGCTGCCTTGACGCAATCCATCGAGAGCAGCTCGCCCTATCTCACAAAGAAAGACATATGGGTCCTCCTGTAACGCATTCCTGAAACGTTGGGAAACGACCGCTATGCCTTGGCCAATAGGATCGCAGTCCAGCGCATGGGCGAGCACATCGGCCTTTTCTAGTGAGTCATTCCAGTGCCATCCCGCCTCCGACCATGAGCGTCTCAGGCACTGCTTGCCGCCGATGCTGCACGTGATGTCATCCCAGTGCCATCCGGCCTCTGACCGAGACCGCCGTAGACAGCTTCCGCAAGTCTGGAGCAGATCCAACCTATGCTTATCTGATCTCGACGATGCTCTCAGATCGTGCCAAAGTGTCGATTCGGAATCGATGTCGAGAATAGGCTGGTTCACTTTCAGAATGGGAAAGCTGCCATCGCTCGTTTGGACTATCCGGCGCATGCCCGATCGTTCTTCATCAGTGACATCCTCCACCGCCGCAACGTGACCATTCCTGTCAAGACGGATACGCAATAGAAACTTCGCAGAATAGGCGAGTGGCTTGATGAGAGGATGCTGCGCCTCTACGGGGATTTCGGCTTTCTCCAGCGCTCTGGCCATCTGCCAAACCTCGTTAAGCATTGCACACCTCCAAAGGTATCCTGTGCTCGTAGGACATGATGCCATTGACGATTTCCCAATCCTGCCGGAAGTCTGGCTTGAGCTGGCGATGCTCCCACATCGAGTGCAGCAGTGAAGGGATGGTGATATTCACGCTGCAATCCCGCTGGCTGCGAACTGCCCCGAAGTAAGTGGGAACAAACTCTCTCCAGCCCAGGCACGGTGCATAGAACGTTTGACGGTTCTTGAGCCGTTCGTCAAACAGATGTTTGAACTCGGCGGCACGAGCCAAAGCGTTCCTCCCCGGAGATCGCAGGACTCCAGGGCGACTTCTCCCGCGTGTGCTCCATTTCGGACGCACCTCGCCGTAGATGCAATAACAGACATCAACGAGAATGGTGGCAACAAGCTGATAGTTGTTATTACCGTCGATCTGGCGGCTGCTACGCAACGGCCCGCCGTAGTTGGTCACATAGCGCTCGAACCGCACGGGCCGGCAGATCTCGACGCGTGTCGGACGGATGTAGAATTGGCGGCGCCACAGCACCGCGTCGAACATGCCCTTTGCGGCAGAGCAAGTGGGCACTGGATATGAAATCGGTGTCGACCCCGTATCCGGCCGCGTGAACATCGCGGCAGGTCCGGCTATCTCGAAACAGACTGAGTAATCTTCAGACAATGTTGCCTCCTTTCATCTTCTGCATGGAAATGAGGACCGCGAAACACCCCTTCCATAGTGGCATATCGGTGTTACGGAGAAGGATCCTACTGTCGGGCTTCTCATTTGGTTCTCTACATCATAACATTTTAGCTACATAGCACAGCTATGTCAAGCACTTTTTCAAGAAAATTCGGGATCGCAGGGCGAGTTGACATGATGGAGGAAGCTTCTTCAGCCGGTGCCTCGGATCGGATTCGTCGCTACAAGCGCCGTCCGGCAACCCGGCATGGTGGCCCGCGATGCAGTAGGCGAGGAGGCGGCCGGGGTCACCCAGTTCGCTGACGGCGTGCTGTGCGCCGGCGGTGGAATGATCTACGCGGCGAGGATCGCCGCGTATGCGCCGCTGGAAGTCGCCGGAGTACTTGCCCAGGTCGTGCCAGAGGCCGGCGTAGTGGGCCCAGTCGCACCATTCAAAGACGGAGCAGCAGGCTCGGGCCAGCCTCGCGGTCGATCGCAGGTGCTCTTCGAGAAGCTGTTCTTGCCCGTCGGTCGGGCGAACGTGCGCGATGACCCTTCCTGGCATCGGAATCCCCTCCATGAAAGTGCCTGAAGTCGTTCGCCGCAGCAACTTCTACTGATCGAAGCGTCATGCTAACGGTACAGGGTGTGCATGTCAAGCAATTTCTTTGTGGGTCGTTCTCTTCTGTACCTGCGTTCCTGGGAAGTTGTGGGTAACCGTCGCCCCGAGGCATAGGGAGGATGATGCACGAGGTTGGGTCTTGGCTGCCCCCGGTCCGCCCGGGGGGATCGAGCAGCACCCAGTGAAGGGTTGGAACCCTGTCGCCACAGCACCCACAGACTCCCGAAGAGGACTCCGAGATTGTGCGCCGTGCCGGTGGTGTCGTGGCGCCAAGGAGAGGTGGTGTTGGTGAGAAGGAACCGGAAGTAGAGGGCGGTGCCGGACATGGAGATGAGGAAGGCAGGCGGAACGGTGAGGATGCGGTAGTAGTGCTTGCTGGCGATGTGGAACTGGACGGCAAGCGGATTAGCCCTGGCGGCGGCATCTTCCCCGTGGAACTGGGTGTAGTAGCTACTGCGCCTTCCCGTTCTTCAGTTCTTCGATCTTCCTGTTCTTCCTCCTGTTGTCGTACAGCGCCCCTCCCCCCACGAGCGTCCCCACCAGGCCCAGCACGGTCGTAACGATCCCGGCGGGGTTCGTGGGGAGCTTGCCGCTGAGGGCGTCGGTGCCTACGGCGCTCAGCGTCGCCAGCAACTGCCGCTTCGTCTCGTCCTGGCGGTCGAGGTCGGCCACCGCGTTCTCCGCCATCTTCGTCATCGCCTCGGCCTCGTACGCAGCCTTCTTGATCGCCAGGTCTTTCTCCTTCATGACGATTTCCTGCGCGGCGTGTTCAGGTGGAACGGCACCTGCCGGCCGGCCGTGTCCTTGATGCGCACGCGCTCGGCCATGCAGTCGAGGACATCCCATCCCCCGGCCGGCACCTCCAATCCCTCACTCTGCAGCATGGCCTCGGTCATTGCCCCTGTCGTACTCCTCCAGGTAGCGCTCCATCAACGTCGTGTTGCCCAGGTTCGCGGCCATCTCGACGCGCCACAGCAATGTGCTCAACCTCCCCACCGCTATCAGCCTTTGTGGGCTTCCCCCGTTCGGGTTCGGATCTCGCCAGGCCCGCCGGCGACACAGCGCCAGAAATACTCTCCGACTGGCTTTGCCCCGGGGACGGTGTAGGGCTGCTGATCGAGCCGCCGCTTGAGGATGTCGATTGCGCCTCCGGCCCCGCAGCGTACGGGTGCCTGCTCGATCCCCGGCGCAATAGGGTATCTCTCTCTACGGGGTGAGGAGGAAGATAAGAGGGATGTACTCTTATATAAGGGCATGTGCCGCAACGGGCGGGAGACAAGGAATCTCGTCAGGGAAGTCCGACACCGACTCAGGTGGGTTCAGGAACCCGCGTATGTGGATCGTGCGCGCATACGCGAAGCTCTACGACAACCCGATCCCGGAAGTCCTGGCCGAGACCGGCAGCCGCGAGAAGCGCAGGCTCAAGCACGTCAAACGCACGAGGAAGCCGCCGGCCGGTGATCGAGAGAGACCCGAAGGGGAGCGCTGATAGATGGCACTCCCTTCTTGTCCCAACCCTGTTGCGCACCCCTGACCCGAGGCCATGGCGGCCGTGCCGTGTACGCGGGCTAACGCCCCTTTACCGTCCCCTTCACCATCCCCACGATCGCAGCCTTCACCACGTCCGGCAGCCGCTCCCAGGCGCCCACCACGAGCCGCAGATCGACGGGCAAGCCCTCCGCCGTTGTGCTCTGGTTGTGCTCGGAGCGCCCATGTTGTGCTCCCGTTGTGCTCTGGAATTGGCCGGTTGTCGGCATGGCGTTGACCGGATTTG
>Ga0172363_10004849_pt1 | contig 10860 bp, 7 predicted proteins | sample LakKivs2_kivu2a2_FD_114541 | JGI IMG/M metagenome (GOLD analysis project Ga0172363, IMG submission 114541) | Sediment microbial communities from Lake Kivu, Rwanda - Sediment s2_kivu2a2 | ecosystem: Environmental > Aquatic > Freshwater > Lake > Sediment | place: Rwanda: Western Province, Lake... | reverse complement strand
GATTGCAGCCGCGACCGGCGTCCACGCAGGCTTTGTATATGGGCTGTTGCTGGTCTTGTGTGGAATAATACTGGCGGTCAATCTGCCTCTTATCGGCGGATTGATGATCTTTAGCATAATTACATGCCCTGCCGCGGCAGCTTATCAAATATGCACCGGCCACCGCTCGGTAGTCATCGCCGCGACGGTCTTTGGAATGCTCAGTGCTTTGATCGGTTTTATCGCTTCTTTTTGTCTGGATTTACCCACCGGAGCCTGCATTGTCATCACAAGCGCAACCATTTTCGCCCTCGCGGCCTTATACAGGGCTATCCGAGGCCCCGGCGATTAACGAGATAGGAACGACTCTATACCTTCTTCCTCGCCCCCTCGCAGCAAGAAGTCAGGCCGCACACCTCACACTGGGTGAATAGTCGACATAACCGACAGATGCCACTGTCCTCCGGTGCCTGCCACTTCGAAGTCAATGATCATTCGTCTGTGCTGAGAAAAGAACCTTTGCTTCCTTACCATTAGCTCTTCTATGATCTGTCTGCCCTCCTCTCTCACGTGCTCAGGTAAGATGACAAGAAATTGATCAAGTCTGGATGGCCGGTCTTTCTCAGGAAACAACATGACATTCCAGGCAACGATTGCCACAGCCAACAATTTCCGGTACGCGTCTTTAGTCTCCGCGAACTGCCGGTACGGCTCTACGAACTCCTCCAGCACATCGGACATCTTTATACCATCGCTTGGCGGACCGACGACCACCTCTTGGTGAGGGAAGTGCTCCTTAACTCTCTGCATGAGGGTCTTGTGAAGACCCTGTCGCCGATCGCGGCGTTTCTTTTTCCGTCTCTTTGATTTCCCTTGTGACACGCGTTCCCCACTCAGTTAGAAGATTCTTCTGCTCTCAACTACCGATTATATAGTTTCCATATAAGAAGCCGCAGCCGTTTCACGGCCCACATAACACGCCCGTTTGCAATACAGCCGGGCTAACCGTGAACCACATATCCAAGGTGTACTCGCTAATACGGAATTTATGTTATTGGAGAGGGGATTTCAAGAAAAAAAACTAATGAAGAATGATCGACTGATTCACGCTGCCCAGATGAGCTTTCTTATCCAGTTTCTAAGCTCTATTCGTTCGGGGAAGTTCAGGTAGGCGAATTCGCCGAAAAGCTCAATTGCTTTGTCGTCATAGGCCAACGCTGCCTTTATCTCATCCGGAAAGTCGCCGAGATGTATCCGCTTGCGCTTGAAGCAGATCTTCGCACGCCATTTTTTACAATCCTCTCTCAGAATGACGCCCTTGTATTTGGATGAGCAGCCTTTCTTAGGCCTTTTGTTGTACTGGTTCTGAGCGCTGGTACAAAGGCGAAGATTGCTCTTGCGATTGTCAAGGCCGTTGTGATTTCTGTGGTCGCACATCAGGCCTTTCGGCGCACGCATAATCTCTCGGTGCATCAAAATAAGTCTTCCGTTGCTGCCTCGGTGGGCGTAAAAAGTGGCTTTGTCTTTCGCAGCACACCATTTGTGTTGGCTAAGCCAGGCATAATCCTCGGCGTCCACAATTGCGAATTTGCCCTGTGTTAAGGGTATGATCCTCGTGGCCGACAATTTACCGTTCATCACTTTTGATGCCTTTCACAATTATCAGGTTTGCCTGTTTGCGCGCTGTGGCGCTCCATAATTGGAGCAATCTGCGCGTTTGATGCGAAAAAACAGGTTTGACCAGTGGCATGTTTTGGCGTAAGCTGTTATAGTAAAAGTAGTAAAAATTTTTTGAAAAATTCTGATTTTACAGCTTAGCTATCAGCACTTTTGATTGAAACGACGGAATCTTGTATGGCTACATTATTAGAGCAGATAAACAGCCCTGCGGATTTGAAGAAGCTGACGATTGCGCAGCTCGGCACTTTGGCTGATCAGATCCGTCAGTTGATTCTCAATTCTGTCAGCAAAGCCGGAGGGCACCTGGCCAGCAATCTGGGCGTGGTGGAACTGACGCTGGCCTTGCACTATGTCTTCGATTTCAAGAAAGACAAACTCCTCTGGGATGTTGGCCATCAATGCTATACGCATAAAATCATCACGGGCAGAAAGGATAAGTTCGCCCGTCTTCGCCAGGCTGATGGGATAAGCGGTTTTCCAAATCCCGTAGAAAGCCAGTACGACCAGTTCATGGTGGGTCACGCCGGGACCGCAATAGCTACGGCGATCGGAATGGCTCTGGGCGAGGAACTGAAAGTTAAAAATGAGGCTGACCGACGACCAGCCATAGTTGCTGTGGTCGGAGATGCCAGCATCGTCAACGGCGTTTCTTTTGAGGCGCTCAATAATCTCGGACTGGTCAAGAGGCAATTGCTGATTGTGCTCAACGACAATTCTATGGCCATAGACGCAACGGTCGGGGCGATGGCAAAGTATTTCTCGAAGGTCCGGCTGAGCCAGACCTACGAGGATTTGCGGAAGACTACCAGCAATATTCTGGAGCACCTGTCGGGTATCGGCAAGAGCGTTGAGGAGGCGGTTGAAAGAATCAAAAAGAGCATTCGTATGGTGCTGCCAGCCAGTCAGATGTTTGAGAGCCTCAATATTCCCTATTTCGGTCCGGTTGACGGCCACGACATCGGCTCGCTTATCAAGTTGTTTGCCGCATTGAGTCAGTTAAAGCACCCGGCAATTCTGCATGTTTACACCAAAAAGGGCAAAGGTTTCGCCCCAGCCAGTTTGCAGCCCGGCAAATTTCATTCGACCGGCCCGTTCAAGCTTGTCCCGAGCGCGGCCGAGGGAATGAATGGCGACCAGGTTCAGACGGTAACGGACAAGAATAGACCCACGTTTACCGATGTAGTTGGCAATCACCTTTTGGAGCTGGCGGAAAAGGATAGACGTGTTGTCGCAATAACCTCAGCTATGTGCGACGGAACCGGACTGGTAGAGTTCCGTAAAAACCTGCCCGAGCGGTTTTATGATGTAGGTATTGCCGAAAGCGCCGCTGTGGATATTGCCGCTGGGCTTGCCAGAGCTGGCGCCAGGCCGGTAGTCTGCATCTATTCGACCTTTCTACAGCGAAGTTTCGACCAGATATTTCAGGAAGTGGCACTGCAAAATCTGCCGGTCGTTTTTTGTGTGGATAGAGCTGGCCTGGTCGGGACGGATGGCCCCACGCATCACGGGATGATGGATATAGGTTTCTTGCGAATGCTGCCGAACATGGTGCTTACGGCACCCGCAGTGGAAGCCGAGGTGCGGCTGGCGCTGGAGTTTGCTTTGGGCCAGGATAAGCCCGTAGTCATAAGGTATCCCAGAGACCTGGTTCCGCCGCTGGAGTTTGTCAGAGCCGCCTGTACCGAGCCATTCAGGCTGGGAAAGAGCGTGGTTGTCAGAAGGGCTAAAGGTGCGGCTATTGCCATCGTCATCTACGGCAGCGTTTTGACAGAAGCGCTGAAAGCAGCCGATTTGCTGGCTAAGGAAAATGTGCCGGCTGATGTGATTAACGCCCGGTTTGCTGCTCCTGTCGATGAAAGTATTATCGCCCTATTGGGTCAGGGCAAAGGTATAATTACCGTTGAGGACCACAATTTTGCCTGCGGCTTTGGCTCAGCCGTATTGGAGTCGGCCGCAGCGAATAACGAGCACAGCCGCCGGCTGGATGCCATACGCGTGGTCGGCGCACCGAGGAGGTTTATCGGACATAACTGCCGTGAGTACCAACTTATGGAGGCGGGTATAACTGCCGATGAGATAGTAAGAACCGGCAAAGAGATGTTGGTCGAGAATCGGGTAAGTGTTTAGCCCCGCAATTAATTGTGGGGTTGTAAAGATAGATAACAGATGGCAAAAAGGAAATCTTTGCCCAAACTTGTCATTTTCGGTGATCCGAAAAAAGGGCCTGTGGCTGCGGCAATCGAGGAATTTGCCGATTTTGCACAAGGCAAGGCTCGGATCGTTGCTAGTTGTTGTATCGACAATTGCACTGCCCAAGCCCTGAAAAAGTGCGATTTTGCGGTCGTTTTCGGTGGCGACGGCAGCATTATCTCGGCTGCGAGGAATCTCAGCCAGGCGGGTGTGCCCACAATAGGCGTTAATCTGGGCAAACTGGGTTTTCTGGCAGAATTCAGTGTAAGTGAACTTAAGGAGCTTTTTGACGATATAATATCGGGTAAGGCACCGATAGAGAGGCGGATGCTGATAGGCTGTCGAGTTTTCGGTGCATTACAAAGGCGTAAGGGCTTGTCAGAGCCGAAGTTCTGCTCTAAGGCCGTGAATGACGTCTTTATCACCGCAGGACCGCCATTCAGATTGATTGAGCTGAAGGTCGCGGTGGATGGTCAGCCGCTCGCCAGTTGTGTAAGCGATGGTTTGATAATTTCGACGCCGACGGGCTCAACAGCATATAATCTTTCTGCCGGCGGGCCAATTTTAGCTGGCTCGATGGAGGCGATGGTTATTACGCCGATTTGTCCTCATTCACTGAGTTTTCGGCCGATCGTCATAGACGCCGATAGTGTCGTGGAAGTCTTTGCTGTGCGGGTTAATAAAGGCACGACCCTTTCGATTGATGGCCAGGTTTCGATGAGGTTGTCAGTCGATGATGCGGTGAGGATTGAAAAAGAAGGCAGCGATTTTTTGGTCGTTAATAATCCGCTACGAACCCGTTGGGATACGTTGGCAACCAAACTCAGTTGGGCTGAAAAGCCCAAGTACGCGTGAGCTTTAGCAGTCGCCGGTACGGCAAAGGACAATCTTCTGGCTGGTTACAATGGCTTGAAGGGAGGTCTTGAATGGGAAATTCGAAATTCTTGGCCGAAGGCCTGTCATTAGTGGTGGTACTGCTTGCCGCCGTGTGTAGTCCAGGCGGAGTCGCAAATTCTGGGCTTGGCAATCCGGTCGGACCGGCCACGGTTCCACAAAGCGGCATTCAGAGTGGCCTGGTTCGTAGCCCTAACCCTGTCGATAATGGTGGTAGCATGGGTAACATGATAATCACCGGCAATGTCGAGGCAGGCAAGCAATTCCGCGGCAGAATTCCATATTACTCGACAACCGACTTCCGCGCGCCGCTCGGCTCAACTTCGCTGGATTCGTTCTTGAGGTACTCAGCCGGTTCTGAAGATGTTGCTGCTCTCACCGAGGCATATCGCCCATTCTATTCACCAACAGGCACTGTTAGCACAATCAGGCTTGGCCAGCCCACCTCCGGCCTATCGTGGCCTGCAAGCACAAAGATAAGAACCAATGCTGAACTGTCGTGGAGCGGCCTGCCTGATGACGAGCTGCAAGATATACCTGCAGCGCAGAATCCGCTGGCCGGGCGCGTTGGCGACTCCTTTGATGTGCTGCCGGTAAGGTCTAGGCCAATGGCAAAAACACCACAAGAACTTGAAAAGTTGATCTCGGCTGACCTGGAGCGGACTGCAACCTCCCAGAGTCTCAGCTCCTCTTTGCAGGGCCAAGCTCCTTCTGAGCGGAGCGAAGAATCTCGTTTGCGCAGCCCAGATGCTTCGCCCTCGGCTCAGCAAAGTGAAAGCCTGACGTCTGCGCAATACCGCGAGCAGATGGAACAGATACAGCAAGAGCTAAAGCGACTATCTGATGAAGCGGCTGAATTGAGGCAATCTGTGCAGACTCTATCTGGCCAGGAGAACCGAGGGACGATAGAGGAGCAGCGACCCCCGCGTCTTCTTGTTGAAGACAAGGGCGGGGGCCAGTCCGACAGAGTTTTGCACCCCGGTCTGCAAGATGTTACTGAGCAATTCAACCGGAAGGTTAGTCCTGCCGAGGTGCGAGCCAAGCTGGACAGTCTACTGGCATCGGCGTCACAACAACAGACCAAGCAATCACCGCCTGAACTGTCGCAGGATACGGCTGTTACGCAAGAACTGTCCGGCGTCGGACCTCTTGTCCGCCAGACGGATAACGGCCTGGTTAGTGACCAGCAGCTTATGACCCGTGGGACGGCCGACGAGCAAGCAGCCGCCCGCTTGGCGGACAGAAATTCCCCTGATTCCGCAGGGGTAAACTTGTCCCCGCAGCAGCGGGGATTGCCCGGCTCTACGAGTCTTACCGCGTTGCAAGAAGTAAATAAGCTTTCTGCCCAGGAGCTATCCGCCGAGGCTAAGCGGATTTTAGGTGGGCATGAGGATTACAACACATATTCGGCGAACAAATTCGAGCAGTACTCTAGCGCCGGCCAAGAATATCTTAAACAGGGTAAGTACTACCGTGCCGCCGATGCTTTTACTCTGGCTTCAATATACAAATCCGGTCCCCCTGGTTCGCTTCGCCAGCGTCAAGCAGCGGCGCTTGTGTACGCTGGCAAAAGCTTGGCGTTATTTGCCGCCGGCGAATATATCAGTAGCGCTCTATTTCTCAGTAGGGCATTGCAGGCTGATCAATCGTCGGTTGTCAATTGTCAATTGTCAATTCCGAAAGATAGCCTAAACAGCCGAATAGCCGATGTCGAGGAATGCCTACGAGCCTGTCGTAAGGCGGGATACCAAACAGGCAGCGTGGGTGAGCTGCAATTTCTGCTGAGCTATATTTACCTACGGACGGCAAGATTGTCCGAGGCCAAAAGGGCGCTTGATGAGGCTTACAAAATGCTGCCGGACTCACCGGCTGTTATGGCTGTTAAGGACGCCATTGACCAGGCCATAGCCCGACAAAGAATCAATAATTAGCCCCCGCAAAGTGGGGAGGGAACCCGCGATGCGTCCAGATTTATCGGGATTAGATATACAAACTGTTCTTGCTGCGGGAGGCTTGATTTCAAAGGCCTTTGCTGGCTTTGAGGAGCGGCCTCAGCAGGTGCAGATGGCCTGTGCGGTTGGTAAGGCCTTTCAAACCGGTCGGCATTTAGTTGTCGAGGCCGGCACCGGCGTCGGCAAAAGTTTCGCATACCTTGTCCCAGCGATAGAACAAGTCCGGCACAATCCGAGGGGCCAGGGGTCAGGAGCCAGGGGTCAGCATCGCGATCGCCGATCCCCGACCCCCGAACCCTTTGGTGTGCAGGGCAGGGTGCTGATCAGCACTTTTACCATCACGCTGCAGGAACAGTTGATCAGTAAGGATATTCCTTTTCTGGCCAATTGCATACCGGGCGGATTCATAGCGGCATTGGCAAAAGGGAGGGGCAATTATCTTTGCAGGCGTCGGCTGGAATTTGCACTGCGCCGGCAAATGCGACTTTTCGACGAGTCTGGCTCACAGCTTCAAGTCCTGCGTGACTGGGCCAACCAAACAGAGGATGGCTCTCTGAGTGACATTCCATTTGTGCCGAAGAATATGCTCTGGGACGCGGTCAAAAGTGAGCATGGAAACTGCCGGGGCAGAAAATGCCCGCATTTTCACGATTGTTTCTACTGGCGGGCCAGGCGCAAGCTGGAAAACGCCGACATAATCGTGGCCAACCATGCGCTACTATTCAGCGACCTGGCGCTCAAGGAAGAAGGAGCAGCCGTCTTGCCGGATTATCGCTATGTGATAGTAGATGAGGCGCACAATATTGAGCACGTTGCTGAGGAGCATTTCGGCATAAGTATCAGCGACCGCCGGGTCAAATTTCTGCTGGACGGCCTTTACAATCCACGCACGCGAAAAGGGCTTCTGGCGTACACCGACGCAGATAAAGCCATCGATTTGGTCGGGCGGATAGCCAGCCAGTCGAGGCTTTTCTTTCAGAGTGTTCGTGATTGGTTTGAGCGGACAAAGGATGAGACCAACGGCAGGTGCTATAAGAATTTTGTCGATGACAGAATCTCCGGTCATCTGAAGGATTTGCGGTCGGAATTAGCCAAACTTGCCAGGCAGACAAAAGATGTTGACGAGAGATTTGAAATTATTCGGGCGACTGACCGCTGTGAGGCGATTGCGGAAGACCTGCAATGTTTTCTGATGCAAACAAAGCCCGATTACGTCTATTGGGTCGAGACGCCTGGTCCTGAGAATCCACAAGCCGGAATTTTTCTAAAAAGTGCCGCGCTAAATGTCGGGCCGGACGTAAGAAGGTGCCTATTCGACAGTTATGAATCAGTCATCCTTACAAGCGCCACGGTGAGTAGCGCACCATACATTGGTAATCATCCATCAGTGAATGATTTCGATTTTTTTGCCTGTCGTATTGGCCTGGCTGATTTTGACGCGCTTAGGCTTGGCTCGCCTTTTGATTACCATAAGCAGGTGACTATCTATATCGAGAAGGACCTGCCGGACCCAAACGAGCCGGTTTTTATTGATGCCGCGGTCCAAACGCTAAAAAAATATGTATGCCAGACCGCTGGCGGCGCTTTTGTACTTTTTACCAGCTACGAGATGCTCCAGGAGTTCGCTGATAAGCTCTCGGCTTGGCTGGCAGAAAATGATTTTGCCCTGCACCAGCAGGGTGCGGGTCTGGATAGGACTGCGCTGCTTGCCAGTTTCAAGGCTGGCAGTAGGTCCTGTTTGTTTGGAACCGATAGTTTCTGGCAAGGAGTGGATGTGCCTGGCGCGGCGTTACGCAACGTCATCATTGTTCGTCTGCCGTTTGCTGTGCCTGACAGGCCGCTAATCGCAGGCCGTCTGCAGCAAATAAGGGCACAGGGCGGTAATCCTTTTTACGACTATCAGTTACCGCTGGCGATAATTAAGTTCAAGCAGGGCTTTGGCCGGCTGATTCGCAGCAAGACCGATACCGGCTTGATCGTTGTTCTGGATAGTAGAATATTCAATAAACCATACGGGGCCAAATTTCTGGCGGCAATACCCAAGTGCAAGACCAAAATCGTCGCCCGTGACTCGGGCGAAAGGAAATCGGGGCATCAGGAAAACAGGGTGCAGGAAATCAGTACATCAGAGCATCAGGAGGAAAAAGGAACCTGATAACCTGGTATCCTGATGCCCACAGCCTGATAGCCGGGTATCCTGTTGCCCTGGTCAGGCTGATATGCTTTCTTCCAGGGCAGTAAGCACTACTCTGGCTTTGGCCAGCCTGTTGCCGGCGGGCGAACGCCAGTGAACGTCTGAATTTTGTTTGAGCAGCTCCTCGATTCTTTGGCAGGCAAGCAGCACCGTGGCGTGATTTTTATTGCCCATAAATCGCCCGATTTCGCAGGAGCTCATTTTGGTATGCTTTCTTGCCAGGTACATACTAAAATGCCGGGCTAGCGACACGGTCCTATCTTTCTTGGAGGAGTGTAGACTTGCGGCTGTTGTGCCAAAGTAGGTAGCTACCGCCGATTCAATGTCTGATATGCGCACGATTGGGTCGCATCTTTCAAGGTGTTCAGCCAGCACCGCCTGCGCCATCGCCAACGTGATTTTCTCGTTCTGTAATGCCGCATAAGCGACAACCTTCACCAGCGCTCCTTCTATTTCCCGCACGCTGCCTCGCAGATTCTCGGCAATGTATCTTATCACGCTTTCGGGTAACGGCCCGGCAGAGCCGGGCAATCCCCGGTGCTGCGGGGACAAGTTTACCCCTGCGGAAGCAGGGGAATTTCCGCCTGCAAAGCGGGCGGCGTATTGCCGGCAAATCTGGCAGCGGGTCTGAAAGTCCGGCGGCTCAATCTTGACGACCATTCCAGAGATGAAACGATTGACCAGCTTTTCCGACAGTTGAGTGATCATCTTGGGATGGGCATCGGAGGCCAGAACAATCTGCTTGCCTGCTAAATTGATGGTGTTGAAGGTATACAGAAATTCCTCCTGTGTGGAGGGCTTGTTCGCCAGGAAGTGGATGTCGTCGATAGCTAATAAATCAGTTTGTCGCATTTTGTGCCTGAAGGTCTCGAGCTTTTTTGTCTTTAAGGCCAGCACAAATTGGTTGGCAAAGTCTTCTGCCGATAGATATAGCCAATGAGTCTGCGTTCGATTTTTAGCTACCTCGTTGCAGATGCCCTGCAGCAGGTGTGTTTTGCCCAGCCCGTATCCCCCGTGAATAAACAGCGGGTTGAAGGTGGGCGGCTGCCCGGCAGGAACGTGGCTTTGCTGTTCACATACAACCTGTTTAGCGGCGTTGTAGGCCAGTTGGTTTGATGGGCCGGTAACAAATGTATCCAAAGTCAGCTTCGTGGTTCGGCCGCGCCGTCTATCGTCCATCGTCCGTCGTCCATTGCCCGCCGGCTGATGATGGACGAGAGATAAGTGACCTGGAACGCCGCGAACTGGGATTGCCGAAAGCTCTGGATCGATGGCAAAGGTAATCTTAAGGCTGTTACCCGTGGCCGCCAGAACTGCCTGGTTGATTTCATCCAGGAAATGACTTTCGATCCAGCCAGCGATGAACAGGTTTGGCACGCCGATCTTTAGGTAGCCGGCGGATTCGCCTGGCCGGGGCTGCCCAAGCGTGAATTTGGTCGAATTCTTGAACCATATTTGATACCGCTGCTGTCCCAGCCTTTCGGCAATAGCCTGGCAAATAGCGTTTATTTGCCCCGATTGGATCGCCTCTGCGCGGGAATCCTGCGCATGTACTTCGCAGGAACCCGGAGGCTGTGTCGCTATCGCCTGGGACTGTGCCCCCGTCAAGCGGGAACTCTCTGAGCCCGTAGGCTTGAAGCGTTCATCCGTGAACACGCCCTGCATCCATGCTCTCCTGTTGGTCGGCCCTGCACCAGTTGTCCTTCCGTGAAAGCCCTGCCCTGCTGCCGGACGGAAGCAGGGCTACAGGCTCAATTGGTGCTGGTCTGCCCTCGGGTTCCTGCGAATCTCACATAGCTAAAAACTGAAAGCTAACCCCCAAAAACTATCGAATTCCACAGCTTTACGCTTTAAGTTTTAGGCTTTCAGTTCTTTGTGGAACCCTGATGTTGCTGAACTTATCGGCCTGGAGACTATGAATCAAGTCTGATTTGCACAAATTCTTTTCCACTTTATAAAGCCCATTGTCAG
>Ga0172363_10004845_pt1 | contig 10867 bp, 6 predicted proteins | sample LakKivs2_kivu2a2_FD_114541 | JGI IMG/M metagenome (GOLD analysis project Ga0172363, IMG submission 114541) | Sediment microbial communities from Lake Kivu, Rwanda - Sediment s2_kivu2a2 | ecosystem: Environmental > Aquatic > Freshwater > Lake > Sediment | place: Rwanda: Western Province, Lake... | reverse complement strand
TCGCTGAAAATACGGGGTCCGGCAGCGGCTCCTCGTGACTGATCCCCCGACCACATACTTCCGAGGTAAGCACCAATAATTGCCCCCAACGGTCCAAACAGCGCCCAGCCTATCCCACCGCCGACGATCGTGCCCGTCCATTTACTCAATTTCAAGCCCCTGTATCGAAATTTAATAAAACACACAAAACGCAATGATAATAATTAATCTTGGCAAAAAATCCAAAAATAAATAAAAATCCCCCTGCTACTAAGAACAGAGGGATTTAAAACGATTGTATTAATTTGTTATCTCAAAGCGAAGCCTACACCCAGACCGACTGCATTATACTCGCCCATGCTATATTCTGCATTCAGTTGTAAAATCAGAAGTTTAATATTCAGGCCAGCGGTCAAACGAGTACCATTTTTACCCTTGACATCAAAGTCCACCTTTTTACCATCTTCCATTTTATAAGAAGCTGTGAACTTACTGGATTCCATACCGAAACCAAGATAAGGTGTTAGGAAAAGCAATTTTTTGCTGGCCATCAAATTGAATGCGGTGCTATTCGCACTTAAAATTTCACCAATATTCATTTTCTGGAAAAAAACCTGAGCGGCAAGATCCACAGGAAACATCGGTATCGGAATCCAGCGATCAATATCAGCTTTTAAACCAAAGCCAAAAGCCGAAATCTCACCAATTGCCTTACCAATATCTCCGGGAACCTCAAACGCTGGAATCAACCTAATAGTAGGTTCTAAGCCTAAAGGCAAACCAATGCTGGCCTGCAGAATTGGAAAGGGAAATGGGACAGTTTTTAAATCTTTCAGGGCATTGATTGATTTCATTCCTGGGATTGAATGTACTTTGATTTCATTGATAGCACCCCCAATTTGAGTGTTCATCCCACTAATCATAGTGTTAATCTGAGCGTCTGGCAAGCTCGGATATAGGGATTTTATCTGGTTAAAAAGCTGGTCTTCAATTTCACCTCGTACATAAGTTTCATTTACCGTAAAAGGCTCGGCTTTACCCCCCAGAATATTAGGGGTTGTGGCATCGCTGAAAATCTGGCTTGGATCAAGCGTGATTGAATAGCTCTGCGGATTTCCCTGCAAATCGACTCCCGGAACATCGACTGATATTGCACCCAAGGCCGAAAGATCAAACTGATAATTTGTTTTTTTATCGTTATCAGCAGGTGCCAAACCAAACCCCGTTTTCAGCTGAATATCGAATCCTAACATACCATGTGTTTTAGCGGTGTTGTACAAACCGGTGTTCATTGCGGTTCCAAAACCGGTTGCCAGTGGCTGCAGATAAGCTTTCCCATTCGACTCAACAAGCTCTTTCAATTGATCCATTGAGAATTCCTGGGCAAATACTGAAGCAAACAAGAAAACTACCACTAACATGCTACGAGTAAGTACTTTAATCATTTTCTCCTCCTTGTCAAATTTTTTACAACTTTTTTCGAATGGTAAACATTATCATAAATTGATACAAAAATCAAGAAATAAATTTACGGTCTTTAGCGGGCAACAACTAAAGTTGTGACATATCCCACGGATTTATCGCTTACGGCATCGGTGGCGGTACAGCGCACTATATACATGCCGATTCGGGCCCTCCCGCCATACTTACTCGATCCATCCCAGTACACCGCCCCCTCCGCTGAAGTGTAGAACGCCTTCGCCGGTTGATAGATTAGTCGCCCAACTAAATCGTAGATTTCGACGGAAATCTTCGCACTGGGGAAAGGTAGTCGAAACAAGATCGCCGTTTCATCATCAATGCCGTCACCATCAGGCGAAAAGGGATTGGGGCTAACCTTAATCCCCGGCTTTTTCCAATCCGTCGCAATCGCCACACTGTTTGGTAAGCCAGGTGTTCCACCCGACGGCAAAGAACATTGACGCCAGTTATTCAAATCGTTAGGATTGGTAAAAAAGACGCGCTCGTGCGAAATATTTTCAGCAATGCTCCATTGTTTGGTATATCTCAGACTGTCTATAGTAATTCCATTCAAATCCTTTAAAACGATACAGTCCTCATCGTTGTTCAATGCAGGAAATCGGGGCAAAACGCTGGTGTTTGCCGCAATAACACCGGGGTAATTAAAAATAGACGAGTCGGACGCCAGCACAAAGTATCCTCGAGGAGTAACAGATTTTTCCTCAGAGATTATTGCCGGTTTGCCAGTATTTTCATCACTGATTAACCAATAACATATCTCAATCTCAACATCCCCCGGATTATACAATTCAACATATTCCGCAATCGAATTATTGCCGGTCGCAATCCCCAGGGGCTTCGCCATAAATTCCGACAGTAACAAAGCTCCCTTCTTAAAGGACACCCTGATTTCGGCAAAACCGGAATCGTTCGCCGAACATTGATCACTTACCCAAACCAATACCGCAACAATTGGATGAAATCCAGATGATAGCGGATCAATTGGAATCAACATGGTTTTGCCTGTTCCGGGATCTAGTGGACTAACGTCGTCGGAAGCAATCGGCTGTTCCTTTAATTTTCGATCATAAACAACTAACCGCGATTGATCACTCTTCAGTCGGCCCGGATTAGAGATATCTACTCTCAATTCATATCTGGTATCCAATTCTCCCCAATCAGGCGATATGCGGACCGAATCAAGGCTCAGATCGTACAATAAGGGCGTAACGGAATTAATCAAGCCGGGAGTAGCGCCGAGAGTTGAAATTGACACACCCCAGTTGCTCTTTTCCTGGCTGTCAAGTTCGGGAAGCTTTTTCTCAAGAGACTTGCCAGCCTTAATACCCCAGGTTCCGTCATAGCCAAGTTGATCGTTTACCGCACCCGTTGGATCCTTCAGAATGATACTGTCGCCAGCATTACTTAGTCCCGGCCAGCGGGAGGGAATAATAATCGGTGCCGGCGTTGGCAGGAAATAGTTATAAAAAGCGCTGCTGTCACTCGTCAACACGAGGTACTCACCCGGTTTTAAGACAACTGACCCTTGTATTCGAACGCTGCTGTGCCTGTTAGAAAAATACCAATCACGGATATTGACCTGATCAGTACAAATGTTGACGATCTCAACAAACTCTACCTGACCAGCTTGGGGGTACGCTAAAAATTCATTTAGGGCTAAAGAATGGGGTGGGTACCTTACCAGCAGGTCAGTAAAGGCTACGTTATCGGGGAAATATTCCTCTCCATCCATTCCCACAACTGCAATATAACGGCAGCGCCCGGATTTACTCGTCATTATACTGCCACTATAATAGAAGACTGAATCGGGCAACAACGGCGGGATACTCTGGACGCTCCAGACCAGTTCGTTTGGTGAGGTGTAGCCATCCTCGTCAGCATCGTAAAACAATTCAATCGAAAAGGGACCTGATAATACGCTACCCGAATTCTGTACTGCAATCTCAAAATTCACCCGCTGTTTCAGCCCCGCAGTGGAGTCAGTGAATATAAAACTGTTTGGCACTATGGACATATCTTTCTGGTATTTCAGGATGGAATTTCTCTCGCCCGGAGAAGCACCCAAAGGCGCTAACGAAGTTCCCCAGTTGCGCTCACCTAGAGCCGGAGCATTCGGATCCCTCCTCTCAATGCTGATCCCGGTCTTCCCACCCCAACTATTCCTAAAATACACTGTCTCGATGACATGGTCTATTGCATCACTCAGAAATAAAGAGTCGGAAGTATTATTGATCACCGGGAACCCATCCATTACGATTAATGTAGCCTTAAATCCAGGATAAGACTGTGTAAAATCAGGCTGAGAGGTAACAACCCCGAAACTACCCGGCACAAGTATATTTGATTCACTACTTAAATTTTTCCATTTCCCACCGGCATCCCGACACTTCCATTTAATCAGATCAATAGTATAATCGGAGCGATTGTAAATCTCAAACCATTCCAGTTCTCCGGACGCGGGGGCATACATAATTTCATTAATAATAATTGAATTGCCTGGGTAACCGACGAATAGCTGGCTACTAATAGTATCATTTTCCGCCAATTCATCACCGGAGCAGTAGATTGCTGCCCTCAGCCTCAGCATGCCGCCGGGTACTGAATCATAATCAATGCTCAAAATCTCAGTTTCGGCCGTGCCTAATGAAGTATTTGAAAAAATCGTCCGATCAAGCAGTGAATTACCCCCAATGTCTGTTAAACCAAGCCGAACCGAGTAATTGTTTATAGATAATAAGCCCCGGTTGCTGACTCGACAGATTAATTGGGCTTTAGCTCCACAAATCAATTGCTCCGGAGCTACCTTGACCTCATCAAGTGCCAGATCAATGTTTTTAATCATGATACTGTTCGGGCGGTTGGGGGTCGCCCCGCTTACATCCCTCGAAAGCCCCCAGTTATTCCCGGAATTGTCCGTTGAATATGGGTTTATCCGCTCAAGTGAAACTCCTGACTGATAACCCCAAGCTGCTGAATATTCTAAGGCATCTATGATATGGTCACAATGATCACGGACTACAACGGAGTCCTTCGTATTATTCAGGCTCGGTATCTTCTTTTCTGTTTTAATAAAATTCCCGGTAATATCCCAAATGTCGAGCATTGCCGAATCCGAAGTTAGTGTAACATATTCTTGAGGCGGGATGAAGGCATCTTTTGAGGTAATTATTGATCGGGTTGAATTATCACCAATCGTCCAGGATCTGAGATTAACTGTATCGGTTGAAATATTGTACAACTCCACCCATTCACCCCCACCATCGGTCCTGGGCGCATACATGAATTCGTTGACTACCAGACAATTTTTCGGGTAAGGAACTTTTAACGTAAAGCAGGTTTGGTTGTTTTGCGGCTTGTCATCAACAAAATCAATTATAGCAAATACATTTACCGTTCCCATCGGTGCTTTTGACAACACCGGGAATAAAACAGTCAGGTCGCCCGGCTCCAGGGAAAGAATGTCAGTATATACAATTTCCTCCGCAACCAGCGTCGAATCATTATTCCAGTCGGGACCAAAATGAACTTCGGCATCGTAGACTGGATTTAAGCCGATGTTTTGGATAGTCAACCGAAATTGCACCGGCTCTCCGGGAACCAGGCTGGCATCAGTGTCGCGCCGCAAATCAATGATCGCAATATCATAGTCGCGGGGCGAAATGCTGTTTATATATCCAGGGGTTCCATAAATAGTCTGGCTATTGCCCCAATTGTCTTCGGTATTGGGACCGTCAAGGATTATTTTTTCATCCGAATAGCCAGCTTCCTGGTTGGGGGTTGTTGATACTCGAGATAGGGTATCACCATTAGCAGAAATTAGAAGAATGTCGTTAGGGGTGGTATTTAATAACCCGCTTTTTCCAAAGGCAGCATTGTCAATAGTCAATAATAGTGCACTCTGGGGAATGAGCAAATCATAGGTTGAAGACTTTCCATCAGTTAAATAACCCGGATCCAATACAAGAGCATATTGTCCCGATAGTAGGATACTTTTTCCGGCAGGAAATTGCAGATTCTCCAGATAATCATTGATTAAAAGATACATACCTGCCAGCTCAACTGGCGAATCACTTATATTCACAATTTCTATATATTCATCATAGTCGTCGGCGCCGACGGGATTAAACATGACCTCGCTGATCGTCAGCGCCTGCCCCCAGATCAACCCGGCAGAAAACAGCAAAACGAATAAGAAATATTTGAATTGATTCATCGGGTACTTAAACGGTACCAGCCTAATTATTTACCATCTTAATTTTATGCTCTAAATCACAAATTGTCAATATGAATTATCCGGGTGGCAACATAAAGAAAAATATTGACATCTATATCCTTTGCATCGAAATTAGGTTCGCATATAAACTGAATCGAGAACGGTAATAGGTTAGCTTAGACGGGAATATGAATAATAGGAAAATTGTCCTCTATTTTCAACTGGTTTGTTGCCTCATTATGGGCGTTCATCGCAATTTGGCAATGGCTCAGGAGCCAGCTAAGTATAGCCGAAAGTCAATCACTTTCATAGATGCCTTACTGTCTACCACAGAGCTTAAACTTAATTCTGCGGACCGGCACTACCTATTGAATACGATTCAAACCGGGATCCGGATCGCCCGTTTCGATTATAATCCTTTACCGGAGAACCTTCAAAGTACCTTCCGGCAAAAATTAACCGCCACCAGACATTTTTCGGAAGATGAACTGGAATCACAAATAAACGCCTGCCTTGTTCCTGAAATCGTCAAGGTTTTGGACCTTAATAAAGAAATTCGGGCACAGGGTCTAATCACCGAGACCCAACGCAACTCTTTTATCACCCTGAAGGCTAAAGAGCTGGGTATCACCGCCGAACAACTTGAGCAGGTGATGAACTCATCTTTTCTTTTCATTCCCGTCATTAACTCCTATAGTGAAAAAACCGACAAGGACAAGGGCGAGGTCAGCGTCAAAATTACTGGCAGCTTGCTCTGGTATCACGTGATCGGCGACGACCAGCCGCGCGTAGAAAAGATTGCCCGGGTTTTCTCCGAAAGCAATTCCAGCGCCGCCAAGGACGATCATTATACTATTGACGGTCAGCGGGTTGACGCCCGGGAGTATGCATTCAGGACTGCCGCTCATACCCTGGCTATGAACTTCGAGATTAAAACCCGCGAGCTGGATATGTTCAAGCTCACGGCTCCCATCGTTGCGATTGAACGGCGCAGAATAGAATTTCCGCTGGGTCGGGCTGAGGGCATTAAGTTGGATGAGCCCTTCTTCGTGGGCGAATGGATTGAACGCAGCGACGGCAAGGTCCGTTTCCAAAAATCCGGTTTTGTGCGCATCAGCACAGTTGCCGACAACCAGAAAACCCCCGGACAACTATCCCAGGCAGTCGCCATCAAAAAGGGAGATTGGGCACACGGAATGATGATTGTAGAACACCCCCGACTCGGAATTGACATTGCCTTCAAACCACGCCTGTTCAGCATCAATGTTGAAAGTGGCTTTATGATGAATACAAGCAAAGGGTTTGTGGTCTATTTTGACGATTACGCCGGCAAGACGATCGGACTCGATCTCGACTTCCAGTGGAATATTGCCAGCTTGATCAACAAAAGACAGACATTCCTGGTATTTGGTGGAACGGCAAGTGTCATACCGGTCGAAAGCCAGATTTTCGACTTCGCCATCTGGGACAAGGATTGGCGCCTGATTGATCTGATTCCTACTAACAACTGGTTCGCTGGTCTTTATTATGGATACGCTGGCTACCTCAAAAAATACTATCTCGGGCCCTTCGCGATTCAGGGCGAAGCCTTACTGGGTGCCCAGATCATCTCTATCTCAAAAGTTCGCGGAAGCGACTACTATAACGGCGAAAAAGTCACCATTTCCAACAACAGCGTTGGCGTGCGTCTAAACGCCGGGCTCGAGTATGCGGTCAACATTGATTGGAATATCGGGATTTTCGCCGGTGTACAGGCATTTCCGCCCATTGACTGGTGGACGGTTAAGTACGATAAAAAAGAGGTTGATATCGTTAACGAGGCGGGCTGGGTGGCGCCGAAAATGTACAGCTACAGCACAACATTTGGACTCTATATTCATTTTTCTCCGCCAACCTTGGCTTTTAATCCCGTGGCGGTGATTCAAAACCAGCTGAAAAATTTATAGGACAATAAACATGCGGCATATTATCTCAGTCATTTTACTCGGCAGTCTTGCACTGATCAACCTTGAAGCCTCAAACTTGCCTCGAGCGTGTCAAGCAACCCTGCTGGAAAGTACTTCACCAACCGCCGTAATGGTTCGTGCTACCGGAATCGGAATTGGTAAAAAGGGTCATAAGCCCAAAGCCGCTGAACTCGATAAAAGCGCCAATTTAGATGCCCGCAAAACTGCTGTCTGGTTTGTGCTGCTTGGCGGTACCGATCCGCTGTTGCAAACCGCCGAAGAAAAGCAAGCCTTCGAAAAAATCCAGGAGAATTTCTACCGGGAAGACAACATCCGTAAATTTATTGCCTGGGAGGCTGACTATTACGACAAGCGCATTAAAATTGATAACGGCACCGGGCTGAAAATCGAAAAGACGTTTAAAATAAACAAGAGTTTACTTCAAGAAACACTGATGCAACAGTCTGTACTTGTTAAATCTACTGCCATCGTTGAAACTCTTGGATTACCTACAATTATGGTAATCCCCGAAGCTCCTAAAGAGATTGCCCCGTTAGAATTACTCAGAACCGATCCCAATATCAAAAAGGGCGCCGAGGTCATCGAGTCCTATCTGACGGCCAGAAAGTACACCGCGGTCGTTCCGGAACAGCAACAAGTGCTGCAAGAGCTAATTTCCACTCAGTATGCCCTGAGCAGTACGGAAGAGGACTACGGCTACCTGCTGGCTCTTTCCATTGGCAGCGATGTATATATAACCTACAATATCACCATCGAATCCCGCAACGTTGGCTCTTCAACCGTTAAAAAGGGCATCGTCGGCTGCCGGGCTTTCGAAACCACCACCGGGCGCCTGCTGGGAACCGAAACCGGCTATAGCCCGGAACGCGCTGCACCCGACGCTGTGCTCATTGAAGAAGCGATGAACGACGCTGCCGATAAGGTCCTAAGCCGAATTTCGGCCTACTGGAAAGCCGATACTCAGCAGGGCATCCAATATAAACTGATTGTATCGGTTAGCAATGCTTACGACACCGACGAGGCTGAGGAAATCATCTTCCAGCTCAATGATATCCTAAAGGGAATGTCCAATGTACTGAAAGAAAATGCCGTCTCTGACTATTCCTATGATGTCCTGATGTGGGTCGGTTCCAATAGATATGCATCTGCCTCAGATATCTACCGGGCTATCAAGAGTCTTTATAAGGGTAATGGTTCGGTGAAAAGAACCTCTATCTCCAGAAAATTAATTCTTTTAACCATTGCTGAAGAGTAGGGGGGGCTTTGCGTAATATATCAACTTTATTCTTAATCAGTCTTCTCAATATGGTAAGTCTAGCCCAGATTCCTAAGTGGGCGCAAACCAATAGTCATCCCAAATATCCTGCCTCCACTTACCTGTTAGGGGTCGGGATCGCCAGTGAAAAAGCCACCGCCACCGAATTAGCCCGGGCTGATGTCGCCAAGCAAATCCAAGTAAGAATAGAATCTGAGTTAGAAACCCTGGAACAGGAAATCACTGCCGATGACCAGACTAAACTAAAATCCGAAATAGTCTCTCGCACAAAATCCGTCGTAACTGAGACAATCGCCGGTATCGAAATCGCCGCAACCGAATTCATCAAAGGACAGTTTTACGTTCTGGCGGTTCTGAATAAACAGAAATATTATTCGGCGCTCGAACAACAGTTGGGGAACATTGTCGCCGAAACCGATACATATTTGACTGGTGCCCGGACCTTAGTCCAGCAGGGCAACATTTTTACCGCCCTGGACAATTACCTTAGTGCTCAGAACACAATCCCTGACTTTCTGGCCAAAAATGCCCTTTATCTGGGTCTTACTGGGTCAACTTATCCGGCTGCTAAGAGCTACTCGGTTGCGGGTGTTCTTACCGAAGCACGAGCCCTATTAGCGGCAATCAATATCAAAATCATCAGTGGTGATAATCAGAGCGACCCGGTGGGTAAGGTTCTCGGCGAACCACTAATTGCACAAATACGCTACACCGCTCCCGATGGCAATGAAGTCGGGATTAAATGGTATCCGGTAATTATCAAATATTCAAGTGGCGAAGTCATTAGTAAAATAGCTTCTGATCAGGATGGGATCATCAAGACTAATATTTTAGCCGTACCGACTGAGAGTGACAACCAACGCGGAAAAGTGATTTTCTCTCTTGGTCTAAGCAATGTACCCGAAATTTTTAAAAACGAGATTGATAAAATCCAGGCCGTATTCTCATACAATCTGATTATCAGTAATGTAACCTTTTCAGTAAATATTACCGATATGGCCGGCAATCCCGATCCAGAGCTGAATAGGTTGGTAACCAGCTGGATTAATGAAAATGGTTTTAAGACTAATCCTGACGCTACGAAAATTGTAGCTGGCGGTGCCGAAATTACAAATGAAAAGATCGTTGATTCACCAGCCGGCAAACAAATTTTTATTGAACTTAAGCTGAACCTGGTGCTTACTGATAAGCAATCTGCCAGCCGGCTGGCTACCGTCACGGCGACGGGTAAGGGTATGGCTCTTCGCTCCAGAGACCTTGCCATCCAAAAAGCCGGTGCTAAATTAACCGTGTCAAAAGAAAAATTTGCTGCCTTTTTACAGGCTGCTACGCAAACAGAATAAATGATGTCTTAACAACACGAAAGGAGTAGTGCTATGAAAAAGTTACTCATTATTGCTCTGTTAATTCCGTTGGCGCTGATGCTGATGACCTGCGGCGGTAAGCCAAAAGCCAAAATGAACGAGGTCCCCGAATGGTATCTTAATCCGCCACAAGCCGAAGATGCTATTTACGAGGCTGGCGATGCCGCTAAGCAGAGCATGGGCTTAGCCAAAGAAGCCGCCGATGCACGTGCCCGGGATGGGATTTCTCGGATGATTGAAGTTAAAGTATCCAATATGCTGAAAAACTTCATGCAGGAAAGCGGTCTCGGAGAAGATGCCGAAGCCTTGGAGTTCACCTCGTCGGTCAGTAAGCAGGTCTCCAATAATGTCCTGAACGGCTGCAAGATTATCAAACGGGAAATGAAGACCGAGGGCTCATTGTACCATGCCTATTCACTGGCTGAATACAACCTGAATAGCCTGATTCAGGAAACCCTCAACGAGGCTCGCAAACAAAAGGCGCTTTACAACGAAGCTAAGGCGAATCTCAGTTTCGACGAACTCGAAAAGGAAGTCCAAAAACTCGAAGCCGTCGGCAAATGAATCACAATAAGCCCGCCGTGAT
>Ga0172363_10004844_pt1 | contig 10867 bp, 9 predicted proteins | sample LakKivs2_kivu2a2_FD_114541 | JGI IMG/M metagenome (GOLD analysis project Ga0172363, IMG submission 114541) | Sediment microbial communities from Lake Kivu, Rwanda - Sediment s2_kivu2a2 | ecosystem: Environmental > Aquatic > Freshwater > Lake > Sediment | place: Rwanda: Western Province, Lake... | reverse complement strand
GCCGTTTGGGCATGGAAATAGCAGGTTTTCAGCCTAAAAGCCTGAAAACCCGCAGGAGTAGGCGGATTTTACCCAAATCCCACGCTATTTGTCGGGACTACCCTCTGGTCTGCCATTTTTCCCTATCAATCCTTATTAACACGGCAAAAAGGCGCCGCACTTGTGCAACGCTGATTTTTTTTACCGGATAGCTAAATTAAGTATTGCATTATAAAAACCTGCAAAATGATCAAGACCCTGTGTTTGGTCGCTCTCACGTTCGTCCTGCTCCTACCGGCAGCGCTTTCCGAGTTGGACACTTCGCCATATACAGCTCTCACCTCGCAGATAAGCGAGAAGCAGGAGCTTCTAGAAAACGCCCGTGATATAGGCGACTTGGAAACGGTTATCTCCCTTAACAGAGCGATTGCCAACCTTACCGAGCAGATGTCCTCTCCGAGGATGCAGACGCTCAAGGCATATTCCCAGTTGCGCATGCCCCTTGAAGAGTCTGACTACCTGCTGACACAGATGGATGCCACTATGCCGACCACCGCAGCTGAGGCAAGGGAGGATGCCAGTGACCTCAAAGACCGGGTTTCCCAGGCTGAACAATTATACCAAAGCGGCGACTATTCTTCGGCCCTTTCTACGCTGAATGGAGTGAGAAACAGTGTGTACGACCTGCCCGCCTCACTCGTTTCCAAGTGCACCACTGGCCTCACAGAAGTCAAGACGGGCATCTCCCGCACATCTTCAATCACTCCGAGTGTGACCGCCATGCTAGAGACCGCCGGCGACTACTTCGCTGACGCCGGTGCATCATATCGAGAGGCTGCCCAAAAGCTAAAGGAGGGGGACGACGCGAAGGCCGGACCGCTCTTCGCCACCGGCAGAGACTCAGCCTCTGAAGCATTCTCAATCATATCCCGTTCAAAGAGCCAAGGCGGCGACATACTAGGCCCATTCAAGCTCTTCCTCATAATAATTCCAGTGATTATAGTAGTCGTACTACTAGCCTATTTTTATCTCCAATTCAACAAGCAGCCAGTCTGTCTCAAGTGCTCGGTTTCCAAAACATCTGTCAAAGCCGGAGAAGAGGCCCAGGTCGAGAGAAAGATATTGATTAGGAACCCCGAGGCATCAGCAATATTTGCAAAAGTCCTTGACTCCCCGCCTTTTGAGGCAAGTGCCTCTGGCTTCACTACCGAACCGGTCACGCAGGTGGGCAGCCAGCTGTTTTGGGAAATTGGAATACAACCGGGCTCCAAGGCCGAGTTCTCATATAAACTTAAGCTGCCAAAGATGGAAGCTGGCAAGTCCCTGGAGATTCCCCCCGCTACGGTGTCTTATGAGACTGAAGGAACTCAAAAGAAGTTTCTGGGTAACGCGGTTACCATCAGGGCTTCATAATTACTGGGGAGCCTCGCCCTCTTCATCGCCCTTCATGCCCTTGACGATATTCACAAGGCTCTCAAACCTGCTCTTGGTCCGTTCTTCCTCTTCTTCAACGGCTTTCAGCTCGCTTTTCTCGCTGAGCACCACGTGCTTGAGGACGTTTATCTCGCGGATTATAAGGTTTATCTTCTGCTTCAGGAGGTCGACTTCGGAATCCAGAGTACGCACTTCCTCCACCAGGCTGTTGACCAGGTCCATCTGCTGTTGCAGCTCTGATTTTTTGCCCCTAGGCCTTTCCTCCCTTCCCGCCTTCTCCCTTTCCCTGTCGCGATGGCCCATGCTTGAGTTTTAATGGTTAGATTAATAAAAACTCAGTTCTAAATATCACATCCAATTAACAGTGTAACCGGTCAAATGGACATACTTCTTGACGGGACCTATCGGACTGAGAATGAGAAAGCAGTAATAGAGCTCTTCTACGTTCCAGAAAGCAAGCTCGAGGACAAGAAGATAGTCGAAGTAAGAGACTTCAAGCCGTACTTCTATGCCCTTCCGCGCGACGATGCTGGTAGACTTATGAAAGAGATAGAGTCGGTCGGGTTCCCGCAGATAGAGAAGCTGGCGATAGTGGAGCGCATCGACCTGTGCTGCGACGTCGAGGTGGTTGAGATAACAGTCAGACAGCCAAAGCACGTCGCGGAGATAAGGGAAAAGATCGCCTCTCTGAAAAACTGCAAAGAGACTCGTGAAGATGACATACGATTCGTCCAGAGGTACATCATAGACTCAGCTAAGATTCCCATGAAGGGCGCCGACAACGAGCATCTCCGCATATGCGCCTTTGACATAGAGACCGTGCACGTGAAGGGCAAACCCGTGCCTATAATGATAAGCTATGCTGACAATCTGGGCCTCAGAAAGGTCTGGAACCACAAGTACCAGCCGCCCGCAGGCAGTGGCTTAGACTTTGTAGAGAAAACCCAGAGCGAGGAGGCGATGATAAAAGCCTTCATCAGCACGGTCAAGACCCAGAAGATAGACGTGGTGACCTCTTACAACGGCGACAATTTTGACTTCCCCATCCTCGAGGACAGGTGCAAGGAATTGAAGATACCCTTCGCTATAGGTGTCAAAGACTATGAGCTGAAGATGGAGCGGCGTGGGATGGACATGGGTGCCAGAGCCATCGGCCGCCCGCACATCGACATGTACCCGGTCTGCCGCAGGATGTTCTACCTTCCGAGATACACGCAGGAGGACGTCCACCTTGCCATCTTCGATGAGGAGAAGTTGGACATTAATGTAGAACACATGGGCAGCTGGTGGGAGAAAGGGGAAAACATAGACACGATATTCAAGTACTCAATGGCAGACTCGGACTCCTGTTTGAAGATAGCTCTAGAGGTCCTGCCGACTGAATATGAACTGGCGCAGCTGATAGGGCAGCCAATATTTGAAGTCGCGCGCATGGGCACAGGCCAGGCGATAGAGTGGCTCCTGATGCGCATGGCCCACGAGAAGAAGATACTCGTCCCGAGCAAGCCCGGGGATTCAGAATACGCTGCGCGCAGGATGGAGAGCTACGAAGGGGCATATGTCGTCGAGCCGGAGAAGGGCATACACGAGAACATATTCGTGTTCGACTTCCGCTCGCTATATCCGTCGATTATAATAGCACACAACATAGACCCCTCCACAATAAACTGCAATTGTTGCGACGACAGTCGCAACAAGCACCTGCCGCAAGACGGCAGGTCCAATTGCTGCGGGAAAGACGCCTACGTCTCGCCGACAGGCGCGCGCTTCTGCAAGAAGCGGAAGGGCCTCATACCCGAACTGCTGGACGACATACTCAAGAGCCGCGCTAAGGCGAAGCTGGAGATGAAGAAGCTCGCAACCGAGGGTGGCGACAAGACGAAGATAAAAGCGCTCGACGCCCGCCAGCAGGCGCTCAAGATACTGGCCAACTCCGCATACGGGTATATGGGCTTCTCGCGGGCGAGATGGTACAACAACGACTGCGCAGCCTCGGTCGCCGCCTGGGGCAGGGAATACATAAAGGCCACTATGAAAACGGCCGAGGAGGAGGGTTATCGCGTAGTCTATGGTGACACCGACAGTTTGATGATGACAGCCCCAGGAAAGTTCGACAACAACAAGGTCGCTAAGATAAAGAACGACTTTTTGGCGAAGATAAACACCAAGCTGCCCGAAGCCATGCAACTTGAGTTCCAGGGCTTCTATCCGCGTGGTGTCTTTGTCACGAAGAAAAGATACGCACTCATCGGCGAGGACAAGAAACTGACGATCAAGGGCCTTGAAACCCGAAGGCGCGACTGGGCAAATATCGCGAAGACGACACAGGAGAAAGTACTTTACACAATCCTCTGGGAAAACAACCCGGGCAAAGCCGCAGAGATCGTCAAGGAAGTGGTCAAAGACCTGCGCGAAGGTAAGGTCCCGCTCAAGGAGCTTGTGGTCTTCACCGGCATAACCAAGCCGTTGGGCGAGTACGAGAACGTCGGCCCGCATGTCATGGCCGCGATGAAGGCGATGAAGAGAGGGAAGATGGTGAGGCCTGGCGACGTGATACCATATATCATCACAAAGAAAGGCTCCTCCATAAGCGACAAGGCCGAGATGGTCGGGTTCGTCAACGAGAACGACTACGACGCGGAGTACTACGTAAATAATCAAGTGCTGCCAGCCGTTATGAGAATACTAGAAGCTTTGGGATACACTGAGGACGAGCTTAAGGGATTGGGAAGACAGATGACTCTGGGCGGTTTCTAAGAGTCTTGATCTTCGGTTTTGAGTCCTGTCAAGTAGCTCAGAGCTCATAAGGATCATCACAGCCCTTTTGCTCGCTGCGCTCGCCACGAGGTTCGCGAAGCGAACCTGTGCCCAAGTTCGGCGAAGCCGAACTTCGGGAAAAGCGCTGGCGGAAAAGAGCTCCGTGGTTGTTCGCTTCATCACAGCCGCTAATTTTGTTTAGACGAGCCTATAAATCAGCGCAGTCTCTCGCCCGAAGTAAGGTTGATAACAGTCGACGGCCTCCCCAACTCGCACCTGCCACCATCCAGGACAAAGTCGACTTCTCTTAGAATCTCAGGCGGTAGCTCAAAGACTGATCGCGCCGGCCCCTGGCCAGAGAGATTCGCAGACGTTGTGACTATAGGCCCGCCAACTTCTCTTATCAGCGCAAGCAGTAGGCTATAATCTGGTATCCTGACTCCCACGGTGTCGCGTCCTGCCGTGACTAATTTTGGTACCCCTTTGTTCTTGACTATGAAAGTGTATGGTCCGGGCAGTTTCTCCCTAAGCTCTTTCTTCTGGTCTTCATCGACTGATACAAACTTCAGCAACTGCATGATATCACCGAAGGCCACAGACAGCGGCTTGTCAAAGACACGGCCCTTTATCTCAAAGACACGCTTTACGGCACCCTCATTGAGCGCGTCGCAGCCGATGCCGTAGACGGTGTCAGTCGGATAGATGAAGACCGCCCCGGACTTTATCCGCTTGGCCATCTCACTTAAGTCAGCTCCTCGAATGTCTATTATCTCAGCCGGCTTTTTCTTCTCGGTGTGGTTTTCAGTGTACATGCTGAGCAATTCCTCTGGTGTCAGCTGGTTGACCCTCTTCTCACCCAGTTTTTTGTTCCTTCCCTGGAACAGCTTCGTGACGAAGTCCAGGAAACCCTTGTCCAGTTTCTGCTTAGGCCTCAAGCGGACTATCTGCGACTCAACCTTTGGTTGTGGCTTGAAGGCGTTCTTCGGAATCTTGTCCAACAGCTCTATCTCGCAGCAGAGCTGCGCATAGACAGAGACAACGCCGTAGTCTTTATCTCCCGGTTTTGCCGCAAGCTTCTCTGCGAATTCTCTTTGGAGGACGATGACTGCGAGTTTGAAATCGTGCTGCAGGAGTTTTAGCATGAAGGGCTTTGAGATTAGATAAGGCAGGTTCGAGATGCACTTATCGAACGGCGGCCACCTGACCTTCAGTGCATCGCTGGCGATTATATCGATCCCAGGCATCTTTTCGGCAAGCGAGCCGGCTATGGCTGAATCCTTCTCTATTGCAGTGACGTCGCATCGCTCGGCCAATAGTCGGGTAAGCGCGCCCTCGCCTGGGCCGATCTCTAATACGCGATCTTCGGCCTTCAAGTCGCCGCAAGCTACGATTTTATCCAAGACTTTCTTGTCTATCATGAAGTGCTGCCCCAACCTGACCATCTTTTTACCGTTTTCTTAGTATTTTATAATGATAAAACAATAATACACCATGCCATCGAAAAGACTCGAAGAGAAACTCACGAAGGAAAACCTCTGGATATATATTCTATCCTTGCTCAGCAAAAAGGACATGTACGGCTATGAGCTGAGGGCCGAGGTGCAAAAACGTTTCGGCTTCAAGCCAGGGAACGTGACTGCATACAGGGTCCTTTACTCCTTAAAGCTCAAGGGGCTTGTAGAGATAGTCGCCAAGGCAGGCAGCGGCCGGGAGCGGAAATATTACCACATAACAAGGGCAGGGGTTGAGGAGCTTGAGCGAGGCAAGAAGGTGCTTAGAGAAACACTGCTTAAGTTATAACATAGAACACCGCTTAACTATAACTAGGATAATAAGGATACAACAGATGAACTCGAAAATCCTTCTGGCTGGTGTCGTGCTTATTGCTATATGCGCCTTTGTGCTTTTGAGCCAGTCGCCCCCACCAGCCCCCGGGCCGGGAACCGATCAAGGGAGCTGCGGCGACGGGACCTGCGACGATTTCGAACAACTAAACAACGTGTGCCCAGAAGATTGTAGCGGAGGGACCGGCGAAGTCCCGCTGCCCCTCGCCCCGCAGCCGCCCACGGCACAAGACGAGTGCATATCGCAATGCGTACAAAGTGGGAAGCAGCCGCCGCAATGCCTCCAAGAATGCCAAGGCAGCCAGCCCGTGCAAAACGTGTCCAATCTCACCCTGGCCAATGGGTTTGCGTTGGGTTTTATGGGTTTAGAACCCGAGGAATCCGAGCTTTTCGCAGAGCTAGGGGCAAAATGGGTGAGGAAGAACCACTGGTATGCCCCAGACGGAAGCTTTATAGTCCCCGGGATGCCTGTCAAACCGCTTGTTGAAAAGGGAACTAACGTTCTCATAAACGTTGAACCCCTTGCCCTGCAGATGCCTAATGATTATGCCCAATATAAGTCGAGGCTCTCAGGCCTGGTTTCCAAAGAGAAAACAAATGTCAAATACTGGCAGATAGGCAACGAGCCTGACCTTATCTGGACTATGGCAGGCAAGACCAGCGATGATTATGTCGACTTTTTCCTCGAGACTGCGCCGGTGATACGGCAGGTGTGCCCGGAGTGCAGGATAGTCCTCGGCGGGATAAGCAACCAGTACGACAGCGGGGACAACTATGAGTACTTTAAGACAATCTTGACTGAAATACGCGCGCAGAGTACAGACTCAAGACCGTTCGACGCGTTTGACATGCACCTCTACCTATTCAACGATTCTGACTACACAAAGGCGCAAAAGGCCGCACAGAATTATAAGCAGCTGCTCTCTGAAACAGGCTATGACTATCCCATTGAGCTCATTAGCACGGAGTTCGGCACGCATTCCGGCCAGCCTAAAGGGACGGGGGATTTTGTCATAATTGGCATACCTTTCCAGTCTGAGGAGGCGCAGGCCAAGATGCTCATAAAGATGCATGTTGGTTTCTTCAGCAATGGAGTCACCAAAGCATTTTGGGTCAGTCTTCTGAACTTCTACAAGTTCGGCCACAACAACCCTGAAGAAGGCGGCTTTTGGGACCTTGTCGGGCTTGCATACAACGGCAAAGGCAGCTATGACCTTGCAAACAACCTGGCGCCGGGCGCTAAAAAAGAGTCCTTCTATGCATACAAGATTCTTGCGGCAAAAGTCCGGGGGAAAACTGATGCAGAAGCCATCTCCGAGAATGTCTATAAGTTCAGCGGCGGCGGGGAGACCGTTTATGTCGCATGGAGCGACACTACGGGCAGCCTGCCAGCTTCGATAAGCGGCATGGTGAAGGTTACCAGTTACATGGGCGCAGAAGAGGTTAAAGATGCAAGAAGCGTAATACTGACTGACAGCCCGATATTCATTGAAATAATTTAGTAGTCTAATAGCCTAACTCAGTCTCCTAGCTATTTTTCCGGCGAGTATCCCCGTTTTCAAGGAAACACCATTCTTCCTTATCACGGGCTTGCACTTGCCTTTTTTTATGTTCTCTAGAATCTCTGCAGCATCCCGGCCCTCAACTACAGTGCATATCACCCCTATCTCGCCTATTGAATGCGCATCGCTGCCCCCGACTAGCGGTTTCCCATGCTTCTTAGCCATTTCCTCCGCTTTTCCATTCCCGTAAAGGCAGTGGCCGTTTATCTCAATTGCATCGAAGTCCAACTTCCAGCACAAATCACCGACCCCGCTCCTGAGAGTATCATATGGGTGCGCGGCAATAGCCAAACCGCTGAGCTCGTGTATTCTGTCAATCGTTTCCTTCGCGGACATTCCATGTTCCACCTTTTTCGTGACGCCAAGAGCGACTATGTGCCCGTCATTGGAACTGACCTCCATGCTCGGTATTATGACAAGATTTTTGGATGTCTGTTTGGCCGCCTGCAGCGAGCCATCTATCGCGTCATGGTCACTGACTGCCACTGCCCCGAGGCCGATATCCTTTGCAGCCTCTATTATATCCTCTATCCTGGAGCTGGAGTCAAGAACCGAGTATCTAGAGTGTATGTGGCAGTCAAAGAGCATGCTAAATTTGACGCTATCGAATTAAAATCACCTCTATTAGTTTTCTACTCCTGCATCCCCGCCACACCGAAAGTCACAGACTCTATCTGCACATAGGTGTTGCCGCAGGACGGCTTGCCGGAACATACAAGCAGGCCACGCGCGCCGTGGTTTTCACCCTCTGGCGGGAAAAGGCTTTTACAGAAGCTGTCCGTGTAACTCGACACGGCACTCCCGCCACAGAGTCCATCACACAAATCGTTTATCCTGTTTATGCAGTTGGCCCTCACCTCATCCCAGTCCAACTGTATCTGCATTCTCGGTTTCTCCTTCAGAGCCTGATTACTACATTTTTGGTCTGAAATGACCTCGCCCAAGAAGCACGTCATCAGAAGGGCGCTGTGCCCATATATATCGCCGTACATATCCCTCAAATCCTGGTTTTGAACACTGCTGATAGAGCTGCCCTTGTCCGACCAAAGTATAACCTCGCTGTTCGGGTCCTTGCCTGCGCCTATCTTGATGTCCATATTGGTCAGCAGGACCCTTACGTTCTCCTTATAGAGGTCTATGTCCTCTTGGTTTTTTTCTGGGTCTCGGCCTGGGTTTTCCCCGCACTTTAGCCTCATAGATTTTATACTGTCCGTATTCGTGTTCTGCAACGGGTCTTTGAACCTGAAAGTGGTTTCAGTATCGCCGGAGTAGACATAGTTAGCATTGTCGTCTTCAAGCACACCTTTCAACAGAACGGACTTGGCCTTCCCTTCCCATTTCTTGCACACTGGGTGAACAGAATCAACGTAGTTATAGTAATTGAGGCACACGCTCCCCAACGGCGCGAGTATCTCCTTCATGACCGAGGTCATGCCCCCCGGGCAGGAACCCCCGCTGCAGGTCAGGTAAAGGCTGCCGCTCTGAAGATTGTATAACGGGTTCGGGTTGCTGTTGTCCGGGGTCTTTGGCGGCTCCATACCAGAACATTCTTTATCCCCCATCTTCGTGTGCACTCTGACCGGCATGCAGTTCCTGTAGCTACTGGGATTTGCTGCCTTATCTATCTCAGCGCAGGAGACTTCAAAGTCGGAGAGGTTGTATACCCTCTCCTTCTCCTGTTTAACCAAGAACTCCACAAGACTCATACCGGTATACCCGCGGTTTTGGGCCTCTGTGCTCACAAGATCCTTTACGATGCCTGACAACCAGTTATTCATCAACGAATCCCAGTCGTCGGCGATATCCCTCAGGTTCACGTCCCCGGGTTTCTGCAGCTTGTTGTCATCCTTGTTTATCGCCACCCACCTACCGGAGGAGTACTTTGCGATAGGTTCTGGTATATCCGCCGCCCCGGTGTTGATTATCTCCTTAGCCTTGAGTATAGTCCACCTGGCCATCTCATAAAGTGTAGGTACGCGGATATTCACCCTGTAGTACCTGCCAGTTATGTCCACAGTAACGTTGCCCTCAGGGTCTAAGGATGTGCATCTTACCCTCTCTCCCAGTGTCATGCTTCTTACTTCTATGGTGCCGTCGCCCCTGTCAGAGTTTTTCGTGGCAGTTTCAGAGGAAAACTCCTCTTCTGGCACCACCTCGCACTTGTCCACATCCGGCATGCTCTCATAAGCTTTGGCATATGCTTGTGCGTTCAGCCCGAGGGTAGGCCCCAGATTCGCAAGGTAGTGGTTCTCAAGGTTGTTCTTCACACTGTGCTGCCAGTCTGACTCATTGGTGTTTATGTCAAAGTAGTCGTCTTTGAGGAATTTCGAAGTGAGCGACTCGAGGCTGTACTGCAGCAAGACGTTGTAGCTGTCGGCCATTATCACCCCCGCGATAAACTGCAGCTTGTCCTGGTCATCGGTCGCCCTTATCTTGGCTATAGTGGCGTCGTTCTCGACGACCAACAGAGCCGCAAGCAGCGCTGCCGTTAAGAATATCACAGTTCCCAGCAGCGGTGTGGCTGTGTAGAAGCCCTTCCGGGTCTTGAGGATGCTCGGGCTGAGGTTGAGATGTCCATGGTTTCGGGTTCCGCGTCTTGTCAAGACCGTAGACCGAAGACCCAAGACAGATTTTCCGAGGGGCATGCTCATTATACTGAGCGGCCAAGAAAAATCTAATATGCTTCGGGTCTTCAGTCTCCGGTCGCGGGTCCCACCCAGGCGTTGCTGAGGACCCAAGACCGAAGACCCATGACCGGTTAGCCGTATCTCACTTTCATCGCCAGCAGTGAGCCGGCCAGGCAAAGAGAGACTGTGTTGGCCGCTATCAGGGCGGACTCTCTTATCAGCAGGCCATAGGCCAGCCAGAGGGCGAGGCCCGAGACCATTATGGCAAGGAAGGGAAGCGAGAGTTCGTCCGTCTTTTTCGTAGTGTAACTCTTTATCACCTGCGGCACGATGGCCGCAGTGGTCAGGAAGCCTGCTAAGTAGCCAAGGTAGACAACATTCATGGTAGGTTTAGGGGACAAAATAAAAAAGGTCGGGGCTTAGGATACCTGGTTGGAATATAGGAGCAAGCAAATCGCCCCTCTAGGACAGCAAAGTAGGTCAAAGTCCGGTCCACGCAAAATGTAGTGTAACTGACTAGAAAAGTTACACTACAGAAGTAAGACCTGAAAACAGGCGTTTTATCACTAGGTCTTGGGTAGCATCCCGCTGATGCCCAGCAGGCGCATGAGCCCCTGCTGGGAGTGGGTCGGCTGCACGAGCGTGCTCCGCTTCCTGCCCTTGG
>Ga0172363_10004842_pt1 | contig 10867 bp, 9 predicted proteins | sample LakKivs2_kivu2a2_FD_114541 | JGI IMG/M metagenome (GOLD analysis project Ga0172363, IMG submission 114541) | Sediment microbial communities from Lake Kivu, Rwanda - Sediment s2_kivu2a2 | ecosystem: Environmental > Aquatic > Freshwater > Lake > Sediment | place: Rwanda: Western Province, Lake... | reverse complement strand
GGCATCTGTCGACGACGACCAAGCGGTAGGCATCGTGGAAGTTGACGGCGAGCGTTCCTTTCTGGCCGGCGGCCGGGTGACTACAATTCCACGATGGGCGTGACCGCGGCGAACTGGCGGTCGAAGTGACCATCGTCGTGGGGCGGGCCGTGGAACTCGAATTCTTGCGTTGGCTGGGAGAACGATTGCCGGCCGATGGGCGCGCGCCATTGGGACTGCGCGATGACGCGGCCATTCTGGAACTATCCGGCCCGCGCGTGGTGACCACGGTCGACATGCTGACCGAAGGCGTGGACTTTCTGCTTTCGCAGGACGATCCCGAGCGAGTCGGCCGCAAGGCACTGGCGGTAAACTTGAGCGATCTGGCGGCGATGGCGGCACGACCCGTGGCGGCGCTGGTGGCAATGACGCTGCCGCGCGACGGGGCGCTGAAGCTTGCCCAGCGGCTCTTTGAGGGACTCATTCCCCTGGCCGAAGAATTCGGCGTGGCACTGGCCGGCGGAGATACCAACACCTGGGATGGACCGCTCGCGATCAGCGTGACGCTGTTTGGCGAAGTCAGCGAGCGCGGGCCGCTGCTGCGCTCGGGGGCCAGGCCGGGCGATGTGCTACTGGTTACGGGGAAGCTTGGCGGGAGCCGGCTGGGGCATCAGTTCGACTTCACGCCGCGCGTGCGCGAGGCCCTGTGGTTGGCGGAGCACGCGGAGCTGCATGCCGGGATCGACCTGAGCGATGGGCTCTCGCTCGATCTGTGGCGGCTTTGCCAGGCCAGCGGCGTTGGAGCGATTCTGGACGTGGCGAACGTGCCCGTTTCGGAGGATGCCGCGAGGTGGGCCGTCAGGCTCGCCGACGGCTCGACGGCGCTCGATCATGCCCTTTCGGACGGTGAAGATTTCGAGTTGCTGCTGGCGATGCCGCGCGAGGCGGCCGAGAGACTCGTCAAGGAACAGCCGCTGGCGTGTCGGCTGACGATCATCGGCGAGTGTGTGACCGGCGAATGCGCTGGCAAGGCAGGTTTGTGGCGGCGTGAAGCGGATGGGAGCTTGACCCCTCTTGTTCCGCGCGGCTACGAACATTAGTGTCAGAGTTAAGCCAGGCTCGCGAAGCAACCACCGAGACGACGACCATGCCACGCACCTTTTCCTTCCGCGCGCAGAACATACAGGACACCGATCGACTGGGAACCGCGCTGGCCGCGGCCTTTCCAGACGGCGTGATTGCGCTGGACGGACCGCTGGGCGCGGGAAAGACCCGGCTCGTGCAGGCGATTGCCGTGGCGTGCGGAGTGAATCGGGCCGAAGTGGTCAGCCCGACGTTCGTATTGATGCACGAATATCATGGCGACCGGCCGATTTATCACGTCGATTTCTACCGCTTGCGTGACGACGACGAGTTCAACCAGCTTGGCGTGGACGAGCATTTTGGGCCGCCGAATCTGGTGCTGATCGAATGGGCCGGACGGATGGAACGCTGCATGCCTAGCAACCGGCTGGATGTCGCGATCAGCCCGCTGGGAGGCGAAGTGCGCGAGTTCAATTTCGTGTCGCATGGCGAGGCTGCGATGGCGCGGCTCGCCGAGTTGCAACGGAAGCTGGCGGGCTAGCCGAGGCGTACGCGCTACAGGATGAACTTGCTCAGGTCTTCGTCCGCGGCGAGTTCCGCCAGACGCTGTGTGACGTAAGCCGCGTTGATGACGACGCGGCCGCGATGCATGTCCGGGGCTTCGAAGCTGAGTTCTTCCAGCAGGCGTTCCATGATCGTGTACAGCCGGCGGGCGCCGATGTTCTGGCTCGACTGATTCACCTGATGAGCATATTCGGCCAGGGCTTCGATCGCATCATTTTCGAATACGATCTGGACGCCTTCGGTTTCGAGCAGCGCCTGATACTGTTTCGTCAGGGCACTGTTCGGCTCGGTGAGGATGCGGACGAAGTCGGCCTTGGTTAGATCCTGCAGCTCGACGCGAATGGGAAAGCGACCCTGCAATTCGGGCATTAGCTCGCTGGGCTTCGCCCGGTGAAAAGCCCCCGCGGCGACGAACAGGATGTGATCGGTTTTGACATAACCGTACTTGGTCTGGACGGTCGTACCTTCGACGATTGGCAGCAGATCGCGCTGGACGCCCTGCCGGGAGACATCTGCTCCGCGGGCATCGCTGGCGACGACCTTATCGATCTCGTCGATGAAGACGATCCCCAGATTTTCGCTGAGTTCGACAGCCTTGGCATTGACCTTTTCCTGGTTAATCAAGGCGTCGCATTCCTGTTCGAAGAGCACCCGGCGTGCGTCGCTGACGGCCATTTCGCGGCGGACGCTCTGTTTGGGGATGAGCTTTTCGAACATTCCTTGCAGGTCGATGTCCGAATGTTCGAGACCCATGCCAGTGAGCATCATCGGCGCGGACTTCTTCTCGAGATGGATCTCGACTTTGCTGTCATCCATCTCGCCAGACGCTAGTCGAGATCGGATCTTTTCGCGGGTACGCTCGTAGCGTTCGGGCGAGTTGGGCGAATCGGTGCCGATCTCATACGCGGGCGGGTGAGGCACGAGCAGGTCGAGCAGTCGCTCTTCCACACGTGTCCGGGCTTCGGTTTCGATTTCCTTGCGTTCGGTTTCGCGGACGATCAGGATCGCATTCTCCACGAGCTCGCGAATCATGCTCTCGACGTCGCGGCCGTAATAGCCGACCTCCGTGTACTTGGTGGCCTCAACCTTGATGAACGGCGCGCCGGTGAGTCGGGCCAGGCGACGGGCGATCTCGGTCTTGCCGACGCCGGTCGGACCAATCATCAAGATGTTCTTGGGCGCGACTTCGCCACGCATCGTTTCGGGAAGTTGCTGCCGGCGCCAGCGGTTGCGAACGGCGATGGCCACGGCCCGCTTGGCGTCCTGCTGGGCGACGATGTGGGCGTCGAGTTCGGCGACGATCTGTCGCGGGGTCAGGTCGCGCATGGGAGCACCTCGACGTTGATGTTGTCGTTCGTGTAAACGTCGATGCCGGCGGCGATTTGTAGTGCCTGCCGGACGATGGCACCAGCATCGAGCGAAGAGTGGGCGACCAGCGCCCTGGCCGCTGCCACGGCATAGTTTCCGCCGGAGCCAATGCCCAGGACGCCGTCGGTGGGCTGGATCACGTCGCCATTGCCCGTCACCAGCAACGTGTGTTTCGCATCGACAACGGTGAGCAGCGCCTCCAGGCGGCGCAGGGCTCGATCGGTGCGCCAGTCTTTGGCCAGCTCGGTGGCGGCACGCGGGATGTTGCCCGGGAAATCGCGAAGCTTGGCCTCGAAGCGTTCGAGCAAAGCGAAGGCGTCGGCACTGGCGCCGGCGAAGCCGGTAATGACTTTGCCGTCGAGCAGGCGGCGAATCTTGTGGGCGTCGGCCTTCATGACGGTATTGTTGAGCGTCACCTGGCCGTCGCCGCCGATGGCGACTTGCCCGTTGTGGCGAACGGTGAGGATGGTTGTCGAGTGCGTGGTCATGGCATGCGTGGGCCGAGGGTAGCACGGGGCGAATGCGCGGCGCACTCGCTGAGAACATGCTATCCGGCAGGGCCAGCCGAACGCTAGGGCCGATCGGTCGTCAGCAAAAGCTACTCGGGCAGATCGACGATTTCGTCGCCAAAAATCGTCGAAAGCTGCTGGTATAGCAGCATGTCGATGTCTTCGTTGATGAAGTGTGCCGAGCCGTCGGCGAACAGGAAGTGCCCGCCGCCTGGATGATCGCTGCGAAAGTTGGGGGCCACGTGCGCGCCACAGTTGTCGTCGGGATTCTCGCAGCTGGTGGGAGTTCTGGTCCCCGTGGCGCCAGGCAGACTTTTCGAGGCGTCGGTATTAAGCGCCTCAGCGTTGACCCAGGCACTGGTCACTGGGTTTTTGTTCAAGGGCTCGAGCGTACAGCCCACGACGGAGTACAAGTAGACGCCCAGTTCGGGGCCAATCAGGAAGGACGGCTCGGCGTTGATCCAGGCCATGTAGGGCTGGCGTTGGGCCGCCAGACCCGTGGCCGCGGCGTAGCGGTCCTGGCCGGGGCGCGTGGCGCCGGAAACCTGCCAGTTGTCGCCGAAGGCGCCTTCGCCCATCGCAATTGTCTTCGAGGTGCCGTCCGTGATCTTTCGCATGGGGACGGCCCAGTTGAAATCGAACATGCCTCGTTCGCTGTTGAAGGGGGCCTTCTTGTTGGCCTGGTAAGGCGGGAACGACCAGGCGTCGGTCACGCCTTTGCAGAAGGCGTAGTTCGTCGTGCCAAACGACTGGTCGGCCTTAAACACGTTGTCGGGCACAAGGACGTCGATCACCAGCAGCAAGACCTTGTCCTGCATCGGATTTTCGCCCGAGTTCGAGGGGCAATTGAAGATGGGAACGACGGTCTCGGCCACTTCAGGGCGTTGCTTGAACCAGGGCAGCTTCTGGTTATAGGGGCCGTGCAGGGCCGTCTCCTCGAAGTACGGCATCAGCATTGCATGCGGGCTCGCGAAGACATCCGCCGCTCTGCGCGGATTGACAAAGCCTGCGGGTGGAAAGGTCTTCAACGCGTCGTGATAGTTTTGCAGCGCGATGCCAAACTGCTTCAGGTTCGAGATGCACTTCGAACGGCGAGCGGCCTCGCGGGCTGCCTGGATGGCCGGCAGCAGAAGTGCGACCAAGACACCGATAATCGCAATCACGACCAATAGCTCGACGAGCGTGAACGCGGTTCTACGGCGGTCCATGACGGAATTCCCTGGGAGCACTGCGGCACGCGGACCGGCACTGCCTTGACCCCCATGGCACGTGCCGCTCCACACACGCTGCTTTCCGCACTGTACTGATTCGCAAGGTCGACAGTCAAGGAAGAACGGGTGAAAAGTGGTGAGAGATGCGGAGGCGCGATTTCGGTTAGCGAGACGCGCCTTCCAGGTGATCGCCGAACGTAACCGGCGCGCTGAGCGCCACGGTGAGCCGAGCGAGATACTCGTCGCGTGGAATTTCGACGGCTCCTAGGCTGGCCGTGTGGGAGGTCTTCTGTTGGATGTCGAAGAGCTGGTAGCCGCGGGATCGCAAATGCTCGACGAGGTGCACCAGCGCGACTTTCGAGGCATCGCTCGCTCGGTGGAACATCGACTCGCCTGCGAACAGTCCGCCGATCGCGACACCGTAGGTGCCTCCCACGAGCACGCCGTCCTGCCAGACTTCGATGATGTGAGCGTGGCCGAGTTCGAACAACCGGGTGTAGGCCGCGATCATGGGGGGCGAAAGCCAGGTGTTGTAGCGACGATCGTCGGCCGTGGCGCAGCCTTCGATGACGCCGGCAAAGTCGCGATCGCACGTGACTTCGAACGTGCCGCTGCGGCAGGTGCGTGCCAGGCGACGCGAAATGTGGAGCCCGTCGAGCTCGAAGATCGCGCGCGGGTCGGGCGACCACCAGACCATGACATCGGTGCCGTCGAAGATTGGCCAGGGAAAGATGCCGTGAGCGTACGCGTCCAGCAGCCATTCAGGCGCGAGCTTGCCGCCGAAGAGCACTACCCCCTCGGGCTCGGCGAGTTCAGCGGGCGGAAAATACTTGGATTTTTCGAGGGCCGGCATAGTGCGTTACCGCAATCGTTCGCAGTTCTCGCTCCGCACACTGGAGCGTGACACCGGAATGCTATGGAATCGGCGCGGCGATTGCTATACTCGAAGTGGAGGTTTGGTCGATCCCGTGTGGCCCGCCGCTTGGGCCTGCTGCCCCCGCAAGATTCGCAATTCTTCGATGGACGAAATCGTCACACCTCCACCGCGTTTCGAGTCAGCGCCGCGGACCGGTTCCGGGCTGCCGTGGCTGCTTACGCTGCTCGTGATTCTGATCGTCTTTTTACTGATGCCGTGGTTTGTCGAGCGGTTGTACTACTCGATGACGATTGGCAAAGAGCGTGCGCAGGTGGAATCGGCCCGGGGGCAGTTGCCCACGCCAGCGCTGACGGAGATTGCCAGGCAGTCGGCAGTGGTGGCCAAAGCGATCGGTCCCAGCGTGGTGCATATCGACACGATCCAGGAATATGAATCGCGGGAGCAACCGTTCGGGGCGCGAGCGACCCGGCAGGCCGTTGGCCAGGGGTCGGGTGTGATTGTCGACGAGGCGGGATACATCGTCACGAACAATCACGTGGTCGAAAACGCCAGCGAGATCATGGTCAACCTGAGCGGCAACGAACGCCGGCCGGCAACCGTGGTGGGGCTCGACGAGACGACCGATCTGGCCGTGCTCAAGATCGACTCGGGCGGATTGATCGCGGCCGATTGGGGCAACAGTGACGCGCTCGAGGTTGGTTCGCTCGTCTGGGCCGTGGGAAATCCGTTCGGTCTGGACCGTAGCGTGACGTTCGGCATCGTCAGCGCCAAGAATCGGCGTGGCTTTCAAGGGACGAGCGCCTATCAGGACTTCCTGCAAACCGATGCGGCCATCAATCCGGGCAACTCGGGCGGGCCGCTGGTGGATGTGACCGGCAAGATCGTGGGGATCAACACCGCGATCGTGGGACGCAGCTACCAGGGGGTGAGCTTCTCGATTCCCACCTCGATTGCCAAGGAAGTGTACGAGGGGCTGCGCAAAAGCGGACGTGTCGTGCGCGGGTATCTGGGTGTGGAACATCAGAATCTCAACGAGGAACTGGCCGCGAAGTTCGGCGTTGAGTCGCTCGAAGGGGTGATCGTGGCACGCGTGGCGCCGCGTTCGCCGGCTCAAAAGGCGAACATCGAGATCGGAGACATCATCGTCGAATGGGACGGCCAGCCGATTCACGACGCCACGGAGCTTTCAATGCTGGTTGGCAAGACGCCGGTCGGCAAGAGCGTGACGCTGAAAGTCATCCGCGGCGGAAAGCCGCGGGAAGTGACGATTCAGGTCGAAGAGCGGCCCGTGCAGTTCCGATAGGCCAGGCGGAATTCGCGGGCAACTACAGGATCTGACGCTGCCCTGTCCGCTCGCTATAATTGGCTGCTGGCGAAGCCTCCTCTTTGGCTCGCCGTTCTTGCCAGATGGAGCGCCGTGGTGTCGGGCCTGTCGATTGAAATCAAGGAACGGGTGAAGCAGGCCACGGACATCGTCGACCTGGTTGGCAGCTTCTTGCCGCTGCGCCGCGAGGGCAGCGGCTTCAAGGCCCTCTGCCCCTGGCATGACGACTCAAGGCCCAGCTTGCAGGTGAATCCCGAGCGACAGTCGTTCCGCTGTTTCGTCTGCGACATCGGTGGCGACGTGTTCAGCTTCATGATGCGGATGGAGGGGATCGAATTCCCCGAAGCCCTGCGGATGCTTGCCGATCGGGCGAACATCTCGCTGAAGGAGCAGACGCCCGCCATGCAGGGCGCGGTCGATGACAAACGGCTGCTGTACCAGGCGATGGCCTGGGTCGACGAGCAGTATCACGCCTTCTTGATGAAGAATCCGGCGGCGCAGGCGGCGCGCGAGTATGTGAAGTCGCGCAGCATCACGGTCGAGAATGTGCGGCGGTTTCAGATCGGCTTTGCTCCCGACGAATGGAGCTGGCTGCTGGAGCAGGCCAAGGGCACGCCGTACAACGCCGCAATGCTCGAAAAGATTGGCGTCATCTCGCGGCGCCGCCAGGGGCCTGGCTATTACGACCGCTTCAAAGGCCGGGTGATGTTTCCGATCTTCGATGGCCAATCGCGGGCCGTGGGGACCGGCGGACGCATCCTGCCAGGCGAGACGCCAACGGACGCGGCCAAGTATGTGAACTCGCCGGAGACACCGCTGTTCTCCAAGAGCAAGTTGCTTTACGGACTGAACCATGCGCGCGAGGCGATTCGCAAGACTGGCGTGGCGCTGGTCATGGAGGGATACACCGACTGCATCATCGCGCATCAATTCGGTTTTGAGAATTGCGTGGCGGTGCTGGGGACGGCGCTCGGTGAAGGGCACATTCAACTGCTGAAGCGCTACGCGCGCGACGCGGACCGGATTCGCGTGGTGCTGGTGCTCGACGGTGACGAAGCGGGACGCAAGCGGGCCAAGGAAGTGCTCGAGCTGTTCGTTTCAGCGAACGTCGATCTGCGGGTGCTGACGCTGCCAGACGAAGCCGATCCGGCAGACTACTTGCTGGCGCATGGGGCCGACGCGTTTCGCAAACTTACCGAGAGCGCCTCGGATGCGCTCTCGCACGCGTTTGACACGGCGACCGAGTCGATCGATTTGCAGAACGATTTGCATGCAGCGACGACGGCGCTCGAGCAGCTCGTGGGGATAATTGCGAAAGCACCGCGATTGCGGGGAGATACGCAAGTTGAAGATCGGTTAAGAGAGGAGAAGTTTTTACAACGGTTGGCGACCGATTTTCGCGTTCCGGAAGGACAAGTTCGCGAGTTGATGACGCAAATGCGGCGTAAAACCGCGACGAAACAACCAATTCAGGCGGCGCCTGCTAGCAGTCGCGAGAAAATTGAGCCGCTGGAGCGCGAATTGCTGGAGTTGCTCCTCGCTCAGCCGGACCTGATTGAGCGGTTTGCCAAACTGGTTCGCCGCGAACAGGTGGCCGGCGAGATGTGTCGCGACATCTACTCGCGGTGTGTGGAATTGTGGTCGCAAGGAATCGTGCCCGACTTCTCGCGACTGTTGTTGGAGATTGACGACCCAGTGGTTAAAACGATGCTCGTTGAACTTGATGAGTCGGGTCGCCGCAAAGCGGCCGCGGAACTTCAAGCTCGCGTGCACGACGTACTCGCCGGCTTTGAGCGCCGCGAGCGCGAACAGCAAGTTCGCCATCGCACCAGCCAGCTCAAGCACAGTAATCTCACCGCGGAGGATGAACTGGCCGTGTTGTTGGAGCTACAGCGCCATCAGCAGGCCACGCAACAAGCACTTGAAGATCGTTCCCGGCTGGGCATTTCCGATCCCACGGATGGGTAGGATGCACCAATTAGCCGGTTGGCTCGCACGGCACCGACCGAGCATGAAGCTCGTGGTCGTCAGGCTGTCCGGCCCATCGAATGTCAACGGGGGGCACCCGCGTGCCCAGGGAGGATTTGACAGGTGGACCATTCCAATCCGGAGTTGCAGGCACTTCTGGTTCAAGGAAAGACCCAAGGCTATTTGACCTACGACCAGGTCAATCACTATCTGCCCGACGAGGCAGTCAATCCTGAGAAGCTCGACAGTCTGCTGATCGCGCTGGATGAGGCCGGCATCGAACTGGTCAGCGAAGAGCCGACCGCCGCAACGCTCACGGTCGTGGGTGGCGAGAGCTCGGAAGACAGCGAAGTCGGCGGGCTCACTCCCCTGCCCGCCCGCGAACTGCCCAAGCTGAGCGACGATCCAATTCGGATGTATCTCACGCAGATGGCCGAGATTCCGCTGCTCTCGCGTGCTGAAGAAATCGCACTGGCCAAGAAGATCGAAGTCACTCGGAAGCGCTTCCGCCGCACGGTGCTGGGTTGCAACTATGCCCTGGCCGCGACGGTTCGCGTTCTGAAGGACGTCAACAGCGGCGTGCTTCCCTTCGATCGTACGATCAAGGTTTCGCTCACGGAGCGATTGACCAAAGAACAGATCATGGCCCGGATGCCGCACAACCTGGCGACACTGGACCATGTGATCGAGCGAAATCGAAAGCACTTCAAGAAGCTGATCAGCCGCTCGACGGATGACGATCAATCCGCCACGGCACGCAAGCAGCTCATCCGCGGCCGCTGGAAGGGCCTGGCCCTGGTCGAAGAGTTGAGCCTCCGCACGCGGCGGGTGCAACCGCTGGTCCGGCAGCTCAAAGAGATGTCGCGGCGGATGGACGCCATCCGTAACCGGCTCGCACAACTGAAAAGTCAGCCGGCGCTGCAGGACGAGCGGAGCCTGCTGCGCAAGGAACTGCACGACTTGATGCTGACCGCGCTGGAAAGCCCGACGAGCCTGCGAAGGCGGATCGCGACAATCGAGAAGCAGTACACCGACTACGAACTGGTAAAGCGTCAGCTTTCGAGCGGCAACTTGCGGCTCGTGGTGTCGATCGCCAAGAAGTATCGCAACCGGGGCTTGAGCTTCCTGGACCTGATTCAGGAAGGCAACACCGGCCTGATGCGGGCGGTCGACAAGTTCGAGTATCGCCGCGGGTTCAAGTTTTCGACGTACGCCACGTGGTGGATTCGCCAGGCGATCACCCGGGCGATTGCCGATCAGGCCCGGACGATCCGAATTCCGGTGCACATGATCGACGTGCTTTCGCGGCTGCGGAATGTCTCGAAGCGGCTGCAGCAGGAACTGGGACGCGAAGCGACGACCGAAGAGATCGCCACGGCTGCCGAGCTGAGCGTCGAAGAAACCCGCCGGGTGCTGAACATCGGCCGTCAGCCGGTGAGCCTCGACCGCCCGGTGGGCGAGAGCGAGGATTGCAGCTTTGGCGAGTTCATTGAGGACTCGGGCAGCGAAAGCCCGATGGTCACGGCGGGGCAAGCGATGCTGCGTGACCGGATCGAGGGGCTGCTGAAGACGCTGACCTATCGCGAGCGGGAGATCATCCGCCTGCGGTATGGCCTGGGCGATGGCTACACCTACACGCTGGAGGAGGTAGGCCGGATCTTCAAGGTTACCCGTGAGCGTGTCCGCCAGATCGAAGCCAAGGCCGTCCGCAAGCTGCAGCACCCGGTGCGGAGCCAGCAACTGGAGGGCTTTTTGAGCGGGATGGCGGGGTAGTTCGGCAGGCGAACGAACCGCGGGGGTGTTCCGCGGGAATCTCAAGTAACTCATAGCCGTGGACCGATTTCGGTCCACGGCTTTTTTATTTGGGTCTTCAGCGGAATCTGTGGGTGAGTTTCGTTAGGTATTTGGGCAGGAGTGTGGAGCGGCGTTGCGCCGCGATTGTTTTTGCGTTCACGCAGACCAGGGGGGCTCATTGCCGCCCCTG
>Ga0172363_10004840_pt1 | contig 10870 bp, 6 predicted proteins | sample LakKivs2_kivu2a2_FD_114541 | JGI IMG/M metagenome (GOLD analysis project Ga0172363, IMG submission 114541) | Sediment microbial communities from Lake Kivu, Rwanda - Sediment s2_kivu2a2 | ecosystem: Environmental > Aquatic > Freshwater > Lake > Sediment | place: Rwanda: Western Province, Lake... | reverse complement strand
GCCACCCGGGAAGAAGTCGATTACACCAACAAAAGAACGGGTTTCTTCGGGAAAGCCACCTTCAAGCTCACGCCCAATGACTCCTTCTCATTGCTCTACTTCCTGGACACTTACAGCATCCTGGGAACGCGGGACATCAACACAATCAAGACCAGGCAGCCCAAAGACGACTATGATATGGGTGTCTATAGTGCTTACTACCAGAGGGTTTTCGGCGATAACCTCATCGTGGACTTCCGCTACGGCCGTTACCGCTGGGCCAATAAATGGGGACCGCGCTATGAGGAGGCGGGTTTTCCGGACAGCCTTTATTATGTTCCCGGCACCTATCCACCTATTTATGCATTCACCTTTGGGGGCTATCCCGGTGGCGGAGATAATTGGCAATCCAGAGACCAGTTCAACCTCAACATGGAATGGTATCTCGGCAACATGCGGTTCAAAGGAGGCCTGGCCTATACCAACGAATACAGCAAGTCGGAACCTTTCTATTTCTACGGAGATAGCCGAAGCTCCCTCGACCCCAACCTCCAGGGCGTGACGCTCGGATTCCTGCTTGACAATCGTGTCTGGCCGCCGAGTGAGATGTACCAGAGGCTCCTCCCTTACATGAATTCCCACTGGGACGCCACTGCGGAAGCCTATGATTTCAACCACGACGGCGTCGTGACGGACAGCGAGCTCAGACAGGCCACCTTTACGGACATGGGAGAGCACGGGGTGAACTTCTGGCGGATCATGGATGCCAAGCGCGGCGTCAACAAAGTCCGGGCTCAGCGCTTCTTCGGCTACCTCATGGATGACTGGAAGCTCAACGACTACTTCACGATCAATGCCGGGTTGAGGCTCGAAAAGCATCACTATTACGATGCTGAAGGCGGCACTATCCTGGAAATGCCGGTGCGCCCCCTGCCCCGAATCGGCCTTGTCTGGAACGTCGGGGGAAGGGGAACTCACAAGGTCACCCTCTTCTACGGTCAGTTCTCCGACCCCATGCCTTTCGGCATGATCCACTTCGCCGGGAACATTTCGGGCCGGATCACCCACGAGCAGATGTGGCTGAACCACAACTGGTATACCTACAGAATCCGCGGCTCGGCGGAAGTTCGGGACTGCGCCTGGACTCCCAACACACGAGACAACTACGCTCATGAATTCTCCTTGACCCACGAGATTGACCTGGGCGAAGGACTTGTTATCTCGAGCCAGGCCTACATGCGAATGGACAGGAGAATCGTCGAAGACTACGACCTCTACACCTATGTGGACGCGTACAAGGGCGACCCGATTTGGGGAAAATACGCCCTGACCTTTGAAGATTTCGGTTTCGGGCCTGAGGGTCCCACGGGACCAGCCAACTACTTCCTGTCCAATCTCATCGGCGCCAAAAGGAATATTTACGGCTTCGACTTCGAGATTTCCAAGCGATTCTCCGACGGTTCTTACATCGTCGGCCAGTACTCCTTCAAGGATGCTAGAGGCAACAGCCAGTCGGACGGAAACGCCGACCTCCAGGGCGACTTCATCGAGATCGACCCGCGCTGTCCCTGGATGTGGGGCCCGACCCCTGGCACCATTCCGCATAAGATCAAGCTCTTCGGCACCTACAGGACCCCGATTGGCCTCTATGTCGGCGCCATGTTCTACTGGAATAGCGGAATGGTCTACACCGAATCCTACGACTTCCTGCCCGGCCGATACAGCATCTACATCAACTGGCCTCTGAACGATGCCTGGACCGACTTTGCCCAGACGGGACAGTTGAGGACACCTTCCTACTACCAACTCGACCTGAAGTTCAATTACTATCTCAAGCTCTACCAGTCGGTCATGCTCGACCTTTTCCTCGATGTTTACAACGTTACCAACAACCAGACCGGAATTGATGTCCAGTACGCCCGGAATGACTCCACCTGGAACTACCAGGAAGTGACCGAACTCCTGCTGCCCATGAGGTTCTACGTCGGAGCCAGAATCCGATTCTGATCCCTTCGGAAGCTCACATGAGGCCGGCACGCGCGGGTCGTGCCGGCCTCTTTTTTTCCCTTCGTCTATTGGATAAAATGGTTTGAGAAAGTCTCATGACGCGCCATGGACCATTGCTCCTAGCTTTATCGATTTGCCTTTTGCTCGGCTATCATGGCCCGGCCCAGGAGCCTCCGAAGCCTTCGGCAGAAGAGAAAAAACAGGAAATCCCTAAGCCCGCCTATGAAGTCGAGGTCGTCGTCACCAATGTCCAGGTGGTCGTAAGAGACAAATCGGGCCAACCTGTGACCGGCCTGAAGCCCGAAAACTTCCGCATCTATGAAGACAGCCGGCTCCAGAAGGTGACCAATTTTTTCGAGGTCAAGGGGATGGAAGTGACCTTTGCCGTCCCGGAAAAGAAACCCGAGGAGCCCACTCCTCTCACGACCCCGACCTTGCCGAAATTCCCGCATCAGGGCAACAAGATCGTTTTCTATTTTGACAATTCCCACCTCCATCCGATGAACAGGAATTGGAGCATCGACAAGCTGGAGTCTTTCATCCGCCATAATTTCCCGGCCTCCGGAGGCCCCAATCAGGGCCAGGTCGTCTGCCTTGACCAAAAGATCAGTCTCCTTCAGGATTTCACCTCAGACCCTGACCTGCTGCTGGCGGCCATAAACGAGGTCAAGCGGCATTCCGGAGGAGCCCTGTTGCGGACGAGGACGAGGGACAGCCTCCGGGAGGAGCTCAACCAGCTTTTCGGAGATTTCTCACGCCCGGAAAGAAGGGCAGAGACCTATGAGGAGGCCTTGAGCTACGCCCGCAATTACGTCGAGGCCGAGCAGAACGAACTTTTATATTCCCTGAAATCCCTCCAGGCTTTTGTCGACCAATTGGCGGGCGTCGAGGGCAGGAAAATCCTCATCTATGTCAGCGACGGGCTGCCAATCAACCCGGCCGAGGAGGTTTTTTCTTTCCTCGACCAAGCCTATCCTGTGGGCGGCGCCCGGTCGGAGGCGCTCAACTATGACGCAACGAGGCTTTTCAAGGAGCTGACCGCCAAGTGCAACATGAGTGAAGTCACCATCTATCCGATCAACGCCCAGGGTCTCGAGACAGCCATGCTTTCGGCCGATAAAAAAGAGGGTTGGAACACCTATTCTCGGGGCTCTGGGATGGTCCGCCCCGGCTCGAGGGAGAAAAACGACGCCCTCCGGCTCATGGCTCAGGAAACGGGCGGACTGGCGATCTTGAATTCCAATAAAATCAATACGGACCTGGAAAAGATAACCGAGGACCTGAACAATTACTACTCCCTGGGATATGTTTCCCTGGACCGGAGGGAAGGCGCCTATCATACGATCCGGGTCGAGCTGGCCGACGTCGAGGAGGATTGCACCGTCCGAGTCCGACAGGGATATCTGTGGCTTTCCCCTGAAGAGAAAATCCGAGAAGCCGTCTTTTCGCGGCTTTTCCTCGAACGCAAGGACAACCCGATGAGCATCGGAATCCAGGTCCTGCCTGTTGAAAAAATCCCCCTCTCAGAAAAACGCCGTCTGACTCTAAAAATCCTGATCCCTATAAAAAATCTCGCTCTTTATCAGCAGAACAACGGGGCCTCCGGGCAGATCAAGCTTTACATATTCCTCATGGACGCCAAGGGCCAGATATCTCCCTGTCATGAATTGACCGAGGACATCAATATCCCCAAGGCGGACTACGATATCGCTATGAGGAGCGTCTATCCCTACCTGGCCGAGATGCACGTTGACCCGGGCCAGTACACGATTTCTCTGGCCTTGAGGGACATCTACGGCGAGACGGTCAATTATTTGCAGGTCCAAAAAGCCGTAGATTAGTCTGTCGGGTCCCGACGGTCTATTTCTTCAACGAAAAAAGCCCCGCTTCGACCAGCACATTGAAAAATTCAGCGATATCCCGGACCTTCTGGGGCCCATATTCGGCGGCCACGGCCCGGGCGATTTCCGTGATGCTCCGCCGGCCGTCGGCGAAGTTGACCGCCTCATAAGCGGCATAGCCGCGGAGCTTGACCCGATCCATAACCCCCGGACCGAGCTTTTCAACCAGATAATCGAATTCCAGCGGACAGACAAAGTCCGGGCTTCGGATGGGAATCACTTTGCTCCAGGCCGTCTCGTCGGGCGCCGGTTTGAAAGCATCAGGCTTTATCCCGAGGGCCGCACAGGATGCCCTAAAAATCCCGCCCGCCAAATTTTTATAGGAAACAGCCAAGGTTGTGAGCGGTTCCGCCCAGGCGGTCGCCTTTGATGGGTAGTCTCTTTCTGGGGTGAAGACGGCCGTCGATGCAACTGCCTGTCTCTCCCTGGCCAACGCATGGCTGATGACGTTCTGCGCCTGAGAGAAGGCCTCGCCGAGCGCCGCTCCGTTGCTCGCCCCGATAATCTCTTCGATCGAATCGGCGGCTTCGGCGGCTAAGCGGCCGGCCGCATTCCGGACAATGAGACGGGCCAGCTCCTCGGCCTCTTTGCGCTGAGCAGTGGCCAGGTAATAGGCCGAACCCAGGGCGATGGCGCAGACGCGCCGGAGCTCCGAGGGATCTACTTTATCGGGCGTATCCAAACTCGTGTGATGAAATGTGTCGCCATGGTTGAACATGACCGAGGGCACCCTGAGCGCAACGTCGTTAAAGAGGTAATGGTCACTCCCGCCGCTGAACGGCACCCGGCTCCAGACAAAGGGATGATCACTCCCGTTTACACTCCTCAGGTTTAGCTCATCTATGGCCCGGGCGAAGTTGACGACAATATCGTTGAGATAGCTGGGCAGAGAATCCGGCGTGGCGACGATGTTGAACGTGCCGCCGGTCTTGTGGAGGTCTTCTCCGATCATGTCGAGATTGAAGGCCGCGAGAGTGTTCCTCGTCCTCTCAAGGTGGGTTTTAATATAGGGAACTGTTCCCATAAACTCCGGCACCCACAAGAACCGGATGGTCCGGCGAGGAGGCGCGACCGCCCCCGTATCTACCAATCGCTTGAGCGCCCGGGCGATCTCCAACATGCCGGCGCTGCCGCTCGCGTTGTCATTGGCGCTCGGGGCGGGATGGCAGAGGTGCCCGATGATCAGAACCTCGCTTTCGGGCTCAACCGCGCCCGGGAAGGTCGTGGTGAGGGTTTCGATCCGGGTTTCGAAAAACTCGGTTTCGACCTCGGCCCGGAGAACCATCCTGACGCCCTCGTCAAGCATTCTTTTCAAAGCGGCTCCCTGGTTCTTGCTGACATTGAAGCCGACGCCGAGTTTCTCGCGCTCCTCCCAGCTCGGCCAAAAAGCGGTGTAGCGGATCATCTCGGGATAGCCGGGCCTGACGTCTGGGGCGAAATAGGTGATGACCCCGGCCGCGCCCCGGTTCTGGCAGGCCTCGCGCATAACGGCTCCGCTCGCTCCCGAGGATAGAACAATTTTTCCCTTTACGTCCTTGCCCCTATAGGCCTCCTCGCCCACTCCCGGGCCGACATCCACAAGCTCGGTCTCGACCCGGCCGGAGCCGCTGTGCTTGACCAAGGTGAGCGGGATTTCTTCATAGGAGCAAAGCCTCTCCCGGCGCGGCTCGGTCATCCAGAGTTCCGCTCGCTTGGCCCGCCAGCCGATGGGCGTCCTGTAGGTGTAATATCGGGTCGAGCCGTTTGAAGGCCAGCCCTCGATGAGGGCGTCGGCATACCCCATTTTTTCAAGCTCTCCCTTAATCCAGACGGCAGCGTCGTGCCAACCCTCGTTAGCCTGGATCCGGTCAAATTCCGAGATGCGCACGGTGTACCGGAAGGCGATCTCGCCCGAGACCTCGTCGGCGATGGCGCGAATGAGCCGAGGCGAAGCCAGAGGCTTCTCGGAAGCTGTCATATTCACCGCTTCAAGCAGGAATAAAATAATAAGACCGGCCTTGATCCGAAAATTCCTGGCGATCATCTCACTCTCCTTCCTATTTGGATTGGGTTCCTCAATATATTTCCGTCCAATCGCCATTGTCAATCCAAACGCTCGTCCCGCGCTGGGAATTCCGTTTCGAGTTTCTCCTTTGCCCTGTCTGGATCCAGAACCGGTCCAATTGGGCAAATCCTGGGGGCCTTGAGCTCCGCCGCAGCTTTGGCGGCCTGCTCAAAGTGCCCGGCGACAAATTGACATCTTACGACCGGCCGGGTAATATACAAATCAAGGGAAAAATTCGTAGTGACTCCGGCTGAACACAGACGAACCTGAGGAACCCGGTTGTGCTGTTAGCGTCCTCCCCGGCGTAGAGGTTTTCCTTCATGAGCGCCCGAAAAGGAAGAAGCCAAAGCGGCTCGAAAAACCAGGGGGGAAATGCGGGCTCTCCGGGAATGCCGGGAACGCTACCTGGCCCTCTTCGACCGCTCTTTGTATTGCGTCTATGTCCACGATTTCCGGGGTCGCTTTCTTGACGCCAACCAAGCCGCATTAGACCTGTTGGGATACAGCCGGGAAGAGCTTTCTCGAGTCACGTTTTCGTCAATCATGGAGCCGGATCAGCTGCCCAAGGCCTTTCGCCTACTGGACGAAATCCGGCGGACGGGTTTCCAGAAGAAGCCGGTCGAATTCAGGCTCCGGAGGAAGGACGGGTCCCCCGTCTGGGTTGAAACTGAGGCTTCGGTTGTTTCAGGTGACCAGGATTCCCTCGTGATTCAGGGCATCGCCCGCGACATCAGCGATCACAAACGGGCCGAGGAAAAGCTCCGGACATCGCTCGAAGAAAAGGAGGTCCTTCTCCGGGAGATCCATCATCGGGTCAAGAATAACCTGCAGGTCATTTCATCGCTCCTCGACTTACGGGCCTCCCGGTCCCATGACAATAAGGTCATCGACCTTTTCCAGGATGCCCGGACAAAAATCCACACCATGGCTCTGATCCATTCGCATATCTACCAAAGCCAGACCTTCACCCAGATCGCCATGAACGCCTATATCCGCGACCTGGTCAGCTATCTTTCCCAGGTCTACTCAGATAAGAGAAGTTACGTCCGGCCAGTCGTTGAGGAATCTGACGTCCGCTTATCGGTCACCCAGGCGATCCCCCTGGCCATCGTCCTCAACGAGGCCATAACCAATGCCTTCAAGCATGCCTTCAAGAAAGGCCAAAGGGGAAGAATTCGAATCTCCCTCAAGAAACAGGACCAGGAACAGGTTGACCTAACGATCCAAGATAACGGTGTGGGTTTCCCAGCTGAGTTGGACCTCGATCGGAGCGAAACCCTGGGCCTCAAGCTGATGAGGAATCTCGTCAAAGACCAGCTTCAGGGGTCGATCCACTTGAAGCGAAATCGGGGGACAACCCTGGCCATAAAATTTAAAATCCTGAAGGAAGGAAAAAATGGCGAGGATACTGGTGGTTGATGACGAGGCGGCGATCACGACGCATTTGGAGGAGCGGCTCACCAGGATGGGCTACGAGGTCGTCGCCAGGGCGTCGTCGGGAGAGTCGGCCGTTGAGACCGCGCGCAGGCTGAGGCCGGACCTCATCCTCATGGATATCGTTATGCACGGCCGGTTGGACGGAATTGAAGCCGCCCGGGTGATCAGGAAGGAGCTGGATATCCCGGTCGTGTTCCTCACCGCCTACGGGGATGAAACCTTCATCTCCCGGGCCAAGAATGTCGAGCCTCTGGGATACGTGATCAAACCCTTTCAGGAAAGCGCTCTGCGGGCGGCCGTTGAGGTCGCTCTTTATAACGCCGGGGTTTCGAAAAAAATGAGGGACTCGGAGGAGCAGTGGCGTCTCCTGGCGGAAAATATGAGTGAAGGGATCATCCTGGCCGATTGCATCGGCAAAATCTTTTTTTGGAATAAAGGCGCGGAAAGCATATTCCATTATCGAGCCTCCGAGGCCATCGGCCAGCCCCTTCACTTCATCCTGCCCGAAGGGCAAAGAGCGTCGCTTCAAGAAAAAATCGAGCTGGCGACGTCCAGCGGAAAACCCGCTCCTGGCGGCAAATGGGAGGAAGTCGTCGGGCTCCGCAAGGACTGGAGCAAATTCCCCCTGGAGATTTGTCTGACGACTTGGGTGCTGAGAGGTAAGGCTCTGTTTATTTGCCTCGTCCGGGATATCAGCGAGCGCAAAAGAACAGAGGACGGAATCAAAGCTTCGCTCAGAGAGAAGGAACGACTCCTCGTCGACATCCAGGAACAGGTCCAGAACAATCTCCGGGCCATTTATAGTCTGATCGACCTTCAGTTCGAGTATCTCAAAGACAAAAAAGCAATCACCATGCTCAAAGAAAACCGGGAACGGATCCGGTCGATTTCCCTGATGCATGAGAAGTTGAACCAGGACAAGGTCCTGGCTCGAATTGACTTCGCCACTTACCTTCGGAATGTGGCCCACCGCCTCTTCGAAGCTCTGAGCCCGGACCCCAGCGCCATTGAGTTCAAACTGGATCTCGACGAGGTTTTTCTGGATATCCGGACGGCCATCCCCTGTGGGCTCATCGCCAGCGAGCTCATCTCCAATTCACTCAAGTACGCGTTTCCCGGAGCGAGGAAAGGAGAGGTTTGCGTTGAATTCCACCGGCCCACTGGCGCTGAAATTCAATACAGCCTGATCGTTAAGGACGACGGAGTCGGGCTTCCCAAAGAGGTCGATTTCCGGAAGGCAAAATCGATGGGTTTCCAGATCGTGACAGACCTCGTTGCCCAGCTTCCGGGGAAGATCAAGCTGGATAGGCGCGGCGGGACGAAATTCATGATCACTTTTCCGGCCTGATCATTTCCTCGGCTCTTTCAAGACGTTTTCGAGTTTTTCCCGGACAATCATCTCAATGAGTTCAGTCAAGGCAATCTGGGAGGGTGAAACAGGACGTTCGTCTGGAAGAAAGAATGCGGATATCTCGGAGTCTAGGGCGAAGGCAATCTTGGATAAGATGTTCCAGGTGGGGTTTCGGTACTTGCCCTTTTCTATATTGCTCAGGCAGGAGGCTGGAATACCGGCCTTGCGGGCCAACTCATATTGAAGCATCGACCTCCCGGGTTTTATTGAACTCGCGCGGGATTCTCTGAGCCTTCTAACATTCCTTCTCAGGTCAGCCAGCGTGAAGGACATTTTTGGTTTATCGCCTCTGAACAAAAAAAACAAATCGGGAAATTAATACCACAAATAATTTTTTTGCGCAATTATTTGCTCCGCAATATCAATTCCTAATATCGTCAATATTAACCAAAGATTATTTTTTAAATAAAATATTACTTGACAAATTAAATCTATTCACTTATTTTATCTACAAGATAATAATATTGGCAATACTAAGAATCTTTCCCTAGCTAAAAAGGAGGAAAAAATGCCCAGACTGTCTCTCGAGGACCTGACTAAAATCAGGGAAAAAGCCAAAGCCACCGCCATCCTGCGAGAAGGAGGGCCTTTTCGGGCAAAAATCACTGTGCATATGGGTACCTGCGGCATCGCTTCCGGAGCGAGAAGCATCATGGAGACCCTGCAGAGAGCCTTGGAAGAGAAGGAAGCCTTCGATGTCCTGCTCACGACCTCGGGCTGCGCCGGGATGTGCAGCCATGAGCCTATGGCCACGGTCGAGATCGCCGGCAAGACACCGGTGAAATACATCGATCTCACCCCGGATAAAGCCAAGCTTATGTTTGAAAAGCATGTTCTGGGAGGCGAGCCTGTAACCGAGTTCGCTCTCGGAGCCGGAAGCGAAAGGACTTATTAAGGAAAGGAGAAAAAATGCAAAACCGGCTTCACAGACTGGATTTGATGATCTGCGGAGGAACCTCCTGCGTGTCCCATAACTCCATCCGGATTAAGGATACGCTTGAAGAGGAAATCACCAAAGCGGGCCTCAAAGACGAAGTCCAGGTGGTCACCACGGGTTGTCTCGGCCTTTGCGAAGCCTGTCCCCTGATTGTGGTCAAGCCCGATGACATTTTCTACGCCAAGCTCACCCTCAAGGACATCCCCTATCTCGTGACCGAGCATTTTCTCAAGGGCCGGCCGGTCAAGCGCCTGATGTTTTCTCCGCCCGAGAACGGCTCGCCGATCATGAAACTGAGCGACATCGGATTCTTCAAAAAACAGATTCTGCTCGCCCTCAGAAACCGCGGTCTCATCGACGCGGAAAAGATCGATGACTACATCGCCCGCGACGGGTACCGAGCTCTGGCCCGGGCCCTGACCGAAATGGCTCCAGACGAAATCATCAAGGAAATCAAGGCTTCTGGGCTGAGAGGCCGGGGCGGCGCGGGCTTCCCGACCGGGCTGAAGTGGGAGTTCGTCCGGCAGGCCGAAGGAGAGCCAAAATATATCATCTGCAACGGGGATGAAGGCGATCCGGGCGCCTACATGGACCGCAGCATCGTTGAGGGAGACCCCCATTCTGTTCTCGAGGGGATGGCCATCGGAGCCAGAGCCATCGGCGCCAAACAGGGCATCGTCTATATCCGGAACGAATATCCCCTCGCCTTTCAGCGAATCAGCAAGGCCATCGAACAAGCTCGCGAATACGGACTGCTCGGCCATGACATTCTAGGTACCGGTTTTGACTTTGATGTCAAGGTGGTCCGGGGAGCGGGAGCCTTTGTCTGCGGCGAGGAGACGTCGCTTATCGCCTCGATCGAGGGACGGCTGGCCGAGCCAAGGCCCCGTCCTCCCTATCCCGCTCAATGCGGACTCTGGGGCAAACCGACCAATATCAACAACGTCGAGACCTGGGCCAATGTCCCGGTAATCATAGACCGGGGAGCCAAATGGTTTTCTTCCATCGGGACGCCGCTCAGCAAGGGGACCAAGGTGTTTTCGGTTGTCGGCAAGGTCAAAACCACTGGACTGGTTGAAGTCCCGATGGGTTTGACCATCGGCGAGATCGTCTTCGATATCTGCGGCGGAATTCATAACGATAAAAAATTCAAG
>Ga0172363_10004839_pt1 | contig 10871 bp, 10 predicted proteins | sample LakKivs2_kivu2a2_FD_114541 | JGI IMG/M metagenome (GOLD analysis project Ga0172363, IMG submission 114541) | Sediment microbial communities from Lake Kivu, Rwanda - Sediment s2_kivu2a2 | ecosystem: Environmental > Aquatic > Freshwater > Lake > Sediment | place: Rwanda: Western Province, Lake... | reverse complement strand
GTTCCAGCCGCGGGGTGAAGCCAAAAAGGAATTTTACGCTGAATGGCCAATAAACATTGAAATCTCCGGCACCTATCACAACCTGGGTCTATTTTTTGATAGACTGAGCAAATTCTCGAGGCTATTCAATATCAACAATTTTTCCATCACCGCCTTGAGTAATCAGACGGATGCTCTGACCATCGGTTCGAAATTTGTGGCTACTACCTATTATTTTATTGAAGAACTGCCTAAACCGGCCAAGAGTGAATCCACCTCACGGCAACAGAGGAAATAAAATGAGAAAAACATTACCTTTAATTATGATACTTTTATTAACCGGATTTATGGGGTTCTCTGCCCCGGGTCAAGAAGTTCAAAAAACAGAACAGCAAGAGACAGTAATTTCTGCTCAACAGGCAATGACCTCTATCCCCCCGCGAGCTTCTTACGACCCCGGAGGCCGGAGAGACCCATTCAAAGACCTCATCGGTGGCGGCCGAGTCAGCGGCAAGGCCTCGTCCACCGATGGGCAATTGACCATAGATAATGCTGTGCTCGTCGGTATTGTCAAAACCCCGAAGAGCTTTGTGGCTGTTGTTTCTGGTCCTCAGCAGTTCCCCTATTTTCTGAAAATTGGCGATAAACTGGCTGATGGCTATGTATTCTCAATCAACGACTCTCAGGTCATATTCCGTAAGACTCACGAACGCGGCTTCCCTTTAATGAGGCCCAGAAACGTTGTCAAAGAAATCAATCCGGAGGAGCGTTAACATGAAAAGGAAAATTTGTTGGCTTACGCTGGCAGTGATAAATCTGATGATGGTTTCCAGCCTGTTAGCTCAGGCTGCTCCGCCAGCAACTAACCTGACTAAAATCGAAGTAAAGCCTGGAGTTCTTTCTACCAGAATCGTTCTGATAGGCTCAGGACCTATCAGTGTCCAGAAAGCTGCCTATACCTCTCAGACTCCCCCGGTCCTGGCGCTCGAACTGATCAATGTCAAACCGATTGAAATTCCAGCTACCATGCAGATTGATGGCCGGCTGGTCAAGAAAATCAGCCTTGAACCAGCAGAAGCAAATTTCAGACTGTTGCTGCAGCTAAAAGAAAAAGTCCCTTACAGGCTGGCGATTGAAGAAGGAAGGACGGTTGTCGAGCTGAGCGAATTTCTCAAAGCCTCTGCCTACGTCATTGATCCGGCAATCAACGCCTTGATAAGGCCAGAAAATCAAATTTATTTTAACAACCTGAACGTCAGAAACGATCCCGGTCAGGTTAACATCAAAATCAATCTAACTGGCGAGGCCCTGACTCAGACATTTGCTCTGGATAATCCAAGCCGACTGGTAGTTGACCTTCTGAACACTCAATACCAGAGGCCCAGCCTGGCCTATCAAATCGGCAGAGCTAACGTGGAAAAGCTGAGGGTCGGCCAGTTCAAGTCGTCAGACCCATGCCCGATTACCAGGCTGGTTTTCGACCTTAAAGATGCCGGCTGGTATAGCCTCGACACTTCCAGGAATGAGCTGAATATTACGTTCTTTACTCCGAGTGAAGCGACCATGCGTGAAAACAAGGTCGAAAAGGTCCAGACCGCTCAGAATGAACCGGTCCAGACCGTTATGGCTAACGCTCTTCCTGTTGAACCAGCCAGATCCGTTAAAGAGCCTGAAAATCAGCCTGAGGAAGCTGAACCCCTGAAGATTAAATCTCAGCCTGTGGTTGATACGCCAGCTGGAGAACCTGAGCCAAAAATGCCTGCTAATCCACAAGTGCAACCACAGGAAAAATTCAAACCGAGAGTGATCTCTGGTGCTGAAGAAAGATATTCAGGCGAAATAATAAGTATGAAATTCAAAGATGCCGATCTGCGTGATGTGATATTGTACCTGGCCGATTTTGCCGGTTTGAACGTTATTTTTGACCCCGAAGTCAGAGGCACCGTTACCTGTAACCTTCAGGAAGTTCCCTGGGACCAGGCTCTGGAAATTGTCCTGAGACAGAATAAGATGGGGAAAGTCATCGAAGGCAATGTTTTAAGAATAGCTCCAATGTCCACCCTGTCGAGAGAAGATGAAGAACTCAGGAAGTTAAAAGAAAGCAAGGAACTGGCAGGTCCAGTTCAGGTTAAGACCATAACTCTTTCTTATTCTAAAGCCAGAGATGTTCAGGGCCTGCTCAAGAGTAGACTTTCCAAGACTGGCGAAATCGTCATCGACGAAAGAACGAACACATTGATAATTTCTGAAGTCAGAGACAGGATGGAACTTCTGGAAAAACTGATCAGCGTGCTCGATACCCCGACCCCACAGGTTTCGATCGAAGCCAGAATAGTCGAAGCCACTTCCACCTTTATCAGGAACCTGGGCATTCAGTGGGGCTACAAAGGAATTATTGACCCGTTCTATGGCAACCAGACTTCCATCCAGTTCCCGAATAAAATACTTGCTGACGGCGCGATGATTCCTCAGGGTATTGTTACCAAAGGAATTGGTGGACCTCTCGGTGGCTATGCCGTTAACCTCCCGGCACCGGCTTTCAACAGCGCCATTGGGTTCTCCTTTGCCAATGTCCTTGATACCTTCAGGCTGGACGTTGCCTTATCCGGACTGGAAACCTCCGGAAACGGCCGGATAATCTCATCGCCCAAAGTGACCACTCAGAATAATCAGGCTGCAGAAATCATCCAGGGTCGTCAGATCCCGGTGCAGACAGTGGCCAACTTTACTGTGACCACCAGGTATGTAAATGCTGCCCTGGAACTGAGGGCTACTCCGCAGATTACGGCTGAGGGCACAATCATTATGAACATCGAAATCCAGAACAACGCGGCTGATTTTGCCAACCTGGTCAACGGTATCCCACCCATAACCACTCAGAGCGCCAAGACCACGGTCATGGTGCCTGACGGTGGGACCACAGTCATCGGCGGAATTTACAGAACTGAAGATTCCGTCACCAGAGACCGGGTGCCGTATCTTCACAGCATTCCGATTCTTGGAGCTCTATTCAGATCTTTTGCCAGAACCAGGCAGAACCGGGAGTTACTGATCTTCATTACTCCCAGGATTATAAAATAATCAACAGGAGAAACAACGATGAAGAAAACAGGTTTAACTTTTAAGATAATGGGTGTGGCTGTCCTGAGCTTGGTCCTGTTTTCCTGTAACCCGCTGGAAAAAGGATATGAGTCCAGCAGCTTTATCATCATCGAAAACATTGTCGGAAAAGACCAGGAAGGGAATGATTCCAGTGTGGTTTTTTCAGATGTAGCCAAGATCGTGGAAGGCCAGACCGTCTTCTACTCCGACTTTGTCCAGGTCACTTTTCAAGCAGCTCTCCTTGATCCCAATCCAATCCTGGGTGTCTCTCAGTTCAGTAATATAATGCTCGAAAGATATGTGGTGACTTATACCAGAAGCGACGGGGCAACCGGAGAAGGCACCGAGGTTCCATACCACTTTGAAGGAAATCTGGCCACGCTGTTGGAAGTGGGTTCGAGTGTCACAGTGCCGATAATGATTGTCAGGGATATCGCTAAGACTCAAGCTCCTCTCGATGCCCTCATCGGCAGTGCAAACGTCTTAGAATGTGTTGCCAGAATTGACTTTTATGGCCACGACTTAAGAAAAAGAGCTATAACTCAGACCGGTTATATTACAGTCCGCTTTGCCGACTATATCGACCAGAAATAAGGAGAAAAAAACTGCTCGGCCTGTTCAAATTAACTATTGCCAGATTTTAATTGACAACCGGAGGCGTGGATTTTTCGCCCTGTATTCCTTTAAAAAATATCTTAATCCTTGAACTTGATCTCCTTCTCTGAGCCTTATATAGAGTCTTATCTCTTTGCGTTGTTTCTTCCAGATCTCTCTGGTTATTTTTGGCCCCACCAGTTCAAACTCAGGAAAGCTCTGGCCGAGCGTTCCTACCAGCTCTCTTGAAACCTTGCCTGTAGCCCTGACCGACCCGCTGCTTAGAGTGATATCAACTAAAAAACAGAAAGGTGGATAGTTCAATAACTGGCGATGACCTATCTCTTTTTCGAAAAAATAGTGATAATCTTTCCAGACAGCAGCACTTACCGCCTGGTGTTCGGGCAGCGAAGTTACAATAATAACCGTGGAATCTTTTTCGTTCCGGACGAGCTCCATAACTTTATAAATGGTGATAAAAGTCGTCTGACTGGCCCGGAAATCGGGGAGATTGAGGTTGGCTTCTGGATTAATCACAATCACTAAGGAAAAAACCGGGGATCGCAATCTATGAAGCGCATATTCAGTCCCGATGACCACTCCGATTTTGCCATCCTCTATTCTTTTTATTAGCCTTTCTTCCCGGGCCTCAGGCAATTTTTCTTCCAGCATTACCACCGGCACCCCGGGGAGGATTTTAGCCAGTTCCTCCTGAAGATACTGCGCGCCGCGAGTTCTTCCCGGCCGAAGCTTCTGCCCGCAGACTGAACACTTATCCTGTAAAGGCTCGCTTCTTTCGCAATAGCGGCAGAAGAGGTCTTTTTCTTTTTTCCTGAGAACGAGAGGAATCTGACAGTCGGCACATTTCGGAACAGAACCGCAAACCGGACAGTAAAGATATCCGGCGTAACCTTTTCGGTTGAGGAAAAAGAAGACGCGACCGCCCCGTTCAAGATGAGTTTCAATCTCGGCCTTGAGCTCGCTTCTGAGCAGTCTATCAAGGTCTTTCTTATAAAAAACCGGAGTATAACGAACTTCATCCTCCCCAAGGTCAATTACCGTTCGCCTTTCCTTATGCCGGAAATACCTGCTGACATCAGGATAAGAAGAGCTCAATACCAGGACTCCCTGCTCTGCAGCAGACCTGATTTCTGCTGCCTCTCTGATATCAAAAGCCGGGCCTTCGGTTCGATAATAAATATCATCCTGCTCTTCATCAACCACTATAAGAATCACAGGACTGACCGGTAAGAACAGAACAGTCCTGGTTCCAAGGAGAATTCTGGCTCGGCCGGATTCCACCATTTTCCAGCGTTCGGACCTGGTCTTTTCAGGAAGCTGGCTGTGTAAGATTACCGCTTCTTTGCCGAATTCATCTATCACCGACTGCCATTTTTTAATCTGGTGAATTTCTGGAACCAGAATCAAGACGAAGCCGGGCTCGCTCTGACAGCGTCTGATGATTTTAAGAACAAATTCGATTCTGCGTTCAAAAGGTCCTTTCAGAAGAAATTCAGCCTGCTCTCCCTTATTAAGCGCTTCAACCAGCCGGGCTCCATCTTCAGCCCAGCCTTCCTCCTCAACGGGTAAACTCAACTGCCTGGGCAGAGCGTCTGAAATTACGGCTCTTGTTCTTTTTCTTAAGATTCGTTCTTTAATTTCAACCAGGCCAGCCTTTTTCATTGAGTTCAGAAGGGAGTTTATCTCTTTTATTTTCAGTTTCCTCCTCAGATACAGTGGCGAAAAGTTTCCCCCTGAGAGAAGTTTCATTATCTCCTTTTTTCTTCCGTTGAGACCGCCTTTTCCCAGCTCAACTTTGCCTTTCTCGGTTAATACGACTTTTATCTGGGTTCTTTCTCCGGTTCCGGGCGGCTGGGCCATTTCCAGGAACACACCCGGAGAAGCAAGATTTCTTGACGCCACTTCCTTGATAAATTTAAGAAAAGAATCTGAGAACCTCTGCTGTTCTTCCAGAAGACAACTGATTTCCTTCACCTCAAATTCTGGTTCCTCAGTCAGTCTAAGGATTTCCACCACAAAACCGGTTAGTTGCCTTCTGCCCAGAGGAGCTTTAACTCTGCTGCCTTCTCTTACGCTGTTCACAAGATGGTCCGGCAGACGATATAGAAATGTCTGCATCAACGGAAGAGGAAAAGATACTTGACAGTAAACAGCCATCAGGCTCCAAGTAATTTCATGACTTTCTTCATATCTTCCCAGACCATCTTCTTTATTTTCTGATTGCCTTCGTTCCTTATCAGATAGGAAGGATGAAAAGTAGGCATTACCGGAATACCCTGGAAGTCGCCAAAATTTCCCCTGAGTTCGGACATACTTTTTGTTGTCGTCAAAAGGAACTCAGCTGCCACTTTTCCCAGAGCTACAATTACCTCTGGTTTGATAAGCTCAATCTGTTTTATCAGATAGGGAGAACAGGCTCTGATTTCATCAGGACGCGGAGTCCGGTTTTCAGGTGGACGACACTTCACCACGTTGGCGATGTAAACCTGGTTCCGTTCAAAACCCATGGCCTTAATGATCCTGGTCAGAAGCTGTCCGGCTCGACCGACAAATGGCCGGCCCTGAATATCTTCGTCTTTTCCGGGCGCCTCTCCGACAAACATCAGCCGGGCCTCTCTTTTCCCTTCTCCGGGAACAGCTTGAATCCGTGTCTTGAATAGAGGACAGAACTGGCAATTCATTATCTGTCGGTCCAACTTTTCCCACTCTTCTTCCTCATTAGTCTGGATATCATCATAGGTGCGTAACCGATTGAATTCTCTCCTCTCTGTTTTCTTCTCTCCTTCTGGCCTGGCTGAATATATCAGAAAATCGACGCCGAGTTCCTGGATAAATTCAAGTTGAAGCTTAAGTTCTTCGAGTCTATCAACTATGTCTCTGTCGTTCATTCAAAAGCACCTCAATCTCTGAGAATATCTGCTGGCTGATTTTTCTCTTACTCATTCTTGGAATCTTTTTTGAACGGCCGTCAGGCCAGAGTAACCAGACTTCATTTTCGTCACTCCCGAAACCTGAATCAGTCCTGGAAACATCATTAGCCACCATCAAGTCCAGGTTTTTCTGCTTCATTTTTTCGCCAGCCCGTTCAGCAACCTGGCTGGTTTCTGCGGCAAAACCAACCAGGAGCTGTTTGGTCTTCAAAGCTCCGAGTTCCTTCAGTATATCCCCGGTCACCTCGACAGAGAGATTGTGTCCGATTTCTTCTTTCCTCACTTTATCGGACAGGCTCTGACTGAACCTGAAATCGGCCACAGCAGCAGCCATAATGACTATCTCAGCCCGGTCGTAATTCTTTAGCACGGCCTGTCTCATCTCTTCCGCTGTAACCACTCTCTCCACATGTATTTCAGGCGGTGGCTCGAGCTCAACCGGTCCGCTGACCAGGATAACCTCGGCCCCCAACTCGTAAGCCTCTCTGGCCAGTTCATAGCCCATTTTCCCTGATGAAGGATTGGAAAGAAAACGAACCCGATCCAGAAATTCCCTGGTCGGACCGGCAGTTATCAGCGCTGTCCTGTTCTTGAATATGTCTTTGTTTCTGATCAACCGGAGGCTCTTTTGAACGATTTTGACCGGAGAAGCTAATCGGCCAGGGCCTTTTTTCCCGCAGGCTAAATAACCTGATTCAGGTTCGACAAATTCGACCCCCCGGCTTTTGAGCTTTCTTATATTCTCCTGAGTCTGCGGATGGAGAAGCATGCTTTCGTTCATGGCCGGAGCTATCAGCACCGGACATCTTACTGCCAGATAAAAGGTCGACAGAAAATCATCAGCTAACCCTGAGGCTAACTTGGCCATGATATTAGCAGTCGCCGGCGCTACCAGAAGCAGAGCAATCTCGTCCGCCAGAGACGTGTGTTCTATCGGCCTTTGCTGGTCGTCAAAAAGCTGAACCATAGTCTTCTGACCTGTCAGAGAAGTAAATAGATAGGGATTAATAAACCTCGTGGCCTTTTCAGTCATTATTACCTGAACCACCAGGTCTTCTTCCTGAAGAAGGCGAATGATTTCACAGGCTTTATAAAGGCTGACAGAAGAGCAAACTCCGAGAGCAATTTTTTTCATCTCCTCACCTCTCCTTAGAAATTCACGGCCAGGATTTAAAGCTCTTCAAGACTTCCCTGTACTCTTTCTGCCTTTCTTTTAATAAACATCTATGCGAAAGGACAATTGCCCCGAGTTCATCCAGAGCCCTTTCTAGTTCTCCATTGATCACCAGGTAATCAAAAATGTCTGACTCGAGAATCTCCTTTCTGGCATTCTTCAGACGCACGGCGACCGCCTCTGGTGAATCAGTTTTTCTCTGCTTCAACCTTTTCTCAAGCTCAGGATAAGAAGGAGGTATGACAAAAATAAAGACCGCTCCCTCAAGTTTCTTCTTCAGCTGCTGTGCACCCTGAACATCGATGTCCAGAAGGAGGTCACCCAGAGGACTTTTTTGCCTGATTTCTTCCAGGGAAGTTCCATAGAAATCGCCATGGACCACCGCCCATTCGAGAAAAGCCTGGCTGTCTTTCATTTCCTCAAATCTTTCTCGACTGATAAAATAATAATCACGGCCCTCAATTTCATCCGGTCTCCTGGCTCTGGTAGTGTGAGAAACTGAAAATTGCAGACCGGAGAGGCGGGAGAGAAGGTTCCTGATCAAAGTAGATTTCCCGCAACCCGACGGTCCGGAAACCACATAAATCATCGTCCCGAATTCCCTCCTCTCATATATGATTTTACCTGATTTTCATTCTAGATTCTGAACCTGCTGACGGATACTTTCTATCTCGTTCTTAATCAGGAGAGAATGCTTGACAATACCCAGGTCTTGAGCTTTGGCGTTCAGAGTGTTGGCTTCACGGGACAGTTCTTGAGCCAGAAAGTCCAGTTTTTTGCCGACCGGTTCACTGACCTGCGGCCTGATCAGCTCATAAAAACTCCTCAGATGACTCTTAAGGCGACTGATTTCTTCAATCAAATCAAACTTCTGCATCAGATAAGCCACCTCTTCTGACAACCTTTCTTCAGACAGATTGTTATGATTAAGATTCTTGAGCTTCTTCTTCAACCTCTCTTTAAAATTCTTTGGCTGCTTCTGGAATAGATTTTCTATTATGCTCAGAGATTTTTTAATCCGACGGAGATGCTGGGTAAGTTGCTTTGATATTTCTTTACCTTCTTTTTCTCTCTGTCTGATAATATCCTCCAGTGTCTTCTCAAAAGAAGACAGGATAAAGCTTCGTTCTTCCCGGCTTAACTCCTTCTGATTGATACTTACAAGCTGAGGCACTCTGAGCAGCTGATCAAGCGAAAGAGAAAAGGGCAGACCGACATCACTGGAGAGGCTTCTCAATTCAGCCACGAATTGCTTCATCAGGGGACGATTGACAGAAACCTCCCAGCATTCCGGAGAAAGATAATCCAGTTCCAGCAGAATCTCTACTCTGCCCCGCAATATTCTTTTCTGGCAAGCAGCCCGGAGATGATTTTCCAGGTCTCCGATGCTGGAACCCTTATAGACCCAATCAAAAAATCGGTGATTAACGCTCTTGATAAAGATTCTGACTCTCAAGGATGGAAAGCCGAAATCTTTCTCGGCGAAACCGGTCATGCTGCGTATCATATAATCTTCTCCAGACGCTTTATGATTTATTCCAGGCCAAACATCTTTCTGGCAATTTGCAGAGCATTGATAGCCGAACCTATGGTCAGGTTGTCGGCTGCAACCCAGAGCCAGAAGCTGCCTGGAATAGACTCGTCTTTTTTCATATGCCCAATGAAAATATGCTCTCTGCCAGCAACTTTAACGTTTGATATCTGGGTGGATGAACCAACGGGAAAAAATTTGAAAACTGACTTTTTCCTGAAAATCTTTTCCAGCTCGGCCAGCGCCACTTCTTTGGATAATTCAATATAAATCATGATGGAATAAACATGAAATACAGGAGCTTGAACAAGCGAAAGACTCAAAGGAAATGCCTTCTCTTCCAGCACCCGTTTTATCTCCTCTACTATTTGCTTTTCTTTATTAGAGAAGCCATCCTTCTCAGGTCTTTCCACTCCGGGCAAGAAATTAAAGGCTATCTGGTCGCTGAAAACCTTCCTGTTGATACTGCTACTCGAAAGAAGAGCATAACTTTGCTCGGCGAGCTCTTCAATACCGGCATTCTCGAAAGCAGAAACAGGCTGCAAAACCGTGGCCACTGATTTTTTTATCGCAAAGAGTTCATTGATAGCCGAGAAAACATGGCTCAGAAAAATGGTTACCGGATGAGGATTGGCGACCAGAAAGATTTCCTTTTGCTTCAGCAATCCATCATTTACTCCGGCCACGACCAGGGGGACATCAGGGTCGTCGGTAAACCTTTCTTCTAAATCGATCGCCCGGAAACCCTTATCCTTGGCCAGAAGCCCGAATTTTCTGTTGGTCTGGACATCAGCGGCCAGAAAAACCAGGTCCAGCCCCTCAAACAGATAAGGGTCAGGATGGTGGATAACTTTGGGTTCACCCATAAACTCTGTCAGCTTGCTGTATTCCCCGGCCACATCAGGATCATAAAATTCCATGGACTTCAAGGGAAATTTCCTCATCCCCAGCAGACTTTTAATCTCCTGGCCGCGGAGCGAATCTGTTCCGACCAAGGCTACTCGAAATGCCTGGTTCGTAGCCTTACTCATGGCTCCCTGTCTGCCTCTCAAATCGGCTTATCTTCCGGTACATTTCATCTTTAAGTCTCAACTTTTTCTTTTTAAGCTGCTTTTCAAGAAGCTTTTCCCCTTCAGTCAGGTAACTCTTGCTCTGAATTTTAGCCAGTGCCCGCTCACATTCTTGATGCTCTCGATAAATATTTTTGAATTCTTCATCCTTTTGAAGAAGAATTTCCTTGATTTTTTCTTCTTTCATCATTCTCTCCCCCAAAAGAATAACACAGCTAAAACCTGTTTTCAATTTATATAAGACTTCAGTTCCCGACACTGAAAATTTCCTGAATGAGGCATAGAAAAACCTCTGAAAACAGACGGTGGGGATATTCCTGATATCATCTGTCCCGCTCTTTTTTTAAAGCTCTCATCGGGTCAGGCTTCCTCAAGAAAAAATTCCCGGGCCAGTTGACTTTAAGTTCAGGGATTAATATACTTATAAACGATTTTCGAGAGTGGCTTCGAGTGCCTGGCTGGCCAGGTAG
>Ga0172363_10004837_pt1 | contig 10871 bp, 10 predicted proteins | sample LakKivs2_kivu2a2_FD_114541 | JGI IMG/M metagenome (GOLD analysis project Ga0172363, IMG submission 114541) | Sediment microbial communities from Lake Kivu, Rwanda - Sediment s2_kivu2a2 | ecosystem: Environmental > Aquatic > Freshwater > Lake > Sediment | place: Rwanda: Western Province, Lake... | reverse complement strand
TACGACGAGGCGAAACGCTTCGCGGAGGCCCTGGTCTTCGCATACATGAGGTATCACGGCATGAGCACGAGGATCGCGAGGATCTTCAACACCTACGGCCCCAGGATGCGGGCGGACGACGGCCGGGTGGTGCCCACCTTCATCTGCCAGGCGCTCGCCGGCGAGGACCTGACCGTGTATGGGGACGGATCGCAGACCAGGAGCTTCTGCTTCGTGAGCGACACGGTGGATGGGCTGGTGAGGCTGATGCACAGCCCGATCCCGGGGCCGGTGAACATCGGCAATCCGGACGAGATGACCGTCCTTCAGTTCGCGGCGACCATCAACGAGATCGCAGGCCGAGGCGGGAGGATAGTCTTCCGCGATCTGCCGGTGGATGATCCCAGGGTCCGCCGCCCGGACATCTCCAGAGCCAGGGCCGAGCTCGGCTGGGAGCCCCTTGTGCCCCTTGCCGAGGGGCTGGGCAGGACGGTTGCCTTCTTCAGGGAGAAGCTATGCTGCTCTTGTTCGTAGTCCTGGCGACGGGGCTGACGGTCCCCCAGACGATGACGAGCCCGGCGGCAGAGCCGCCGATGGTGGCCCTCGAGCCAGCCGACAGGGACGAGTACGTGATCGGTGCGGGCGACATCCTGGCCTTCACCGTCGAAGGCGGGACCTCGATGGCCGAGGCGGCCTCGGGGCTGATACCGGAGAACTTCTGCACGGTCGGCAGCGACGGCATGGCGAGCGTCTCGGGTCTCGGGAGCATCCCCGTCGGAGGGCTGACGATCACCGAGGCGGAGCAGAGCCTCTCGAGGCTTTCGGCCAGGTACTTCCCCGGCTCGCGCGTCAGGCTCTCGCTCTACGAGCCGAGGCTCGTGAGGGTGAGGGCCTCCGGCATGGTCGCCAGGCCCGGCGTCTACCCTCTCTACTCGCTTCAGAGGGTGTCCGACCTGCTCGATCTCTGCGGCGGCCTGATCTTCCCGGCGTCGCACACAGGCTGGATGTACTTCGGCGCCGACTCGGCGAGGATCGACCTCCTGCCGGATGCCGCCACTCATCGCCCCGCCTCGGATCCTCTGGTCCGTGAGGGCGCTGTCGTCGTGATGTCAGCCTGCGAGAGCCCCGTGATCGTCATGAGGCCCTCTGCGTACGTCTCCGTGGACATCCCCACGGTTCCGACCCTTCAGGCATGGGATGTCGGGGACGGCGTGCAGCTGTCGAGGCTCGCGGAAGCCGTCGGTGGCGCCGGCGCCGGGGTCGACTACAGCAGATCGGTCCTGAGGCACGACGGCACGAGCACCCCTCTCTGGACCCCGGAAGGCATGGCCGACATCACGCTGCACTCGGGCGACACCCTGATACTTGCCGGCCTTGCCGACTCCGTCGCAGTGAGCGGTGCGGTCGGCGATCCGAGTCCCGTGGGATGGAGCCCCGGACTCACGGCCATGGACTACGTCGCTCTGGCCGGGGGCACCGTGCCGGGATCGAACCTGCGAGGCACACTGCTGATCAGGCGGGGCATCGAGGTGGCCAGGGGCGGGACCGCTCTTGCCACCCAGCCCGAACCCGGGGACGTCGTGAACGTCCCCTACTCCTGGATCAGCCAGAACATCGACACGGTGACGCTGCTGATCACGCTCGTCAGCATGGCGGCGCTCCTCTACAACGTCACCAAGCCTTGAGGATCGGGAGTACCCATGCAGGATAGTCCTCTCGACGGCCTTCTGGGCGAGTCGCTCCGCGCGGTCGCCTCGAATCTAAGGAAGATCCTCGCCCTCTGCTTCCTGGTGGCGGTTGTGGCTTCCGCCTGGTCCCTTTTCGCCAAGCCCAGGTTCACGGCGCAGGCCGTGGCCATCGTGCCTGGAGCGTCATCCACCGGCAGTCTCGCCTCTCTCGCGAGCAGCTTCCTCCCAGGAGGGATGTCCGGGCTCGGCGACCTCGCCGCCGGGCTGGCCGGATCAGGCTCCGAGCTGCTCGGGCTCCAGACCACGGTCGATGTCTACCTCGTCCAGAAGGTCCTGTCCTCGGAGCCGGTTCTGGAGAGGGTGATCCTGAAGTACGATCTGGTCAGCAGGTACAGGGCACCCACGATGGCCGACGCGCTCAGGAAGTTCATGAAGAGGGTGACCGTGGACCTCTCGACCGAGGGCTTCATCACCGTGACGGCCCAGGGGGAGACCCGCGAGGAAGCTGCCTCGATGGTCCGCGACATCATCGATTTCGGGAACGACGAGCTGTCCAGGATGGTCACTTCGAGGGCGAGGAGGGCGAGGATACAGGCCGAGAGGTCCCTCGCACTCGCGGAAGACTCCCTCGCCGTGGTCCAGGACATGATGCGCGCCTTCCGCGACAGCACCGGGATACTCTACCCCGAGGAGCAGAGCGCAAGCATGATGGGCGCCCTCGGGACCATCGAAGGCGACATGGTCACGGCGCGCTCGGAGCTGTCGGGAGCCGCTGCCACCCTGTCCCCGGGAAGCGCCGCCTTCAGGGAGGCCCAGGCCCGTGTCCAGGCTCTCGAGAGCGCCATGGCCGCGCGTCTCGGACCGGGGGACACCCTCAGCTTCTTCCCCGGGTACGCCAGGCTGCCCGCGATGATACGCACGTACGAATCGCTCTACCTCGAGGAGGAGATGCGTACGGGTGTCGTCCTCACGCTCCGGCAGCAGCTGGAGATGCTGAGGATACAGGAGGCACGGGACAGTCCGACCGTGGAGCTGGTGGAGCCGCCCGTCGTCCCCAGGCTGCGCAGCTTCCCGAAGAGGGCGGTCATGGTGATCAAGACCACCATGGTGGCCTTCGTCCTGGCCTTCCTCTGGATGATAGTCCTGACCTATCTCAGGCGGATCATGCGGCATCCGGAGCAGGGACGCTTCTGGCGCGAGATGTACGACATCGCCGCGGGGCAGCTATCCTTCCGCAGGAAGACCCCCGGGCAGAGCCGCACCTGACAGGTCTCCCGGAGATTCCGGCTTGCTGAGGGACCTGTTCCAGTCCCGCAGGAAGATCGTCTCGATCGGACTGCCCGCCCTGATCAGCCAGGGTACCGCCGCCGTGTGGGGCGTCGTGACCCTCTATGTTGCCCGCGTTCTCCCGAGCGATGCCTACGCGGCGTACTCCGTGGCCCGCAGCGTCGAGTTCTTCGCCGCCCTGCTGGGGGGAGGGTTCGTTCTGCAGGCCCTCATGAAGTTCGCGGCGGAGGGCTCCGGCACCAGGGAGAAGAAGCTCATCAACTCGGGGAGCCTCCTCACGGGGGTCCTGGCCCTGGGCGGCGCCTGCCTGCTCCTTGTGGGGAGGGGCCTCCTTCAGGGCTTCTACGCCGATCTGCAGCTGGCCGGCCTCCCGGAGATACTGGCGGTGATGGTCCTGGCCGAGGCGGCCTGCGCCATCCCCAAGAACATACTCCTTGCCAGGCACAGAACTTCCGTCGTCATGTGGGGCGACCTGACGGCGTTCGCCCTCCGTACCACTGTCGTGCTGTACCTCGCCACCTCCGGCCGGCTCCGCGCTCCGCATGCGATCTTCGCGGCACAGGCGGGTTCCTCGCTCATCTCGATGTTCGTCGTGCTGGCGATGGGCGGACGCTTCGGCGAGCCGCAGGCCAGGGTCAGCAGGGAGAGCATGCGGGAGGTCCTCAGATTCTCTCTCTACACGCTGGGCGGATCGCTCGCGAGCTTCGTCTACACATGGACGGACATCCTGATGCTCGGGAAGCTGTCCCCACCGGCGCAGGTGGCCGCCTACGGGGTCTGCAGGAGCATCGCGGCGTTCGCCATCAGCTTGAACAACGCAGCCAACATCGTCCTGCTGCCTCTCGCATCCAGGATGACCAGCCAGAGCCGGACCGGCATCCTGCGGAGGACCTGGCAGGGGATAGCCGTCATAATGGCGATCCTCCTCCCGTTCACGCTAGTCGTGGTGATCTTCCCGGTCCCGATCCTGCACGCGCTCTTCGGCGGGAAGTACGATTACGGATGGCCCGTCCTGGTGACGCTCTGCGCAGTGAACCTCCTCCGTCCGCTGGGAAGCCTCTTCTCTGCCACGGCCTCGGGTGTGGGCAAGCCCGTCTTCTCCCTCGTCTCCATAGTCCTGTCCGCGCTTCTGAACGTCGGTCTGAACGCCCTGCTGATCCCCAGATACGGCGGCATGGGAGCAGCCGTGGCCACCGCCGTCTCGATCCTCGGGGGAGGCACCGCCGTCGTCCTGCTCGTCACCGCGTACGTGCGCAGGTGCGAGTCGGAGGCGCCGCAGAAGCTCTAGAGGGCTCACGCGCCTTAATGCTCTCCTAACACTGCCTGACGAGAATGCCGTCGGAACAGAAGGGAGATCCGGTGGAAGCGAGGACAAGGGTTCTCTTCCTCTGCACTGGCAACTCCGCGAGAAGCCAGATGGCCGAGGCCTTCCTCCGGTACTTCGCCGGAGAGCGCTTCGAGGCTCACAGCGCAGGTCTGGAGCCCAGGGAAATCGACCCGATGACCCGCCGGGTGATGAAGGAGGCAGGTGTCGATATGGAGGGGCAGCGCTCGAAGGGCGTGGAGGAGTACATGGGGAAGATGCACTTCGGCTTCCTGATCACTCTCTGCACGCGCTCCGAGAAGAGCTGTCCATCCGTCTTCCCCGGAGCAGGCAGGAGGCTGGAGTGGCCCGTAGAGGATCCCGCCTCCGTCACCGGTCCCGAGAGGAACAGGCTTGCCGCGTTCCGCAGGGTGAGAGACGAACTGCTCAGGCTCGTGGTGGACTTCGCAGGAAGAGAGGCAGACTGAGTCCCGAGTCCCGGAAGGGGGGTTGCGCACAAGGCGCAGGGGGATGGAATGAAGAGGATCCGAGTGTTGTTCAGGAGCTGTGGGGACTCGACGCCCGGGGCCATGGCCGCAGCCTTCCTCGCCCAGTGCGCCGGCGACAGGTTCGAGGCGCGGTACTCCCGGGAGCATGCCGCATCGTGCGACTCTCTCGCGGTCCGGGCGATGGAGGAGGCCTGGGTCGACATGGAGGCCTCACCGGCGGCAGAAGAGAGCGACGGCGCCTGCGGAGGCTACGACCTCGTGGTGACGATTGATGCTGCGGGCAGGGATGAGCAGTCCGCGGAAGGCGGGGCGCGGTGGCGGATAGAGGTGCCCCCTGCGTCCGTCTGCGGGGAGAGCGGGAGGCTCGAAGCGTGGAGGCGCGTCAGGGCAGCCATATCTGGGAAAGTCATCGATCTGGCGCGGCTCTTCTGTGGAGCGCAGCGCCTGGGGCACGGCCTTCCGGGCGGTGAGGCTCCCGGTTGCCCGGCATGAGGCAGTCCGGTCTTCGGCGTGGGGAATTGCCCGGCGAACGCACATTCATCATAGATGATGCCGACAACGACCGGCATGCATCTCTCTGCAGGAGATTGTCGAGGATCGCTTTGGGGGCTGGCGGGACCGCGGGGCTTGTTGCTGTGATCGACGACGAGAGGACATCCTCGACCTGGTCGGCCTTCACCTGGCGCGCGCCGGATTCGAGACGGACCTCTACGAGAAGTCGAGGCCCTTCCTCGACTCTCTCGGGACCCGTGTCCCGGACCTCCTCGTGCTCGACCTGCTCCTGCCCGACATCCCGGGCCGCGATCTGCTGAGGCTCCTGAGGACCGACGGGCGGACCGCCCGGCTCCCCGTGATCATGCTCACCGCCCTCGGCTCCGAGCCCGACCGCGTTGCCGGACTCGAGGCTGGCGCTGACGACTACATTTCCAAGCCATTCTCTCCCAAAGAGCTGGTAGCAAGGGTCAGGGCCGTCCTCAGAAGGGCACCGGGTGTCGAGCCCGGGATCGTCGAGGTCGGCAAGGTCCTGAAGATGGACTTTGAGCGCTTCACGGTGACGGTGGAGGATGAGCCGGTCGACCTCACGGCCACGGAGTTCAGGATCCTCAGGATCCTCGTCGAGGGCCGCGGGCGCGTGTTCAGCCGCGACAGGCTGCTGGAGATACTGTGGGGAGGCGAGAAGTTCGTCTTCGACCGTACCATCGATGTCCACATAACCAACCTGAGGGCGAAGCTCGGTCCGGCGGGGCGGCTGATCCGCAGCGTGAGGGGCGTCGGGTACAGGATGCTGATGCAGTGAGACGGGCACTGCTCCTCGTCTCCTTCAGCGGATACGGCGTCGTTATCCTCGTGCTGGGGATACTCACCCCCATCCTGATCTTCGGGGGCATCCGGCCGGTGCTCTCCTCCCTTGCGCTGGGGGACCTCTCCGCGACTGCAGCGGCCGTAAGGGACGAGATCGGGCCCGACATACTCTCGGGGGACCTTGCGGGAGCTGACAGCGCAGCCATCAGCTTCGGCAGGGCGATGGGTTTGAGGGTGACGGTCATAGCGCCCGACGGGACCGTGATGATGGACACCGAGGCAGATCCCCTGGGGATGGAGAACCACCGGACCCGCCCGGAGATCATGGCCGCCTTCGACTCCGGGTCGGGAACCGCGATGAGGCGGAGCGCCACTCTCGGGAGGGACATGCTCTACGCGGCCGTGGCCCTGGACCGATCCGGCGCTCGGTTGGCCGTGGTCAGGGTGAGCGTCCCGTTCCGTCACCTCGACTCCGTGATTTCAGGGATAGCCTCGAGGATGGGCCTTCTCGCCGCAGTCGCCGTGGCGCTCTCGATCCTGTTGGCCTGGCACTCGTCCAGGATCGTGTCCGGCCCGGTGAAGAAGCTGGCGTGGGAATTCGCCCGCATCCAGCGCGGAGACTACGAAGTCCGCGCGGAGCCCTCCAGGATAGCCGAGCTGGACGAGCTGTCGAGGGGATTCAACACGGCCGCCGCGAGGACCGGTACGCTGATCTCCGAACTGACCCAGAGGAACTCGCAGTTCGAGGCGATCCTGGACTCTGCCTCGGGTCCCCTTGCGGTACTCGACCGCGGGGGCAGGTTCGTTTTCGCCAACCACGCATTCAGGGAACTCGGTGTCTCGGGCAGCTTCGACGACAGGGACTACAGAGAGTTGATCTCGAGCCCGGAACTGCTTGCCTGCATCCATCAGGCGCTGGAGTCCGATGCGCCCGGGCGCGGAAGGGTCTCGGCCGCAGGAAGGACCTGGGCCTTCTCGAACACCCCTGTGACGGGGTACGAACAGGTCGTGGTCAGCCTTGCCGATGTCACGGAGGTGGTGAAGCTGGCAGCCGTAAAGAGGGACTTCGCAGTGAACGTGGCCCACGAGCTTCGGACACCGCTGACAGCCATCAAGGGGTTCGCAGAGACTCTGGAGGACTCCACGACCGGGGAGGGCAGGAAGTACCTGGACGCCATCCTGAGGAATGCGGACAGGCTGATAAGCCTCGTCAGGGACGTGCAGACGCTTTCCCTCATAGAGAGCCCCGGGTTCCGGCTGGACCTCCAGCCCCTGGACTTCGGCGCCATCATCGATCTGGTCCTGGAGCTCTTCAGGCCCGCAGCCGGTTCGAAGGGACTCGAACTCTCGTTCGTCAGGGAGAATGTCCGTCCCGTGGAGGGCGATGCATACCGTCTCGAACAGGTCCTGATAAACCTCCTCGACAACGCCCTCAAGTACACCGACAAGGGCTCGGTCAGGGTGACCCTGCGCGAAGACGACGGCCAGGCTCTCCTCGAAGTGACCGACACCGGCCAGGGGATCCCGGCCGAGGAGATACCCAGACTCTGCGAGAGGTTCTACGTCGTCGACAAGTCACGCTCCCGCCAGCTCGGTGGAACCGGGCTGGGGCTCGCAATCGTCAAGCACATCGTGATGCTCCACGGTGGGGCCCTCGGCATCCGGAGCGAACCAGGAGCAGGTTCCACCTTCTCCGTCAGGCTCCCGCTGGCGGAGGAGACCCGCTAACAGAACCTTAACCTTCCCCCAACAGATTCCTCACTCAGGACGGAGATACTCCCTCCGGCTGCGGATAGAGCACGGGAGGAGCGCCCGGGGAGTGCCCGGCCGGACACCGTGCCCAGAATGAGGGAGTGAACGATGCAGATGGCGAAAGCTGGTCTGAGCCTGCTTCTCCTCGTGGTCGGTCTCGTGTACGCCTCTGTGGCTCACGCCGACGGAGTATACGGCGACTTCATAATCGACTGGGACTACATCGCAGGCCACCATCTCGATGGACAGATGACCTCCGACTCGACCGTCATGGATCTCGGTGGCTGGAACGGATTCCAGCTCAGGAGGGTGAGGATCGGCTTCAAGCGCACCCTGACGCCGGAAGTCGCCATGAACTTCAGGCTGGAAGCCAGCCAGCCCGACTTCTACTCCTCTCTGGGCTACGACGGCAAGAGCGCGGCGGTCGCCACTCCGTTCGTCAAGGACGCCTACATCACCTGGACCGTCGCACAGGGCGTCAACCTCCAGGGCGGCCTGCAGGGCAATCCCCTGAACGCCAACACCGAGTCGATCTGGGGCTACAGGTCGGTCGAGAAGACGGTCATGGATCTCCAGGGCATCGAGCCCAGCAGGGACCTCGGCTTCTCCGTGAACGGGAGCTTCAGCCAGTTCTACTTCAACGCCCTGCTCGGCAACGGCCAGGGCGACAAGAGCGAGGACTACAGAGGCAAGGAGATCTTCGCGGTGGCGGGCTACAGGCCCATTCCCGCCCTCTATGTCGAGGCCGGCATCGCCCACGAGAACGAAGCCGAGAACCAGACGCACACCACCTTCCAGGGCTTCGTGGGCTACAGTGGCACGGTGATGCATGGCGGAGTGCAGTACGATGCATTCAGCCGCGACTATGGGGACGACACGGACAACCTAGACATCAACGCTTTGTCTGTCTTCGCGGGTGTGCCTTTGACGCCGAAGTTCGAGCTGATCGGCCGGTATGACAGGGTCGACGCCAACCCCTCCGCGGGTGGCATCTCCCAGTTCCACATGGCCAACTACGCTCCGACGAACACCATCATCGGCGGCGTCGCGTTTACGCCCGTGTCGAACTTCCAGATCATCCCGAACGTCGAGTACGTCTCCTACGGCACTCCGGACGACTCGACCCTCGACACGCCCGATCCAGACACTTTCGTGAGACTGACCCTCTGGAACAAGTGGTAGAGTGCGGCGGATGCCGGCGGCGGGTGCCGCCGGCATCCCGCCGGGTGCAGGAGGCAGCAGTGAGAAGCGGAATGATCGCCCTTGCGGGTTGCGTGATCGCGACCCTTGTCGTCGGTTCGGGATGCGGCTCCCGTCAGCAGAGCGGAGGAGCCGGCCCGGGCGCTCCGGCCGATACCCTCAGCGGCGAGATCACGGTGGTGGGCTCCACGACCGTCCAGCCTCTGGCGGAGAGGCTTGCGACCGCCTTCGAGCAGCTCCATCCGGGGGCGGTCATCACGGTGCAGGGCGGGGGCAGCAGCGTCGGCGTCACTTCGGCCGGGGAGGGTACGGCCGATCTCGGCGCTGCCTCGCGTGACATAGCCCCGAGCGAGTTCAACCAGTATGACGACCTTGTGGTCTACACCATCGCCAGGGACGGGATAGCGGTCGTGGCGAATCCGGATGTGCCGGTCTCGGACCTGACGCTGGAGCAGGTGCGGGGGATCTTCTCGGGTTCCGTGACGAAGTGGAGCGATGTAGGAGGACCCGACGAGGACGTAGTCGTGGTATCCAGGGAGGAAGGCTCCGGCACCAGGGCCGCCTTCCAGGAGCTCGTGATGGGGGACAGCCTCCAGATAGCGGGGAGTGCCATCCTCCAGCCATCGAACGGTGCTCTGCTCACTACCGTCTCGGGCACTCCCTGGTCCATTGGGTTCCTGTCCTTCGGGTACCTCGACCAGACGGTCAAGGCGATGTCCATCGGCGGAGTCGCCCCTACCGCCGAGAACGCTTCGTCCGGCGCCTATCCGGTGGTCAGGCCACTCAACCTGGTGTCCAAGGGCGATGCACAAGGACTAGCGTCCGCCTGGATAGACTTCATCTACAGCGCTGGCGGACAGGCCATAGTGACCGAGGAAGGCTACCTCCCGGTCGACTGACCTGCCGCGCCCGGAAAGGAAGAAAAAGTGAAGCATGCACTGCTGACAGCAATGGCCGTAGCAGCCCTGTTCGCCTTTGGCGCCCGGGGCTCCTCGGCTTCGGACAACGAGATAACGATAGTAGGATCCACGACGGTCCAGCCCCTTGCCGAGCTTCTCGGCAATGCATTCGAGGAGATGCACCCAGGGGTCACGATCACCGTTTCCGGCGGCGGCTCCAGCGTCGGCATCTCGACCATCGGCGCAGGCAACTGCGATATAGGGACCGCCTCCCGCGAGATAACCTCCGACGAGTTCTCCCGCTACCCCAACATGAAGGACTTCGTGATCGCGCGTGACGGCATAGCGATAATCACCAACACAGGCAACACCGTGACCAACCTGAGCAAGAACCAGGTGCGCGACATCTTCACCGGCGACATCACGAACTGGTCCGAGGTCGGCGGCCCCAACGCGAGCATCGTGGTCGTGTCCAGGGAGGAAGGCTCGGGAACCAGGGCGGCCTTCGAGGAGATGGTCCTGGCCAGTGCCGCCATGATAACCGGGCTCGCCATCCTCCAGCCGTCGAACGGTGCTGTCATGACGACGGTCAGCACGACCCCCAACTCGGTCGGCTTCGTCTCGTTCGGCTATCTGAACGACACCGTGAAGACGATCGCGATAAACGGCGTAGAGCCAACGGCCGCAAACGCCTCGGCCGGGCGCTACCCCATCGTCAGGCCCCTCAACATGCTGACCGACGGGGAGCCCACGGGCGTTCTGAAGGACTTCATCGACTTCGTGATGGGTCCCCAGGGACAGGCGATAGTCTCCAGCGAGGGCTACCTCTCGATCCTGTAGGAACAGGAGAGCCCGGAAGGCCGGCATGCTTCACAAGCGTATGACCGACTCTGCGATGAAGGGCCTGCTGATGGCCTGCGCGCTCGCCTCGGTAGCGATCGTGGCGATGATC
>Ga0172363_10004836_pt1 | contig 10873 bp, 16 predicted proteins | sample LakKivs2_kivu2a2_FD_114541 | JGI IMG/M metagenome (GOLD analysis project Ga0172363, IMG submission 114541) | Sediment microbial communities from Lake Kivu, Rwanda - Sediment s2_kivu2a2 | ecosystem: Environmental > Aquatic > Freshwater > Lake > Sediment | place: Rwanda: Western Province, Lake... | reverse complement strand
TCATTGGCATAGGGCTTCCTCCAACTGTTCAAGTCGGTTCTGGATCGTGTGGTTAGCCATCACGAAGTCATGCCCTTCCTGTCGTATCTTCGTCGGAATTGGCCCATTGAGGAGATCGCGCACGACCTCGACCACGGTGTCGGGTGTCGCAGGGACGTAGTGAACCCACGGGACGAATCCGGCACGCCGCATGTCCTCGCAGTCCTCGGCCACCAGCACGCTCCATGCCGCCGGCACCAGGACGTGCTTCTCCAGCAGGCACTTCGTCCAGATGCAGGACTCCACGCACGCGTGTCTGTTCAGTTCAGCCGCGAACGCATCCCCCACGACCTTCGTCGTGGCGTCCCCGTAACCGGGATGGGACAGATGCCCAGCCATATCCCCAAGGCCATCAAGGAGTCGCTGGCGGAACGGGTATCTCTCCGTGAGTTTCCCACAGACGAGGCACTTACGCACCGGGTCGGGATGCGGTTGTAGGGCGGCGTACCGCCTGACTTTCGTGACGTGTTTCGGCCAGAAGATGGCCTTGCCGCGGATACGGGTCCACTCGGAAGGGTACATGGACTTCAGGAAATCCCAGGCGTCCACCAACAGGAGGTCGGCCCGGTCAATCAGGCGGAAGAGATTCGACGCGAAACGGTCGACATCATATCGGTCCCGAGTCGTGGGGCACTCGATGTCGACGAGGTAGAGAATCAGCTTCGTGGTTCCGGGAAGGTCACACAGGAGCATCGTGTTCTCGATCACGTCACGGGCAAGGTGCTTTCTCGGAATCAGAAATACCATGTCCGATCCCCTGGCGCGGATGGTATCAATCCGGTCCGCCACGGCGATGTCGGCATCGGTCAGTTCCGCCACAGCCCGCCATGTGTTTGCGAGGTTGTCGGCCGCCCTGTCGGGTGACATAATCGACGGAATCTCGAATATCGTTCTCACTGGGACCTCCGCTTCTTTGCTTCTTCCAGCGGGTACGTCCGCCCGTGGCTTTCCCAGTAGTGTTTGTAGTCGTGTCCGCCGCCGAGCTTGCTGCATCCGTACTTGACCGCCAGTTCCTTGAGCGTGTCCATTTCAATCTCTCAGCCAGATGGTTTCCCGAACAGAGAAGGCCCCGACCGTCTCCTCCACGGCCTTCGTGACACCCTCGTAGTTCCGGTAGTCGTGGCCGCAGAGGAATGCGCCGGGTTTGAGTTTCGGCGTCCAGTTCAGGATGTCCGCCCTCACTGCGTCGTAGGAATGGTCCGCGTCGATGAAGATCATGTCGACAGAACCGTCGCGGAACTTGGACACTGCTTGGTCCGTCGACATCTGCAGCGTGACGTGAGGAATCCCGGTCATGTTGCTCTCGAACGTCACCCGTGCGTCGGTGTGGAGAAGCGTCTGGGCCATGGCGCGTTCGGCATCCGTCTTCCCATCCTCCACCTTCGCCCATACCCCGCGCCAGGTGTCCACGCAAAACAGAGTGGCCTGGTTGTCACCGGCCCGTATCCCCTTGGCGATTGCCTTGGAACTGTCCCCGAGATAGGAGCCGAGTTCGACGATGATCCCGCCCTTCGGCACCATCGACGCCAAACCAGTCAGAATCGCCCGTTCGGTTTTGCGCATCAGACCAACCTCGTCTTCAGTCGTTTGATTTCGGGGACAGAATGAACCACCCGAAGCAGTCCCGTTCCACAGACGACCACCGGATGATCATGAAGCGAGAAGACCTTACCGGGGGTACGGTTGCCGATCAGGGCATCCCCGCAGGGTTCCGCATCGAGGATGCGGTAGGTGGTTCCCTTCGTATCCGCGGTCGAGGCTCCCTTGAACGGATACCCTACGGCGTCGATGAACCGCGCTATCCACCCGGCATCCATACCCCACTCGATGACGTAGTCATCCTCATCACGCCACATGCTGTAGGACTCGCAGAATCGCTGTTCGGTCTGGCCCTGCAGGGGTTCGTGGATGGCGCGTTCCAAAACCGTTATCTGGCAGGGCGCCAGGGCCTCGTACACGTCCTTCACCTTCGCTGGATACTCGACAGCCACCGGAACCGCAGCGAGAATTTTCCCACTGTCGGGCGCCGCCGAGGGCTCAAACGCCGTCACCCCAATCTGCCTGTCCCCGTTGATCAGCGCCGTCACCACGGGGCAGTGCCCCTTGTACCGCGGGAGCAGGGAGTCATGGATGACGATCATGCCCGGTTCCGGGACAACCAACTTGGGCCAGCCCACGAAGACGTGATAGGATGCTAGGGAATCCCCGCCTTGATGCCGTTCGGCGTAGACCCTCAACGCCTGATTGACCGAGTCGTCGATGTCTTTCTCGACGATCTCGACCCTGCCGATGTCGAAGTTGCGTTCGGCCAACCGCAGGAACAGAAGCCCTTGGAATCCGCCGGCGGAGACATCAATCCTCATCGTCGCCTCCCGGTTGGTCATCGCTTCCCGCCCTCTTTGAGCGCCGCCGCAGGTCAGCCTCGCGGTCGTGGTTGTCCTCCCAGAACCCCTCGTCCCACCCGTGCTTGTACTCACGGAGTTTGCGACTCATCCGCTTTCCCATGTCGTAGGCCACTACAATCCGCGCCTGCAGTTCCTGGCGCAAGTCCTCCTCCTTCACCACGTCGATGATGTCCCATATCTCCCGCAGGACCTCGCAGAGGGTCCGCCGGAAGCTGGCACGGTGTTCGATCTGGTCTCTGTGTTCGGCAAGCAACTTGGCTAGTTCCATCAGGGTCTGTCCTCCTTGATGTTTTCTGGCGCGGTCGCCGCAACCCAGAGACACCGCGTCGGATTGTCGACCACCTTGAAGACTTCGTTGACGGCTTTGATGACGCCGGGTTCCTCATCCCAGTAATCGTGGCCGTGCATGACGGCACCCGGCTTCATCTTGGGCAACCAGACCTTCAGTTCATCGCGCACGTGTTCGTATGAGTGATCGCTGTCGATGAAGATCATGTCTACCGTTCCATCGGCAAACTCCCTCGCCGCGGGAACTGAGTCCATCCGCATGGTCACATGGGGATATGCCCGCATGTTGGACTCGAACATCTGCAACAGCGTCAGGTTGCCGAACCGCTTCCTCAGTCTCGGCATCTTGTCGGGCCGACGGGCATAGAAGGATTCGTCCCACAGGTCGATGCAGATGTGCCGCGCACGGTTGCCCGCGTGCGCGAGTCCCCTCCCGATGGCGCGTGATGATCCGGCCCCATGAAGGCAACCAAGTTCCACCACTGTTCCGCCAGGGGGAACCTGTTTCGCTGCCCCTTCGAGGATTTTGGATTCTGCGTGTGTCACACAACCCTCCCCCCCCGTATTGCTGTTTCCTCCCAGACCGGCGGGACCCGTGACAGCTTTGCGGCAAACCCGCCTTTGTCCCCGCTACCAGGTGCGCGATCCCTGACCATCACCGCAGGAATAGTCTCCCAACCGAGGACGAACGCCGCCGCGCACCTTCCGCCGCCGTCCCATATCTCCATGCCCTTCACCCATTCCGGTGTACCACCGAACCGCGTCTTCCAGAATGGTTCCATCAGGATCTTCACCGGCCGGTCCTTGTAGAGATCGGGCTTGAATCCGTGCTTCTTGAGGCTTTGGAGTATCCCCCGTCGCACCTTGATGTGATGGCGGATGTGGTCGTCGGTCCACTGTGACATCCCCAAGAGCCGCCGTCGCTGTCGCTCCGACCAGTACCGGGTTCCCGTCGCTGCCTGTCCATCGACAAGCATCCGCAGCATCTCCACGTGCGGGCTCGTCGGCAATGCCATGTCGTTCTCCCATATCTCCGCAGGCGTCACCACGGGGATGTACTGATAGTGCAGATCGGCCAACCTCACGTTGACCAACTTGCCGCTGACTTCCTTCACTTCGCCGTCGATGCTGCTTTTGCCCATGTCGGGAACCTTGTGTTCGTTCGTGTGATACCGTGTTCCTGCAGGTCGGCGATCCGCAGACTGAAGTCCCTCTCGCACCGCGCCGACCACTTCGGGTCAGCCACCCGACGCTTGTGTTTGGCATCCGGGTGCCGCCTGTAGATGACAACGTCCGCGTCGATGTGATGCGTCTTGATTCGCTTCTTGAGTGGTCCGTCCGGATGAATCCCCAGCCGCCACAGGAGTTCCTTGTCTTCCTTGCTGTTCAGTCCCTCGAAGTACCCCCCGAACCTTCCGAACACGTCCCGCCGCCAGAGGATGGACTGAGCATTCAGGCGCCGACCGTATCTCTCCAAGTGGTCCAGGTTCTCCAGGCATTTCCGGAATCCCCACTGCCAGTTGTCCCGGGCCACGTTGATCTTGCGGGCGTTGCCCCAGACCATCGACACGTCCGGATGGGATTCGAGGTAGTTCACCCGGGCCTCGATTCCGGCCGGCACGGCCATGTCATCGGCGTCAAGGAACCAGACGTACTTGGCGTCGACGGCCTTCTCCAGCCCTTCGTTGCGCGCGTGCGAGACGCCAAGGTTCTTCGCGCCGAAGATGAAAATCTCCTGATACCCGTCCTCCATGCCCTCGATGTGCATCTGTTCGGCGGTTGTCGTCGTCAGCCAGTCCCGGCAACCGTCGTGCGAGATAATCACCGTGATAGGGCGGTATAACTGGAACCGCAGAGAAGTGACACACTCAATCAGCCACCGCTCGTATCGGTAGCACGGAATGATGACGGCCACGCGCGGGTTCGTGGTCATGGTCCCCCCAGAACGCCTATCGTCGATTTGAACCCAAAGACCGGAGGCCGCAGGAGTCGAAGCCCGGGCCGAATCGCCAGGAAGCGTGCGGCGTTGTGCTTGCCCTTCTGGTTGCCGGGGCCGGAGTAGTCATGGAATGCCATCAGGATCGGCGATGCCATCAGACGCAGGACGGACTGGACATCCCCACGCCGCAGGTTGGCGTCCACGAAAGCAAACTCCGGCTTCACGCCTTTTTCCTCCATCTCCGCAAGCATCTCCGTGCTGATACAGTTGCGGTAATGGAGCCGAGCGGCGAATCCCTCGCCGCGCACAAGAACCCTGTGCCAGTCACACGTCCAGATCTCCGGGTCCCATCCCAGTTCTCGGCAGATGGCAGCCATGCCGTATGCGGACGTTCCGAACCAGGTCCCGATTTCCAGGATCACCTTCGGTTTTCGTTCCTCCAACAACCGGGCGAGTATGCGCCAGTCGTTCAACTCTGTGGCACCGCTGTCGGTGACATCGTTCACGTTCCAGTATTTCGCCCGCGTGTGATGCGGGTCTTTTTCCACGGCGAGCTGCCGGAAGTCGTGGCCGCGTTTGCCGGCCAGAACGATCCGGTCCCGCAACCCTTCCATGGCGTTCCAGTCTATTCTGGGCACTTTGCCCTCCCACGGAAGAACATCTCTGTTTTCGTTGGGCGGATTCCGATTGAGTCGGACATCCCGAACTCCACAGACACGATACCGGCGGCGCGCGCTGCTGCAAGCAGGTCCCCGGGGCTCGCACAACAGCACAGGTGTCCTGCGTGCAAGGTAGGTTCCTTCTCTATCGGAAGGGTGGCGAAAACCCACCCGCAGTCGACCAGCACCTTGGCGCAGTTTCTGAAGAAGCATTCCAGACTCGGAAGGTGTTCCGCGACGTGGCGGGCGTAGACAACGTCAAACTGTCTGGACAACTTCGTGTCCGAGAAGTCATCCTGTGTGACGTTCACACCCCACAGGGCATAGGCCATCTCGATGAATCTGTCTTCGATGTCCGAGGCCGTCACGGACAGATAACCGTGATGGCGCAAGAGATGAGTGGCAAATCCATCCCTTGCCCCGACATCGAGAATCCTCAGAGACTTGTCAGGAAATCGCGTCTGGAAGGCCGCTACGGTTGTGCGGATGCACGCGTAGGTCCGGGCCCTTGGCAGGTTCGCGGACAGTCCAGTCATCTTGCGATTGCCTCCAAAGCCCGTCGGTATTCCCTTGCGACGTTTCCTATGTCGACAGCCGGATTCATCAGGAACTCGGGTTGGTCATCAAAGTACCGTCGGATGGCCTGAACGTAGGCTGGAATGTCCGCCTCCAGAATAACACCACGGACAAGGTCCTCCGGTTCTACGTCCCGTTCGCCGCGGACCACGGTCCCGTAGCCGTCGGCAATTTCTCCCTGTCCGCCGTTGGGGCTGCATATCAAGTGGCACCTTGCGCACATCGCTTCTACTGCGGCGTTGGGACACCAATCGAACCACGGGGCGTACACGAACACATGGGCGCGGTCCATGTAGTGCATCAGGGACCTGTTGTCCAGCCAACCCAAGTATTCGACGCGCGGCAGAATCGGCATGTCGCGGCGCGGCACCCCAGCCACCCAGACCAGCGCCATTGGATCCTGCCTCGCGTATTCGTGGGCGATGGAGAGGTGCGAGGACAGGCGCTTCCACTTCCGCGGCTGGTCGGGGGCATCGAACCACTTCGCGGCCATGAGGACGCGGTGTTCCTCGCGGTCGACAACCTCGGCTCGCGCCGTGCGCATATCGGAACCGTTGTAGATGACGAAGTTCCTGGCCGGGTTCTCATGGACTCCGACTATCGAACCGATGAGTCTACGACAGAACATGGATTGCCAGACCACGCCATCGGCCTCACGGATGGCACTAGCCAAGACCGTGTCGCGGCCCTTCTGGATGCGATCCCGAACCATGTGAAGACCGTCAACTCGCAGTAGTTTCGGCAGAGAACAGTTGGGGTCGCGGAAGTACGTGTAGGACACCGTGACATCACAGCCCGTCGGACTGTCGTACTGGACATGGACTCCCATGTGTTCGAGTTCGTTCACCAGCCGAGCCGTGAACCAACCCTTGCCCGTGTCGTTCGGACGATACTGCCAGTAGACTCTCATCGCGTTCCTATCGTGACGAAGAAGATGCCCCGAGCGTCAGATGCCGTCGAGACCGTCAGGCCGGCCGAACCGAGGTAGTCTTCGACGTTCTTCTGCTTCCACATCTCCATCCCATTGCTCACGTCCTTCTTCGTGCGGTCTTCCGCGCGCGTGTAGACGACCACGGTTTCGCACACTGGGAGGACAACCGTGCGAAGGGCGTCCAACTCCGGCTCCAACAGGTGATACAGGACGTAGGAACAGAAGAACGCGTTCGGTTTGTCGGCCTCGAAATGCCGCTGTATCCACATCCAGCAGGTTTCGTGGTACACGGTCCAGTTGTCCTTGGGCAACTCTTTCATCGTAAGCAGCAGTTGCCTATAGGGCGTGATCTTCCGCTCTGCTCCGAAGTAGTGTTCGGCCACGTCGGCAATCTGGATGGCGTGCAGGCCCGCGTTCGGCCCGATCTCCAGGACCCGCTTCCCCCTGAACAGTTCCACGCGGGAATGCAGGTCGTCTATCTTGCGCCACTCCTTCTCCCAGGACTGGTAGACTTCCCCCCGCCACTTCTTACGCATCTTCTTGACGAACCGTTCGTCGACTTTCATGCCAGCAACTCCTGGAAAAATTGTAGGTACTGGACAGCCACATCGGCGATTTCCACTCGCCGACCATCGTACTGCGGTGGGTGTCGCATCGCGTCGGCGAAAGCCTCCAGATTCAGTGCCGGAGGCTCGCGTCGGTTTCTCGGGCGGAAGTTCCACGGCGGATCGATGTTAAGAACGTGGTCGGCGATTTCCGTCTGCCCCCCGACGTTGGTCGCTATCACCGGACAGCCGGCGCACGCAGCCTCCGCCAGCGCGTTCGGGCAAGCGTCGATGTAGACCGCGTGCAGCAGGCATGTGGCCATCCGGAGGAATCGACCGATGGTGACATCGTCCTGCGGTCCCATGAACCTGATGTTCTCGGCATTCTCTCGTTTCTCGATTCCCTTCTGAAACGGCGGGAACCGCTTGGGTGCCTCCCACGTCTGCCCCAGTATCCACAGGCACGAATCGGGAATCGCGGCCGTTCTGAATGCTGCCAGGATGTCCATCAGTCGCTTCTCCCATACCCACTCGCGCGTGGATGCCAGGAAGTTGACCTTGAACGGTGACGGCCACGGTTCAAGGGAGGAATAGAAGTCGGGATCGGCCCCATTCCGAATCACCTTCGTCGGCCTGTTGCAGTTCCAGACCATCGCCCTTTGGGCCTTCTCGGCAAACGCACTCTGGTAAATGACACCGTCTGAGGCCATCTGTGCCTCTGCCATGGCCGCATTCTTCGCCTTGTACTCCACGTTGATGTCATACTCGACCGGGCCGGAACGGATGACAACGCACCGTGCGTGCTTGGGCTTGTAGTTGAATCGCTGCATCTGCAGGTCCACGTCGACTTTCGTATCCGTGTCGGTCAGGACTTCGTGCCCGAGCTTCTCCCACTCGGCGATGATTCGCCTGGCGAACTTTCCCTTGCCACTCCTGGCGTGGCCCCAGCAGCCGTATTTGTTGGTGAAACGGATCTTCATCGTCTGGTCCCTATGTCCACGAGCATCCAGCGTTGGAGTCGGGTGTTGTAGAGAACGTTGCCCAGTTTGCACTCAACCCGCCCCAGGGTCTTGCGAATCTTCCTCACAAAGCGCCTGAACCCTTTCAGGTTATGGTCGGGCAAATCATCGAACTGGTACGGATGGCCGCGCAGGTAGTCGTCGAACGTCGACGGCCAATGCACGTGTTCCATGACGAGTGCCAGTGCGGTCGTCCGTATCCGCTTCCCCCGGTACGTCAGATCCAGATCCGCCCCGATGATCTCATGTACCCGCGGGCAGAACTCGCGTCCGGCCCTTTCCATCGCCTCCGCGATTTTCTGCACAGTGCGGAGGTTCGCCTTGAATCCCGAACCCAACCCATAGAAGACCTTGTAACCCTTGTTGGGGTTAGTCTTTGGCCTGACGTAGAAGGCCGTGCCGCCCTTGGGGATTACGGTGTTCCCCAGAGTGACAGCGTGGACGCCCCGTATGTAACCGTGACCACCGACGACATGAAACCCGTCTTCGGGACAGGGAATCGGATCGCGTTCGAGTTCCTTCAGTTCGCCCTTAATCCGCACTCAGCACCTCCACCATCCTGGCCATGTTGGTCTTCCTATCCCCTATCGCCCGCAACTTCGCCTGCGCTACGGGAATCTTGCCGAAGTCCGGCTTGCGCAACCACTTCACGGCCTCTGCCGTGTCGCGGTACATCATGGCGCTGTCCGTCGTTGCGTAGTCAGAAGTTCCGCCCTTGGCCTGCCGCGCGTCCACCAGCAGGGCACACCCGCACAGTGCGGCCTCCGCACCGCAGTTGTAGAAGCCCTCATGCGTGTTCGGGCACACGAAGATGTCGCAGTGGTTGTACCAAGCCACCAGTTCCTCGGATGTCAGGTTCGATGAGTAGTGGTCGGCCCACTTGTCCTTCCACGACTCGGACCCGAAGGCCATCCAGACCGCTTCTTTGCCGACTTGGTTGTGCAGTTTGTCGACACTTCCCTTCCGCAACTTCATGCTGTGCTGCCATCCGACGACAAACGGACCCGCATATCTGCGCGGCCGATCAGGCGCCCGCTTGCGTTCCTCCCAACAAGGGTCCATCCCGGCGTGAATCAACGTGCATGGGACTTCCTTGGAAACCAGATCAGCAACCTGCCACCCCGAGTTAGCCATGATCCGGCCATGCCTCTTCATCAGCTTCCGTAGGGCCATCTCGGCGTGTTCCCAGGGCATCTGCCAAGTCTCGACTGGGCGTGCCCAGTACGCGAGGCGCGCGTCCCCATGGTCCGCGTGGATCAGTTGGTCGAGGTCGCTTATCGATACCGCCACGATCACGTCCGCGTCTTTCGGCATCTCTCTCACTGGCTTGTCGTGACTGAACCATGTGAACCTGTCCTTGTGGGCGACGACGCAGGCATCGTGGCCGAGTTCGCGCAGCGCCTTGACAGACAGCAGAATCGTCCGCGTCCCGCCGTTGTTGGCGAGTTGGCCGTAGTAGGGGTGGTCGGCGTAGAAGGCGATTTTCATGGCATCTTGCTCGCAGCGTAGTCCCAACTTCTGGCCGTCGACAGGCAGTCATAGCCCAGGGACTTCATCCGGTCAATGCACTTGGGATTGCCGCTTGCGTAGACGTTGAACGTATACTTGGCGACTTCATCCTTCGTCGCGTTCTCGAAGTTCACCTGGTTTGTGACGATCTCGTAGTTGCCCATGCACCGCGCCAGCACCGTTCTCAGCACGTCGAAGCGGTGGTCGATAGGGTGGCGCTGCTGCGGGTAGTCCAGCACCACAACAATGACCTTGTCGAACATGGCACCAAGGCGCTGGATGGTGGCGATATGGCCGATATGCGGGTCGTCGAAGCGCCCTGTAAACAGAACCGTCCTGTTCGGCACCGACTCTCTGGCTGGCAGGTCTTTCATTTCAGGTACTCCTTCACGGCGTTGTAGATGGGTTCCACGGGCGGTTGCCAGTCCCACTTGTCAATGATGGTGCAGTGAGTCTGGAGGGGATTCCACAGGCGCTCGTAGCGGTCGCGGTTGGTGCCGCCAATGGCCTTGCGGCGTTCGGCCGTCGTCCACACCACATGCGGCAGGCCACAGAACGATGCCAGGTGCATGGGGCCGCTGCTGGGGCCTGCAATGACCTTGGCCCGGTGCATCTGTTGACACAGGACAATCAGCGGAATGTCCCGCAAGTCGCCGGTGTTCTCCACATGGGCAGCACCCTTGCGTGAGCCCACGGAGAAGATGAGCGTGTCGGGATGGGAGCGATGCAGCATGGAAACCAGCGCGTCGTAGTTGGCGGCGGCCCAGTTGCGGTTCTCGCTCTCAGCGTGCCGTTCCGTGCGCGCGTGCAGGAGAACGACGTTCGCTTCCGGATTCACGCCGTTCGTCTCGGTCCCGTACTTGTGATAGGCCTTCGCCCCGTGGTAGATGGATTCCTTCGTCGGGTAGAGGATGTCGGCCTCCGGGTACTTCTCACGGATGCTGGCCTGTGGTTTGTGTTCCT
>Ga0172363_10004835_pt1 | contig 10874 bp, 10 predicted proteins | sample LakKivs2_kivu2a2_FD_114541 | JGI IMG/M metagenome (GOLD analysis project Ga0172363, IMG submission 114541) | Sediment microbial communities from Lake Kivu, Rwanda - Sediment s2_kivu2a2 | ecosystem: Environmental > Aquatic > Freshwater > Lake > Sediment | place: Rwanda: Western Province, Lake... | reverse complement strand
GTGCGGTTGATCTCGTCGGCAAGGACGAGATTGGTGAACACGGGCCCCTGCACGAAGACGAACTGCTTGCGGCCGGTGGCGTGGTCTTCCTCGAGCACCTCAATGCCGGTGATGTCTGACGGCATCATGTCGGGTGTGAACTGCACGCGCTTGAAGCCGATGGAGAGCGTGCGGGCGAGCGTGCTGACCAGCAGCGTCTTGGCCAGGCCGGGCACGCCGACCATGATGAGGTGGCCGCCGGCGAACATCGCCACCAGCACTTCCTCAACAAGCTGGTTCTGGCCGATGATCACCTTGCGGACCTCCCCCGTGATCTTGTCGCGGGAGGCCCGGGCGTGTTCCATGAGTTTCAGATCGGTCGCGGCGGAATTCTTGTCATTCATTGCGAGCACCTCTTGATGACGATGCGGTTGCAGCTCAAGCTTACCATTATGGCGGTCTGCCCGAAGTTGTCAATTGGGGATGCCGCGGAGGCCGTAAAAAAATGTAATGCGATTCGGGATGCGCACTGCGATGCGCCTCCGTGGAAGATGGAATCCGCCGCGATTTCTGGCGTGTTCCATAGAGGAAGGTGTGCTCTTTGCCGGAACCTGCGGAGACGATGAAAGAGGAAATGCATCATGAATCGGATCAAGATTCTCGGTTTTGCGGGAAGCCTGCGGAGAGGGTCGTTCAACAAGACCCTGTTGCGTGCAGCCGCAGAGCTGGCCCCGCCTGATATCGAGCTGGAAACGTTTGATCTGGAGGGCATTCCGCCATTCAACCAGGACGTGGAGAACGACCCGCCGGAGAAGGTGCGGCAGTTCAAGCAGAAGATTCGCGAAGCGGACGCACTGCTGATCGCGACGCCGGAAAACAACTACTCGATCCCGGGAGTGCTGAAGAACGCGATCGACTGGGCGTCGCGGCCGTATGACGAAAACGCTTTCGACGGCAAACCCCTGGGCATCATGGGGGCGACCATCGGGATGGCCGGCACCGCCCGCGCCCAATACCACCTGCGCCAGTGTTGCGTCTTCCTGAACATGTACCCGGTGAACCGGCCGGAGGTGATGGTGCCGTACGTGCAGGATAAGGTGGACGCGAACGGCAACCTGAAGGACGAGAAATCGAGGCGCAAGATCGCCGAGCTGCTCGAGAGCCTTGCGGAATGGACACGGCGGTTGATGGCGCAGCCAGCGATGAGATGATGGGGTGATGGGGTGGTGCGGTGGAGAGGTGCTGTTGAGCTTTCCTTCCCATCATCACCTCATCACATCATCCGTTCTTCTTTCGGACAAGCTCACCGTACAGCTCCGGCCTGCGCAGCATCGGCTTCTGGCGGCGGACGTCCCTGAGCCAGAGCCACTTGCGGCGTGCCGCGAGGTCGAGCTTCGCGATGGCGATGGAGTCGGGAGCATGGCCGGTGCGGGCGGCGAATGAGCCGTCGCCGTCGATGATGCACGCGCACCCGCCCCACATGCTCACTGCGAGCGGCACGCACCAGTCCATTGCACGCGAGCGGGCCGTCACGTCGTGCGATTCATCCCAATGCCCGAACGTGGGCTGGATGACGAGCTCGGCGCCCTTCAGCGCCAGCACGGCGAACGGCTCGGGGAAGACGATGTCCCAGCAGATGAGCATGCCGATCTTGCCGAGCGGGGTGTCGAACACGGGCAGGCCGCCGCCGGGTGTGATGCCTCGCGTTTCATCCTTCGGCAGGTGCGTTTTGTGATAGGCGGCGATGACGCGGCCGGCGGGGTCCTGCAGGAGGGCGGTGTTGCGGAAGCGGCCGTGCAAGTGCGTGACCGTGCCGCCGGCTACGTACATCCCGCAGCGCCGGCAGATGGCCCCGATTCGCTGCACGTACTGCTCGCACGCTTCATCGATGGCGCCGGCGCAGAATGGCCTGCGGCCCTGGCGGTTGGCGAGCGCGGCCAGCCGCAGGCTGTCTTCGGGGATGACGGCGAGATTGGCGCCGGCTCCGCCCGCCCGCTCGAGGATACGAGCCTGATGATCGAGCATTCGCCCCACGTGCTCGCGGATACGCTGCGGGTTGCGTTCCCGCCCCTTGACCATGCGTTCGGTAGCGGCAACGTGCTCACGTGCAACGAAACCGTGCGCGGCGGGAGCGCACGCCGCGATGATGATCGGCCTTCTCGCCATGGTGGTCCTCTCGCATTCTCGACCAAGCAGTCAGGCAGCACGCCACGGGCAGGATGATAGCAAAGGAAGCGGAGAATATCAAGAGGCTCGCCCCGTCCTTCTTGTTCGCCGTTTCCCACCCCTTGTTCCGGTCATGGATCCCGTGCCAACTTCTCCTTGCATTGCCGGCGGAGGCGTGGTAGCATAGTCGGGAGAGTCGTCGCTTGCGGCGCGGCCGTTGCAGCGGACCGGGATGCGGAAATGTTCAAGGCACTGCACAGGAAGACCCGCCACGAAATCGTGATCATCGGCTACCACGGGGAGCTGCTGGAAGCCCTGCGCGCGCAAGGGCACGCAGGCGGAATCGAATAGCGCAGCGCAAGATGCAGGAGCGTTTCGAGCAGGCCGCACGGAGGCGGCCAGAGGCGGCCAAATGGCGGCTTGCAACGCAGCATCCGCTGTGATATGATGAACATGGCTTGGGCTGGCGAAGTATCATTCCGAATCTGAGCGATTTGTTCTTCTTCGTGCCTTCGTGTCGAAAACAACCTTAGGAATCACGATGAACCCTCAACATGCTGAATTGTTCACCCCGCTGAAGATCGGGGCCGTCACGCTTCGCAACCGGATCGTCTGCCCGCCGATGGTGCAGCTCCGGCCGATCGCGTCGCCGGAGGGGATCGGCTGGTATCGCCGCTTGGCAGCCGGGGGCGTTGGGCTGGTGATCGTGGAGGCGACGGGCATCCCGCATTTCGGCAAGGAGCTGACCGCCAAGACGCTGCGTCCGCTCACGGACGCCGTTCACCGGGAGGGCGCCGCGATCGCCATCCAGCTCTTCCCCATCGTCTTCGGCACCACGGCCGATCCCAACGAGCTTTCAGCCGAGCAGATCGAGTCGATCATGGAAGGTTACGCCAACGCCGCCGCGGTATGCCGCGACGCCGGGTTCGACGGCGTGGAGCCGCATGGGGCGCACGGCTTTCTCCTGAACCAGTTTTTCATGCCCGACCGCAATCGCCGCACCGACGACTACGGCGGGTCGTTCGACAACCGCTGCCGGATCGGCGTCGAGATCGTGAATCGCATCCGCCGCGCGGCCGGCGACCGATTGCTCATCCTCTACCGCCACACGCCCGCCGGCAACAAGTACACCGTTGACGAGAGCGTGGCGTTCGCCCGCAAGCTGACGGCCGCCGGGGTGGACGTGATGGACATCTCGCCGGCCCGCAAGGAGATCCCGGGCGACCTCGCGGCGCCGTTCAAGGCCGCGCTGAGCGTGCCGGTGATCGCGGTGCAGGGGATGAACAATCCCGATGCCGCCGCCCAGGCCCTGCGTGACGGCCGCTGCGACCTCGTGGCCATCGGCCGCAACCTCATCAGCGACGCCCAGTGGCCCGCGAAGGTCCGCGACGGCCGCATCGGCGAGATCGTGATGTGCAAGGAATGCAACGCCGCCTGCTTCGGCAACCTCCACAAGGGAAAGCACGTGAACTGCGTGCAGTGGAAGAAGGATGAGGTGGCGAGCTTTGTGGCATAGGAGGATCCCTTGAGAGTCACCTTCGAACTCACAGTGGAAGACATCAGGGTACACAATACCTACTACATCACGCAGACGAAAAGCGGCCGGAGGACCGTGCGACGGGAGCAGATGGTAACGGCGGGTTGGCTGTCGATTCTGGCCCTTTTGCTAGCAAGGTACAGTATGCCTGAGTGGAAGCTGGCGGGCGCCATATCGGGCATCGTTCTTGCTGGGCTCATCTGCGGTGCTATCATTCTGGGGCGGAAGCCATTGACCAACCACATGATCAGGCGATCTGTGAGGGCGGAGCGGAAACAGGCGCCACTCGGCAAGCCGATGTCCATAGCCTTGGTCGCCGAGGGTATTTCTGTGCAGACTGACGTCTTAGAAACCACTTACCTATGGCGCGCGAACATGGAGATCGTCTCGTGGGAGGACGTTCTTCTCTTTCAGTTGGATGAGGTTAACACGATCCTGGTGCCGGCGCGCGCCTTTGCCACAGCCGATGAGTTTCAAGCGTTTGCCGATCTCGCCCGGAAGCTCTTGCAGGAAGCGGCATCAGGTTCTCCGAACAACCAACCGGAAGCCAACGCCGATGCAAAGTAACCGAGAGGCAACGAGCATGGAGGTCCCGACGTGAAACACGGAATCCGGCAGATCATCCTCCTGTCCGCCGTCGCCGCGTTGAGCATTGGCTGCAAGCCGCCGCCCAGCGAGCCGCTCGACTCGCCTGCGGCCGAACCGAGGTCGGCGGATGCAAACACTGCCGCCCCGGTTTCGGCGCAACTCGCTTCTCATCGCGCTGCCGAGCCTTCAGCCTATCGCTGGCTTGCCGCAAAGGCCGAACCGACAATCGAGTCGATCCCTCCGCCGCCGGGCTTTGCCCGTGTCACGCTCGCGAAAGGCAGTTGGGGCGATTGGCTGCGCGGCCTGCCCGTCGAGTTCAGGGAGGTGCGCCTTCACAACGGCCAGCCCAAGCCCAACCAGCAGGCGCATCATGCCGTGATCGCCATCGAGGTCGGCACGAAGGACCTTCAGCAGTGCGCCGACGCCATCATCCGTCTGCGGGCGGAATACCTCTTGGCATCGAACCGCGAGGATGCGATCGCGTTTCACTTCACGAGCGGAGACATGGCGAAATGGCCGGCCTGGCGCGAGGGGGCGCGGCCCGCCGTGCGGGGCAACAAGGTCTCGTGGCGCAGAATTGCTGAACGCGATGCTACCTACGCATGCTTTCGCCGATACCTCGATACCGTGTTCACCTACGCCGGCACGATCTCGCTCGCCCGCGAGCTGCAGCCCGCCAACGATCGGCACGCAGTGGAGCCGGGCGACGTGTTCATCCGGGCCGGCAGCCCGGGCCACGCGGTGATCGTGGTGGACGTTGCCGCCGACGCCGCGGGTGCAAGGGCGCTCCTGCTGGCACAGGGCTTCATGCCCGCGCAGGAAATCCACGTGCTCAGGAACCCATCTACGCCGAATTGCCCGTGGTACCCCGCGAAGAAGACGGGCGAGCTGCGCACGCCGGAGTGGGGATTCAGGTACGAAGACTTGAGACGGTTTCCCGCGGTGAGATGAAACGGAGAGCTCCGCAATGCCCGACATGGAACGCAACTGCCCGATCTGCAAGATCCCGATGAGCGTCGAGCACCGTTACAGCATCGACATCGACGTGTGCCGCTCGCACGGGGTGTGGCTGGACAACGGCGAGCTGGCCCGGCTGACGAAGACGGTGCAGGGGAAGCCTGCGAGCACCATTGACGAGGCCGAGGACGAGCTGGCCCGCCGCACGTCCGCCGACCCCAAGCCATCGCGCGATAAGCTCGTTTGCCCAGTCTGCCGCGGTCCGATGCATTCGCGGCTCATCATGAACCAGAACGTCTGGATGTGCCGGGCACACGGGTTCTGGCTCGACAAGGCGGCCCTCGCCGGCATGCTCCGGGCCCTCCGCGAGAAGCAGCCATACTCCAGCGGCAGCGTGCCCGTCGTCTCCGATGTCGTTGATATTCTCGATAGCTACACGGACAATTTCTGGGTGCAACTGCTGATCCGCGTGCTGCTGCCCAGCGGCCGCCTCTGGTGGTTCTGATGAAGGAAAAAGGCAAGAGGAAAGAAGCGCCGGCAGGCTCGAAGTCGGCCGGCGAAAGCTTGGCGGTCAGGTTACGGACGTCAACACACCAAAGGGCTCCGGAAGGCCGACCCTGCAGCCTGTCGCCTGTCGCCTGCAGCCTGCAGCCTGTCGCCTGTTCCGCCTTTTTCCTTTTCCTTCTTGACACCCCGCCGCCCGCGAATACAATTATTGGCGTTCACGCATCACCACCCGGATGGGGAAGGGATCGCCCATGCTCTCCAAGACACTCAGCACCGCACTGCTCGGGATCGACGCGTACCTTGTGGAAGTGGAGGTTGACGTCATTCGCGGGGCCGAACACAGCGTGGTGGTCGGGCTGCCCGACGCCGCCGTGAAGGAAAGCCTCGACCGCGTGAAGTCGGCCATCTCCAACAGCGGGTTCTTCCACCCGCAGCAGCACGCGGTGATCAACCTTGCCCCGGCGGACACCCGCAAGGAAGGCCCGGCCTTCGATCTGCCGATCGCCGTCGGAATGCTCATCTCGGACCACCAGCTCGAGCCGGCCCGCGCCGCCCAGTACGCGATGGTGGGCGAGCTGGCGCTCGAGGGGATCGTGCGCCCCGTGAAGGGCTGCCTCTCGATGGCGATGGAGTGCAAGCGAGCGGGGCTGCGCGGCCTGCTGGTGCCCGAGCAGAACGCACGCGAGGCCGCGGTCGTCGACGGCGTGGAAGTCATCCCGGTGAAGTCGCTGAGCGAGGCCGCCGGATTCGTAGCCGGCAAGCTCGAGATACCCCCGCAGCATATCGACATGCAATCGATCTTCGAGGAGGGCCGGATCAGCGAGCTCGACTTCAACGACGTGAAGGGGCAGGAGCACGTGAAGCGGGCGATCGTGGTGGCCGCGGCCGGGCATCACAACATTCTGATGATCGGCCCGCCCGGCTCCGGCAAGACGATGCTGGCCCGGCGGATATCGACCATCCTGCCGGCGCTGATGACGCAGGAGGCCCTCGAGACCACCCGCGTGCACAGCGTGTCGGGCCTGCTGCCGGCGGGAAGGTCCTTGGTGGTCACGCGGCCGTTCCGGTCGCCCCACCACACCAGCAGCAGCGCGGCCCTGGTGGGCGGGGGCACCATCCCCAAGCCCGGCGAAGTGTCGCTCGCGCACAAGGGCGTGCTGTTTCTCGACGAGCTGCCGGAGTTCACGCGGGCGTCGCTGGAGGCGCTCCGCCAGCCGCTGGAGGAGGGCACGGTGACGGTGTCGCGCGCCGCCATGCGGCTCACCTTTCCGGCCGAGATCATGCTGGTGGCGGCGATGAATCCGTGCCCGTGCGGGTACTTCGGCGATCCGCGCCGCCAGTGCCATTGCTCGCCCGTGCAGGTGCAGCGATACATCGACCGCATCAGCGGCCCGCTGCTGGACCGCATCGACATCCACATCGAGGTGCCGGCGGTGAACTACCGCGACCTGAAGAGCGGGGAGGGCGGCCTCAGCTCGCAGCAGGTCCGCGAGATGGTGACCAACGCGCGAAACGTCCAGGCCCGCCGATTCGCCGGCTCGCGAATCTCCGCCAACGCGATGATGACGCCCAAGATGATCAAGCAGCACTGCCAGCTCGACTCGGCCAGCGAGAACCTGCTGGAACAGGCGATGACCGCCCTGGGCCTCTCCGCCCGCGCCTACACCCGCATCCTGAAGGTCGCCCGCACCATCGCCGACCTCGAAGACTCCGCCAACGTGGCCACCCACCACATCAGCGAGGCGATAAACTACAGGAATCTGGATCGGGCGATGTGGAGGTGAAGATGATTGACACCAACTGCCACACCATCTATAATGGTCTGCGGACGCGCGTCATGAACACAAGGAGAAGTCGTGGTCAAGAGTGATCTTCCCTTCGGCAGTGAATTTTCGCCGACGCTGCTGGAACTGCCTCGCGTTTTGGAGCTCGCAAAAGAACACGATGGCGACGTGAAGGCTTTGCAGGCCGCCATCAGGGTCGAATACTTCGAACGGAATCAGACAAGCAGTCAGAACAAAGACAAGCTCGCGATGAACGCCAGACTCGGGATGAAGGCGTACGGGGTCATTGACAGCGAAGCCCGGCTGACGGATTTCGGCGAGCGTCTCTATGACATCCGGGGCGATAGCGCCCAACTGTACGCTGAACTGGCCCGCCACATACTTCTGCGTCTGAATGGCATGGCCTTGATTCAGTGTGTGCAAGACATTCAGGCTTCCGGTGAGCGAGTTGGTCTCGTTAGACTGCGCGAGTCTCTCCTACAGCGAGGCATATCTTTCCCTCGTGGCGGGAAGCATCCGAGCATGATGCGCCTTTGGCTCGAGAGGGCGGGAATTTTCCGAAGTGAATGGAACGTTGACGAAGCACGATTGCACGATGTGCTTGGAACACCACCTGAGATAATGGACGCCCTGACATTACTAACCTCGGAACAACGTTCTTACCTCAAAGCGCTTATCAACTTGGGCGGACCTGGACCTTACTGGTCAAACGAGGTGGAGAAACTGGCCACTGCGGCGTACGGCACAAAGTTCAATGAGAAGAACCTTCCAAAGCAGGTTCTGTATCCTCTGGAAAAGGCACACTTGATCGCGCTCGCCCGCGGTACGAAGGAGAGCGGCAGAGGCGCCAAACCATTTCTGGTGAAGTGGACGGACACTCTATCCGCCTCTATTGTGGTACCCTTGCTCGAGCAAATCGACAAGATGATCCTTCCCGCTATTCGTCCACTCGTCAGGCAATCTCTTGCCGAGATCCGTACCAACATCGAAGATGGGAACACACACGTCAAGGGATTGGCACTTGAGGCCTTGGGGTTCAAGTTGATGCGGCTCATCGATCTCGATTATGTCGCAACAAGGTTGCGAGGTGATCAGACCGGAGGAGCTGAGGTCGACCTCCTGTTTGAATCGACGCGGCTCGTCTTTTCCCGGTGGCAGGTCCAGTGCAAGAACACCGCCCACGTCTCTCTGGATGACGTTGCCAAGGAAGTCGGCCTGATTCACTTGCTGAAAAGCAACGTGATCGTGGTGGTCAGCACCGGTTTGATCGGCACGGAAGCACGTCGTTTCGCAGGCAAGGTCATGGCCGACACGAATCTCTGCGTGGTGCTGATCGATGGGGATGATCTTGCCGCTATCGAGAAGACGCCTGCCAGCATCGTCGACGTACTGAATCGAGAAGCAAGGAACGCAATGAAGCTAAAATCGCTCAAGCAGGAATGTAGTGCCTGATGTTTAACCTCAACGGTTTGAAGCCATATCACGAAACGAAGTCCGGAACAATCCTCCTAGGCGATTCGCTGGAGGCCATAGAGGCATTCCACACTAAGAGCGTTGACCTGATCGTAACGAGTCCGCCATACGGGCTGGTCCGAAAGAAGGACTATGGCAACGTTGACTCCGGGAAATACGGTGATTGGTTCAGACCTTTCGCGGCGCAGTTCAGGCGAGTGCTCAAAGATACAGGCAGCCTTGTCATCGACATAGGCGGCGCATGGATTCCTGGGCAGCCTACACGCAGCCTGTACCATTTCAAGCTTCTGATCATGCTGTGCGAAGAATTCGGATTCCATCTTGCTCAAGAGCTCTATTGGTGGAACCCGTCCAAATTGCCGACTCCGGCCGAATGGGTAACTGTTCGACGCGTTCGTGTGAAGGATGCTGTCGATTGCGTCTGGTGGCTATCACCCACGCCAAATCCCAAAGCAAGCAATCGGCGGGTGCTACAGCCTTACAGTGAGAGCATGATGGCTCTGCTCAAGAACGGCTACAAAGCGCAGAAAAGGCCATCAGGCCATGAAATCAGCGACAAGTTTCAGCGGAACAACGGAGCCGCTATCCCTCCGAACTTGATCGCCATTGCAAACACAGAAAGCAACAGCTACTATCTCCGCTACTGCAAGGAAAAGGGGATTAAGCCTCATCCGGCTCGGTACCCTTCAGACCTCCCGGAATACTTCGTTCGCATGCTTACAGACGAAGGCGATATTGTCGTGGATCCTTTTGCGGGCAGCTGTGTGACGGGCGAGGTATGCGAGCGGCTGAACCGGCGCTGGTTCTGCATCGAGCTCGTGGAGGATTACCTGATCGGAGCGCTTGCTCGCTTTGAACGGCCTGACCAGGATGCCTTCGACTTCGCCCCGACAAAGAAGTCAACGGACGACAGCACTGACTACTACCGCATCGCCAGACCCGGCATCCTCTGGCAGCACGCAACTCCCGACCGCTTGCCGTGCACATACAGCGAATCTTCTGAAACGGAGGGTTCTGCAGTTGAGGGCATCAAGGAAGACAAGACTCCTTTCAGGAAACCCAAGTGTTCGCGCAAGCCAAGACCAAGTCGCGCATCCAGCAAGAGACCCAACAAGAACAGCAGATGAACACTGCCGTGCATGACTCACAGCTTCACCAAGTGTCGTCTTGCCGCTCGCGCCCCCGCGGCCTCTTCTTCATTGGCGCTGCCGTTGCGCTCGTGGGCGTGACGATGGCGATGGGGCTGAACGCGAATTTCCTGTCGGAAGACATCGGGATCGACGGGCGGCAGATCGGGATGCTGGAGGCGGCCCGCTATCGACAAGATCGTCGATCTCTTCTTGCGGGTGAACACGCACGAGGCGGAGCTGGTGGCAACAGTCCATTTCGCGGCAAAGCAACTGAAGGAACTGTCGTCGGGCGTGCCGAGCGAATTGGACGTTGTGCGGGAAGTGATGCAATGGAAGCAGAGGCGGCAACCACCGCTCGACGAAAAGGAAGTGGCTCTCGCCACTCGCAATCTGAACATGCTCAGGTGGATTCACGTGCGATACAGCGAAGACCTGCCCATCAGCGAAGACGAGCTGCTGGGCGTGTAGCTTCAATACTCAAGAATACAGGAGATACCAAGCGTGCCCGATATGGATTTCATGAAGTCGCTGAAACGGAAAGCTGACACGAAACTGCTGCTGCTGGTGGCGGACGGCCTCGGCGGGCTGCCGCGGATGCCCGGCGGGAAGACGGAGCTCGAGACGGCGAGCACGCCGAACCTCGACAAGCTCGCCCGCGAGGGGATTTGCGGGCTGCTCGATCCCGTCTCGCCCGGGATCACGCCGGGGAGCGGGCCATCGCACCTGGCGCTGTTCGGCTACGACCCTATCACG
>Ga0172363_10004834_pt1 | contig 10877 bp, 12 predicted proteins | sample LakKivs2_kivu2a2_FD_114541 | JGI IMG/M metagenome (GOLD analysis project Ga0172363, IMG submission 114541) | Sediment microbial communities from Lake Kivu, Rwanda - Sediment s2_kivu2a2 | ecosystem: Environmental > Aquatic > Freshwater > Lake > Sediment | place: Rwanda: Western Province, Lake... | reverse complement strand
TTTTTTTTCCGTCCTTTGTAATCCTTTCGGCTCTGTGTTTTTGTTTAGGTGCTTCTCACTCACGCTTCACCCTTGAGTCTGCGCCGTTTTAGCCTAATTATCAATGAGCCTTTGTTTTTCCAATCGAATTATAACATAAATGTTAGATAAAAAGCAAGGAAAAAAACAACTATTTTTTGCTAAACAGAAAACGTTTACATTGTAAACGCTTTCAGTTTCTATTATTATAATAGTTTATAATCCAGTCGTTGATTTTCAAGTACTTATAAACATTATAAGATTGGTGGGGGTCTACTTTAGCACTGAAAACGCTTACAAAAGCAGGGTATCGGGCGTACTTTTCACTCAAAAAATACCCTTTTTTGACCTAAAATGAGCCTTTTTTGACCTTTTTGGTAATAAATGGGTAAATATACCCTTTAATGACTTTCTTTCATTCTAACCTTATTTATGTTAAATTAAAAGGTATTATAGGATTATATTAGATACGGGGGGTCTGATTTAGCAATTTATTGGGAATATTCTTTTATATAGGGGTTCATTTATTTTTGGGGTGTTTTTTAGAAAGGGGTAGCAATATGAATATATTGCGATAATGGAGCGATAGCGAAATGAAAAGATGAGTCGGAGGCGAAGAAGAAATACTTATATTGCGACATATGAAGCGATTAACATCTATAATCGCCTTATTATATATCTATATTTTATATAATGGGTATAGAATGTAAACGTTTTCAGTAAATGTTAAGATATATCTTTTTTTCTATAGACAATTATTGTTATAATATGTTATACTATATATATGGGCATAGAAAAATGTCAAGATTGTTTAAATGAATTGAAATATATGGATGAATTTTGTGTTTATACTACTTTTGGTAAATTAGTAGGTTCTATCTATTATTGTCCTATTTGCCAGAAACAGATTATAATTCAAGAATATATTAAACTATGAGCGATAAAATATTAATTAATTATTTAAAAGAAAGAGTAAATACTTGGCTTAAACGTTATCAACGTTTAATTGTTTATTCTTCTAAAGATGAGAATAAAAAAGCAAGAGCATTAGATTTGGCTAATATATGTTATTATAATTATAATGATTATAAAGGATTATTAGAGGACTATGAATAATAAAATAGTAAAAGATTTAAAAGGGAGATATATAAAAAGAAGCAATGAACGATAAAATTTTTTGGATAGATATAGAAAGCACTGGTCTTGATTTCCGTAGGCATGATATAATACAATTATCTTATTTAATTGAAATAAATAAAGAAATCAAGGAAGAGGGTAATTTTTATGTTCAACCTTTTAATTATGATACTATTGAAAAAGCTGCTTTGGAAGTGAATAAATTAGAAATATCTCAAATTAAGACGTTTCCAGAACCTAAAGAAATATATAATAAAATCAAGGGTATTTTGGAAAAATATATAGATAGATATAATAAAAACGATAAATTTAGTATGGCAGGATATAATAATACTAATTTTGATGTACCTTTTTTAAAACAATTCTTTATTAAAAATAATGATAGATATTTCGGGGCTTTTTTTAATTATCATATTTTAGATGTATTTCCTTTATTATTTGCTTTAGAATATAAGGGTTTAATAAAATTAGATAATTTTAAATTAATTACTGTCTGTAAGCATTTTGGGATTGAACTTAAAGCCCATGACGCTCTTTCTGATATAAAAGCAACAAGAGAATTATTCAATATATTATTAACTTATTTTAAATAATATGTTTTTTGTATATATGTCATTGATAGAATGGCTTTATTTACATAGATACCATGATATAGAAACATTTTTAAAGAAAGAAGATAATATAGAAATGAGATTTTTTCATTGTAAACTTTGTCAAACTTATTATTATGATGGAGAAATTTATGAAATGTAAATATTTGGGATTAATTAATTTTTTATTTTAGTTTGTTTATATAAACTATTGTAATATATATGTATATAGTTTTATAAATCTATTGACAATAGGATATAAAATATGTTATACTATATATGTGGGATATTTTTATATACTTATAAGTTCTTTTAATTAAATTTATATATAGCCCCTAGAAATAGGGGCGTTTTTATTGAAGAAGTTGCTGTTACTGTTGGTTAATGGCAACTTCTTTTTTTTGTATGGAAAACAAAGATATAAATTATACTTTTACTGGAGCGGGATTAACTAAAGAAGAACGTAAGAAAGCTAAAAAGCGATTTTACGATTATAAAGATAGATATAGTATAGAAAGCATAAGCGATTTACCATTACTTGAAAATTTGGTTTTTAGAGAAGCTCTTCAAGAAAGAATTCAAATAAAAATGGAAGAACTTTCTAAAAATGATATAGCCAAAAGTGCTAATATTATTCCTGTTCATATATTAAACAGTTTAAATGAAAATTTAGACCAAATTTTAATATTGAAAGAAAAACTTGGGTTATTTGAAAAGAAGGAAGAAAATGATGCTTTTAAAGCGTTAGAAATATTAGAAAAGAAATTTAAAATATGGTTGGAAGAGAATTCGGGAAGTCGCACTTTAATTTGTCCATTTTGCTCCAAACCTATAATGTTATTGATAAAAACAGACGCTTGGGAAGCTTTAAAACATCCTTTTTTTAAAGATAAAATGTTATTTAATAAAGAGGCTTGGAAGTTATATAAATCTGGAAAAATTACTAAATTAGAGTTGGCTAAAATTTTACAAGGTGAAGAGATAACTTCAGAAGATTATATTACTTGGTTAGAATCTAAAATTAAGTTTGATTAAATGCTTTTAGAAAAAATAACAGACGCAGAACTTGAGGTAATGCAATGTTGGCATAATCCAATTGCATTGTCCGAATGTCTTTTTTCTGATATTGACAATCTTTCTAAATTTGAGGAAGATAAATTTTTTAATCTTAGAAATTATCAATATACTATGCTTTCTTTAGAAGAAATGATTGATTTTGATGGAATAGCAAAAAAATATAATCTTAATGAAAAAGAAAAGTTTAATTTAAGAAAGAATGTCGGCGATTTAATATGTTATGCTGCAAGGATGTTTGGAAAAACTGCTATTGTTGAAAAACTTGATTTAGCTCTATGGTTATTATATTCAGAAGGAGAACAAGGAATATTTGGTTCTATTGATTTAATACATATTACTGCGGTTTTAAATGACCTTAAAGATTGTTTTGCTTCTCATCCTATATGTTCTATTTTTAAACAAAGAATTACAGGCGCACCTGATTTTAAATTTCGTACAAAAAAAGGAACTACCTGCATTAGTGTTAATTATGCTTTAGGGTCTAAACAACCCGGTAGGCAATTTTATGGAAAACATTCAAAAAGACTGTATTTAGAAGAAAATAGTATGGAATCAGATAATATTTATAAGAAAAGACTTGATGCAGTTTCAGAGGTTGGAGCTATTTTTAGGATAAGCGGTATGACTAATTTTACTAAATTATCTCCGGCTGGTAAAACTTATTTTGCACCAGAAAATAAAAAAAAGATATTAAATTATCCACAATTTGTAAATCCTCTTTGGGATGAAAAAGAAAAACAAAGAAGAATTAAAGAACATGGAGGAGAAAAGGCACTCACATATAGAACTTTTGTTGATGGAGAAATTTTTGAAGATGGAATATCTGTTATTGATATGGAAAGAGTTAGACCTTGTTTTATTGAAACTTCTAAGATAAAAAGATTTGAACTAAAAAAAGATATGTTTAAATATTATAAAAATATAATTTCTATAGCTAGACCTATTAATGCTAAACGTATTTTTATTTCTTGTGATATTGGAGAATCAGCAGGAACAGATATTGTCATTCATTCAGAATTAGATAATAAATATAATTATATTTATAATATAATATTATATGGACTTACTCATTCTGAACAAGTAGAAATTTTAACGTGGTTGGCAAGAGAATTAAATGCTAATGTAATTGCAATTGATTGTGGAGACGGTCTAGGTCGCTCTATTTATTCAAGTTTAGAAAAAATATTTCCTAAAGATAATTTGGTTTGGTATGCTGGAGCAGAAAATATAGAGGTTGGATTTGAAACAGATAACAATAATAAAATTGTTATAAAAGACGGAAAGCCAGTTATAAGAATAGAGAAAATGAAAGATTGGTCTTTAATAAGACTAAAACATTTATTATACGAACTTAGAGTAAATATTCCTTATGATGATAAACTAGAAAATCAATTATCAAATATTATAGCAACTCAATCGGGAACTAATTTAATTTATAACTGTATTTCCGATACTGGAGACCATTTATTTGATGCTTGGAGAATTTTTTCCATTGCTCAATGGTTAAAAGTTGATTATAATAAAACAAAACCAATTACAGGACAATGGGGATTGGGAACTTTTTAAGTATGGAATTAATTAGGAGTAAGAAAAATGGCTGATACAAATTTTACTAATTTAGTATTAAGTTTATTATTAAAGAGAATTATAATTCCTACTGAATTTCATTCTCAAGCAATTGCAGTTCAGGAAATGTTGAGAAATGATGTTTCAGGTTTAATAGATTCTTTAACAGATTTTGCTGTAGAATCTGCTGCTGTAGATTTTGGAGTTGAAAGTCAGAACGAAGGGTTAAATCAAATATTAGACCAATGGTTAGACGAAATTAATATGGGTTATTTAGGACAAATACCTACAGGAATTAAACCTTTAGCTATTGAATATTTTAAAGAAAGATGGAAAGGTGCATCTTTTCCTATTTTGAAGATAACTAAATGGGGTAATATAAAAGGAATTCTTGTTCCTGTTAAAATGAATTTTGTTGATGGAGGTAGTATTTATGCTAAAGATTTATCTCCTAAAGATGATAATTTAAAACTTAATAATTATGATTATTATTTAGGAAAAGAGAAAAACGAAAAATTAGATAAGAATGTTTTAATAAGTAAAATTGGCTGCCGTTGGTTTGAAAAATATCCAGTTCCATATTTAATAAGAAGGGGAACTTATCAAAATTATAAAATTATAGAATCTTTAAAAAATAAACAAGCAGAAATTCTTGACCAAATTATTCCTTATATGATGTTAATTCAAAGAGGTTCAGAAGGTCTTGCAAGAGAAGGGTTTAAGATATATACAGATGATGAATTAAAAGCAGTTAAAGAACAGTTTCAAGATTTAATGGATAAATTAGATACTAGTTATATATCAGATGATAATAAAACTAAAAAAACTCCTATGAGAGTTACTCAATTTGATGAAAAAATATCTCATTTAATTCCTGATTTATCTACTATTTTTAATCAAAATTTATTTCTTGAGGCAGAAAGAAATATATTATCTGGACTTGGTTTTATAGATACAGTTCAAAGTGGAACTAGACAAGAAGCATATTTGAATCCTAAAATATTTATAGAAGAAGTAAAAGCAGGGGTTAAAGATTTTAAACAAATATTAAAAGATATTACTTTATTGATTAAAAAAGAAAATATAAATAATAAAAAATATTTTAGTAATACTAATATAGTTTCTATTACTTCATCTCCAGTTAGAGGATTTATGACAGACCAATTTAAACAGGTGGTAAGACAGTTATGGTCAAATGGAAGATTATCAGACCAAACTGCTGTAGAACTTATTGCCGAAGTTGACTTTGATACAGAAGTTTATAGAAAGAAACGAGAAACAGCAAAAGGATTAGAAGAAGTTTTTTATCCTCCTCTTACTCAAAATATAGAAGATAAAAGTATTGATACAAGACCAGCAACAGAAGATGTAAATGGTAATCCAATTTCTCCAACTAAAATAGATAAAACAACTAAACAGGAATATGATTATAGTAAATATGAATTAGTTGGTTCTCCTTATAATAAAGTTTCTGATTTACCTATAGGCGTGAAGAATCACATGAGAATAGATTTACAAAGAATATTTATGTCAGTATTTAACGATATTTATAATAGATATGGAAATGAACAGAAAGCGTTTAGAATAGCTTGGTCGGTAATTAAAAAAATAGCCACAAAAAAGAAAAATATATGGGTTCGTAAATCACAAAAAGTAAAAGGAAGTTTAGAACTCATGGAAGCAAATGAAGAAATAATTATAGAATCTACTAAAGAAGTAGAAAATGAAATAATAGAAGAATCAAATAAACATGAAGAGAGGGAAATAAATAATGGTTAAAGATACTATAAAACTTCAAGATGTTCAGTTTTTTTTAAATGATTATGAACTATTTAGCGAAACAGAGATATTAGAAGAAGGGAAAGAAAAAGAAGATATTATTTCAATAGCAAAAGCTAAAGGAATAAATCTTAAAGACAATAAAGATTTAGCAGGATTTCGTACTATTTATATTTTTGCGAATAAAGCTAATAAAAACAGAACTAGAGTACCTAAAGAAAAACTTTTAAAAAGATTACCTACTATTATAGGGAAACCAATAGATATTGACCATATTAGAAAATATGTAGTTGGACATTATATAGATTATCGTTATAAAGAAAAAGAAGATATGGTAATTGCTTATGGAGTGTTTTATAAAAGTAATTTTGGCACAGAATGGGAACAAGCAAAAAAATTATTTGCCAATAAAAAATTAGCTACTTCTTATGAGATATGGTGTCCTCTAGAAAAAAGAAAACAACTTGAAGATGGTACAAGAGAACTAGAAGAAATAGATTTAGCAGGTGGGGCTTTATTATTTAAAGAGAAACCAGCATTTGAAGATGCAAAAGTTTTGGAAGTAGCAATGAAAAATATAGAAGAAAGTAATAAAGAATTGATTTTTGCTTCTGAATATAAAGATAATGATATTATAGTAGCTAATAATCCTTTTCTTGAATCTATTAAACAAAATGCAGAAAAATTACAGGCAGAAAAAGAAACTCAACTAAAACAAGAAGAATTAAAAAAACAACAAGAAATTAAAGAAAAGAAAAAAGAAGAACCTAAACAACAAGAACCATTGCTACAAGAAGTTAAACCTGAAACAAAAATTATAGTTTGTTCTAATTGTAAAAAAGATATAGATATATTAACAACTCCTGAAATTTCTCAAGGATTAGTTAAATGCCCTGCTTGTTTTAGTCTTGTAAACAGACAAACAGGCGAAATGCGTTATCCTCCTCAAATTATGGATTTTAATACCAATTGTCCTTCATGTGGAATGACAAATTGGAGATTATTATCAAATTTAGATAAAGAAGCTAAACTTCAATGTATGTCATGTTCTAAACAATTTAATATTAAATTCAAAACTAAATCATCTGATTTATCTAACATTGCCAGCCAAATTAATTTTCTTTATTCAACTTACGCAACCTGTATTCAATGCAGGAAAGTAATTCCTATAGAAGTGGTATCAAAAGTAGATTCAACGGAAGTTCATTGTCCAAGATGTGGTCTAAAATTTCCTTATAATTTAAAAAAATCAAACCCGTTGAGACAAATAGAAGAGATTTGTTTGGTAGAAGAACCACAAAAATCTTCTGAAATTATTGAGGAGAAAAATATGGATAATAAAGATAATGTACAAACTCCTGTAGATACAAAACTAGAACAACCTATTGTTCAAGCTACAGAAGATTTAGACGAAGCTAAAAAATTAAAGAAACAGAATAGAGGTAACGTAGTGTTTCCTTCTGATTCTTCAAAAGTAAAAGATAATGCTGACCATTTTCCTATTAATGATATTAAACAAGCTCGTAATGCTCTTGCAAGAGTGGCACAGTTTGATAAAGTTCCAGATTGGTTTAATGGCACTTTACAAGAATGTCAAAATATAGTGCGCGAAACAGTTAAAAAAGAATATCCAAGTATTGATGTTACTATGGAAGATATGATGGCAGATGAAGAATTGGCAGAATTACTTAAAAAACAAAAAAGAGGAAATGTGATATTTCCTTATGAATCTCCAAAAGTTAAGGATAATAAAGACCATTTTCCAATTAATAATATTCGTCAGGCTAGAAACGCTTTGGCTAGAGTAGCTCAATATGATTCAGTTCCAGATTGGTATGATGGAACATTAGAAGAAGTACAGAAAAAAGTACGTCAAACTGTTAAAAAAGCATATCCTACTATTAATGTTACAGAAAATAGTGAAATGAAAGTGGCTCGTAAAGCTACAAAAAAAATTATTGCACTTAAAAAAGCAAATAAACAATTAGTAAAGTCTAGTGAAGAAGAAAAAATAAAACTGTTAGACAGTATTACAAAGATAGAAAAAGAAGCTGCTGAAAAGATAGCCTTCTACAAAGCTAATTCGGTTGAAATAGCTTCTCGTAGAGATGAACTTGGTAAGTATGGAACAGACTTATCCGACCAAGATATATTGGATGAGAAAAAGTACATAAATGCCAAATTAGTAAAAGCAAATGCTTCTTGTACTGGAGATTCAGTTGGTAACAAAGGCAAGGATGATGATTATTATTCTGATGCTCGTAAACAAATAGATAATAAAGCCTTTGGAAGAAATTAATTTTTAGGAGAAAAAATGGAAAATTTACATCTTGAAATCGCCAAATTGATAGGCGAACCAATTAACTATCAACTTCCTGTTCCTGTGGAATTGGCTGCGATAGCTAATTTAGATACTGCTGAAGCTGGTGAAAAAGTTTATAGATTTTCTGATGTAGAGACTTCTCTTGATACTATTATAGCTATTAACTCTTCTACTGGAGCTATTGCTCTTGTAAAGAGAACAGCTCTTAGCGATACTGAAGTTTCTTTTTCTGGTTTACATTCTCAATTGGAATATGTTCTTGTTGATGATGTTATTGGTAAAGCCGATACTAATATTCTTGCTCGTAGGAAAGAAGCTATCTCTAGGGGAATGGATAAAAGGGAACTAAAACTACTTATCGATGGTATTATAGCCGGTACTAATGTTCCTAGTTCTGTTTCTATACCTGTCGAGACAGCTACTAGCGGTCAAGATTTATATGATGTACTTCTTGCTGCGAAACATCAGTTGGAAGATTACGGAGATAATTTTATACTACTTGCAGGTACTACTTTAAAAGAGAAAGTTGACACTTATGATAAGGACAACGTTACTAGCTTTAATTATAATATTAACATTGCTCAAAGACTGAAAGATATAAGTGTTAATGTTATGAAAGTTTTTGGTAAAGTTGAAAGTACAGTTAGCGGCGGAGAACAGGTTCTTCTTGACACAAAGAAAGCTATTCTTGTTGCTCAAAATTCAAGAGTAACTGCTGGAAAGCCTATTTGGTTTGTTCGTAGGAAAATTAATCCTGAAATCGCAAAATTAATGGGAGCAGACGTGGATAAAGCTCAAAGAGCTATTATTACTCAAGGTACTCCTGTTCAAGTTGATGGCACTAATACTTTAGGTTATGGCGTTTATGGAGCAGAATGGGTTGTGTTTGCTATTACTAATCCTAAAGCTATTTGTGTAATTGACGCTTCTGCTATTCTCTAATTTTTGAAATAATCCTAAGAGGGGAGAAATTTTCTCCCCTCGAAGGTTTTAAAAAAGTATGATTAATTTTAAATCAAAATTAAGTAAGAAAGAAGAGTTAGAAGTTAAAATGTTATTGCAAAAATTTCTCGATAAATATGGAGATTTTTATATTACTAAAAATAATTTAAGATTATTTATTCAAGATAATTTACATCTTTTATTTAAAGGTCTTAGCAAAGGAGATTATATAGCTTTTAATGAAAATGGTATTGGTTTAGTTATAGGGTTTTCTGATAATAGTCCAAGAAAATATTTAAAAATTTTAACTGATGATATGAATGTTGCAAATAATATAATTAAAGCATTTATTATGAATCTTAATTGTGATTTGTATTCAAAAATAAAAAGGAATAATCCAATTAAAGATGTGTTATTAAAAAATGGCTTTTTAAGTCAAGCAGGAAGAGGTAAAGAAGAATTATTTAAATTGGAGAGATAAATGCTTAAATCAACAATTAGAAATATTATAAGAGTTTTGATAGAAGATAACGGAAAATCTAGTTATGAAGTTTTTGAATACACTTCTGTATCTACTTTTACTATAGCACAAACTAATATTACTATAACCAAAGTATATAATAATGGAGTAGAATTAACTTCCAGTCAATACGCTTTTGATGATATAACTAATAAAATAACAATTTATGATTTATCTCCAAATGGATTAGTTTCAGGAGATAAAATAGAAGTTGATTATACTTATTATGAATATTCTATAGAAGAATTAAATAAATTTATAGAAGCTGCATTATCATATTTAAATTTATATTCTTATTCTAGTGAGAATTTTTATGAAGTTTCTGGAGATGAAATAGTCCCTATTCCTTCTTCAATGACAGGAAATCTTATTGCTATTATAGTTTCTATTTTAATAAATCCAGATAATAATTCTTATCGTTTAGCTAATATATCTATACAATATAATGGAAGAATGTCTAAAGAAAAAAGAATAGAACAAATGATAACAAAGTTTAAAGCAGGATTAGGAGTTAATGATATTATTACATGGGATGAACATAATATAGATTTAGGAAATTTAGGAGATACAATATGAATAATTTTTTAGGAGATGGGATAAGTTCATTTTTTATTCATAAAATAGCAGAAGGCGAAGCTGGATATAATTATTATGGTTATATGCACGTTTCAGGTCAAAGCATTATTATGAGACAAACTATAGCAACTGATGAAATACAATACGCAAGTGCTGGTCTTGCTTTATCTAAATGGGCTAATAGAGCTACTTTGACTTATACTAATATAATGGCAGTTGAAGAAGAAGATTAATTTTAGGAGAATTTATGAATTTTAAAAATAGATTAAATCTTTTTACTGGACAATTATCTCCTGTAAATAATTATTTAACAGAAAATAAAGAATATTATATTGATTCTGTTTTAGGA
>Ga0172363_10004830_pt1 | contig 10878 bp, 11 predicted proteins | sample LakKivs2_kivu2a2_FD_114541 | JGI IMG/M metagenome (GOLD analysis project Ga0172363, IMG submission 114541) | Sediment microbial communities from Lake Kivu, Rwanda - Sediment s2_kivu2a2 | ecosystem: Environmental > Aquatic > Freshwater > Lake > Sediment | place: Rwanda: Western Province, Lake... | reverse complement strand
CGTGTTTGAGATGGCGGCGGAACTGACGCGCCGGCTGAAGGACAGGCGGGATGATTGGAACGCACGCCACGTCCTGTTCCCCCAGGTACTCGCCATCGTCTGGGAGTACGTCGAGCAACGGGTGGTGGTCCTGGGTGACGTGCCCCTGGAGGAGATTGCGCTGCTCAAGTACAAGCAGCGCATCGTCGAGCGGTTGACCGAGGCCATCGAGCCTGACACGCAGGCGGGAGAGCCGCCGACGCTGCCGGTCATCGAGCGATTTCGGCCCCTCGGCTCGACAGCGGAGGTGCTCTTCCGCACGGTTCGCCCGGCGGTGGGGACGGCCAAGAGCCACGTCAGCCACGTCGTCCTGGATGCGCCCAGGTGGGAGCACAGCGTGGCCTACCAACTGGAGCGGATGCCCGAGGTCGTCGCTTACGCCCGCAACGATCACCTGGATTTCACCATGCCCTACGAGTGGCTGGGGGTGCGGCACGAGTACCGGCCCGATTACCTGGTCCGGCTGCGTCAGAGAGATGGACAGGAGCGCAAGGTAGTGCTCGAGGTGAAGGGGTTTGAGACGGAGCAGGACCGGCAGAAAGAGGTGGCGGCGCAGCGGTGGGTGCGGGCGGTGAACCACCACGGGGAATTCGGGCAGTGGGCGTTCGTGGTGTGCAGGGAGCTGTATCGGGTGAGGGAACTCTTGTTGAATGACTAATGAAGGAGTGGAAATGAAAGTGCGACTGTTTGCCCTGCTAAGCCTTATTGTATTCGTCGTTTTGCCGATATCGGGTGGGGTGCGACCTTCGGTGGCCCAATCGCACCAGGTTGGCACCTCTCACCGGCTTTACAGTACCTCGCTGGGGGAGAGTAGTGGCGACTACAGTTCTGATGCCTCCATAGCAGAGTCGCGGGAAGGAGGTAGGCTGAGGTCAACATCCACGATGACCACCATCATTTCCTATGGTGACACAGGGTACAGATACAAAGTGGTGTCCCATGGCGAGGAAGAGGGTTTCGAGCAGCCAGGGTTCGATGACTTCGAGTTTTCCACGGGCGATGCTGGTTTTGGTATACCGTCTGGGGTATGCCCGCTCAATAACCCGACGGATGTGCGAACGACATGGCCACTGAATACAGATATTCTTCTGAGAAAACAGTTCACTCTCCTCTCTGGGTCTAATACCCTGAAGGTGGGCGTTGCCATTGACAATGACGTACAAGTCTTTATCAACGGCCACGATATCTCTGGAGGGCTTCGCGTTCACGAAAATTGTCCGACCCGTGATAGTTTCGTTTTTGCTGTCCCGGGTGAGGTTCTGACCGTGGGTACTAACCTGCTGGCGGTGCGTGGCAGAGACCGTGGGGGCCTCAGTTATCTGGATATCCAACTGACAGTTGAGATTGTCAAGTTATACCTGCCCATGGTCATACGTACCAGTGCACCAACAGGATTCCTGCCGACGCCGACCCCTGGTTCGTGACAGTCCCGATATCCCGACGGTTTGGGAACCCAGCCCAATAGGTAGAGGCTGTTGGCTGCGCCGATACGCCCGGGGTGGGGGGCTTTGCACTTACTCGAATGCAGCACTGAACTCGTCAATGGGGATGGCGGCGAGCGTCTGGGTCCTAACGCTGCCGATGAGTGCTCTTTGCTCCCAGGGCCGCTGGCGAAGCGATGGCCTGCTGGCTGGCTTGCAGGGCGTGGCTCTAACTCTGGCCACGTGAAGCCAGGCGTACCGGGCTCTCAGGAGGGCAACCTGACATTGAATCCGGTACGTGCAGGCCCTGTCCCGGCGGCCCTGGGTTTCGCGCTGAAATGGGGACTACTGGCGCATGGTTGCAACCGGCTGGCTCTGCGAGAGGCGGCTGGGAGCAAAGAGACGGACAACGTCGCGGCTAGGACGTCCTGCCAAAGCAATCCAGGCACAAGATCTCACAGTTGGAGAGCACGTCGCCGACAGATGCATCAATCTTGTGTGCCTCCCAGGCACCGCGCTTCTTCCCTCCTCCCATCTCGAGGCGAAGCTTCTCGTTGCATCGCCCGTGGCGGTGGTTGTGAGCCGGCCTCTTGCATTCGCAGTGTCCGGCAGCCCTGTTCCACGCTGCCTGAATCACTTGAGTGGAAAATGGCACATGGTCACCTCCTACCCTCGGACTTCAGGTTGCCCTGTCACTATTATACCACACTTAATGCAGTTTGGGTGAAAATGGGGATGGTTCATTCGCGCCGTCGGCCCGGGTTCACTTGACATTCTCCAGGAGTCATTATATACTGTAAGAACCAGAAACAGGCATGCGGGAGAGACCCGTTAAAGGCACCGAAGGGGCAAGCTGTAGGAGTTCCCCATCCTTCTATCGGCGAAACTCTCAGGTAAAAGGACCGCGTGTCTTCAATCACCCCTGAAGAGCGCATAAAGGCACCGAAGGGGCAAGTCTCGAGCAGTATTTCGTGGTAGCTCGAGGCGAATCTCTCAGGTACAAGTACAGGGGGAACGGTGGGCAGTCATTGAAACCTGCTATCGTTCCCCTTTTTGCTTGGGAGGCGCTGATGCGCGCAGTCGTCAAAGGGGTTGCTTCGATACTGGCCCACACGCCGGACCTTGTCCCCTTGGGTTCCAAACCCGCCAGGGAATTCTCCAAGTCCGAGGGGCCATACGAACAATGCATGGCCCACTTGAGGAGCTACCGTGAGGCGGTAGCCTATCCCCCCAACCAGGTGTTCGTCGGCAACGTCAGGCCAGACGCGTTGGCAGGCGTGGAGAAGCCCTGGTATGAGCACCCGATAGCTGATGCACCTCGTGAGGGGTCCTACGGTGAGCTCGTACCCGAGGACGAGTTCTATGGCTTGTTGAAGGCAGCCGATGTCTTCGGCCTGGTCTGGTTGGAGACAGGTTTTCTTTCCAGGGTGAGGGACAGGCTCAAGAAGCATCCTTTGCTGGAAGCCCTCAAGGGACTGGATGGAGGAAGGTCGTTCTCCGAGATCCAAGAGAAGGTGGATCGGGGGGAGGCTGTGCCCCTCAACTTCAGTGGGAGGGCGGTCGGTTGTGTACGCAGGGCTCACGAGGAGGATGACGCCCTGGGGGCTAGAGTCATCCTGGAGGGATTGGCTACCAAGGCTTCGGCTTTCCTGGCCCTGAGGCACCTCCTGGGGAGGGTGAGCCTGACCGCTCCCCAGGGTATTGACTACCTCTTCTCCTTCTCTGAGGAGGCTGTAGGTGATCGGTATCAGAGGGGCGGAGGGAATCTGGCCAGAGCCATCGCCGAGATGGCGGGTTGTGCAAATGCGAGCGGTGTGGATATTAAGGGATTCTGCTGTGGGGCAAGTCACGCCATAGTAAGTGCGGCGGCCCTGATTCAGGCGGGGGTCTTTAAGGAGATTGCGCTGGTGGGGGGCGGTTCTTTGGCCAAATTGGGGATGAACTTGCAGTCCCACGTCAGAAAGGGTATGCCCATCCTGGAGGATGTTCTGGCTGCGATCGCGATCCTGGTCGGGGAAGACGATGGCATTAGCCCTGTGATCAGGACGGATGCCATAGGGATGCACCGTATCGGTGCTGGCTCCTCCGCCAGAGAGATCTATGAGGAGGTAGTGGTCAAGCCTTTAAACAAGCTGGGGAAGAGGATCATTGACGTAGACAAGTATGCACCACAGATGCACAACCCGGAGATAACCGTACCCGCCAGGCGTCCAGATACCCCCCTGATCAACTACAGGGCCTTGGGCGCCCTGGCTGCTTTGAGGGGAGAGATAGGAAGGGAGGAGATAGATGATTTTGTGAGGAAACACGGCATGCCCGGCTTCTCTCCGACTCAGGGCCATATCCCTGAGGCCATCCCCTTCATGGGGCACGCCAGGGACATGATGGTGGGCGGGGAGATCGAGAACGCCATGTTCGTAGCGAAAGCAAGCGTTTTCCTGGCCAGGATGACCAACCTGTCCGATGCTGTCTCGTTCGTTTTGGAGAGGAATCCTGGGACGATAGGATCGAGTGGAATTCTCGGAGGGAGGCGATGATGCTCGCGGTTGTCAAGGGGGCAGCGTCCACGCTGGCCCACACCCCAGATTTGGTCCTCTTAGGCTCCAAGCCAACCAGGGAGATTCCCCGCTTTGATGGCCTGTATGAGGAGTGCATGGCTCACCTGAGGAGCTATGAAGAGGCGGTGGCATATCCCCCCAATCAGGCGTTCATCGGAAACATCAGGCCCGACAGGCTGGCCGGCCTGGAAAAGCCCTGGTACGAGAACCCCATAGAAGGGGCCCCTCGTGAAGGGCCTTATGGTGAGATCATGCCCGAGGACGAGTTCTATGGCTTGTTGAAGGCTGCGGACGTCTTTGACCTGGTCTGGTTGGAGGAGGGGTTTCTGTCTCGAGTGGCAGAGAAGCTCCAGGGTCATCCATTGCTGGGGGACCTGAAGCGGTTAGAGGGTGGCAAGACCATCTCCGGGATCAAGGAGAGGTTGGATCGGGGGGAGGCCTTGCCCCTCAATCTAAATGGAGAGTTAGTAGGCTGTGTATGCAGAGCCCACGAGGAAGACGAGGACCTGAGGGCTGAGGTCATCCTGGAAGGGTTGGCCGTAAAGGCTTCGGCCTTCCTGGCCTTGAGGCACCTCCTGGCGAGGGTAAGTCCGACCGCTCCCCAGGACGTGGATTACCTGCTCGACTTTGGCGAAGAGGCTATCGGTGATCGGTATCAGCGCGGTGGTGGGAACATGGCCAAGGCGGTTGGCGAGATGGCGGGCTGTTTGAACGCGAGCGGCGCGGACGTTAAAGCGTTCTGCTGCGCGCCGATCCACGCTGTAACCAGTGCGGCGGCCCTGGTTCAGGCGGGGATTTTCAAGAGGGTTGCGTTGATAGGCGGTGGTTCCCTGGCCAAGTTGGGGATGAAGTTTCAATTCCACATCAAAAAGGACATGCCCATCCTGGAGGACGTTTTGGGTGCGATGGCGATCCTGGTCGGGGAGGACGATGGTGTGAGCCCTGTGATCAGGACGGATGCCATCGGGATGCACCGCATCGGTGCTGGCTCCTCCGCCAAAGAGATATTTGAGGAGGTGGTGGTCAAGCCCTTGGACAAACTGGGGAAGAGGATCGTGGACATAGACAAGTATGCGACTGAATTTCACAACCCGGAGGTAACCGTATCCGCCGGGCGGCCAGACACTCCCTTGATCAACTACAGGGCCCTGGGCGCCCTGGCTGCTTTGAGGGGAGAGATAGGGAGGGGGGAGATAGGTGATTTTGTGAGAAAACACGGCATGCCCGGCTTCTCTCCGACTCAGGGTCACATTCCCTCAGCGATCCCCTTCATGGGGCATGCCAGGGACATGATGATGGGCGGGGAGATCGAGAACGCCATGTTCGTAGGCAAGGGGAGTCTTTTCCTGGCCAGGATGACCAACCTGTCCGATGGGGTCTCCGTCATTCTGGAGAGAAACCCCGCCATAAAAGGAGGTGATTGAATGTTTGCTGGAAAGAAGGTGGTGGCATTCGGCGAGCGGGACGGGGTTCAGGGCCCGGCCATAGCAGAATGCCTGGCCGCAGCAGGGGCGGATGTGGTCTTCACCGTTACCGAGTGCGTGGTCTGAACGGCAGCAGGGGCAATGGACCTGGAGAACCAGGCCAGGATCAAGCAGTTAGCGGAACAGTACGGAAACGAGAGCTTGATCGTGGTGATAGGGTCTGGAGATGCGGATAGCTCGGCATTGGTGGCAGAGACGGTTACCACCGGAGACCCCAGCTACGCAGGTCCGTTGACCGAAGTCCAGTTGGGACTTGCCGTTTACCACATCCTGGAGCCGGAAGTGAAGGAACACATCCCGCCAGAGGTCTACGAAGAGCAGGTAGCGCTGATGGAGCTGGCGCTGGATGCAGAGGGGATCGCCCAAGCCACCAAGAAGATACGTGACGATGCCTCGGCAGGCTAGGGGGAACGAGGCACTTCCCTTCTCGTAACCAGAGAGGCTCTCTTTTCTACGTGAATGACTGGAGATAAGGAGGCAAGAGCCATGTTCGATCTGACAATAGAAAGCTATCAGAAGGAGGTGCTAGAGTCCGATCTGCCTGTCCTGGTAGATTTCTGGAGTGTCCGCTGCGATAAATGTATGGACCTCATGCCGGCCGTAGAAAGGCTGGAGCAAGAATACAGCGGCAAAGTGAGGTTTGGCAAAGTAGACTGCCCCAAGAACCGGCGGCTGATAGCGAGCCTCAGGGTGGGGCACATGGGTTTGCGCTTGCCCGGATTCTGGTTCTATCGGGACGGGGAGGTGGTGGACAAATTGATGGGTGAGGACGTTACCGAAGAGGTGATCATCGAGAAGTTGGATAAACTGATTCAGGAATCATCGTGATCTGCCAGGGTAACTGCTCACCCTCCCGCAGGTTGGGGCATTTTCTCGGCTGAAAAACGCCGTTCCAAGCAACCTGCGGGAGGGTAGGCTGAACAGTTACCTGCCAGGAAATATGTCTTGGGGAGGAGGTTCAAGATGCGCCTGGAGCTAGGAATAATCGAGTGCAACGATGTGCAGTTTGGCGATGAGACCAGGGTCGAAGACGGCATCCTCTACGTGAACAAGGAGGAGCTGATTGACCTGGCCCTGCAAGATGATAGATTGGCCGCAGCGGACGTCGAGCTGGCGCGGCCGGGAGAGGAAGTAAGGATCGTCCCGGTCAAGGACGTCATCGAACCCAGGGTTAAGGTGGGCGGAGCCGGGGAGATTTTTCCCGGGCTGATCGGCAAAATAGGGACGGTGGGCTCAGGCAGAACCAACGTCCTGAGGGGGGCCGCGCTGGTGACCGTAGGCCGCATCGTGGGCTTTCAGGAGGGGCTCATAGACATGAGCGGGCCTGGGGCACAGTATTCACCTTTTTCCCAGACCCACAACGTGGCATTGATCCTGCGCCCCACGGATGGGTTGGCCCCCCATGCCCACGAGGAGGCCGTGCGCCTTGCGGGGCTGAGGGCCGCGGTAGCCCTGGGTAAAGCAGGTAAGGACGTCGCCCCTGACGAGGTGGAGGTCTATGAATTAAGCCCGGTTGCCGACACTGCCCTTCCCAGGGTCGCCTACGTTCACCCGCTTTTGGCACAGGGCTTGCTGCACGACACCTATCTCTACGGAGTTGACGCCAAAAAGATCTTGCCCACCTTGATCCATCCGAATGAAGTGATGGATGGGGCCATCGTGAGCGGCAACTGTGTCTCCGCTTGCGACAAGCACACCACCTACCATCACATGAACAACGCGGTAATCAAGGAGCTGTATCGGAGACACGGCCAGGATCTCAATTTCATCGGGGTAATCGTCACCACCTTGAGGGTCACCCTGGCAGACAAGGAGAGGGCTTCGGACTATGCCAGCAACCTGGCGAAACTCATGGGGGCACAGGGGGCCATCGTCACCAATGAAGGTTTCGGCAACCCCGACACAGATTTGATGATGCTGTGCAAAAAGATGAAAGCGTACGGGATAGAGACCGTACTGATCACCGATGAGTTTGCCGGAAGGGACGGCGGTTCCCAGTCCCTGGCAGATGCGACCCCTGAGGCCAGTGCCGTGATAAGCGTGGGGAACGCGAATGAGATGGTGGCTCTGCCCCCCATGAAGCGGACCATCGGGGACCTGAAACCGGCAGAGGTCATCGCCGGAGGGTTCGTTGGCAGTCTGACCGCCAGCGGAGGCCTGAACGTCGAGATACAGGGTATTATAGGGTCTACTTGCCAGTTGGGTCTGGGCAAGCTAACCGCCCGAGGATATTAGCGAACCCTTCGTAACTGCTCACCCTCCCGCAGGTTGGACCAGCTCTTGGGCATTGGGAAGGCAAATCATAACCTGCGGGAGGGTAGGCTGAGCAATTAAAACCCTTCAAGGGAAAGGGGGAAAAGAAGATGGCAGAAAAGAAGTATCGAGTGGTTCATTACCTGAACCAGTTCTTCGCCCAGATCGGCGGCGAGGACAAGGCGAACGTCCCTCCCCTGATTCAGGAGGGGGCCGTCGGCCCTGGCAGAGCCCTTCAGCAGATGCTGGGGGAAGAAGGGGAGATCGTGGCCACTGTGGTCTGCGGCGATAGTTACTTTGCTGAGAACATCGAGGCTGCGGCAGAAAAGGTAGTAGAGCTGACCTCCCCTTACAGGCCGGACGTATTTGTGGCCGGCCCGGCCTTCAACGCGGGCAGATACGGCGTCGCCTGTGGGGCCTCCTGCGCGGCGGTAAGCGAAAAACTGGGCATCCCGGCGGTCACAGGGCTGTATCAGGAGAATCCGGCGTTGGATCTCTACCGTAAGCGGGTGTATATTGTCCCCACGGCCGATTCTGCCAGGGGCATGAAAGAGGCCATCCCCAAAATGGCCACTTTCGTGCACAAGCTGGGCCTTGGTCAGGAGCTCGGCCTCCCTCAGGAGGAGGGTTATTTCCCGCGTGGGTTCAGGATCAATCAATTTGCTGAGCGAAGCGGGGCGGAGAGAGCGGTAGATATGCTCCTGCTCAAACTCAGGGGGGAGCCATTCCAGACCGAGTATCCGATGCCCACCTTTGAGCGCGTCCCTCCCAGCCCCGCGATCAAGGACATGGTCTCGGCCACGATCGCCCTGGTGACCTCCGGAGGCATAGTACCCCTGGGCAACCCGGACCGCATAGAGGCTGCCAGCGCTTCGAAATTCGCCGCATACAGTTTCGCCGGGGTGGATGACCTGACCCCGGACGCCTACCAGACGTGCCACGGTGGCTATGATCCGGTCTACGCCAACCAGGACCCGGATAGGGTCCTGCCATTGGACGCTGCGCGCAGCCTGGAGAAGGATGGCGCGATTGGCAAACTGTATGACCTATATTACGTCACCGTGGGCAATGCCACCTCGATCGCCAACGCGCAAAAGTTCGGCCAGGCGATCGCGGAAAAGTTAAAGGCGGCCAACGTGGATGGGGTAATCCTCACCTCCACCTGAGGGACCGACACGCGTTGCGGTGCAACGCTAGTGAAAGAGATAGACCGGGTGGGGCTGCCTGTGGTGCACGTGGCTTCGATCGTGCCCATTTCTCTGACCGTGGGGGCCAATCGTATCGTGCCCGCCGTGGCTATCCCACATCCTTTGGGGAATCCCGAATTGCCTGAAGATGAGGAGAGGGAACTGCGGCTGAGGCTGGTCAGGCGCGCCCTGCGAGCCCTGGAGACGGAGGTGGAAAAACAGACCGTGTTTGCGGAATAACCAGTGTCCAGTTTTTGCCCTGGTCAGGCGACCAGGAAGCGCTCTAATCTCTCCAGCCCGGCAGGGAAATTGAGCCGCCCGAGGCCGAAGCGCACGTGGTGGTCGTCGAAGCCCAGGCTGGTGCCAGGCAGCAGGAGCACGCCCTGTGCGGCCACCAGGCTGTCCACGAACTCCTGCGCGGACTGGTCGCGCAGGCCGACGAACGCCACCGAGCCGGCCTGGGGGCGGTTCCAGCGAAATACGGCGCGCCAGCGCGCAAAGAACGGCTCCGCCAGCTCCAGGTTGGCCTGGACGACGCGCAAGCTGCGTGCGATGAGCGCGTCGCCAGCCTGGAGCGCTATCTGTGCCAGGACTTCGCTCGGCGCACTGGCGCAGATGGTCGTATAGTCCTTCCAGCCCAGGATGCGCTCTCTCAACTCGGTATCCTGCAGCGCCAGCCAGCCGGCGCGCAGCCCGGGCAGCCCGTGGGTCTTGGACAGCCCCGCCAGCGTGACGGCGCGCTCGTACACGTCGCAGCCGGAGGGGAGACGGGCGGCGGGGTCGTACTCCAGGCCGCGGTACATCTCGTCGGAGAAGAGCCACGCGCCGGCCCGCTCGACGAGGTGGACGATCGTGCGCCATTCGTCGTGGGAGGGCAGATAGCCGGTGGGGTTGTGCGGAAAGTTCATCACAACCAGTTTGGTGCGCGGCGTGACCAGCCGTTCCAGCGCCTCCAGGTCGAGTCGCCAGCCGCCCGGGCCATCCAGCGGCTCGCCGGCCTCCGCCAGCGCACAGCGGACGACGCGGCAGCCCAGGTATTCCGCCACGTTGGCCAGCGAGTCGTAGCAAGGGCTGAGCACGACCACCTCGTCGCCCGGCGACAGCAAGGCGTGCATGGCCAGGAAGATGCCTTCCTCGGGCGCGGCCAGCCCGATCACCTGGTCGGCGCGCACGCTGGCGTAGAGGGCGGCGATGCGTTCGCGGAGCACGGGCGCGCCCTGGCTTTCGGTGTAGCCCAGCCGTAGTTGGCCAAGGGACCCCCAGGAAACACCGGCTAGTTGCAGGAGCTCGTCCACGGTCAGCGACTCGCAGTCGGATGCGCATAGGATGTACGGCGCGGTAAATTCGTGGACCGCGAAAAAGCGTTCGGTATGGAATGGCTTGATGTTCATATAGACCCACTTTACTGAAATTGGACCTGGTGGACTGTCCCTTGTGCCACAACCAGCCGCCGGATCTCTTTCTGGATGGCCGCGTCGCGGATGGGTTCCACGAGGGAAACGGCAAGGTCATTCTCGTTTGCCTTCACCTTCCAGTTTAAAACAAACCCCGGCACGAGCGCGTAGGCGTAGCCGCCGACGCCGCAGCAGGTCGTGTCGAACACGGCGTAGCCCACCAGGTAGAGCACTTCCCGCTCCCGAAAGGGCAGGCGTACCTCCTTCGTCAGGACGTAATGTCCACCGATGGCGGTGATCTCTGGGTCCAACTCCTGGTGAACATACTCGACCGACACGAAACCCTCACCTACAACACCCCCGGGACGGGGGCTCCTTGCTAATGGCACACAACGGAGGCCCGGCTTCAGCCGGGAAATCCCCGCTGAAGCGGGGCGTCCGCCGTATCGCGCCAGCCGTACTCCCAAGCGAAACCCCCGCTGAAGCGGGGCGTCCGCCGTATCGCGCCAGCCGTACTCCCAAGCGAAACCCCCGCTGAAGCG
>Ga0172363_10004829_pt1 | contig 10879 bp, 18 predicted proteins | sample LakKivs2_kivu2a2_FD_114541 | JGI IMG/M metagenome (GOLD analysis project Ga0172363, IMG submission 114541) | Sediment microbial communities from Lake Kivu, Rwanda - Sediment s2_kivu2a2 | ecosystem: Environmental > Aquatic > Freshwater > Lake > Sediment | place: Rwanda: Western Province, Lake... | reverse complement strand
GGCGAGTTGGCTTTCCTTGCGGTGACAAGTCACTCGAATGGGCAGTTACCAGAGCCTCGCGACGGCATGAAGCTCTTGCTCATATCCAGTGTGTGATACAATGCGCGGCAGGAAAGCATATCCACTATGGAAGCGGTTGAAGTCAGCCACATAGTCAAGTCCTTTGCCGATAAGGTCGTGGTCAGCGACCTGTCTTTCTCCGTCGGTCAAGGCGAGATATTCGGCCTTATCGGCCCCAACGGCGCGGGCAAGACCACCACCATCAGGATGATGATGGACATCATCAGGCCGGACTCGGGCGACGTGACTATCCTGGGCGAAAAGCTGAGTGAGGCCACCAAAAACAAGCTCGGCTACCTTCCTGAGGAAAGAGGGCTGTATAGAAAGCTGCGAGTCCTGGACTCCATCGTCTATCTCGCCTCCCTTAAGGGCGTGGACAGGTACTCGGCCGAGGAAAGAGCCAACGAACTGCTCAAGCAGACAGGCATGCTGCCGCACAAGACGAAGAAGATCGAGGAATTGAGCCGGGGCATGGGACAGATTATTCAATTCATCGTCAGCGTCGTCCACGATCCCGAACTGGTTGTTCTGGATGAACCTTTTGCCGGCCTGGACCCGGTCAACAGGGACTTATTGAAAGGGATGCTCTCAAATCTACGGAATCAGCGTAAAGCTGTGATTCTGAGCACACATCAAATGAATGAAATTGAGGAGCTGTGCGACCGCATTTTGATGATAGACCACGGACGCTCGGTACTGTACGGAAATCTGGCTGAGATCAAGGCCACGTATAGGAGTAATTCGGTCCTGTTGGAGGCTGAAGGAGAGTTGGGTGAGGTGCCCGGAGTCAGCGCGATACGTGCTCACAAGGACTACGTCGAGCTCTTACTCGATGAGAACACGACTCCCAAGCAAGTTCTGGAGCACCTGGTGAGTCGTGGAACAACAATCAATCGCTTCGAAGTCGCTACTCCTCCACTTAACGAAGTATTCCTGAAGGTAGTGGGCAAATCCCATGAATAAGACGCTTCTGATACTGAGGCACGAATTCCGCCAGACGGCAAGGAGGAGGGGATTCATTGTCATGACGCTTATCGTGCCCGTGTTGGCACTGATACTGATAGGAGTTGTTCAACTCGTGTCAGGTACCGCCGGGCCGACGACCGAAGCAATGACGATTGGATATGTGGACCAGATCGGTGGGTTCCAGCAGCATTCCACCCAGGGAAACATAACGCTGGTGCGTTATGACACGCCGAATGACGCGACTGCGGCGCTGATTAAGGGTGATGTCAGCGAATACTTCGTCATTCCATCCGACTACGTTGCTACGGGAATGGTTAACCTCTATACATTGCAGAGGCAGCTTGCGCCGTCTACTACGGTAGCGGCCGTAATTAGCAATTTCCTCACAGATAATCTGCTCGCGGGAAAGGTGCCTGCTGAAACCATAGCCAGGATCGAAACACCTCCGAATCTGGTCAGCATCAGGCTGACCGAGACTGGAGCTATAGCTCCGGAGCAAGGCGGATATGGGAACTTGATTATTCCGTTCGTCTTTGGGATTCTGCTGGCACTCTCCATCATCGTCTCCTCCACTTATCTGCTGCAAGGGCTGGGCGACGAGAAGGAGAACCGCCTTATAGAGATATTGCTGTCCTCTGTTTCGCCGCGGCAATTGCTGACCGGGAAGGTCCTGGGGATTGGTGCGGCCGGGCTGGTGCAGGTACTTTTCTGGGTGGTCTCAGCGCCGCTCCTGTTAAGCCTGGCTTCTTCGTCTATCGGGGGCCTTATCAGCACGATACAGTTGCCGGCCAGCTTTGTTGTTCTGGCTGTAGTGTACTTTGTCCTGGGCTACTCGTTATTTGCCGTGATTTCGGCGGCCATCGGCGCCATCAGTTCGGGTTCTCGTGAAGGGCAACAACTGATCGGAATTTTCACAATCCCGATGCTCATACCTCTTTGGTTCACGTCTCTGCTTATATTTGAGCCTGGTAATCCGGCCTGGATATTCTTTACCATTTTCCCTCTTTCGTCTCCCGTAGAAGTGATAATGAGGCTCGGTGTAAGCGTGATACCCGTCTGGCAACTGGCGGTCAGCATAGGGGTTCTGGTGCTTACCATCGTCGGTACCCTGCTATTAACCACCAGGATCTTCAGAGTCTACCTGCTGATGTATGGCAAAAGGCCAGGCATTGGAGAGGTCTTGCGAAACCTCAGGGCTGGATAGGGCATGACAGCAGGCTATTCCTATAGATGCGGATGCTCTTTCGCGCAATATGTAGCCGCCACCACTATATATCCCGGTACATGTTAGCTGACTCGAAATTCTAAGGCTATCAGATCGGTACAAGACAATGTAGAAAGGAGGAACAAAGCATGGATACGATAACACTGGTAAATCTGATACTGAGCGTCGCTATACTGGCCGTGGGCCTCGTTGGTTTCAGGAAAACCGGAAACAAGTGGACCCTGTATATTGCTGCAGCCTTCGGGCTGTTCGGGCTTTCCCACCTGCTAACGCTTCTGGGCTTCCAGGAGACCCTGGAGGCGTTCCTCATCGCGATCAGAACGATTGCCTACTTACTGGTCCTGTACACGGTCTACAGAGTAGCATTCGCCAGGGGCAGAACGCAGGAGTGAAGAAGAGCCCGCTGCGAAGCTTCCGGCTATCCTGAATCCAGGCTTACCGCGCGCCGCACTCGCCCGACTGGCCCTTGAGCGTTTCTACCGCATGGGGCAGCGCGGGTAGTATTACTGCAAGGCATTCGCGTACTGCTTTGGGGCTTCCCGGCAGGTTGATAATCAGGCATCTCCCGCGTGTGCCCACGACTGCTCGACTGAGCATGGCATGCGGGGTTTTCTTGAGGCTTTCCGCCCTCATCGCTTCCGCGAAGCCGGGGACAACTCTATCCACCACGGCCAGTGTCGCCTCCGGGGTCACATCTCTGGGAGCGAGCCCTGTTCCGCCGGTAGTGATAATCACGTCCAGAGCATCTCCATCCGCCCACCTAATCAGCTTCCGACTAATGAGTTCTTTCTCATCGGGGATGATATCGCATTCTGCAATGCGAGCACCTGTACCAGAGAGGATTTCCCGAATAACCTCGCCGCTCTTATCCAGGCGTTCGCCCCTAGACCCTTTGTCGCTAATGGTCAGTATGCCTGCAGTAAGCATGTTCTTCAACTACGCTCTTCTAGAAAATCTCGTGAAGTGCTTCTCCGTTGCCGTCTGAGCTGCTTAGAAATCCTCGTAACTCCTCTTGCCCGTCTTATCCTAAGAGGGGGATGCTCTGAATCAACCCTCGTTGCCCGTTCTTCCCGTCATGAAGTTCTTTTCGATGAAGTCGGCTACTGCGACTGCATTCCCCCAGGGAAGCTGAGTCAGGGCGCTGTCCAGTGGCGTATCGGTGACAACCGCCGATAATTCCTCGGGGGAACATAACAGATCATCTCCGAGTGCTTTTCTGTGTACTTCGATTTTGGAAATTCTGCTCTTCTTGAATCCTTCGGCAAGAATGAGATCGAATTCAGGGCCGATCATGGCCGTTATTTCATCAATGCTGAGTTCGCGATCCACCCTCTTTGTGAGAATGAGCCTGTCAGGCGAACTCACACATACGGCATCGCTGCCTGCCTGAGCAAACTTCCGGCTATCTTTGCCGGACCGGTCTATCTCTAGAGTGTGGCGACTGTGCTTGAGCGCAGCAAGTCTGTATCCCCTTCTCTTAAATTCGACAATAAGCTGTTCTATGAGTCGTGTTTTGCCGGATTTCGATTTGCCCACGATTGTGACAATCGGCGGGCGTTTGGGCCCGGCCTGCTCTTCGGTCCAGTCGAGCATCTGCACCTCGACCGTGTCGCCAGCCTTCACTCCTCTGCTATTCTCCGGGATGACTGCCAGTCCATCGGCCTCAGCCAGGGATGTGAGGATTCCGGAGCCCTGCGGACCGGTAAGTGACGCGTGATACTGCCCGTCATGCCTGGTCAGCTTCACCCTGGCAAAGATGCGGCGGCCATCATTGCTTACAATACCGTCGTCGACAATTGCCCGGATGGTTGGCTTGGCGAGGCTTTTCTTTCCCATCATCTTCAATATGGCGGGACGAGCGAATTGCTCGAAGGTAATCATGGAGCTGACGGGATTGCCCGGCAACCCCAGGTGGGGCACGTTTCGTCGACCCTCCGCATTCTTGATAATGCCGAAGGCGAGAGGTTTTCCGGGCTTCATGCAGACCGTCCAGAACCCAATCTCACCGCGGAGCGCCAGTACTTCCTTGACTATATCGTAGTCCCCCCTGGACACACCACCCGAGGTGATGAGCATGTCTGCGTCGAGGCCTTCGTCGATTTTCTTGGAAAGCGATTGAACCGAGTCGCGCCCTATGCCCAAGACCATGGTGATTCCGCCGTAGCGAGAGACTTCGGAGGCAATGGTATAGGTGTTGCTGTCGTAAATCTTGCCGGGCGTTAATTGCTGGTCAACATCCATGAGTTCGTCGCCGGTAGCCAGGACGGCCACTTTCGGCCGACGGACAACAAGGGCGGTAGCACATCCCAGCGAAGCCAGCACGCCTATCTCCTGGGGACGAAGGAGTCTTCCTTTTTCAAGAACCAGTTCTCCCCTGGGAATGTCCTCGCCTCTGGAGCGGACATTCAATCCCTTCTCCGCCGGGCATAGGACTCCGACGGTTGACGAGTCTCCCCCGGCCGATTTGCGGGCGACTTCATCCGTGTCCTCGAACCGGACTACGGTGTCGGCTCCTCCTGGTAATGGTGCTCCCGTCATAATGCGGGCCGCCGTTCCCTGCCCGACGTCGTTTGCCGGCACAGCGCCGGCGGCAATTTCTCCAACCACGGCCAAATATACCGGAGACGAAGGACCGGCCCCGCGTGTATCTTCAGCTCGCAAGGCATAACCGTCCATCGCAGAATTATCCGAAGGAGGGACATCTATGGAGGAGTAGATATCCTCGGCCAAGACCTGTCCCAAACAATCCAGAATAGGCTTTCGTTCGGGCTCGAGGACACCAACGTAGCTCAGTATCTTGTCTAGGGCTTCTTCCACCGAGATCACTTGGCAAACTCCTGAGGGCATTATAGATTATCGCTGCTTGCCATACCAAATCCTCGACTCTTCCGTCGGCTCAATGCAAGATCTTACGTTCAGCCGAATTTGACAATTAGCGGATTTGGCTCTACTATGTAGCAGACTGAGGAGGTGAGAATGAGAGAACAAGTTGAAGCGGCGCTGAAACAAGTCAGGCCGGCGTTGTTAGCCGACGGAGGGGATGTCCAACTGATAGATGTCAAGGACGGAGTGGTAAAAGTGAAATTGACTGGCGCCTGTGGCGGCTGCCCCATGGCGACCATGACCCTGAAGGGGGGAATCGAGCGGGTACTCAAGGAACAGGTGCCCGGAGTCAAGGAAGTGATAGCCGTATAGCAGACGGCAATACTCGAAGGGGAAGATAGAAGCGAACTAGATCGGAGACTTGAATGGCTCGGGATTATTTCATCTGTCATTCTTGCGGTGAGAGAGTAGAGTGTGGCGGAGAAGAGGAACCCGGCGATGTGCTTAGCGGCTGGCTTATAGTGTGCCAGTGGAAGGGACAAAGGGCAGCTGAGCATTACGATTTCTGCTCGGTCACCTGCCTCAAGGCATGGGCAGACTCCCAGGACCCTCAGGTGCCCGAAGTGTTTCTAAAGGCTTTTGAGAAAGGAATTGACTGAAGATGCCCATTTACGAGTATCTCTGTCCCGACTGTGATTGCAAATTTGAGTTGCTTCGTCAGCAGAGCGAAGCGGATAAGACCGCTTCCTGTCCCCGCTGTCACAGTCGCGCCAAACGAGTATTCTCCTCTTGTGCCTGTTTCTCTAAGGACAGCGAAGGCCCGTCCGGTCCGATCGGCGGAAGTTCGTCCTGTAGCTCCTGCTCTGGCACAAGCTGCAGCACCTGCCACATGTAGCTTACGAGCAGGAACTTGCGCAGGGTGCAGACCAGGTAGATCATGGCGCGGTGGGTCTTCGAAGTGACAACGGCGCACCTAATCGCAGCGGCAAACTGAGCCAACAGGCTCGGCTGCATTGAAATCAAAGCGTTGAGTAGTCTAGAATATTCGTGCTTGTTCTTCCAGACTAATGCACGAACTCGGCGTAACTCAAAGCATCATTGATATCACTCTGGCCAAGGCCGGTGAGGCGCACGCCGGCAAGGTTCTCAAGATAAACCTGGTAGTTGGCGAGCTGTCAGGATTTGTGCCCGATTGCATCCAGTTCTATTTTGATACGCTCAGCAAGGGCACTATCGCCGAAGGAGCTGTGCTCAATGTTGAGACGGTGCCGCCTGAGCTGCGGTGCCGGAATTGTTCCACCGTTTTCGAATTTCAGGACGCCCCGTGGACTTGCCCCAAATGCCGGAGTCAGAGCATTGAAGTGTCGAAAGGACGAGAGCTTTATATTGAGAGCGTGGAGGTAGAATGAAAAGAATAGAAGTTGTCCAGAACGTCATGGAAGCCAATGAGACCATAGCCAGGCGAAATCAGCAGGTCCTGGATAAGCACAGGATCTTCGCTATCAATATTATGTCGGCCCCGGGCGCCGGCAAGACGAGCCTTATCCTGCGGACCTTGAGGCGGCTGAAGGACAAACTCAATATAGGTGTCATCGAAGGCGACGTTGCTTCCACAGTAGATGCAGAGAAGGTGCAGGGCGAGGCAAAATCTGTGGTCCAGATAAACACCCGAAACATGCCCGAAAGCTGTTCGTTGATGGCCGTCATGATTGAATCAGCTTTAAGGGACATGCGCCTCGATGACCTAGGCCTGATTCTGATCGAGAATGTGGGCAATCTTATTTGCCCCAGCGAGTTTACGCTTGGAGAGCACAGACGGGTGGTAATTTCCAGCGTGCCCGAGGGAGATGACAAACCCATCAAGTACCCTCTGATTTTTGTCGATGCCGATGCCGTCATAATAAACAAGACGGACCTTCTTCCGTACGTTGATTTCGATGTGGCTGCTTTTCGCCGCTCGATCACGGGACTGAACCCTGGAGTCCGATTTTTCGAGATCTCCTGCAAGACAGGCGAGGGAGTAGAGGAATGGTGCTCATGGATATCGGAACAAGTAAAGACCAATGCCGTGAAACGATAGACGCCGGCAATTGGGGGAGCCCCCGCGGGTTTGTGAGCGGTGGGCTACTCCTCGAAGAAGTTGATGTTCTGCGTTCACTTCGGCGGGTGAAAGATAACAGGGGACTTGATAATTTTCGTCGGATAACGTATAGTCATATTTTTGTACAGACCTTGAAGAAAACCGAGTCATTACAGCAAATCAGCTAGATCCTAAAGCAAGCCCTGATAATTGAGACTATTTGCGAGTTAAGGCATGAGACTCCTGGTAACAGCGGTTGTCGCCTACATAATCTATCTTCTTCTAACAATCGGTAGCGGCACCGTTGGTTTGTGGAGCATTCCTGAACTGATCACCGGGGCAGTGCTTGCCGTGATAGTCGGCGCCGTCCTGAAAAATCGATTCATGGGCAAGGACCTGCGCATGTTGAACCCGGTGCGCTGGTTTGCGTTCCTAGGTTACCTGGGTATTTTCTTCTTCGCCATGGCTAAGGCCAACATTGATGTGGCCTATCGCGTCATCACGGGCCGCATCAATCCGGCCATCGTAAAGATAAACCCGGGGCTGAAGCAAGATATGTCCGTCACGTTTCTGGCCAATTCCATTACTCTGACGCCGGGAACACTGAGCGTGGACGTTGACCCGAAGACCAACGAGTTGTATGTACACTGGATAAATATTGTCCCCGAGGTACTGAAGGATATGCCTAGGGACTACCGTCCGGTGTGCGGCAGTTTTCCTGACTGGGCAAGGAGAATCACAGGTTGATCAACTGGCTTGCGGTGATAATGGCCATGGCCGTATGCCTTGTCATCATTGTTGTACGTGTTTTCATAGGCCCCGGGGCACCGACAAGGCTGGTCTCGTTTGATACCGCCAACACTCTAGTGGTGACCGGTCTGGTCATTCTGGCAATGCAGTTCAACGATGTGGTTTTCATCGATGTCGCCATGGTGTATGCCTTGCTCTCGTTCGCCATGACTCTGTACGTAGCCAAATACATTCAGGGAGACAAGTTCTAGTGAGTGCCCTTAACATAGCAACCTACGTGTTTATAGGAATTGGGCTCTTCTTCAACTATGTCGGCGCGTTCGGCCTTCACCGCTTTCCCGACGTGTACACCAGACTACATGCCGCCACTAAGTGCACGACGTTTGGCTCGATCTTCCTGATTCTGGCTGTAGTAATGCAATCTGCCGGAATGTGGGCAGCGGGGGGGGCACATTCGTTCTGGTCCGTAATGACCATACACTCGATGCTAGCACTCGTGGCGCTGATGGTCACTAATGCCGTGGGCGCTCACGCTATGGGCCGGGCAGCGCATCGCAGTGGAGAGAAGCCCGCCAGAGCGGTCGTGGATGACCTGGAAGGCAGGAGCAATGATTAACGCGGGATTCCTGCACGTGTTGATACCGGTAGCACTTGTCGTTTGCGGCGTGCTTGTCGCCGTATTTAGGGACCTCCTTTATTCGGTCGTGGTATTGGCTGTGCTCAGCCTGCTGCTGGCAGTTGAGTTCTATGTTCTGAAGGCTCCGGATGTAGCCATCGCGGAAGCGGGAATCGGGGCCGCCGTGACCGCGGCAATCTTTGTCATTGCCATAAGGGCGACCAAACGTATGGAGTAGACAATGAGAAGAATCACGGGTCTAGTTGCACTGATCGTTCTAATTGGCTTTCTGGTGGCCGGGATGGTGGCGTTTATCCACCCGTTCGGGTACCCGCATCCGACCGATATGGATGATTACATAATCAATAACGCCCAGCAGCAGACGGGCAGTAACAACGTGGTGGCGTCGGTGGTCTTTGACTACCGTGGTCTTGATACTCTGGGCGAGGCCACGATATTATTCACAGCCGTAACCGGCGTACTGCTTCTGCTGCGAACTTCAAAAGGCAAGGAGGACAGTCCCTAATGCTGTCGAAGATCGTGCGGACGGCCGCTAACCAGCTAATCCTGTTCATCCTCATCTTCGGCCTGTACGTTATCGCCCACGGACATCTCACGCCGGGTGGAGGCTTTCAGGGTGGCGCGGTCGTCGTTTCAGGCATAGTGATGCTGCTGGTAGCGTTTAACGCCAAGGAACTTAAGAAGTCGCTGCGTGAGCGCGTTCTGTCGGTAATGGAAAGTACGGGAGCGTTGATCTTTGCCGCTCTGGCTTTTGCCGGCCTGGGCACCGTCTTCTTCTACAATTTCCTGGTACGCTCGCCAATCTTTGGAGACATTCCCAGCCCCCTCGGCTCTAACCCGGGGAATTTCTGGACGGCGGGATTCATTCCCCTCATGAACTTTGCTGTGGGCCTTAAGGTGATAGCCGGTCTTTCGGCCGTGGTCCTAGCCCTGGCGTTATTTGCAAGTGGTGAGGAGATGGAAGAATGACGGAATATATCCCGGCTAATTTCCCCTTCCTGGCTGCTGCACTGCTAATAGGGATAGCTTTTTACATTATCCTGTTCAGAAGAAATCTGATCAAACTAATCATGGGTATTGCCATGCTTTCGTCAGGTGTTAATCTGTTTATCGTGGCGCTGGGCTATCGGATTGGGGCGAACGCCCCTATCTATACGGACGTACCGCCGGGGCCGATGGTCCTGTCGGTGCCTCAGGCACTGACCCTGACCAGTATCGTCATTAACGTGGCAGTGCTGGCACTGATGCTGACCATGATAATACACACTTACCGCCATACCGGAGATATTGACTCCGAGAAATCACGGAAACTGAAAGGATAGAGGGTTTTGGAATTCCTGATCACCAACTCGCCGGCCCTGATCGTGGCCATACCGTTAGTTGTAGCTTTCATAATCCCACTTATCGGGCGGACTGGAGATAAGGCCAGGAATACCTTTATGCTCGCCGCCTTCGCACTGATTTCTTTTCTGGTGGCGATCCTGGCTGTGAATATCCACAGCGTCGGCATTCGTATCTACACCTTCGGCGCGACGACGGCGGATCTGGCTGTTCCTGAGCATTTCATTGTGCCGGTGAGGATCATATTCGAAGTGGACGCCATGTCTATGTTCATGGGCATTGTCGTTACGACGGTGACGCTGGCGGCCCTAATATACTCGCTGCAGTTCCTCAAAGGGCAGCCCAGACAGGCCCGGTTCTACTCTCTTATGATGCTGCTTTATGCCGCGATGATGGGGCTTGCGTTCACCGGAGACATGTTCAATCTATTCGTGTTCCTTGAAATAGCTTCCATCGCCGGCGCCGCGCTTGCCGCCTACCGGACCAATCTGGCAGATGCCGTGGAGGGTGGTTTCAAGTATATCGTCATTTCGGCGATCAGCGCCCTGATGGTGTTGTTTGCTATCGGCATCCTTTATTCCGAGTACGACGTCCTCAGCATGGCGGCCATCGCCCATTTCATACAGTATACGCATCTGGACATGATAGCGCTGGGGTTGCTGGGCGGCGCTTTCGTCATAAAGCTGGCCGGCGTTCCCCTGCACATGTGGGCGCCGGACACATACACGGTCGCGCCAGCGGGCAGCACGCCGATGATTCTGGCGGCGAGCTATATGTCCATGTATGCCCTTTACCGGGTGACTTTCACCATATATGGAGGCTTCATCGATACCACCGCTATCGGCTGGGCCGTTATCATCGTCGGCTTGCTCAGCATGTTTGTCGGCGTCATGATGGCCGTGCACCAGACTGATATTAAGCGCATGATGGCCTACCACGCTATCTCGCAGGGGGGCTACATGCTTCTCGGTGTGGGGGTCGGCCTGGCCGTGCTTGC
>Ga0172363_10004827_pt1 | contig 10881 bp, 7 predicted proteins | sample LakKivs2_kivu2a2_FD_114541 | JGI IMG/M metagenome (GOLD analysis project Ga0172363, IMG submission 114541) | Sediment microbial communities from Lake Kivu, Rwanda - Sediment s2_kivu2a2 | ecosystem: Environmental > Aquatic > Freshwater > Lake > Sediment | place: Rwanda: Western Province, Lake... | reverse complement strand
TCACGAGTGGCATCACATGGTCTCAAGGGGGCTGAGGGGAACGATCTATGTTCTTTTTATTGAGAGCACATCCCATCTGCTGTTCATTTACGAAGGCAAGGTACAGCTGCATTTCAGGGGGCGCAACGTGGTGCCTCTGAGACCCTTCCTCCTTGATCCCGGAGTCAATATCCGCGGACACGGGATGTCTCCCCTTTATTATACGGCTATCTTCAGAAAGTTCGTTCGCTCAGGCTTTGATGAAGATATTGTATTTGAAGGGCATAACATTGAATACCATTTCAAGGAATCTGAAAATGGCATTCAGCCGATGAGCTTCTCGGTAAAATCGGGTAACCTCGTCGGGATAATGGGAGGTAGCGGTGTGGGGAAAAGCACCCTTCTCAATATCCTTAACGGAAAACTTAAACCTGAGGCCGGCTCAGTCTATCTAAACGGGTACGACCTGCATAATGAGCCTGACGAGATCACCGGGCTCATAGGATATGTCCCACAGGATGACCTCCTGATTGAGGAACTTACCGTCTACCAGAACCTTTATTACAATGCAAGACTCACCTTCGGAGACTATGAGGAGGATAAACTCAGGGAGGTGGTTGAATCTGTACTTAAACAGCTTGATTTGTATGAGATAAGAGATCTCCTTGTAGGCGACCCGCTTAACAAGAAGGTCAGCGGCGGACAGAGGAAGCGGCTTAACATAGGACTTGAGCTGATGCGCGAACCTGCAGTCCTGTTTGCCGATGAACCCATATCGGGACTATCATCACGAGACTCTGAGAATGTAATGCAGCTGCTTAAGGATAAGGCTGTCAGCGGCAAACTGGTATTCGTAATTGTACACCAGCCTTCATCAAACATCCTCAAGATGTTTGACAGGCTATGGGTCCTTGACAAGGGCGGGTACATGATCTACGACGGCGATCCTGTGGAAGCGCTGGTATATTTCAAGACTGAGACCTCACAGGCCAATGCGGCAGAGAGTGAATGCCCTGCTTGTGGCAATGTGGATACTGATGAGATACTGCAGATAGTTGAAGCAAAGGTGGTTGACAATGACGGAAAGAGAGGGCAGGAACGGCAGGTATCACCAGTTGAGTGGTACTACCGATACAGGCAGAAGATGGAGCCTGCTCTGTCAGGAAAACCTGACATGAAACCGCTGCCGTCAAGCAATTTCAGGGTACCGGCCCGTATAAGGCAGGCAATGACATATATTCAAAGGAACCTTGCAAGAAAATATGCTGATAAGCAATACCTGGTCATCAATCTCATTGAACCGCCTCTTCTTGCATTCATACTCGGGTTTGTGTCAAAGTATGTATCAAACGGCACCTATCTCTTCTCTGAAAATAAAAGCTACCCGGTGTTTCTCTTTATGAGCGTCGTCGTGGCCCTGTTCCTCGGACTGACGGTAAGCGCTGAGGAGATTTTCAGAGACAGGAAAATTCTCGAGCGCGAGAAATACCTTAATTTAAGCCGGTCGAGCTACCTTATTTCAAAGGTCTCTTTTCTCTTCGGCCTTTCGGCAGTGCAGACTTTCATGTATGTCATCATTTCACAGCAGATATTGCAGATTGAAGGCATGATGTGGAGGCAGTGGCTGATCCTGTTTACTACCTCATGTTTCGGAAACCTGGTGGGACTTAACATATCAGCCGGCATGAAAACGGTGATCAGTATCTATATACTGATACCACTCGTTCTGGTCCCGCAGCTGCTACTCGGAGGTGCAATGATCAGGTTTGACGATCTTCATAGTTCACTGACACATAAGGTATATGTTCCGGTCATTGGCGACCTGATGACCACAAGGTGGTCTTATGAGGCAATAGCTGTGGAACAGTTCAGGTCAGGCAAATACATGAAGCCTTTTTTTGATACCGAGATGATGATCAGCCGTTATGACTGGCAGTCATCGTTCCTTATCCCCGAACTAAAGAAAAAAAGCAATGAAGCGGCTTATGCTTCTGATAAGCCTGAATACCGGGAAATCTATAAGAATGATGTTGATAAACTGACACGGTATATAACTGCACTCAGTGATGAAGCCATGATGGACCCTCAGCAGGCAACAAGGGTCATCAGCAAGGATCCGTACACCACCGACGCTTCGTACATCGTAAATGATTATCTTGATACACTTCAGAAAAGAATAAGGAAAAGGTATATATACTATACAGGAGTAAAGGACCATATAACAGACAGTCTTATTAACCTGAAAGGGAAGGATGAACTTGTAAGGCTGCGTGAGGAAACATACAACAAGGAGCTTGCCGATCTTTTGCTGAACCGCACGGTTCAGGACAAGATCTATGAGACTGATGACCGTATAATACAAAAGGCTGACCCTGTACTTATGGCGCCTGATTCCCGGTTCGGCAGGGCTCATTTCTACGCGCCTTTCAAAATGCTTGGTAACCTGCGCATTAGCACAATATGGTTCAACCTGCTGGTTATCTGGATATTTAATACAGGACTTTTCGTCACTCTCTATTTCAACCTTCTCAAAGGACTGCTTGACATTCTTGAGCGTGTACATTTCCCGGGCTTCGGACCTTACAGAGTGACACCATGATGGGAAATGTCAGAGCCAAAAAACATCTTGGCCAGCATTTCCTGAGAGATAAAAGAATTGCTGCATCAATAGTTGATTCGCTTAAGGCAGAGGAATGTGACACCGTGATGGAAGTCGGTCCCGGAACGGGTGTGTTGACACAGTTACTTATAAACAGGGAGTTTTCGTCTCTGAAAGTGGTTGAGATTGATCCCGAATCTGTTGATTACCTCCTTGAAAATATGGGTAATGGCTGTGAGATCATCAAGGGTGATTTCCTGGAGCTTGATCTGCACCGGGCCGGGAAAAATATTGCCCTGATCGGGAACTTCCCATATAATATCTCAAGCCAGATCTTCTTCAGGATAATTGATAACCGTGATTCGGTGAAAGAAGTGGTCTGCATGGTTCAGAAGGAGGTGGCGGAACGCATCTGTTCAAGCCCCGGCAGCCGTGTTTATGGCATTCTGAGTGTTCTTCTCGGAGCATGGTATGATATAAAATATCTGTTTACCGTCAGTGAAAAGGTCTTTTCTCCTCCGCCGAAGGTTAAGTCAGCTGTCATCCGCCTGGTTCGTAACAGCAGAGACAGGCTCAGCTGTGATGAGAGGCTGTTCATTGATGTGGTCAGGTGCTGTTTCAGCCAGCGGCGTAAAATGATACGGAACCCTATGAAAATGATGGTCACTGATGACGGGGGCAAGATGCCGTATCTTACAATGAGGGCAGAACAACTGTCAGCAGACCAGTACATGGAACTGACGCGCTGGGTATCTGCAAATAAATAATATACAGGTTTTCTGCTCCGGTATTCTCAGAATGAATACCCTATTGCTTCGACAGGATTCATTTTTGAAGCTGACAACGCAGGGGCATACCCGGCAATAATCCCTATTATGCTTGAAAGGACTATTGCAAGGATGATATTCCCGGCAGTAAGGAACATACCGAGATTAAAGAAGTAATTTACAAAGAGTGTCCCTATGAAGACTATTATCAGTCCAAGTATCCCACCGGTTATTGACAGGATGTTTGATTCCAGCAGGAACTGCATAAGTATGTATCTCCTCTTTGCGCCGAGGGCCATCTGTATTCCTATTATGCTTGTACGCTCCCTGACAGAAACGAACATGATATTTGCGATGCCAAAGCCGCCGACAAGAATTGAAAAGCCACCGATGATCCAACCGGCGATATTTATGCCGCTGAATACCGGCTTGAGGGTATTTGTTATCTGGCTGGCCTGGTTGATTGAGAAATTGCTTACCTCACCAGGCTGAAGACGTCTTGCGGCTCTCAGTATCATTGTTATTTCATCTGACAGCTGCTGAACAGAGACTCCCTCTTTACCTTTAATCATTATGTCAGAATTAAGGTACTGATTACGGAAGTTGATGAACTGACGGCTGAAATTAACAGGGACAAGCAGTGTCTCATCCATTCCGCTGTCGCTCAGTCCTCCCTTTCCTTCCTTCTTGAAAACACCAATAACCTGTGTCTTGTAACCGGCAATTGTTATCTCTTTGCCAACCGGGTTAACATTGTCAAACAGCTTACTGGCCATTTCTGCTCCGAGAATGGCAACAGGTTTTCCGGCAGAAGATTCTGCCTGTGTGAAATAGCGGCCTTTTTCAAGCTCAAATGTTCTTGCTCTTTCAAAATCATGCGTGGCTGCAGTAAGATATGAGTCAGTAAGAGAGTTGTTACGGTATTTGATTGTCCTTGTTGCATAAACGGTAAAACAGGCAGTTTCGACAGAGCTCGCACGCCTGACGATCGCTTCATAATCGTCGGTTGACGGGGCCGGCCACTTGATCATATCCCACCATTTGATGTCAGGAGTGGGAGTCCAGGGCATCTTCTCAACATATATCGTGTTGTCTCCGAGTGATGCAATACTCGTCCTGATCCCTGATTCCATCCAGTCAAAAACAGTGAAGACTGAGATGATTGAAACGATGCCTATGGTGATGCCAAAGAGAGACAGGAAAGTCCTCAGCTTATTGACTGACACCGAGTTGAACGCAAATGCAAAACTCTCTTTCAACATTTTTAACCACATGACACTGGCTTATTTTACGGTCAAAGATAGTTAAATATAGAACACTCATATATCCGCAATAATTCATCAATTCAATTATTTAAGAATCATTGCCAATTAAAAAAAATACTATTTTTATCCGATCGCACCACCCTTGGCAACGATTACCTAAATTACTGATGATGAATGACATAAAAATAAAGAGCGCCTTTATTTCAGTTTACAGTAAAGACGGTCTTGAAGCTATAGTGAACAAGCTCAGTGAACTTGGAGTAACCATTGTCTCAACCGGTGGATCGTATGACTTTATAACAGCAAAAGGTGTAAAGGCTCGCAAGGTGGAAGAGATCACCACATATCCGTCAATACTTGGAGGGAGGGTCAAAACGCTTCATCCGGGCATTTTCGGTGGGATACTTGCCAGGCGTGATAACAGCGATGACCTGAAGCAGGTTGCTGAGTACAACATAACACTCTTTGACCTGGTGATAGTGGATCTTTACCCGTTTGAGGAGACCGTTGCATCAGGAGCTTCAGATCAGGAAATAATTGAAAAAATAGACATTGGCGGCATATCTCTCATCAGGGCAGGCGCAAAGAACTATGCTGATGTACTCATAATATCATCAAGAAAGCAATATCAGCCGCTGTTGGAGATCCTTGACGGGCACAAAGGGCTTGTTTCTGCCTCTGAGCGGTATCGCTTTGCCATTGAAGCTTTTAATCTCACATCACATTATGACACTGCAATCTTCATGTGGTTCAATAGGCATAACGATATAACGGCTTTCAAACAGAGCATCGTGACCGGAGAAAAGCTTCGTTACGGTGAGAATCCTCACCAGAGAGGCATCTACTTCGGTGATCTCTCACTGGTACTGGAACACCTTCACGGTAAGGAGATCTCTTACAACAATCTGCTTGATATTGAAGCAGCAATAAGGCTCATTGATGAGTTTGACGAAGCCACATGTGCAATAATCAAGCATAACAATGCCTGTGGTATTGCCTCGAGGGCAGACCTGGGAGCTGCATGGGAGGCGGCGCTTGCCTGTGACCCGGTCTCAGCTTACGGAGGTGTGGCTATAGTCAACGGGCATGTAGATGAGAACCTGGCGACGGAGATTGACAAGATATTCCTTGAGATTGTCATGGCTCCTACATTCACGGAGAAAGCTACAGAGATCCTCAGCCATAAGAAAAACAGGATCATACTTCTCAGGAAGTATTTCAAACCGGATGATTCATCTTTCAGGTCATTGCTTGGTGGTGTGCTGTGGCAGGACCGTGATACTGCCGTTGAGACGGCAGCCGATATGAAACCTGTGACTGAGAGGCATCCCACTGATGAGGAATACCAGGATATGATCTTTGCAAACAAGGTTGTCAAACACAGCCGTTCAAATGCCATAGTACTTGCCCGGGGGCGCCAGCTGTGTGCCAGCGGCATAGGACAGACATCAAGGGTTGATGCACTACGCCAGGCTATAGACAAAGCCCGGTCTTTCGGCTTTTCCCTTGATGGAGCGGTAATGGCTTCCGATGCCTTCTTTCCCTTTGCTGATTCAGTCACACTGGCACATGAGGCAGGCATAACTGCCGTTGTGCAACCCGGCGGATCAGTTCGTGATCAGGAATCAATAGATTACTGCAATAAAAACCGGGTTGCAATGGTTTTTACAAGTATAAGACATTTTAAACACTAGACATATTAACTATTAACAGTAACTGCTTTTAAATATATGGGCCTATTTTCATTTCTCTCACAGGAGGTTGCCATTGACCTCGGAACTGCCAACACCAATATAATATGCAATGACAAACTGGTTGTTGATGAGCCTTCAATAGTGGCTATTGATCGTAATACGGGTAAGCTGATAGCCATTGGCGAGAGAGCCCGCCAGATGCACGGCAGGACGCATGAGAACATTCGCGTTATTAGACCCCTGAGGGACGGTGTTATTGCCGACTTCAATGCTGCCGAGCTGATGATCAGGGGAATGATAAAGCTGATCAACACCGGCCCCAAGTTCTTTTCACCGTCGCTCAAGATGGTAGTGGGTATTCCGTGCGGCAGTACCGAGGTGGAGATAAGGGCTGTGCGCGACTCCTCAGAACACGCCGGCGGAAGAGATGTGTACCTGATATATGAACCCATGGCCGCAGCCATTGGTATAGGCCTTGACGTTGAAGCACCCGAGGGATGCATGGTGGTGGATATCGGCGGAGGAACAACGGAAATAGCCGTAATAGCCCTCGGAGGAATAGTCTGCAACAGGTCAATACGCGTTGCAGGTGACGGGTTTACTTCTGATATCCAGGCATACATGAGACATCAGCATAATATAAAAATAGGCGAGAAAACGGCTGAAGACATAAAGATAGCCGTTGGCGCTGCACTGCCTGATATCGAAAACCCACCGGCAGATTTCGTTGTGCGCGGACCAAACCTCATGACTTCACTGCCCATTGAGATCCCGGTTTCTTACCAGGAAATAGCCTACTGTCTTGACAAGTCCCTGACAAAGGTTGAGGCATCGATACTGCAGGTGCTCGAACAGACGCCTCCTGAGCTGTATGCTGACATTGTGAGCAAGGGAGTGTTTCTTGCCGGTGGCGGTGCACTGCTGAGGGGACTTGACAAACGCCTCACCGATAAGATAAATATTCCTTTCAGGGTCTCGGAAGATCCGCTTCATGCTGTAGTCAGAGGCACTGGTGTTGCCCTGAAGAATGTTGAAAAGTATCCCTTCCTGATGAGATAAAGATCATACATGAATGAGAAGCCTGCTGAACTTCCTGCTCAGGTATAAAACCCTGATCCTCTTTATCATACTGGAAGCAGTGGCTCTGGTCATGATCACCTCATCACATAACTACCACCAGTCGGTGGCTTATCGCTCTGCGCGCACCGTATCAGGCTTTTTCTCAAAGAGAATTGAGAAGGGCCAGTCATATTTCAGGCTGCGCCAGGTAAACCAGCAGCTCGTCACAGAGAACCTTGCACTCAAACGCAGGCTCGAGGAGCTCTCTTCAGTGCCCGGGAACGGGTTCACCCAGGTGGTTGATTCTGTTGCCGGGGTCAATTATACTTATATGACTGCAAGGGTGATCAATAACTCGGTCAACAAACAGAAGAATTTCATTACTCTTGACAAGGGCTCGGGGCAGGGAGTTAAAAACGGTATGGGTGTGGCCTCTCCTGAGGGCGTCGTAGGTGTTGTGGTGGGGGTATCAAGAAACTACTCTGTGGCTATGTCAGTGCTTAACACTGACTTCAAGCTGAGTGCAAGCATTGCCCGAAATGACTATTTCGGATCACTTGCATGGGATGGCAGAAACTACAGGAATGCCCAGCTCTCCGAGATCCCTCACCATGTGAGTATAAGTGAGGGAGATACTATAGTTACGAGCGGTTACTCGGCAATATTTCCACCCGGACTTATGGCAGGGACACTTACAGGCGACCAGAAAAGAGGCGGCGACTTCCTGACATTGAAAGTGAAGCTCTCTGTTGATTTCAAGAAGCTGACAACCGTTTATCTTATTTATAATATTTCAAGAAACGAGCGCGAGGAAGTGGAAAGGAAGGTTATAAATGAATAACATCCTGAAATATATCATCGCTTTTGTGGCTCTGATTGTGGTGCAGCTCCTGATCTTCAACAATATTGAGTTCAGCGGTTATGTCAATCCGTATGTATATGTGATGTTCATTGTGATACTACCGGTGTCAATACCATCATGGTTTCTTCTTATTCTTTCTTTTATAACCGGCTTAGTCATAGATGTATTTTCTGGAACGATGGGCGTGCATGCTTTTGCAACCGTTATGGCCGGTTACATGCGCCCGTGGATACTGTCGCTCAACGTCACTGCCGAAACAGCTGCAGGGCCTGATACATCACCGTCGTCGCAGATAAGCGGCATCCGCTGGTTCTTTGTTTATACCGTCACGCTGGTATTTATTCACCATTTCACCCTTTTTTACATCGAGCTGTTCAGCCTCAGGAGCTTCTTCCATACAATGCTGAGGGTGCTGCTAAGCACGGCGTTTACCACTTTTTTCATCATTCTTTTTGATGTTCTCAGACCCCGCAAATGACTGATCAGGCATGAAAGACCGTTTTGCGAACAGGAGGTATTTCATAATGGCCCTTGTCTTTCTGGCAGCGGCTGTCCTTCTGGTGAGGCTTTTTTATATCCAGATCATTGACCGGACATATCGCACTTCAGCCGAGAACAACGTCCTGAGACACATCACGCAATATCCGGCAAGGGGTCTTGTCTATGACCGCAAGGGAGAGCTTATTGTTTATAACCAGGCTGCTTACGACCTTTTAGTGATACCCATTCAGACAAGCACGTTTGATACAACACGGTTCAATGAGATCCTAGGTATTACGATGGATGATTTCAGGAGCAGGATGAAAGCGGCTGTCAGCTACAGCAGGCGTGCTCCTTCAGTATTCATGAAAATGATATCGTCGGAGACCTATGGCGTCCTCCAGGAAGAACTTTACAGGTTTCCTGGATTTTATGTGCAGGCCCGTACCCTCAGGAAATATACCCGGCCGGTAGCGGCCCATCTTCTCGGTTATGTTGGTGAAGTTGACGACAAGCTGATTGCGAGGGACAAATATTACAGGGCAGGTGACTATATAGGCACGAGCGGTATTGAGAAATCCTATGAGGAGCAGCTAAGGGGACGGAAAGGCGTAAACATCTTTCTTGTTGATGTTCATAATAACATCAAGGGCTCATATGCTGACGGCCGTTATGACACCATTGCAATGCCGGGTAAAAACCTCTACTCAACCATTGACCTGAACCTGCAGGAATATGGTGAGAAGCTCATGCGCAACAAAACAGGATCAATTGTTGCAATAGAGCCTTCTACGGGAGAAATACTTGCGCTTGTCTCATCGCCATCATATGATCCTTCTCTTCTTGTGGGAAGAGTCCGGTCAGAGAACTTTTCAAAGCTCCAGGCTGACACCCTCAAACCGCTGTTTGACAGGGCCCTTATGGCATCGTACCCGCCCGGTTCAACGTTCAAGATAATGAATGGACTGATCGGGCTGCAGGAAGGAGTGATAAGACCTTCATCACTGTTCTCATGCAGCAACGGATATCATGCAGGTTCCATAACGGTGCGTTGTCACTCGCACCGTTCGCCCCTTAACCTGGTTGAAGCCGTAACGATGTCATGCAATGCATGGTTCTGCAATGCCTTCAGAAGTATCCTGGAGAACAAGAATTACCCTTCAGTGCAGGAGGCGTTTGACCACTGGAGGAACTACCTTATCACCTTTGGCTTTGGAAACAAGCTTGGCATAGACCTTCCCAATGAGCTTTCGGGTTTTATACCCGCCCGTTCGTACTATGACAGGTATTACGGCAAAGACCGCTGGAAGGCATTGACGGTCATCTCTCTTGCCATAGGCCAGGGTGAGATAGGAGCTACGCCTCTGCAAATGGCAAATATGGCTGTGACAATAGCCAACCGTGGATTCTTCTATATTCCTCATGTAATTAAGAAGATAGGAGAAGATGGCGAGCCTGCGCCTCTGTATACAAGGAAATATATCACGGGTATCGCGCCAGAGAACTTCGAACCTGTGATTCAGGGGATGGAAGGAGCTGTCAACGGCGGAGAGGGAGCTACTGCACGCGGTGCCCGACTTGACAGCATAATCATCTGTGGTAAGACCGGCACAGCACAGAACCCTCACGGAAAGGATCATTCAATCTTCGTGGCGTTTGCACCGAAGGATAACCCGCAGATAGCGATTGCAGTTTATGTCGAAAATGCCGGATTTGGTTCGACATTCGCTGCCCCTATAGCCAGCCTGATGATAGAAAAGTACCTTACCGGCAATATAAAAAGAAAATATCTTGAAGACTATGTCTTCAACATGGTCATAAAACCTGATGCAAGGAAATAGGAACATACTGAACAGAATCGACTGGGTGACGGTGATTTTATGGGTCGTGATGATGATCATGGGCTGGCTGAATATTTATGCGGCAGTTTACAATGAGCAGCATACGAGTATTTTCGACCTGTCACAGAGATACGGCAAGCAGCTTATATGGATCTTTGCGGCAGTTGTTCTTGCGGTATTTGTCCTGGTAACCGATAATAAGCTCTATTACTTCTTTGCCTGGTTCATATATGGCTTTTTTATCTTCCTGCTGGTTTTAGTACTGGTGGTGGGAAAAGAAATAAACGGCGCAAAAGCATGGTTCGAGATCGGTCCTTTCAGCATTCAGCCTTCGG
>Ga0172363_10004826_pt1 | contig 10882 bp, 10 predicted proteins | sample LakKivs2_kivu2a2_FD_114541 | JGI IMG/M metagenome (GOLD analysis project Ga0172363, IMG submission 114541) | Sediment microbial communities from Lake Kivu, Rwanda - Sediment s2_kivu2a2 | ecosystem: Environmental > Aquatic > Freshwater > Lake > Sediment | place: Rwanda: Western Province, Lake... | reverse complement strand
AGGCTGCCACACGGGAGAGGTCATCCTTGTCAGCGTCACCGAGCGTGTTAAGGGCTTCAGGGTGCTCGAGGGCTCTGCCGAACCAATCCCTACTGAGTCGCGCGGTTGGTTCGAGCGCATGCCCGAGGGTGAAAGATTGGTACCTGAAGCGGCTGGCAAGCTGGAGAAACAGGCGCAGAGGTACCTGGACAGAGTAGCTAAGCAAATGAAAGCTAAAGGGATCAACGCGAGTACGCAGGTGCTTCTCTGGAGTCCGGCTGAGGCGATAGTCGGCTTCGCGGAAGAGACCGGGTGCGACTTGATTGTCATGTCAAGCCATGGCCGCTCCGGCCCCAGTAGATGGGCCTATGGCAGTGTTGCCGAGAAGGTCTTCAGGGCCACCTGTGTTCCTGTGCTGATGGTCAGGGCGCCCGGGTGTGCACCTGGCATTTAGTCAACTGGGAAACAACAGGAATATGGAACTTGAATCTGAACAATACCAACTTTACGACGCAACCGGATAGTACGGAGGTCAAAAATGTACAAAAGGATTTTGGTTCCGCTGGATGGTTCCAAGTTGGCCGAGTCCGCGCTTACGCATGCAGAGGAGTTGGCCAGGGGCTGCGGCACAGGAGAAGTTGTTCTGGTCAGCGTTACCGAGCGCGTTCAGGGGTATAGAGCATTTGAGGATCCCAGCCAGCCACTAGGGCAGCGACTTGTGCCCGAATCAAGCGGCAAGAAAGAAAAGCCGGCGCAAAAGTATCTTGGTAGAATAGCGAGGGAGATGGAATCCAGAGGCACAAAAGTGGAGACCGAAGTGCTCATTGGGGACCCCGCCAGTGAGATTGTCAGTTACGCAACAAATCCGGGGTGTGACATCATCGTGATGTCGAGTCACGGTCGCTCTGGCCCGAGTAGGTGGGCTTACGGGAGTGTCGCTGACAAAGTCTTCAGAGCTACTTGTGTTCCCGTACTGATGGTCAGAGCGCCAGGGTGCGCGCCTGGCATTTGACTGACAAGAGAGGTGATAGATGTACAAGAAGATTCTGGTGCCGTTGGATGGCTCTAAACTGGCTGAATGTGCTCTTCGCCATGCCGAAGAGCTAGCGAGAGCGTTTGGTGCCGCGGAGGTCACCTTGGTCAGCGTTACGGAACAAGTACAGGCTCGAACGAAAGCTCCCGAGGCGCAGGAACTCCGTCTCAACACCGATAGGCCGGAGTTTCGGGGAACAAGTTCAGAGACAGTTGTCACCTTTGGCAAGGAGGAGAGGCAGGCCAACAGGTATCTGGCTAGAGTAGCCGGCACACTGGAAGCCAAAGGAATCAGGGTGCACAGGGAGGTGCTCCCCTGGCCTCCCGCCAAGGCGATCACTACTTACGCAGAGGAAGGCGCTGCTGACATTATTGTCATATCGAGCCACGGCCGATCCGGCCCGAGTCGCCGGGCTTACGGCAGCGTTGCCGAGAAAGTCCTCAAGGCCAGCCGTGTTCCCGTGTTGATGATCAAAGCAACCGCATCTGTGGCCGGCGCATAGCCAGTCTGAGACAGACGAGATACTGCGGAGGTGAGCGATGCCCGATGATTTCAATTTCATGATAGGCGGCGCAGCCGGCCAAGGCGTGCAAACAGTAGGATTTCTGCTGTCCAAGGTGTTTGCCCGCGGCGGTTATCACATCTTTGCCGACCAGGACTACGAGTCTCGAGTAAGAGGCGGTCACAACTTCTTCCGAGTCAGAGTCAGTAAGGATAAGGTGGGTGCTATTGCCGAGGGAGTCGACGTGCTGATCGCGCTTGACAGCGATAGTGTCGAATTGCACCGGGCCGAAATGGCAGAGCGAAGCATGGCCATCATCGATGAAGGGAAGGCGAAGGCAGTCGGCAGTGAGGATGGCAGCCTGTTCAGCATGCCTCTCGAGAAGCTGGCGCAAGATAAGGCCGGAAGCAAACTCATGACCAATACCGTGGCGCTCGGTGCCGCATTAGCGAGCGTGAGATACGACCTCAACATACTGAATACGGTCCTGGTGGACTGGTTGGGGAAAGGGGATATCGCCGACAAGAATATCGCCGCCGCCAGGGCCGGATACGAGCATTTTCAGTCTGGGCACAAAGGCAACTTCCGTGAGATCAAGCCACTTGCCGAGACCCGGAGAATGGTGCTCAACGGCAATGAGGCTCTGGCTGTGGGGGCAATCGCGGCAGGATGCAAATTCATGTCTGCCTATCCCATGACCCCTGCCAGCTCCATCATGGAATATATGGCAGCCAAATCCAAAGAATACGACCTGGTGATGGTTCATGCCGAGGATGAGATAGCGGCCATAAACATGGCTGTCGGGGCTGCGTATGCCGGTGTCCGGGCCATGACCGCGACATCGGGCAGCGGGCTCTGTCTCATGGTAGAGGGGATGGGGCTGGCAGGCATTACCGAGACGCCGATAGTGATAGTCGACGGCCAGCGGCCAGGGCCGGCCGTGGGCCTGCCCACTCGGACCGAACAAGGTGACCTCCTGTTTGTTCTCCATGCCCACCATGGCGACTTTCCCAGGGCGGTGCTGGTGCTTGCCACCATCGAAGGGGCTTTCTGGGCGGCGGTCAAAGCCTTTAACCTGGCAGACAAATATCAGCTTCCGGTCTTCATTCTCACCGACCAGCACCTGGCGAGTTCCTATTCCACCGTTGACGGGATAGACCTGTCGCGGGTGACAATCGAGCGGGGCGCGCTGTTCTCAGAAAATGATGGTGATCCTTCGGGATATATGAGACACAGAGTAACGGAATCCGGCATTTCTCCCCGGGCCTTTCCCGGCCTGAGTAAGGCGCTGGTTGTCACGGACTGCGACGAACATGACGAGAAGGGACACCTCACGGAGGATGCCCGTGAGAGGACGGCCCAGGTCGAAAAACGGTTACGCAAGACAGTTCCTCTAAGAAAAGAGATGGGTATGCCGCAGCGGTATGGACCACAAGAGGCGGAAACAACGCTTATCGGTTGGGGGAGCACCTACGGGGCAATCCGCGAGGCAGTAGATATGCTGGGCAAAGATGGCGTCGCGGTAAATATGCTTCATCTCGATGAGGTGTGGCCCTTCCCCGCGGGCCCGGTAGCCGATACCATCAACAAGACCCGGAACAGCTACGTTATCGAGAGCAACGCTACGGGACAGCTTGCCAGGCTTATTAAGGCGGAGACAGGGCGCGACGTAACCGGCCGGATTCTGAAATTTGACGGCAGGCCTTTGACCCCGGCCTACATTACCCGGGCAATAAAGAAGGAGGTGCGCTAGGCATGGCTACTATGTCTGACTACATAGGACTGAAGCCGGCGTGGTGCCCCGGCTGTGGCAATTTCGGCATACTACGGGCATTGAACAAGGCACTGGTTGAGTTGGGGGTTGAACCTCATCAGGTGCTATTCGTCTCCGGTATCGGCCAGGCGGGCAAGCTGCCCCATTATACCAGGGGCAATATATTCAACTCCCTGCACGGAAGACCGGTCCCGCCGGCCATCGGCGCCAAGATTGCTAACTCTGAATTGATAGTCATCGCTATCAGCGGCGACGGCGACGGCTACGGCGAGGGAGGCAACCATTTTCTCCACGCCGCCCGCCGCAATCACGACATTACCTATCTGGTACACAACAACCAGGTCTACGGACTGACCAAGGGACAGGCTTCTCCCACGAGTGACGTCGGCTTTGTTACCAAAACTACACCTGAGGGCGCAGTCAGCCCGGTGTATCCTATCGCCCTGGCCATAGCCTGCGGCGCCAGTTTCGTGGGCAGAAGCTTCGCCGGGGATTTGGCTCATCTTACTAACCTTATCAAGAAAGGTATTACCCACCGGGGGTTCTCCCTCATTGATATTTTGCAGCCCTGCGTTTCGTTCAACCACAAGAACACCTTTCAGTGGTACGGGGAACGGGTATACAAGCTGGATGATGAAAGCGGCTACGACCCCAGTGACAAAAAACAGCGCTGGACAAGGCGCTCGAATGGGGAGATAGGATTCCCATCGGTGTCATCTATGAGGCGGACCTGCCGGTCTATGAGGACCATCTGCCCGCGCTAAGCAAGGGTCCATTGGTGAGACAGGAAATCGACAGCCGCCGGGCCGAGACACTTCTCGCGGAATTCACGTAGTGTGACATATCTTCCCCGACGGAAAGGTCTCCGATATAATAGTAAATCGGCGGATGAAGCAACGTGCAATATCGCTTAGGGTCGAACGACCGGGAATTCTCCAGGAGGTCATAATATGCCGACAGTGCGAGCCTTTTTTACGAACATGTCAGCGCCCATGCCGTTGCATAGGAAGCTGAGATTGGTGTTTCGCAACCAGTTTATAAAAATATCGCGGAGACAAGACTGCTGTGGCCATCCCGGTGAACCGGGGTGCTGCGAGGGCTCCACGGCCGAGCCCCACTTGCACAACCACGGGAACGATGCCAAAAGAGAGTAACCGCACGGTAGCTCGAGGGCGGGCACACGGACTTTGGGTCTGATGAAGTGAATTGGCCGGATATCGCCGGTGGGGGCACCGGACGCCGGAAGGATGTGTGTAGGGCTAGGAGTGAGTTCAGGCAAGGAAGTTGCCATGTCCCTGGAAGCAGGCGTCTGCTGAGTCCCTCTTGAGTTTGAAAGGAGGAGCTATGGAAATCAAGAAGTACGAGGTACCCGTTGACAAACTGCGCTGGGAATGCGATCCGAAGATGTTCGATTTCAAGTGCACGGGCGATTTGGCTCCCCTCCGTGAGTTTATTGGCCAGGAGCGAGCGACACGGGCGGTAGAGTTCGGCATCAACATGGGTAACTCCGGTTACAACATCTACGTTGCCGGCCTTACCGGGATGGGGAAAACGAGCATGGTGAAATCTTACATCGAAAGAATCATCAAGGACCGGGAAGCCCGCGGGGAGACCTTCCATCCGGACGACTGGTGTTACGTTTACAATTTCAAGGAGCCGGACAGTCCTCAGATAGTGAGCCTGCCGCAGGGTAAGGGCAAAGCACTCCGTGATGGAGTCTCCGACCTGCTGAACAAAATCCGGCAGGGATTGGGGCAGGCTTTCTCCAGCGAAGAATATAAGAACCAGAAACAGAAGACCGGCGAGGAATTACAGACCGAGCAGCAGAAGCTATTTGAGGAGATATCCGGTGAAGCCCGACGTCAGGGCTTCATTTTCCAGATGACTCCCGCCGGACCGGCTTTGATTCCCATGTCGAAAGACCATCCCATGCAGGAACAGGAATACCTTGCCCTCGACGAGAACAAGAGGAAGCAGCTCAACTCCAGGCAGGCCGAGCTGCTCAAGAAGCTGAAGGCCAGCTTTGAAACCGCTAGCAGCGCGCAGACAAAGGCCGCGGAGCGATTACGGAAGCTGGACAAAGACATCGGGGAGTACACTGTTTCCGGGTTGTTCGCCTCATTGCTTGAGCAATATTCCAAGTGGTCGAAGATAGCCCAGTACCTTACTGACCTTAAGTCATATATACTGGATAACCTCGAATTGTTCAAGGGGACGGAAGAGCCCGTAAATCCTCTGTTCGGAGTCCCGTTGAGTCAGGTTGTGGGAGGAAGGAATCCTTTCCTTCCGTTCCAGGTTAACGTATTCGTGGACAACAGCGAAGCCAAAGGTGCCCCCGTGGTCATCGAAAGCAACCCCAATTTCGGTAACATGTTCGGCAAAATTGAGCGGCGGTTTCTGTTCGGCGGGTATCTTAGCGACCACACCATGTTGAAGGCGGGCGCATTGAACAGAGCCAACGGGGGCTATGTGCTGCTCAGCATCAATGACGTGCTGATGAATCCCGGCGTCTGGCCGGCGCTTAAGCGGGCTATCAAGAACAGAGAGGTCAGGATTGAAGACCCCTTCGAGCAGTTCGGGCTCATTGCCCCGCAGGGCCTGCGGCCGGAACCCATGCCCATAAGCGTGAAGGTGATACTCACGGGTGATGCCACGCTTTACCAGATATTGTCTTTATACGATGAAGACTTCTGGGAAATATTCAAGGTCAAGGCTGACTTTGATTCTGAGATTGCGAATACTAAGGACAACATGCTGGCGTACGCCGCCTTCCTTTCCGGGTGTTGCGACGAATGTGAAGCCGCGCACTTTGATCCCAGCGGTGTTGCCAAAGTCATCGAATATTCCGCCAGGATGGTGGCTGACCAGGAGCGGCTGTCCACAAGGTTCGCCCAGGTGAAAGACTGGATCCAGGAGGCCAACTACTGGGCCGTGCAGGACCATGCCGAATTCATCTCAGCCGGTCATGTGCAGAAAGCCATGGATGAAAGGCTCTTCAGGCACAACCTCCTCGACGAACGAATTCGCGATTTGATAGATCGCGGCACGATCATGATAGACGCCGAGGGCGAGGTGGTCGGTCAGGTCAACGGCCTGAGCGTCTACTCTCTGGGCGATATTACATTCGGCAGGCCGTCGAGGATTACCGCTAAGACGTTTCTGGGGCGCGGCGGCGTCATCAATATAGAGCGGGAATCTCAGCTCAGCGGTCCGATTCATAATAAGGGCGTTATGATTCTGAGCGGCTATTTGGGCTGGAAATACGCGCAGGACAAACCTCTTTCGCTGTCAGCGAGTCTATGTTTTGAACAGTCCTACGAGGGTGTGGAGGGCGACAGCGCTTCGTCTACGGAGCTTTACGCTATTCTATCCAGCCTTTCGGACATACCGATAAAACAGGGCATAGCTGTGACCGGCTCTGTGAACCAGCAGGGTGAGATTCAACCGATAGGCGGCGTCAATCAGAAGATAGAAGGCTTCTTCAAAGTGTGCCAGACCAAGGGCCTCAACGGCAATCAGGGAGTACTGATACCTGAAAAGAATCTCAGAAATCTCATGCTGCGGGAGGAAGTGGTCGACGCAGTCAAACAGGGCCAGTTCCATATCTACTCGGCCAGGACCATTGACGAGGGCGTGGAAATACTGACGGGCACACCGGCCGGCGAGAGACAGGAAGACGGCACTTACCCGGAGGGCACCGTTAATCACTCGGTTGACAAACACTTGAGGGAGATGGCGGAACGGCTCAGGGGCTTCTATGCCGAGGAGAAAAAGGAAGGAAAAACAGGATAGCCGGCCCGCGTTGTGTTTCTGATGCCCTGCCACGCCGGGAATGATCCTGCCGTATTTCGACCGTTGTTCCCCGATGCTCGGTGTAGAATCAGGGCGCTGCCCTCTTCCCAGCCACCGGGAAGGGACTATAATAGGCGAATTGTATGCATAGCTTCGCTTCGGCCCTCGCACTGACGTTTGTTCCCTTGTTCATCGTCGTTGACGCTTTTGGGAACCTTCCTTTTGTCCTGGCGTTGACCGAAGGGATGTCCCAGCGAGAACGGCGAAGGGTGATACATATAGCCACAGCCACAGCTGCAGGTGTCGGCCTGGCATTCCTGTTCTTCGGGCAATTGATTCTGAACGCCCTGGGAATCTCGGTGGGCTCATTCGCGGTTGCGGGAGGTATTATCCTGCTCGCGCTTTCTATCAAGTACTTATTGACCGGCAGGATGGTTGAAGCAATTAAGGAGGAGATGGTAGCGGTTGTTCCCATCGGCACGCCTCTCGTTGCGGGTCCGGCAACAATCACCGCTTTATTGCTGCTGGTCGGTCAGTTTCCAGTAGGGGTAGTCTTGCTTTCCTTTGTGCTGAACCTGGCTATCTCCTGGGGGGTCTTCATGGCAGGTAGCCGGGTAATAGGCTTCCTGGGGCAGGGTGGCGTTAGGGCAATTTCGAGTGTATTTAACCTGCTGCTAGCCGCAATAGCGATTACGATGTTACTCCGCGGACTGAGTTTGCTCGATATCATCCCCGTGAAAATCCCCTTCTAGGCGTCATCCGCGCAGCTTCTTTGTGCCTCCGAAGCTGGGATGACCACTCTGCCAGTCTCTCGAAATCACCTTCGAACTTCCTCCTTGCTCCGGGAAAACGCATAGCGGCAGCGGGGTGGTATGTTTCTATGTACTCAACGCCCTGCAGCCTGGGCGTTTTCCAGGCGACAGTACCCATTAAGACGATGATTCCTGGTTTCACCTGCTCGATCTCTTGCAGCAGATGAGGCATCCACCGTTCGATTTCCTCTGCCGTCGGTTTCCTGTTGTTAGGAGTCGTCTCCTTGACGACACTGGTTATGTACAACTTGCTGCGGTCAAGGCTGTTCTTGCTGAGCACTATGTCGAGATATTTCCCTGACCTGCCCACAAACGGCCTGCCTTGCCTAGCCTCTTCGCGCCCCGGGTTCTGCCCGACAAGCATGATGTCCGCACTTCTGGGCCCTTCGCCGGCAACAATGAGTGACATCGATTTTCCTCAGTATTCAGGTTTTGTCGGGGTTTCTCTCACATCGTTTGCCCTGGCGCTCGACGGCGTATCGCGCCTGTCTATTTCACAAACATTCCCGGTGGGGCAGCTCTCGCACTCAAGCTGCAGTGTGGTATGGTTGATGTTGTAGCGCCTGGCCAACTCCTGTCTGACCATCTGCACGATATCCATGCTCTTGCTGACCATCTGGTCGTCGATTACCAGGTGGGCGCTCAACGCGTGTATGTCTGATGTGATGGTCCAGATGTGGATATCATGCACTTCGTTTACGCCGGGAATGTGCTGAATGAAATCGATTACCTCAGGGGTGTTCACATCTTTGGGCACTGCTTCCAGTAGAACATTAGCGGATTCGCGAACAATCCTTACCGCCCCCCACAATATGATTATACCTATGACAACGGACGCGATGGGATCGGCAGCATTATATCCGGTGAACAAAATGATTATACCGGCAATGATGACTCCGGCGGATGATATAGTGTCGCCTATGATGTGCCAGAAAGCGGCTCTGACATTCAGGTTCCGCCGGCTGGCTCTGTTGAGCAGGAAGACTCCGCCCAGGTTAGCGAAGAGACCGATTATCGCTATTGTGAGCATGAGCGGGGTCTTGACTGCTGGCGGGTTCAGGAATCGGCGATAAGCCTCATAGAAAATAGAGGCAGATAGCAGAACCAGGATGGTCCCGTTGGCTAGAGCCGCCAGTATCTCGAGGCGATGATATCCGAAGGTCTTGGTAGCTGTCGCCGGTCGCCGAGCGGCTGTTATAGCCAGCATGCTGAGCCCGAGGGCCAGCGCGTCAACGACCATGTGACCGGCATCGCTCAGCAGCGCCAGACTTCCGCTGAATATGCCGCCCAGAATCTCGACCACCATAACTGCCAGTACGATGGCCAGTGTGAACTTCAGGCGGCGATAACTGCTAACCGTTTCCTGATGACTATCTATGCCACGCTCATGCGCCATTATCTTCTGTAGCAGGCGGTTACAAAGCTGTGTCCTTCAGGTTACTTAACACATTGGGTATCAGCTCGGTCATGGCGGGGTGGATATGCATACCTGCCTGTATATGGTCAACGGTACCGTCTGTTGCCATAGCGTTTATCACTTCCTGAATGAGAATGGGCGCGTAGGGGCCGATGATGTGGAAGCCCAGTATCTTTCCCGTATCCACCTCCACAATGGCCTTGGCGAAGCCGTTCTTCTCCATCATGGCCTCTCCCTGGGCCACATCCCAGTATCTGGCCTTGCCGATCAAGACCTTGTGTCCTTTCCGGGCAGCCGTTTCAGTCAGGCCTACGGACGCGATCTGGGGGTGTGAAAAGATAGCGTGAGGAGCCGCGCTGTAGTTCATCTTTATCTTGTTGCCGTGTATGGCATTATCCGCCGCCAGCGATGCTTCTACGTTAGATACGTGCGTAAACATCTGCTGGCCGTTGCTATCACCCACGGCGAATATGTTCTTCCTGGTCGTTTCAAGATACTCGTCAACTCTGATGTAGCCCCTCTTGTCAATTTCTACACCCGTATTTTCCACTTTTAGCAGGTCGGCATTGGATTTTCTCCCCGCCGCCACCAGGATTTTCTGTGCCGTGAATTCCTTGCGGCCCCCGCCCTTCGTGTCGTTTACAACGACCGTGGCCTTGCCTCCACCGCTCTTCACCTGTTCAGCCTGAACGCCAGTGCGTATATCGATGCGCTGGCTTAACTCGGTCTTCAACGCCTCCGCTATCTCAGGCTCTTCTGAGAAGACGAGCCGGTCGGCCATTTCCAGCATAGTCACTTTGGTCCCCATCGCGGCGAAGAAGTGCCCGTACTCAACCGCGATGTAGCCGCCGCCAATGATTATAAGGCTCTCCGGCCGCTCTTTTAGCTGAAGGACCGTCTCGTTGTTGAGATAGTCCACGCTATCCAGACCTTTTATCGGCGGTATCAGCGGACGCGAGCCCGAAGCAATGACGATCTTGTTACCCTTCATTTTCTCACCGTTGACTTCCATGGTGTAATCTTCAACGAAGTGCCCTTCTCCTTCATAAAAGCCCAGATTCTCTACATATGAAAGCTCGTGCCGCAGGTGCTCTTGCCCCTCACGCACAACCTTTCTCATGCGCTCCATTATGAAGTTGAAGTCAACTTTCTTTATCTCGGCCTGGACGCCCAGCTTCCCGGCTTCCTGTATCTCGGTTACTCTTTCAGCCGCGAATATGAGCATCTTGGAGGGTATGCAGCCCAGATTGGCGCATGTTCCTCCCAGGGGCCCTTTATCCACGAGGGCCACGTTGAGACTATGGGCCAAGGCTTCATTCACGACGTTAAGCCCGCACCCGGAACCGATGACGATGACATCGTATTTCTTCATGTTTCTCAGACCTCCATATGTTGGTGTTTGGTGCTCCCCTCCACAGTGACGGGAAGGCTGGCGGCTACCCGTGCCCTGATGTCACCGGGTTATGTACGCCGCCTGCTTTAATCCGCTCGAATATCATCGGGTATGCGCCCGCCCGCCCTTTCAGTTATCCGGGCATCAACCATTGAAGCTATGTCGTGAGCCACCCACCGT
>Ga0172363_10004823_pt1 | contig 10888 bp, 10 predicted proteins | sample LakKivs2_kivu2a2_FD_114541 | JGI IMG/M metagenome (GOLD analysis project Ga0172363, IMG submission 114541) | Sediment microbial communities from Lake Kivu, Rwanda - Sediment s2_kivu2a2 | ecosystem: Environmental > Aquatic > Freshwater > Lake > Sediment | place: Rwanda: Western Province, Lake... | reverse complement strand
TCGGCGAGTTCTGTGGTCATATAGATGAAGACATCGAAGTCTGCGAGCTCGGACGCCGCTCCGCAATCATAAGCACCGGTCTTTTTGGCACAAAGCACCTGAAGCGTGCCGTCCGGATCGTCCCAAACCCCGCCCGGAGCCTGCGCCGCGGTTGATTTATTGGTGGACCAGTTGATCTGGTCGCACTCTGATTGGTCCCACCTCATGAACGCATAGTCGCCGGACTTGGCGGTGTTGAAGATCTTGAAAACAACCATGCCGGCCCAATAATCGATGTCCGCATCCGCGCCTTCGGTAATGAGGTTGCAGGATGCGTCATAATGGGTGGTGCCCCACTGTCCGGCCCACTTGGGCATGTTGCCCAGGACGAGACACTTATTGCCGCCGGTCATATAGGGTGCGGTGTAATTGGAAGTCGGGATCGACGAGGTAAAGAACTTGAAGCTCAACAAGCTCGCCGTGGTGGCGGTGGTCTGCGCGGCATACCATCCTCTGGCCTTGTTGTTAATACGCGGCGTGGCCCAGCACCCGCTGGTGGTGCCCATTGAAGGCGGCACGACGTCCATGCGGGGAACCATCTGGTCACGCTGCCTGGGCATTCAGGCGGCAACGCGTCACAGCCCGTTGCCCATAGTTGCTCCCGGCTATACTTCGGCCGGGCCGATGACCGAGATGTGTTACTACGAGTTTGCCGCCTGGGTGATGGCCACGGTGGTATCCGGCGGCTCCGTGGAAGTGGGGCCCCCATCCAGAGGCGTTATGGAGGATTACAGCGACCCCGTTGAGAATATTTTCAGCAACGCTGTCGCTCATGCGTCAGCCGGCATGGGCCGCAAGGAAGCCAACAAGACAGTGGCCACGCTGCTGGACAGGTATGAGGACAAGCTGAAAGACCCGCCGCTGGGCAAAAAGCTGCCGGACTACTTTGACATTGCCGCCGGAACACCGAACCAGGCGTGCCTCCAGTTCTACCGAAAGATGAGGCAGGAATTCACCGAGCAGTTCGGCCTGAAACTGCCGCTTACCTCGCCTTACCTGTAAAGCCACCCGGGACCGGTTATTTTGACGGTGCCACGAAGGTCAGCATCCGCCTCGGGTTCTCCTCGGTAATGGTGCGGATGACCTCTTCGGACATGCCTTTGGCGTGCATCCAGGGGATGACGTTTTCCGGGATGTGGGCGTAGCCCGGGCCGCCGTAGGCCGTCAGCCTTGATTTCATGGCCGTGTCCGTGGCCACGAGTATCTGGTTCAGGTATCCCAGTTCCATGAGGCGGATAATGTAATTGACGCGCTGGGCGTCATTCGGGATATCAAATATACCGTAACGCTTGGGATAGTAGCCCTCCATGGAGAAGCAGTCGAACTCAAGGTAGCAGCCGGCTTTGGCGATTTTCACCATGGTATCAAAGGAGTAAGCAGTGCGGTCAATGTGCTCGATGACCACCCGGCTCATATCGGCACCAGCTTTCTTGACGATGTCAACAATCTGGAGCGGCGATTCGTCAAATCGGCCGGGGTGTATGGTCAGGGCGGCGCCGGTGGCTTTTTGTGCTTTAACCGACGCCCGCAGCGACTTTATCTCTATCTCATGGAGCGGCCAGGAGTCAGCCCCTATCTCACCGATGATGCCGGCGCAGATGCCGTCGGTGCCAACCGTGACGTCCTTGATGATGTCCTGACATATTTCATCCTCGGATTTCCTGGCCAGCACCCCGGCGCAGCCTGAGTCCATGGTGTAGTAGCCGGTGCCCATGATGATATTGAGGCCGGTGGCGCGGGCGATACGGGTCATGGCGTGCGGGTCCTGGCCAATGCCCCAGTTGGTGACATCAACCACGCTCTTCCCCCCGGCCAGCTTGAAACGCGTGATTTCCTTAATGGTCAGGGCTTCATCGTTGAGCACCAGATTGTCCCGGTTCTCAAAGAGGTGAAAGCGAATCCAGCCCGCCATGTCCAGCATCATCGGTTTTTCCGCCATCGCCTTGGCGGTAACGCTCTCATCGGCAAGTTTGAAGCGCACGGTCAGGTCAAGGAGAAGGTGCTCGTGGGGCAGGGTCAGGCCCAGCTCCTTGCCGTCAATAAGCCCCAGAACCGTCTGCACTTTTCCGGTCAGCTTTTTGTCCATCATGCCTCCTTATTATTAATCCACGCGGTAGCGTGCTACCGTCTCTTCATTCAGTTCAATGCCCAGGCCTGGCCCGTCGGGTACGGAGACGTAGCCCTTGGCGTCAATCCCTATCTTTTTCCTGGTCACTTCCCACCGGAGCGGGCTATCCGCCACGCAGTACTCCAGGATGAAGGTGCTTTTGCGGGCGGACAGGAAGTGAAGGCTGGCGGCCAGGTTAATATCAGAAGCCCAGTGGTGGTTGACCACCTTCAGCCCTCTGTCTTCTGCCATATCGGCGATTCTCATCGACTCGGTGATGCCGTTGCGGACGAGTTCTATCTGAGCAATGTGAATGCCGCCGCGCTCAATCAGGTTTCGGAAGGCATACCGGCCGGCCTCTCCCTCTCCGCCTGCGATGGGAATGCGGGAGACATTGGTCAACTGCCGGTAGCCATCAATATTGTCCCGGGCGAGCGGCTCCTCCAGCCAGTAGAGATGGTAGTCCTCAAACTGCTGGGCGCGTTTGATGGCGGTGGCCGTGTCCCAGCAGCAGCCGGCGTCAATCATCAGGTTGCACTTATCGCCGATTCCCTGCCTTGCCCCCTCAACCAGCTCAAGGTCAAGCTTTTCGCTCTGGCCCATCGGGTGCCAGCCGAACTTTACCGAGGTGAACCCTTTGCTCACCCATTTTTCTCCCTCCGCTGCGGTCTCTTTGCCATTGCCGCCGAACAGGGTGCTGGCATAGGCGGGTATCCTGGTCTGGAGAGGGCCACCGAGAAGCCGGTACACCGGCTGATTATAATATTTGCCGGCGATATCCCAGAGGGCGATGTCAATGCCCCCGATGGCGTGTTGGACAACGCCGCCCCGCCCATAGTCAAAAGTGGCCTGGTACATCAGGTCGTTGAGGCGGCGAATCTCCAGCGGGTTCTGCCCCATAATGACCTGGCCGAGCCCGGAAATGGGGCTGTTACGGAGCGGAGCGTCCACAGCAGCCCTTACCACCGAGGGGCTGGAATCGACCTCGCCGAAGCCGACAATGCCCTCATCGGTATGGACTTTTATTATCAGTGTCTGGCGGAGAATCAAGCGCGGTCCGGCATATGAATCAGGGAGACGCAGTTCAATGGCCTCAACACCGGTAATTTTCATGTTTATATCTCTTTTCTATATCAGTCCAGCGTACTGCAACGCTTTCTTGATATCGGCTTTTTCGGCGGTGCCCACTGGCAGGATGGGGCTGCGCGCCGGTCCGGCTGGCCTGCCCAGCATGTTGACCGCCTCCTTCACCGGCGCCGGGAAATTCTGGGGTGAGCTTATGGCGCGGGCGATGGGCAGCAGCTTGAAAAAGATTTCCCGCGCTTTCTCTCTCTCCTTCTGCTGCACCGCCTGAAAGAGGTCGACCACCATTTTGGGCGCAATGTTGGCCAGTGCCAGGATGGCGCCGCGGCAGCCGAGAGCGAAGCAGGGCAGGATGATGTCATCGCCGCCGGTCAGGACGGACATTTTATTGCCGACCCTTCGCATCACCTCGGCAAAATAGCTCAGGTTGCCGCTGCTGTCCTTCAGCGCCACGATGTTGTCGATTTCAGCCAGCTTCTCCAGTGTCTCGGGGGTGATTTCCACATGGGTATGTGCGGGAATATTATACAGGCAGATTGGGATGTCCACCGCCTCCGCGATTGTCGTGTAGTGTTTGAGCAGACCGTCCTGGCTCGGTATCTCGTAGAACGGGGTCACAATCATGACCGAATCGGCGCCGGCGCTCTTGGCTTCCCTGGAGCGTTCAATGACCTCGCGGGTGCTGGTGGCGCCGGTCCCGGCCATGACCGGAACTCTGCCGTTGGCGGCTTTTACCGTGGCCTCGGTCACCTTCACGGACTCCTGTCGCGTCAGGGTGGCAGCCTCGCCGGTGCTGCCCAGGCACATAATCTGGCTTACGCCATTTTCAATTAAAAAATTCACGTTCTTTTTCAGGCCATCAAGGTCTAAGTCGCCGTTTCTGGTGAAGAGGGTCAGCATTGCCGGGATAATCCCTTCCATTCGTACCTTTTTGTCCATATTTTCATCTCCTCAGTTTGGAATTTACTTTGCCAGTGCAAAAGTTAAATAATTATAGCATTTCCGTCAATTTTACACATTCATTGAATTATGCACAACAAGTCGTGTTATAATACACCGATATCGGAAAGGAGGTCTAAGCGATGCCGGAGGTAAAGGTAAATGGCGTCAGGATTCACTATGAGGAACGTGGCTCAGGGACGGCCATGGTCTGGGCGCACGGGTTGTGCGGGACCTGGCAGGCCTGGGAAAACGTGATGAATTTCTTCAAGGGCCGCTATCGCGTTATTGCCTACGATGCCAGAGGACACGGGAGCTCGGCAAAACCGGACAAACCGGAAGCGTATTCGCAGGACATCATGGTGGAGGATATGCACGGCTTGCTGGATGCGCTTGACATAAAAAAAGCCATTGTTGGCGGGCATTCCATGGGGGCGAATGTGGCCTTGAATTTCGCCCTGAAATACCCGCAGCGGTGTATCGGCCTTATCCCTGTGGGCATCGGTTCCGGCTCGTCAGACCGGGAGTGGTGGCGGAAATGGTGGGGAAAGCTGGCGGACATCGCTGAGCAGGAAGGGATGGCGGCCTTTCTTGAGGAAATGAAAAAGCTGCCGGCGTGGGGTGTTGCCTTCACTAACCCCGAGATGGCGAAACAGATAACTGCGACCGTGCTTGCTAACTCACCAAAGGCGATTGCCCCTGTTGTCCGGGGCGTACAGCAGAAGCGCTCCAGCATCTTTGACCTGGCACCCAAACTGGAAAAGCTATCGGTAGCCACGCTGGTGGTGATGAGCGAGGGCGATGCGCCGGTGGTGGAGTGCTCCCGTTTCATGACGGCGCATATACCAAAAGCAAAGCTCGCCGTCATTCCGGCTAAAAGCCACTGGACCTTTGATGAGGCGCTGGAGCCGTTCCTGAAGGCGGTTGACCAGTTCGTGAGCGGACTCAAGCAAGGAAGATAAAAGGGCTGTTAATCGCTTCTGTAAGGAGGGCGCATGATTTACCGGAAGCTGGGCAAAACCGGTGTTGACGTTGGGATTATAGGGCTGGGGGCGGAATACCTTGAGCATGAGCCGGAAAAGACAGTCGTTTCCGTGGTGCATGAGGCCGTTGACAGCGGCGTGAACTATATTGACCTGTTCCTGGCGTCGCCCGGGGTGCGCGACAATATCGGCAAGGCCTTAATAAATAAGAGGCAAAAAGTGATGGTTGCCGACCACCTGGGAGCGGTTATGCGCAATGGACAGTACAGCCGGTCAAGAGATAATGATGAGTCCTTAACCTACTTTGATGACCTGCTCACCAGATTGAGAACCGATTACATAGATGTGCTGATGCTGCATTATGTGGACAAGCAGGACGATTATGAACGGGTCTTTGACCATGAGGGCCCGCTGGGGGTGGCATTGAGATTGAAAAAAGAGGGAAAAGCCCGTTTCATCGGCATGAGCAGCCACAACGTGCCCACCTCTCTGCGAGCAGTGGACAGCGGCTATATTGATGTTCTCATGTTTTCCATCAATCCTGCCTTTGATATGCTCCCCGAGGAGATGCCCGAAATATCAAAAAGAGTAATCCTGTACCATCAGTCGCCGGCTGCGGTAAATAAAACCTTCACCGCGCGCCAGGCTCTGTACCATGCCTGCGCCGTCCAGAATGTGGCTCTGGTGGCCATGAAACCATATGCGGCCGGGGTGCTGTTCCGGGACAACCCGAGTTCTATTATATTGACGCCTGTGCAGTGCCTGAGCTATGCCCTTTCCCAGCCGGCGGTCTGCACGGCGGTGCCGGGGTGTCATACCGTGGCTGAGGTACAGGGCGCCCTGGCCTTTTTGAAGGCCACCGAGGAGGAGAAGGACTTCAGCGCCATTCAACGTAATCCCATGTGGAAGGTACGGGGCAACTGCATGTACTGCAATCACTGCCTGCCCTGTCCGGTGAGCATTGACATAGGCACCCTGACCAAGATAACCGATACTGCCAGCTTTGTCATGAACGATTCTGTCGCGGCCGAATACAGGGCGTTGAAGGTGAAAGCCTCGGCCTGCACCGAGTGCGGAGAGTGCCTGGAGCGCTGTCCCTTTGGCGTTGACGTTATCGCCAATATGAGTCGGGCGGTTCAGGTATTCGGCGAGTAGGAGCAACCGGGAATTCTTTGAGGCAGGCTGCGGACTAGGTCAGGTCTTTCAGGTATCTTTTGCAGAAGCGGTGGGCGAGCGATAGCACTATGCTGCTGGTCAGTACCGCCAGCATGACGCTGGCAGAGAAGCCGGTGATGGCCACGCCCAGCGCCGTGCCGCCGGCGGGGGGATGTTCCACATCAAGGGCTACCATGAGGAAGATAGTTGTGCCGACGGCCAGCGAATAGACGATGATGGCGGTGAAGGTGGTGGTGTGGGGGATGAAGGCAAAGGCTGAGCCGCAGATGAGGCCAGCGATATGGCCGCCGATTACCCGCCTGGGCGCAGCGGTGACGTTCCGGGGCATGGTGAAAACGATGAAGGCAGTGGCGCCAATAGAGGCAATCACCACGGCGTGTTCCATTCTTAATAAAGTAAGGATAACAAAGACGACTATCGTGGCCAGGAGACTCTGATAGAGGTAGTGGAGCCACAGCCGGCTGAAACCGCGGCGTATGCGGTACAGCCGGCGTCTTGCCGAATCCCATAAGTCAAAGTGCATTTTCTATGCCGCTGTGCTTTAGCCTAGATTATAATACCTCACGCCTGCTTCTGTATACCCTTGAGTCACCGGACAATCGCTTGGCCAGGCAAATCAAGTAGGCAGGGGCGAGCCGATATGCTACACTAATTAGTTGGTATTGGTATTAAAACCTAATAATGTATTGCGCAGGAGGTATGAATGACCAGGCGAGTATGTGTGGTGAAGGGAGAAGACGCGGCACCGGAGGTAGTGGTGCCTACGGTTCATATTTTGCAAAAAATGAACCTGGATATTGAATTTATCTGGACCGAGACCGGCGATGAAGCCGTCGCCAAGTATGGCACCGGCTTTCCCGAGTCGGCAAAAAAGATGCTTGACGGGTCTGACTGTGCCATTATGGGCTCAACCCGCAACATCAGGGGCGTGCATGGCTACCTGCGGTGGGGGAAAAAGTGCTTTGCCAACATTCGCCCGGTTAAATACGTTCCGGGCCTGAGAAGTCCGTTGAGGCATCCTGATGGTATTGATTTTGTCATCATGAGGGAGAATCTGGAGGGACTGTATCCCGGCTGGGAGGGTGATATTGAGCAGTTAAAACCATTGAAACTGAAGAATGATATGCTCAATGTGACGCTGGACACCACGATGAAAGGCAAGTTTGCCGTTAAAGTAAACACGGAAGGGATAACGAGAGACATCTGCCGCATGGCCTGCGAAATAGCCATGAAGAGAAAGGCAAAGGGCGGTAAAGGACTGGTTACCGTGTCCAGCAAGTACAACTTGTTGACGCAGTCTGACGAGATGTTCCGCCGCATCGCTGAAGAGACAGTCAAAAAATATCCCGGCCTGAAGTTCAACCAGCTGATAATTGATAACTGTGCTCAGCAGCTGGTCATCAATCCCCAGCAGTTTGACGTGCTGGTCATGGGCAACGAGCACGGCGATATTCTGGCAGATGAAGCCGCGGCGCTTATCGGCGGGCTGGGACTGGCGCCAAACGCCTGCGTTGGCAAAGACTACGCTTATTTCGGGTCGGTTCACGGCACGGCGCCTGACATCGCCGGGAAGAACTTCATCAATCCCACGGCCATGCTCCTGTGCGGTGTTATGCTGCTGCAACACCTTGGCTATGATAAAGAGGCGGCGCATATGGAGGCCGCGGTATACAAGGTATACCGGGACGGTAAACATCTCACGCGCGACCAGGGCGGGAGCGCCACCACGACCCAGTTCTGTAAAGCCGTCGAGGCCAATCTGTAACCGGGTATGCATGGGTAACGGAGATGAAGCGCGTCATTTATAGCATTTTCGCCGTATTAATGCTGGGCAGTCTGGTGCTGACCGGCTGCCAGCGCGGGCCGGAAACGGCGCTGAACCTCTATGGCATCGACCCGATTACCCTTGACCCGGCGGTCTCCGGGGAGATGATTTCCCATGAATACATTCAGCAGATTTACAGTGGGATGGTGCGCCTTGACGAGAACCTGGAGCCGGCCCCGGACATCGCCGAGCGCTGGGATATCAGCCCTGATGGTCGCACCTACACTTTCTATCTGCGCCATGATGTGAAGTTCCAGGATGGTCGGCAGGTTAACGCCCATGATGTCAAGTATTCGCTGGAGCGCGCCTGTCTCCCGGCCACGGGGTCGCTGACCGCTGCCACCTATCTGGGTGATATTGTTGGCGTTAAAGAGGTGCTGGCCGGTAAGGCGGCAGAGATAAGCGGGGTGCAGGTCATTGATGACTACACATTGCAGATAACTATTGACACGCCCAAGTCTTACTTCCTGTCCAAGATGACATATCCGGTGGCTTTTGTGGTGGACAGAAACGAGGCGGCGGCAGGTGGCCAGTGGTGGCTTGAGCCCAACGGCACGGGGCCGTTCCGGGTGGTGAAGTGGCAGAAAGAAAACGAGCTGGTTCTGGAAAGAAATGGGCATTTCTACCGCGAGAAGGCCGGCGTGGGCAAAGTGGTCTTCAAGCTCTGGGGAGGCGTGCCGATGAACCTGTACGAGACCGGGGAGATTGATGCCACCGACGTCGATATCAATTATGTGGACAAGGTGACCGACCCGGCGGGCCATTTTTATCAGGAGCTGCAAATTGTGCCCGAGCTGAGCTTCAGCTATATCGGTTTCAATCACACCCGGCCGCCGTTCAACGATGCCAACCTGAGACGAGCCTTCAGCATGGCCCTGGACAAGGACCGGCTGGTCCGGCTGGTCTTTAAAGATATGATGGAACGGGCCGATGGCATTCTGCCGTCGGGCATTCCCGGTTTCAATGAGAACCTCAAGGGAATTGAATTCAATATTGAGGAGGCGAAGGAGCTGATTGCCAGCTCCAGCTACGGGAGTGTGGAGAACCTGCCGCCGATTACGGTGACGACCATGGGCTGGGGAGGGCTTATTTCCAACAGCCTTGAGGCGGTAATCCACGAGTGGCGGCAGAACCTCGGGGTGGAAGTCACGGTCAGGCAGCTGGAGCCGGAGCGGTTCCTCTACCACCTGAAGGAAGAGAAGGACGAGATGTATGATTTAGGCTGGGTGGCTGATTATCCCCACCCCCAGGACTTTCTTGAGCTACTTTTCCGCACCGGAGAGGAGAATAACGGCGGCGAGTACAGTAACCCGGCCGTGGATGATATTCTGGACCGGGCGGGGGCAGAGCTTGACTTTGCTGCCAGCCTGGCGCTCTATCAGGGAGCCGAGCAGATGCTGGTTGATGATGCTGCCTGTATTCCGCTCTGGTTTAGCAAGAACTACCATCTGGTCAAACCCTATGTCCGCGGCTACGAGCTGACGCCGATGGGTTACGCCAACCTGAGCAAGGTGTCTATCGAGCGCGAGTAAGCAGCAGGGCTATCTCCTGGGCGCCAAGCTCCCGTGTCTTGCCCTGCGGCAGGTTGCCCAGCGCCAGCGTGCCGAACCTGACTCGCCTGAGCGCCAGCACCGGATGGCCCAATTGACTGAACATGCGGCGCACCTGCCGTTTACGCCCTTCATGGATGGTGAGGCTGTAATTGAAGTGTTCAGCAGATACTTCTTCCACTCTGGCGGGAGCGGTCTTGCCATCTTCAAGCTCAATGCCTCTCTGGAGCTTTTTGACTTCCTCCCCGCTCAGCCTCCCCTCAATCTGGACAAAATATTCCTTCTCGTGCTCGTAGCGGGGGTGGGTCAGGCGGTAGGCGAGGTCGCCGTCATTGGTGAGGAGCAGCAGGCCGGTGCTGTCTTTGTCCAGTCGGCCCACCGGGTAGAGCCTGAGGTGCTTGTATTTATCCGGCAAAAGGTCGGTTACTTTCCGCCGCCCCCGCTCATCGCTGAGGGTGGAGATATAGTCTGACGGCTTGTGCAGCATCAGGGTCACCGTCGGCTCGGGCCTGAGGTTGAGCTTCCGGCCGTCCAGGACGATTTCGTCCTCCGCCGGGTCCACGGGATGGCGGAAGTTGGTGATGACCGTGCCATTCACGGTGACGCGCTCGTATTTGATGGCGTCGGCCATCCTGCGCCGTGAGCCGAGGCCGGCAGCGGTGAGGGCTTTGAGCAGGGGTTCAGGTTTCATATATATCTAGCTCTTTTTTGCCTGCGGGTGTTTAAGAGGGGCGCAGCCCCCTCTTCCCAGAAATTTCCCCTTCCCCGAGGGAAGGGGATACAGGGGATGGGGATTATCATTTATATATGGCGGAGGGGGTGGGATTCGAACCCACGGTCACCTTGCGATGACAACGGTTTTCAAGACCGTCGCCATAGACCGCTCGGCCACCCCTCCAGACTCAAATTAGCCCAAGAATATTATATCGAGAATCTAGTGTAATCTCCACAGATGGTGTGGACTGTTTAGACTTTCCCCAGTTCCTCCAGGAACTTGACCACCCGCAATGACTCAGCGACCCCGGTGGTGCCGCTCATGGACACCTCCACGGCGCAGGTCTCCAGAATTTCGTCAATGGTCGCGCCGGCCTCCAGCGCCCGCTGGGTCTGGGCCACAAGGCAATTGGTGCAGGTTGCTCTCATGGCTATCCCTAGGGCGCTCAATCGTTTTACCTTGGTGCTCAGC
>Ga0172363_10004822_pt1 | contig 10889 bp, 6 predicted proteins | sample LakKivs2_kivu2a2_FD_114541 | JGI IMG/M metagenome (GOLD analysis project Ga0172363, IMG submission 114541) | Sediment microbial communities from Lake Kivu, Rwanda - Sediment s2_kivu2a2 | ecosystem: Environmental > Aquatic > Freshwater > Lake > Sediment | place: Rwanda: Western Province, Lake... | reverse complement strand
GCCTTACCCAGAAATATGAAACCGACTGCCAGGCACAAGGCCGTGAGCATAGACTGAACAATAATCTTGGCTCTTTCGCTCCGTTCTATTCCTTCAGTCAGTGAAACAAAAATGGGGAGCACGCCAACCGCGTCAACAGCGACAAATATGGGAATAAAAGATAGTAAAATATCTCTGACCATACAGGAACTTAAAATTTAAAGCGATAAACTAAAAACTTTTGACATCTATAACGTAGAGCGTTTAGCGTATAGTTTATCACTCCACGCTGTACGATATACGCTGTCCCCTCCAAGAGAGGCTATCCAAAAATCTTGCTCCATCGCCTTTTCCGTCTATTTTGCCAGTCGCCCTTGTGGTATACGTAGCTGACTATTAAGGGCAGTACGCTGGTCGCTTCGGCATAAACCATTTGTTCGCATCCGGTATCTACCTTTCCCCACGAGGACGCTTCTCTGAGGGTCGAGCTGGAAAGGCCTCCATCTCTGACGTCGGCGACAGTAATCTGCACGGCGTACTTGTGCATAGGCATGGGTTTTCCCAGGACCTCGGCGCATATAACCGTATCCTGGGCAAAATTCTTTGGAACGCCCCCACCGATCATAAATAGGCCCGAAACCGCAGCTCTGATTTTGATCTCTGTCAGTTCTCGAAAGTCCTTTACGCAATCTATGGAAATATGGTTCTGGAGATTTTCAGCCTGATGTTTTGCCAGCCCGAAGCCCGCACTACAGTCGCTAAAAGCCGGGCAGAAAATCGGCACCTCATTTTCGTATGCGCACCGAACCAGGGAATCCTTTGGCACAGAGGCACAGAGGGACAGAGGCACAGAGATACTTTGTGCCTTTGTGCCTTTGTTACTTTGTGCCTTCTTCTTGTCGGCAAGAAATTTGCCCATTTCCTTGATAAATTCTCTTGATGAATACGCTTTTCTCGGCAGATTATCCGCAATCTCTTTTATAGTGTTATCGCAGATCTGCAGTTGCTCTTCGTCGATGAACGTATCATAGATTCTGTCGATGTACAGCTCTCTCAATTTCTTGTCGTCGACAGCAGCGCTACCTTTGTAATGTCTGAAACCCAGTGCCTCAAAAAAATCCATATCGACGATCGCGGCTCCGGTAGCGACTACGACATCGACCATGTTGTATTTGACCATATCGGCGTAAATCTGCATACAGCCAGCGGCGCTGGCGCTGCCCGAAATACACAAAATAATCGTGCAATCGTTATCGTTTATCATCATATTGAGAATGTCTGCCGCCCGGGCAGTATCCCTGGCGGTGAAAGACATTCCCTTCATCGCTTCTATTAGTTCGGTAGAATCGAACGATTTTACGTCGATGTGCTTTACGGATTCTTTTAAGAAGTCTTTCTTTCGCATTTTAACCCTTTTGGCCACAGAGAACTCAGAGGAATTATTCTTTTTTTTATCTCTGTGAACTCTGTGTCCTCTTTGTCTCTTTTTTCGCCACGAATTTGTAGCTGAGTAACTTGTAGATGAGTTTAGCCGCCATGAAATCCGGTGCCCTGTTTCTGCTATCTGGACACAGTTCAACGATGTCAAAACCCACAATGTTTTTCTGATTACAAACTGCTCGCAGCAGCGCAAGAACCTCATACCATAGCAAGCCGCCCGGCTCAGGCGTGCCGGTAGAAGGCATTATCGAAGGGTCAAACACATCCAGGTCGATGGTGACATAAACCTGCGCTGGCAGCTTGGCAACCACCTGGTTTACCCAGTCTGTGTTATTATGAATATCCTCAGCGAAGAAAACCCGGCTTTTGTCAAGAAGTTCCTTTTCACAAGAATCCATGCTTCTTATGCCCACTTGAAGGATCGGGCATAGTTCTCTGACTCTGGCCATAACGCAGGCGTGATTGTACTTGGAACCCTCGTATTGGTCTCTTAAGTCACAATGGGCGTCAAGCTGTAGGACCGTTGTGCCGTCGTAGCGTTCAACGTGGGCCATCACCGAGCCGATGCTGACCGAGTGTTCTCCGCCTATTACTACGGTGAATCTGTCTTTTCGGATGTGAACGCGGACTTTTTGTCTTACCGCCTCGGCCATATCCTCGGGCGACAATTTTTGCTCTATGGGTCTGTCTGTAAATATGCCTTTTTGATAAACCTCCGAATCTGTCTCTATGTCGTAAAGCTCCATATTGGCTGACGCCTCTATTATGGCTTGGGGTCCTTTATCTGCGCCTTTGAGCCAGGTGCTGGTGCCATCATACGGGACAGGGACTATCACCACTCTTGCGGACTCTGGCGCAGAATATTCTTGCGGCAAACATCCAAAGTTAAGCGTTTCTTGCACCATAAGAAAGTAGATGCGTAGATGAGTAGATGCGTAGATGAGTACTCATTCACTCATTTACTCATTTACTCATTCACTCCAGTTTAGTCGGGCATGAACATGGCTATGGCCACCGTTGTCGTCCACAAATCTTTTTGTCCCCGCGCAGTCTGGGTTATGTTGGAGGTGCGGATTATCATTCCGCTGGATTTATATACCTGCTCCTTTTCCGACCAGGCTTTATTGGGGTCAACTTCCAGGCCGAGCGTTGTTCCCAGCATTCCCGCCGCCAGGTCTTCAGCCATATCTGCCGCCTCTTGCCGGCTCATTCCGTAGCTGTGGACCTCGCTCAGATAGCCCCACTTGTGCTCGTCTTTCGGCACGGCGATGCCCACCGAGGATGCGACCAACCTGCCGTGCTCATCTGTATCAGTGCGTGCAATCACACAGTAGCAGATTTGTCCAGGCTTTAGCTGTCTCAATCCATTTTCCCGGCTGATTGTTTTACATCCTGGCGGCAGAATTGAAGATACCTGTACGAGGTTTTGCTGGGCCACACCAGCTTTCCGCAGTGCCTCCTCGAAAGACTTAAGCTGGTACTTGTGTCGGCCAACTCCTTTGGTAAGAAATACTCTTTTAGGCACAAGATTCATTTATCCACACTCCTTTTTTGCCACAAAGAGCTCAGAGAACTCAGAGTCCCGATGTATCGGGATTTTTTATCTCTGTGAACTCTGTGTCCTCTGTGGCTCTTTTTGCCACTCTTTTTGAGAACTACAGACACTGAAACCCTCGTAACTGGATTCTCGATACTGAATTTTTAAGTTCCAGCTAACGGTACGTCAAGTGAAAAACGCCGTCTAACATTTTTGCCACAGAGAGCACAGAGAACTAATAGGAATATCGAACAAGGAATTTCGAATTTCAAAATTCAACATTCGATGTTCGATATTAATTTCCTGCTCTGTGTCCTTTGTGGCTGTTTACGGATTAAGGCCCATTTGTTGGAATGGAACAGGTTCAAAGCCGATCGCAAAAGCCGGCGAGTTTGCCTTGAGACTAAAATCGCCGTTGCCTGGATCAACAAAAAGCGGATCCTTGTCCGTGAGATTGTCCCGCAGTTCAACCATTTCTTTGGTTGCTCCCCAGGTGGTTTTCATAAACTGGGCGCCTACACAGATATTGTGCGCTACTATGACATTGCCGGGCGGCACACCATCATCTTTGCGGTAGTACTGCTCCAAATCGGCCAGCGCGGGATAGCGCGTGCTATAAGGCGGCTGTTTCCAATTCATATCCTCAAGCCGCTCTTTCATCGTCTTATAGACCATATTGTGCCAGACAGGCGCTTTGCTCAGGCCGCGGCCATCCAGCTCAACTGCGGGGTCGCAGTCAACGAAGATGTTGTTCTCGACCTTAAAGTCGCGTCCGCCGCCGAGAAAAACAGCCCGGTGAAGCTTCCACAGCACATTTCCATATATCTGGGTGCCGCTGACACAATCATCCATGTAGATGCCCATCGAGCCCATGCCCACACCTCCGGTGTGGTGAATAAAGTTGTGCCGGATGATGTTTCCACGGTAGGTGTAGTCCCTGCCTGTATATATTGCACCTACATCCCCGGTTTCAAGACAGACATGATGTATCTCGTTGAGTTCGATGATGTGTTCGTTGCCCGAAAACAGAATGGCGCAGTGGGGGTGATCATGAATCAGATTGTTCGCAGCTCGGATGCCAACGCCGTTTATTGAAATGGCCGGGGCGTAGCAGCGAGACCACCTGGCAACATGATGGATGTGATTGTTCAGGGCATAGTGGCCGCAGGGCGTCAGCTCCTTGCGGTCTCCGCCATTCAGCAAGATTCCGCTGTCGCCGGTTTCGTAGATGGCGCAACCTGTTACGCCGTGGTTGTTGCCGCCGTTGATAACAGCGCCATTGTTGCCGAGGTTGCGGATGACGCAGTCGGCTACCAAATTGTTAGATCCGCCTGAAACGCGAACGCCGTCGCCCCGGCTGCATTCAAGAGTAAGGCCTCTGATAGTTACGTATGAGGCATTGTTTATATGAATTAGGGGATTTTCAACAATGGTGACTACGGTTCTGCTTCGGTCTATCGGTTCAGGAGGCCAGAAGTATAGGACGCCGGCTTTACGGTCAAGGTACCACTCACCCGGCTGGTCAAGCTCTTCCAGAATGTTGAGAAAATAGAATCTTCCGCCATCTCCGCCTGCCCGAAAGCCGTAGTTTCCGTATGGTGGGCTGGTTTTGATCAGCCGCCGCCCGGTGTCGATTGATTCGACGTGTTCGTAGGAATTTGCCCAGTCGTATGCCCAGTATCCATGGACCCAAATATCGTTGGCATCCTTCCATCTCAGGGGGCGGTCTCCTTCGTAGTTAAATCCGCCTGTCAATTTGCCGAGCGTGCCGCCGTGGTCATCGCCGGTAGACTCCGGATATCCGACGATTCTGACGAAACCACTATTAGGCCACCTCGCAATCGTCATAGGCTTATCCTGGAAGAATAACTCCAATGCGGCGGGTGTTGTCCGGCGAGCGAATCCCCTGGAACGCATCTGACCGAAGTCGCTTATATTGTGGGCCTTCAAATCAGCCTCATAAACCTCAGCCCTGGCAACCGGATCAAGCCTATCCAGAATTGCCGGGTTCGTTACCCTTCGCCATTCTCTTAACTGTTGCCCCCCAGATATCCTGACCCCCGCGTCTTCCTGTCGGAAGACAGGAGCGGGGGCACAGTACACAATCGGCGATTCGGGCGTCCCTGAGTCTTCGGGTGTTAATTCAAAGCCCTGTTGCAAGCAGTACTCCCCCGCCTGAATCAACACAGTCACCCCGCCCGCCGGCCTTGGGGCGATCTTTTTCAACTCGCGTACTACCCGCTTAGCTGCTTCAAGTGTCGCTAATGGGCCATCAGTGCGGTCTTTGTTCGGCAAGGGGAACTTTCCTGACCAAGAATCATTTCCATCCGGCGAAATGTATAAATTGACGGTGCTTTTTGTGGCCCCGACGCCATATAAATAAGCCGGGATGATTAGCACTACCAGTATCGCAATTTTGCTACGCTTTTTGTGATTTGGCCAGAGCATCTTTGTTCTCATAGATTTTCAATATCGCGTCCGCTATGTCGTCGATGTCGCTTCTGGTTCCAAGAAGCAGATTCTGAGCGAACCATACTGCTTCTTGACAGAGTTGGTCGTTATCAGGATAGTGAAGTTCCTCACGGTATTTGTTCAGTCTGTCTTTGGAAAAACTTCTTTTGAAATTCTTGGAATTCAAAGCTACTTCAATCAAACCGTCTCTGTATTGTGGACCATATCCGCCGGAGCAGGGAATACCTTCGGCTTCCAGGGCGGCCAGAAACTTGCTCCGCGGCAGGTTATTGAATTGCTCCTTTTTATAGCGGAACGGATACAAATGGTACGCCGCTCTGGTTACGCCTTCGTAGAGTTTGTGAGGAACAATGCCCGGAATGTCTTTGATGCGCGAGGTCAGATAGCTGGCGTTCTCGGTGCGCCTTACCGTATCTTTTTCGAGGCGCTGCATCTGAGAAAGGAGTATCGCCGCCTGGTATTCCGTCATCCTGCGATTGGTGCCCATGATGGGGTAACCACTGGTAGCTTTGACGCTGCCGTATGGTCTGCCGCAGTTGTGGTAAGAGAAGCATCGGTCCATTATTTCGTCATCGTTTCCAATGATTGCACCACCTTCGCCGCAGGGCAGATGTTTGGAGTTCTGGAAACTGAAGCAGCCTAGGTCGCCGAGCGTACCGACCTTTTTGCCCCTCCATTCGGCCAGCCACGCCTGACATGCGTCCTCGATGACTTTAAGATTGTGCTTGCGGGCGATGGCATTGATCTTATCCATATTTGCCGGCAAACCCAGAATATGAACCGGAAGAATCGCTTTAGTATTTTCGTTGATTCTTTCTTCTATTTTGTCCGGGTTTATCTGAAAGGTTTCAGGGTCGGTGTCGGCAAAAACCGGAAGAACGCAGGAGTTAAGAACCACATTATAAGTGGCAATAAATGTGTAAGGTGAGACGATGATCTCGTCTCCTACGCCGACATCAAGCACGTGAAGAGCGGTAAGCAGAGCATTGGTGCCGTTTACCGTGCAAACGCAGCGCTTAGCCCCCAACAATTCGGCATACTTTTTCTCAAACTCGAATACCGTTTGGCCCTGGAGCCGACACCAGTTTCCGCTGCGAAGTATAGATAGAACAGATTCTTCAGCAGCTCTATCCCAGACCGGCCAACTCGGGAATGGTTTGGCTCTGATGGGCTTACCACCCAGGATTGCCAGTTTATCTGCTTTCTTGCTTACGTTTGCATAGGCAGGAATCGCTCCTGAAACTATGGCAGCGATAGTGCTGTTCGATGCAGTAGCCAGGAACTGTCGTCGAGTTAAATTGTTTTTGTTCATTTTTAGCTCCCTTCATCTGGCAAGAGATTTACAAATTAATTTGACTCAAACTGACCGATTCGTCGTGTCATTCCTGCGGAAGCAGGAATCCATTACCCTATCGCTTGAGTGGATTCCCGCTTGCGCGGGAATGACAAGGTGCGATATGTTACCATTAAATACTTACTTACAACAGTATCCTATTGAATAAACGGTCAGTTTGAGTATTTAAGCTTCATTCACTTAACGGATGGCATTATAATACCATATAAATCGCTCAAAAGAAAGATATTAAGGAGATTATGATGGATACACAGTCCAGGCACATAGGAACGAAGGCACAAAGGCACAAAGGCACAAAGTTGCAAAGGCACAAAGCCAGAAAGTTCCTTTGTGCCACTTTTTCCTGTTTTACTTTGTTACTTTGTGCCTTTGGCATTTATGTTCTTGCGCAGGCGGATTCACACGCGGCGGTGTCCCAGACGCAGGCAATGTGGAAGGCGGGACTGGCCAGAGTAGTGATTACTCCAGAGCACTCAATGTGGATGGCAGGGTACGCGGCGCGGACAAAACCCTCGGAGGGAAAGGTTCATGACCTGTACGCCAAAGCCCTTGCGCTGGAGGCCTGTCCCGAGCCGGGCCGAGGGAATGCCCAGGCCCGCCCTGAGCAAAGCCGAAGGGGCACTCGCCTGGTTATTGTTACCGCGGACCTGATCGGCTTTCCGCGGGAGTTTCGAGACCAGATGGAAAAGGATGTTAGCCAGCGATTTGGGCTTCGACCACAGGGCTTGCTGCTCAATGCCTCTCACACGCATAGCGGGCCGGAGTTAAGGACGTGGAGGGCCACGCAAACGTTCGATCTGCCGGACGAACAAATCGAACTCAGTAAGCAATACACTGAGACTCTGGCGGGCAAGCTGGTCGAGCTTGTAGGTCGTGCCATAGAAGACCTTACCCCGGCGCAACTATCCTATATGCACGCGCGAGCGGGTTTCGCTATGAACCGGCGGTTGGAGACCGAGCGCGGCTATACCATCGCTCCTAACGCTGATGGTCCTGTGGATCACGACGTTCCCGTTCTGCGAGTTGACGGCCCTGATGGAAAGTTGCGGGCGCTTTTATTCGGCTACGCATGCCACAACACAACTCTTGACTTCTACCAGTTCTGTGGCGATTACGCTGGGTTTGCCCAACAGTATTTGGAGGAGGCACATCCGGGTGTAGCGGCGATGTTCATGATTGGGTGCGGCGGCGACCAAAACCCGGTCCCGCGACGCACACTTGAATGGGCACAGCAGCATGGGCGAGAATTAGCCAACGGCGTCGAGGCGGCACTGCTGACACGGCCGCGTCCAGTGCGCGGACCGCTACGGCTCGCCCTGGAAGAGGTGACCCTGGAGCTAACTGAACCACCCAGCCGCAAGCAGCTCAGCCAACAAGCACAATCCACTGACAAGTATGCACGATGGCACGCTGAGGATATGCTCCGAGAGCTAAAAGAAAAAGGCAGGATTTGCACGACATATCCGTATCTGGTGCAAGTCGCCCAATTTGGCGATGACTTAACGATGATAGGATTGGCCGGGGAAGTGGTCGTGGACTATTCGCTTCGTCTGAAGGCTGATTCCCGCCCCTGCCTTCGCAGGGGGAGCCTGCCCCCGCGCAAGCGCGGGGTCACCCCCGCGCAGGCGGGGGTGACCGGCCCAGCCGTCTGGGTGGCTGGGTACTGTAACGATGTGTTCGGCTATGTGCCTTCGGAACGTGTGCTGCGGGAAGGCGGATACGAGGCTCGCGGAGCGATACTATACTACGGCACCATAGCGACGCCATTCGCGCCGTCTGTCGAGAATCTGATCGTGGGTAAAGTACACGAACTGGTTGAACGCGGTAATAAGCCGAGCTCTAGTCCGGAGGGGTTAGTCGCCAGAACGTACAATTCCGGCTTCGCACAGGCACATGACTGTTATAACAGCATGGGCACCGGCAGCGACGGCAAGATTTATTACGCCCTCTCCTCTGAGTCCTTTGAAGTTGGCGCACAGATGTTCTGCTACGACCCGGCTACCGACAAAATTGAGCATCTTGGCGATATCACAGAAGCATGCGGTGAAAAAGACTCGCGGACAATTGCTCAGGGCAAAGTCCATGTGAATTTTGTAGAGCGCGATGGCAAGCTGTATTTCGCCACACACGTCGGTTATTACAGCATCATTGATGGTATGGAAAAGATTGGCATACCGCCGCAGGGCTATAAGCCCTATCCGGGCGGTCACTTTCTGGCCTTTGATATGGTAGCCCGGAAGTTCCAGGACTTAGCCAAGGCCCCGCACGGCGAGGGCATTCTGTCCATGACTATGGACACCCGGCGGGGGCGTCTTTATGGCCTGACCTGGCCAACCGGCTATTTCATCCGCTACGACCTCGCGGACAAAGAGCTGAAGAACCTTGGGCCGATCTCGCGGCAAGGCGAAAACGGCAAGGGCGAGAACTATCGCACTCTCTGCCGTTCTCTCGTCGTCGACCCAGGCGACGGCTCATGCTATTTCACGACCGGCGACGGGGACATCCTTCGTTATAGATATGACCGTAACTGCATCGAGGCCGTCGCGGGCGACGATATGAGGAAGGACTACTTCGGCCTTTATGATCCCACCTCGCCCGGCCACATGGGGTACAACTGGCGACAAACCCTATGGTGCGAGCCGGAAAAAGTCGTCTACGGTGTGCACGGAAATTCCGGCTATCTTTTCCGTTTCAATCCTCTATCTTCCCAAGTGGAAGTTCTCGACCGGATAACTTCTTTGCCCTCCAAGCGAAGCGGAATGTTCGACCAGTTCAGCTATGGCTATCTGGGCTTTGCGCTGGGCCCTGATGGACGAACCATCCATTATCTGACCGGCGGGCCTGTATATGTCGAGGGCAGAAGAGTTACCGGCAAAACCAAAACCGCGATGGGCGAGTCAAAAGGCCTTGAAAATCTTCACCTTGTTACATACGACATCAAAACCGCCAAGTACACCGACCATGGACCCATCTTCTTTGAAAACGGCCAGAGGCCGGTATACGTCAACTCGATTGCTGTCGGAAAAGACGGCACTGTTTACGCCCTGTCGAGGATCACGGAAGCCCGTCCCGAGCCAGGCCGAGGGAACAGCCATACTCGAGCCGACCTGATCAGCATGAAAATAAACAGGCACAAAGGGACAGAGTAGCAAAGGCACAAAGTAGCTCTGTGCCTCTGTGCCTTTGTGCCTCTCTCCTGTGCCTCTGCAAAGAATTAACAATTATAGAAGCAGCATTACGGGCTTGTTTTGACCTGATCAATGAGGTCTAATGCTTGCTCTATCATAGTCTCGCCGGCGCCTTTGGCCAGATTGGTCCCTGAACCTGGTTCATATCCTCCCTCCTCATAGGCCTGGCTGTGACAGACGTATCCGACCGTATCATTGCTTAGCGAGACAACAAAAAGATTTTCCAAGCCCGCTCGTTTTTTGATTTCTGAACCCACCTCGACCAGGATTTCTCCGGGCAGCCCTAAAAGATAAATGTTGCCAAGTTTCAAGACTTGAAGCTCAGTATCTATATACTCTGTGGTTTTGCTAACGTCCGCAGTCCCATCTGCTGACGGAGGACTCTTTGTGGGAAGTTTAATCTCCTTTCTAATTGCCTTTAGGACAACATCACCAGAAGTAGAAACGAGCTGGAGTCTTCGCACGGCCTCTGCACCGAGAGCCTTGCCAATCTGCTGGCACGGTTTTAGTCCTCGCTTTATGGGAACTATATCCCCGGCTGTCCCCAGCGTGAAAAGGCAAGTTCCACCCTCAATTTCTTCCACAACATGCGTGGCGTATGCAGGATAATCAGCCGATATTGTGGTACTCAAAGAGGGATATATGCAGACCGGATGGCAGCCAAAATTGACAATCGAGCCGACAATTTGGCCGTTTGCATCTTCAATCCTGAGCACCCAAACATCAGGATCGATAGGACCGAAAACCAATTCAGGCTCTATTCTTGATTTTGCCACAGAGAGCACAGAAACCTCAGAGTCCCGATGTATCGGGATTTGTTTTTTCTCGGTGCCCTCTGCGTACTCTGTGGCTCTTCTTTTAGTGGTGACTTCATCTGGAAGAGTAAATGCCATTTTCACGGAACCATCTTTGGTTTTTG
>Ga0172363_10004821_pt1 | contig 10894 bp, 13 predicted proteins | sample LakKivs2_kivu2a2_FD_114541 | JGI IMG/M metagenome (GOLD analysis project Ga0172363, IMG submission 114541) | Sediment microbial communities from Lake Kivu, Rwanda - Sediment s2_kivu2a2 | ecosystem: Environmental > Aquatic > Freshwater > Lake > Sediment | place: Rwanda: Western Province, Lake... | reverse complement strand
CCTCCGCAGGCACATCATAGTCGTGCCGCGCCGAGACCCGTCGGGGCCAGGCCACGTCCATCAAGGGTGATCACCGTCTCGGAGTGCTCCAACGGCCGTATCTCCCTCCTTCCTCGGTTCGTGACCCAGGGCAGAGATGCTCCCAGTCCATGAACTGGCTTCTGGGCGCGGGTCATGTGTCAGCGCGTCGCCGAGCGGTTTGCATGCTGTTCGGAGGGTGCCCGTAGCTGTGGGTCGCCTTCGCCCGCGGGACGTCATTCCCGGAAGCCGGTTCGCGGGTTGTGCGAATCCCGCCCTTGGCGAACCCGCCTTCCGCTCGGCCCACCTCCACAGCAGGGCCAGATGTCTCCTGCCCGTGAGATGCCGATCCCTGGGTGAAGGACGACCGGCGCTGGTTGCGGGAGCGAATGCGATGCGCACCACGGCAGCCATGGGGACGCGAACCCAGAAGCGATCATCCTGTCTGTGCTGTCTTCGGTGCCCTGCCGCATATGGACCGGCGACAGCGCGCGAAAGGACTGACCAGAATGCTGAAGCCGGCGTCCCCGCAGAGCCCGGGGACCGATCAGAAGACGAGCGGCGGTTGTCCGTTAGTGATCGTTGCCCGTCGGGAGACGGAGGGTCAGGCCGGCTCTCGGCCTACTGCCACGATGCGGTCCCCTTGGATGGTCGCACCCTGAAGGCTCGGAGAAGCTCGACGCTCAGTGCGACGAGGAAGACGGGGACGGCGATAAAGGGAAGGACCTGCGAGTCCGGGTTGCCGGGTCGGGGCTGAGCGAGCTGATAGAAGATGTCCACTGCCGGAACGAGCAGGACGACCGTGGTGCTTGCCACGAGCGCCCAGCCAAGAAGCTGCAGCCAGCGCTTCGAGCCAAACAACGATCGGCACAAGAACACAAGCCCTCCTGCCAGTGTCGCCCAAGCGAAGAGGTAGCTCAGCCCGGGAGCCCAGATGGAAGCGAGCAGCCCAAGCACCCACCAGACCAGCACGACGCCGAGCGCGGCGGCCCCGGCAGGGATGTGACGTCTCGCAACCCGTGCCACCGCGGCGGCGATTCCCACGGTCAACACGACAAGGCCGGCGAGGTAGGCGTAGCTCTCGGCGATGCCCACGGTGCTCCGCCAACTCGCAAGCCCGACCCAGATGCCGACCGCCGCTACGGCGGCCACGATCGTCGTAACTAGCGTCGCGCTGCTGCTCTGGAGAATCCTGAGCCACGCGCGCTCTTGCCATCCGGCGACCGCAAGAACCACGCCGGTCACGAGGGCGATAGGAAGAGCCCAGGCCGCCGGATATCGGATCATGAACAGGCGAGCAATGGTGAAGAAGATGCTTCTCGAACCGTCACGAGACATGCCGAGATCCAGATTCCCTACGTGCCGTGTCAGAGCGAGCGTGTTCGCGCCTTGCTGGTGCAGGCTGCGCAGGCTGACCCGCTCTGGTGCGTCGGCCGAGGTGTGATAGATCGGCGAACCGTGCAGGTAGGCCAGCTCGACGCCGGGAGTCCCCTGGTCTCGGAACGTGGCGAAGTCGCTGTTCGAGCCGCCGATCAACTCGGCGGTCGTCGTGACAAAGGAGAAGGCTCCCGGATAGGGCACTGCCGCCGCGTACTGGCCGACGACCCACCCCTGTGGGGCGCTTGCTTCCGCCAGAAGGGAGGGTCCACCAGAACCCAGTGCTTCGAGGTTGATCAGGAATCCGATGTCTGCGGCCCACGGGTGTCCGGCGACGAAGGCCGAGGAGCCGAAGCGCGGCGCCGGCTCCTCGCCGTCCGTGAACAGGAGAATCACGTCGTTGCGCAGTCGGGGACCGGCCAAGAGCGCTCGCGCTGTCTCCAGCATGATGCCCACCGCGGATGCGTCGTCGTTCGCTCCCGGTGCGCCGGGGAAGGTGTCGTAGTGCCCCATCAATGCGACTGCCTTGGTCGACGCCGCGCCGGGGATGCGTGCGATGACATTGCCGACGTCAGCGCTTCCGCCCGAGCTGCCGTAGTAGTCGCGGACTCTGATTGTCTGCAGCTCCGCTTCGAGGCCCAGGAGCTGGAGCTGTCGAACGATGTCGGCGCGTGTTCGCTTGTTCCCGGGAGTGCCGATCGGGCGGGGCTCTTGGGCAATAGCCTCAATGTGCTCGAACGCGCGAGCGGCGGAGAAGCTCCCGACGTCTTCGTTGGCGCGGGGCGCCGGAGGTATGAGCGGAAGTACGGCCACAGCTCCCGCGAGCAGCAGGACGACCCATAGCGCAACCGCAGACAGCCGATTCGATGCTCTCGAGTTCCCCATGCCGCAGACCGTATCACGTTCGCCTTCCCCCGCACACTGGCCTCAGCCAGGGGCGCGGGGTGACGAGTCCGGCGACAGGCTGATGCCGTCAGTTCCAGGGGGGTGCCGGCGGGAGTTTCCCAGAGGGGCCATGTTGGCAGTCTCTGCTCTGCATTATGGCGCGGGCAAACCTCGGCCGCCCCAACTGCCGAGCGTAGAGTGCGTGAATCCAAGGCGGTACCGCAGCGCCACGGAGCCGCGGTGGCGGGAGCGCCGGGTGATTCCCGCGCGACGGGTTGCTCGACCTGAGTGCGTGACGGCAAGCTGGTGCTGCCGACCCGCACGGCATCCTGCACATCCTTGGGGCGGCTGCCGTTTCGTCCTGCTCCAGCGGTGTACTCGGACGCCGAAAGCCCGCGCTCTCCTGCGGCATCGAGCCACAGAGCCACGCGCCATCGCGTCTGGGTGGACCCGATGCCAGGCACGCAGTCACTGCAGGCGTGGCCGTCACCAGCGAGCGCAGTTGACCGTGACTTGAAGAGAGGGCAGATTCTCGATTATGGAGCGACGTCCGCGGGGGTTTCCCAGGCAATCGACAGACAAGGTTCGATACGCTGACACGGACCGGCAAGGGCACGTCAACAACGCAGTCTTCGCAACCTTCCTGGAGACGGGGCGAGTGGAGATCCTCTACGACCCGGAGCGACCGCTTGCCGCGGACGGTGCCGAGTTCGTCATCGCACGTCTGAGCCTAGGCTTTTGCGGGGAGATCCGATGGCCTGGGTCGGTGACCGTCGGCACGGGAGTGCGGAGTATTGGGAGCAGCTCACTCACCCTGTCCCAGGCGGTCTACCAGGATGGCCGCTGTGTGGCACATGCCGAAACCGTGATCGTCCAAGTCGACACCGTCTCACGTAGGGCGCGCCCACTGACCACAGCGGCCCGGACACGGTTCGAGGGTCTACGAGTCAGCGACACCTGATCCGCCCGAAGTCACGAGCGAGGGAGAGGTCTTGCGACCCCGCATGCCGGTCGAGGAAGAGGATCGCGGGGTCACTGCTTTGGAGTGTGGGGGACCGATCAGAGAACGCGAGTAGTCGTCGCGGAGCGGTCGCCGTCTGTCTCTACCCGGAACAGAGCGTCCAGAAACAAGGTCTGAACCCGGCGCCGCCGGCGCCGTCTCCCGGATGAAGCTCGCGCGGGCAAGCTTTGTTCAGCACGCATGTGTCGCGCACCGGTTGGACGCCCCGCATCGCCACGATGTACAAAGAGCTGTCTGCCGTGGGGGCACGGGTCGGGACCTTGCGCGGTCGCGCCAAGGGAGGCCAAGTTCGCAGGACAAGGAGCATCAGCATGAAGACTCAATGGACCCGGGCGGTTGTGGTGGGCATGTTGATTGTCTGTGGCGCTCTCTTGGCGATCCCCGCCGAGACCAACGAGACCAGCACGGCCGCATCCGGAGGAAGCGTCGAGGCGCTGGAGGAGGCTCTACGGGCAGATGGATTCACGGTCCAGGAAGGGCAGGTCATCCTGATTGATGTTCTCGCGCTGTGCTGCCACGGGCAGATTCCCACCTGCCTCGGCTTCAATCCGCTCGGCCCCTACAAGGTTGTGCGGCTGCCGGACGCACCCGGGCAGACGACTCGGAGCTCCTTCCCTTGGGTCTTCCGGCTCGGGGCCAACGAAGCCGTGGTCTTGATTGGGCACACGCCGCCACCCGTGACCTACTTCAGCTACGACTCGTATGTCATGACGCGTCACTCAGATCGGGAGAACGTGCGGAAGGTCATCTTCGGGAACCTCGGCGATGCGATCAACAACCTCACCGTCGAGACGGGAAGACCGGATCAGGGCCTGTACGATCAGGACGTGATGATCGTCTTCACTGCCGATCGGAGCATCGACGCTCGCATCCGCGGCGCGGCAGCGTCCGTCGGTTATCCCGCCGGCATGGTCAACACGGGCGTCATCCCCGCAGACATCGCGAGGCTTGGCCTGGAACGCGAGGCGGACGAGTTATCGATCGTCCACCGCGTCGCCCTCCCGCCGGAAGGCGGGGAGCCCGCGCTATGGGAGTACTTGAGAACGCCGCAACTAGCGCTGCGCATCACGCTGACTGAGCCCGCGGCTTCGGATCCCTTCCCGCTTCCGGCGCTGAACGTGCGAGGCACGGGGGAGACGGAGATGTCTCTGGCGCCCGCTGTGCGGGACCTGCGGGAGGCCATTCTCGATCGCTACAGCGGCCTGCAGGCGACCGAGTTAGTAGCCGAGGCCGCCCCCGGTCAGGAGTACGAGTGCCTTCAGAAGGAGATCAACGGGTACGGCCCAACGCGAGACAGTCTCTACATGCGAACCGATTCGACCTTCAAGCTTCCCGATGGGCCGGACGACTTCCTCATTGTCTACGGCGTGAACCACGAGGCGGCAGGCAAAGCAACGTACGCCAGCCTGACCGTCTACGAGGACAGCCTCATGGCCGCGGTCGCCGGCGATCACAGCCGACGGTATGCGGGAAGCGCGGCGGAGTACCTGCCAGACCATCCGCAGGCCGACCTGCTCTATGCGTGGAAGATCGCCCGGGATTGCCAAGGCGACCCCCACTGCCTGGAGGTCACCATGGAGGGTTGTCCCAAGATCGATCTTGGCCAACTCCCGGATCTCTTGCTCATCTGGCGCCTGTACCAAGAGGCCGCAACCGGCCTCGGCCCGGCATGTGGAGAGATCCTCTACGACCAAGCGATCCTATTCAGTTCGGCAGGAACTGCACCTGCACTTGGCCCGGTCACGATGGATTGGCAAACCTACATCAACGATGCCGCGGGATTCGCGATTCGCGTTCCCCCGACGTGGCGGGCGGAGAGCCTGCCAAACGAAGCGGACGGCGCCGTCCGAGGAATGGCGTTCCGAGGTCCCGAGGGAGGGGTGGAGGTTCGCTGGGGAATCATCCCGAGCCGCGAGTGCACCGGGGAGCTCACTACGGTTCACACCGGGAAGTGTGACCTCACGGCATGCTACGTCCGGCAGGTAGACGGGACGGAGATCTGGGACGAGATGCGCAAGCCGCTGAGCGCGACCGTATCGCTCTACGGGCGCGCCTACACGAGCGACACAACGCAGGCCAGCCGTGACGTTGTGCTGCGAGTTCTTTCCATGTGGTCGTTGCCCGAGGGCGCACCATAGAGCGGACCGCGGTGCAGATAGACTGGGTCCGCCAAGTGCGCAGCGAGTAGGCCCGCCGGTGGTTTGGAACTCTGCTGAGTGCAGAGAGAGAGTCCGTTGTGTCTAGTGCCTGGTCGTGCGAAGCCGGGGGACCGATCGGAGAACGCGCGTGACCGTTGCGGAGCGGTCGCCGTCTGCCTCCGCCCGGGACCGGACATCAAGAAGCAAGGTGCGGCCCTTCCGCCGCTGCAGAGTGGCTGTGACCCGCCGGCCGTCCGGGAGGCAATGCGAAGAGCTGACCCCGGCGCCGCGTGAAGGCTCCGCGCCGCCCGAAGAGACTAAGGTGAAGCCCCTTGCACGGAGGAAGTGCCAGGCCGCGGAGCCGCGCGGCTCCGCCGCCATGCCATGATCTGCTGGGAAGCGTGCGCTGGATTGCAGGACCAGTCCCTCGTGGTCCGGGCCGTGGCCCCGCCGCCCCGAGTGTCTGACCCTGTAATGACGCATCGCGCCGGGTGCGGGACGAATCCCCGCGGCTACTTCGGCGGCTTCCACGGCACGCCGAGGTCTCGGCAGATCTTGCGTGCGAGCGCGTCGCGCACTTCGGTGTGTCGAGGGACTGACGACCTGCGATTCAGGGATGGGTTAGCCCACCAGGGGTGACTGCTCCCCTCGCGAACCCAAAGCACAGCCATGCTGGCGAAGATCCTTGAGCAGCTCGGCACGCTTCATACCGTGACGCGTTCTGCGGTGTAGTCCGGCTCTGCTGCCCGGACAGCATCCTCCCGATTGAACGCGAGCGCCTCAGTGAGTGTCACCCTGAGGCTGGCGAGCAGCGCCTCGCGCGTTCGCTCTTGGCAGTTGACCCCGGGAATCTCGGCGATCCAGCCGATCCACCAACTCCCGTCTTGCTTGGTAACCGCCGTGTAGGTGTTCGCCATCCACTGTCACCTCTAGAGCCCTCTGTCACTCGCGCCGCCACTGCGCCACAGGCGCCCATGGCGCCAGGTCTGCGAGGGGTGTGAGGGCAGTGCTTTGCGGTCGCGTTCCCGAGGGGCGTACATCTGACGGGTTCTCGCCTATCGGGCCTGGGGGACCGATCAGAAGCAGCGCATGACCGCCGCGGAGTGGCCCTCGCCTGCTGGGGACATGACCCGATTCGCGTTCTCCTCCCGTGCGAATCGGGATCGTGTCCCCGGTTCTCCACCACAACGCGAGCCGAAATAGGGTTTGTGTCCCGGGTTTCTGCGTACGGTTCTCGGTCTGCCCCCGCAACGCGGGTCGGACTGCAGCTTGTGTTCCCGGTCGCCCCGTCGTCTCCCGACCCTGGGTAAGGGCTTCTGCCCGCCAGAGCGACTGAGGCCAGGCCTTGGCAAACGTACGCTTCGTGAGTACAATCGTACTCATCGTGAGTGCGACTGTCGGATCCTCCTCGCTCGGCGCCCACCTGCTCGGACACACCCGCCTTGCCATCCTGGCGCTTCTTCTCGATCAGCCCGAACGCAAGCTCTACCTGCGTCAGATCGTCCGGCTGACCGGAGCCGCGCAGGGCGGTGTCCAGCGGGAGCTCGACTTCCTTGTTCGCTCGGGAATCCTCTTGAAGACGAGGGAAGGGAACCTCGCCTACTTCCAAGCGAACCGGACGGCTCCGATCTTCGAGGAGTTGTGTGGCCTGGTGCGCAAGACGGCGGGTCTTCCAGAGCTCCTGCTCACGGCCCTGCTTCCTCATGCTTCCCTCATCAAACGAGCGTTCGTCTACGGCTCCGTGGCCCGCGGCGAGGAAGGAGCGTCGAGCGACGTCGATCTCATGGTGATCGGCGACGTCTCGTTCTTTGACGTGGTCGCCGCGGTGTCACCCCTGCAGCAGACGCTCGGACGGGAGATCAACCCGACTGTCTTCGATTTCGCTGAGTACGCCCGAAGGCTCAGGGCGAAGGATTCTTTCTTGACTCGCGTCGAGAAGCAGCCGAGGATCGATCTCATCGGAGGGAGTGATGTCGCTCGAAGCGTGGCTTTAGGCGGGACTGGTTGTCTCCCACGAGGGAACACCGGAGGAGATCGCGGACCTCTTCGAAGTGGCGGAGGTCGCTCTCCGCGACGCGGCGATCGCCGAACTCAGCTCCGAGCGGAAGCTCGGCTGCGCCTATGGGGCTATCCTCTGCGCTGGGCGAGCGGCGCTCTGTGCGGCCGGATACCGGGTCCCGAAGAGCAACCCAAGCCATCACCACTACGTCATCCAGTCGATTCGCTACACCGTGGGGCTGACACCGTCAATCATCCTGCAGATTGAGGCCCTCCAGAAGAAGCGGAACACCGCCGATTACGTTCGTGTCGGCGAAGTGTCGGACGCCCTCGCTGCCAACGCGTGTGCCCTGGCAAGGGAGATACTCAAGACCGTCCGCCGGTGGGTCGCCACGGACCGCCAGAACGTGCTTCGCGCGCAACCCGCGGGCTTGCAGGTACACGCCACGCTCAAGGTCGCCCCTCAGGGTTGTCCCCGGTTCTCCACCGCGTGCCGCCTGAAGTCGCCACAGGCGGAATAGGGTTTGTGTCCCGGGTTTGTGGGGACATGACCCGATTCGCGTTCTCGTCCCGCGCGAATCGGGATCGTGTCCCCGGTTTGCCCGCAACGTGAGCCGAAATAGGGTTTGTGTCCCGGGTTTCTCGGGACATGACCCGATTCACATCCGCCTCCCGCGCGGATCGGGATCGTGTCCCCGGTTCCCCACCGCAACGCGAGCCGAAATATGGTTTGTGTCCCGGATTTCGCTATCACCTGTCGGAGGCTAGTGCTGGATTGCGAGACCAGACCCTCGCGGCCCACGCCCACAGGGACGCCCAGCGCAGCTCCGGCCGTGTTGGTTGTGCCTGGGGGACCGATCAGAAGCACTGCATGACCGCCGCGGAGCGACCCGCGGCCGTCTCCACCCGAAACGCAATGTCAAGAAACAAGATGTGACCCCGAGCCCTCGATGACATAGAAACCCCTCCGCGGAGCCACGATTCTTCTCCTGACACCAAGCCGCGCCGCTGCCTTCTTGAGACTCAATGCATCCACCTGAAGAGCACGGAGAGCCTCGCTTCGGTCGAAGGTGTAGCGGCCCCTGGCTTGGAGGTCATCCACCAGCACGCTGAGGGCTCCTCCCGACGTGCTCTTCTTCTCGGCCATCATCGCGCTCCTTGCCCGTATCGCTATCGCTTGCAGAAAGTACCCCGTGGCCGGTTCCTTCTGCAAACGAGAGAGTGCACTCCCTGCCTGCACCGCCGCGAAGGAGATCCCGCGTCTCCGGGCCGCGGGAGTGCACTCAAGAGGCCTCGATGCTTGGACGTGGCCACCAGGCACGAAGGCGGCCCACCTGCGAATCTCGATCGCTTGCGGAGGCAGGCGAATGTAATGCGCAGCACGTGACCCTAGGGGACTCGAACTCGGAAGTGAGAACTTTATCGCCCCTCTCAGCTCTTGCCCACTCCGGGTCCAGAAGATCTGGATGCAGAAGCGCCAACTAGACGTGAGGTGCAGGCTTCCTGCGGAGCCGGGGGGACCGATTAGCGAACCCGAGTAGCCGCCGCGGAGTGGCCACCGCCCGCCGCCAATCAGAGTGGAACACCAAGAAACAAGGTCCGTTCCCGTTGTCCCATGAACCCATCGCCCCGCAGCTCACGTAGGCCTGGAGCTTCGTCCGAGAGGGCTATGGGTGACGGCCGGATATACTGGCGACAAGATGCGCACCCTTCTGGACTTTGAGAAGCTCTTGAGAAAGGAGCGGCGAACCGCGGGCACGATCTCCTCGCATCTCGCTGCCGTAAGGCGTTTCTCGTTGTTCCTCCAGGCGCAAGGGAAGTCAGCCGACATCGACGAGGCCGATCCTCTAGACATCGACTCATTCGTCGACGAGCTCCCCGCGCAAGGCGAGTCAGCGAAGAGTCTCCTCTGGAGCCTGCACAACTACTACCGCTGCTCGGGAAACAAGCGCCTGCACGATCATGCCCAGGGGCTTCGATTGGCGGCGATGGAACCGGAGAAGAAGCGTCGCTCGGCGCCGAAGCTCTCAGAGCTTGAGGGCGCGTCGGCGAAGACGGTGGACATGTTGCGCGACCACGGCGTTGAGACGACGAAGGACCTGTTGAAGCGGGCCGCGCGGCGGTCCGAGCGCAGGCGGCTCGCGCGCAGTCTTGCGATCCCTTTCGAGGACGTCGAGGAACTCGCCTCCTTCGCGGACCTGTCAAGGATCACCGACATCAAAGGCAAGCGCGGCCGCTTTCTCCTGGATGCAGGCATTCGCAGTGTCGCCGAGTTGCGAACCTGGGACCCAGAAGATCTTCGGCGGCACCTGGCTCTTGTGGCCAAAGGCTCCGGCCGCCGGCCGGCAACTGCGGTGGAGGCGAGGTACTGGGTGCAGCAGGCGAAACGGCTTCCCGACGTCCTGAGGAGCGATTAACGTCATCCGTCAACAGCTGGTTTGAGCCTGGGGGACCGATCAGAGAACGCGTGTGGCCGTCGCGAAGTGGTGAGGGATGACGGTCCGCCGCCTCTGCAGCGCTCGGGAGCAACCCGCCGGTGGAGTTCGAGGCGATGTACGATCGAGAAGCGGCCAGGCCGGCTGGGCCACGTCCGTCAAGGTGGTGTATCGCCTCGACTCGGTGATCGGTCACGCGACGAGCTGCGCAACCAACGCTGGTTCCTCCTTTGCTCTTCCGCTTGAGATGCGAACTGCTGTTGCCTGAGCCAGTGACTCCTGCGTCATGTACCGTCGAGCGACAGCCCACTCGTCGGTCTGCTCGGCGAGGACGGCCCCGACGAGCCGGATGATCGCTTCTCGGTTCGGGAAGATGCCTACCACGTCCGTCCGCCGTCGGATCTCACGGTTCAGTCTCTCCTGCGGGTTGTTGGACCAGATCTGCCGCCACACCGCCTTGGGGAACGAACTGAACGCCAAGATGTCCTCCGCCGCGTCCTCCAGCGCCTCCGCTGTCTTGGGGAAGCGAGACCGGAGCTGCTCGACGACCCGGCCGAGCTGTGCCCACACTTCATCCCGTGCCGGTTGAGCGAACACCGAGCGAATCAACGTCGCAACGAGGTCCTGAGCTGGCTTGGGTACCTTCGTCAACACGTTCCGCATGAAGTGAGCACGACAGCGTTGCCACGAGCTGCCGGGCAGCTTCTTCGCCAGGGCAGCCTTCAGGCCCTTGTGGTCGTCGGAGATCACAAGTTCGACGCCGCGAAGACCACGCTCGACGAGCTGTCCGAGGAACGTCTCCCACCCGGCGCCGTCCTCGCTCGTCACGATATCGACGCCAAGTACCTCACGATGCCCGTCGCTGTTGACCCCCGTTGCGACGACGGCGACGACGTTCACCACTCGGCCCCCCTCGCGGCAACGTTGCGTGACTGCGTCCAGCCACAGAAACGGGTACGGGCCGCTCTCCAGTGGCCGGTGCCGAAACTCCTCCACGATCACGTCCAGCTCTTGTGCCAGCT